>WNGF01001586.1_pt1 | contig 54287 bp, 52 predicted proteins | sample 5400641 | NCBI WGS metagenome assembly WNGF01 (sample SAMN13153371, study PRJNA577476) | soil metagenome | isolation source: 80 cm soil or saprolite under grassland replicate 2 | place: USA:California | collected 2016-06-15
CGTCGGCGAGGACCTGACGCGCGTTCTGGGGCGCGGAGTCCTCCCAGTCCAGATCGCCGAATCATGGGCGGGCCAAGGATGGGTGCGCCGTCTTGAGAGAACGCACCCGGCCACCTGATCTGGGCGGGTTCCCGTCCAAGTCGCCCAAGCCCTCGGAGGGCCACCCACGTCGACGACGAACTCATTCCTCTCAGAGACCGTTGGCATCGCCGTCATGGACATCCCGAGTCAACAGGGGAACGAGCACGCTTGCGTCGGGACTGCCCCAACCGGTGACGGCGTCCCAGCCTCTCGAGGTCGCGTAGCCTTTGATCGTCGTCGGCGGGAAGGCGACAGTGTTGTGCCCGGTAGTGACGTCGTGGAACGCGGCGTGGTACTTGGAGCTCTCGGCGACCCGGTATATGCCGGCGTTGACGAACCCCAACGGCCGCCCGGCGTACTGGTCCGCCAAGGCGACCAGCCCGGCCCACAGTGGGGCGCTGGCGCTGGTGCCGCCGTGGCCGCTGATGGTGTACTTGCCGGTCCCGGTGGCGGTGACGACAGCAATGTAAGGGGCGGCGTCGGCGGCCACGTCGGGGACCCCCCGGTGGGAGCCGATGCCCGGCACGCTGTCTTGGTAGGCGGGGCGGGAGAGCTGGCGGCTGAAGCCGCCGCCCGAGCCCTGGAACTGGCTGCCCGGGTCACCGTATGGAAGGTCCCACGCGCTCTCGGAGACGTAGGCGCCGGTCTTGTGGCTGGCGGTCAGTGTGGTGCCTCCGGCACCCAGGACGAGCGGATCGGCCGCGGGCAGGTTGACCTCTTTGACCGGGGGGAAGGGGCCCCCGGTCAGTCCGCTGACCAGGTGGCAGGGCTCTCCGACCGCTCCTACGTCCCCGGAGGCGGCGACCACGGTTACGTGGTGTTGGGCGGCAGCTTGTAGCGCGGCGTGCAGGGCGGTGACCTCGCCCGGGGTGTCGCAATGCTCTCCTCCCGTCTGGCCGGCGGCGCTGATAGAGATCACGTCACCCACGGAGCTGCCGAGCCCGATGGCGGCCACGGCGGCACGCACCCCGCTCGCTGGGTCGTCGAGCGAGTTGGCTCCGACCATGACCAGGCTGATGGTGGCCCCCGGGGCCACGGCGTGGACCATCTCGGCGTCGAGGACCTCCTCGCCGTTGGCCAACCAGGGCGAGGCCGACGGGGCCAGGCTGGCGTTGACCTGAAGCTTTGCCGCCGGCAGGCCGAACAGTTTGTCGAACTGGACGAGGTCCTGGCGGATGTCACTGGTGGGGAGCGGGAATTCCGGTTCGGCGAGCTCCGGCAGCACGACGGTCTGGCCGCGCCCGTCGATCCCCCGGTGTAGCAGCGGCACTATCCCGTAGGCGGCCTCGATCTGCTGGGGGCCGTCGCACGTCGTAACTGAGTTGCAGCCAGCGGTGGAGCCCGGCTGCCGGTGTGCCGCCGAGGGGCCCGAGCCGGCACGGGTGGCCGCGCCCGTACCGCAGGCCGCGCAGAGCATGCCCGTGATGGCGAGGGCCACTACGGCTCGCCGGTTCCGGTGGCGCTCCGCTCGCAAGGCGACGCCTGGTGCAACCTTGGTCATGTCTGCTCCTAGGACAACGCCGTTTGGGGAAGGGATGAGTTGCTGTGTCGGTCCGAGGGTGAATCTTCAGGGACGGTGGCCGCGGCGCCGTCCTGTCATGCTTCTTACCGTGGCACGCGGTGGCTATTCGAATCGTGCGTTCTCCGGCCGGGTGATGCGGTTCAACAAGGGCATCGCCGCCAGCACGACCAGTGCCGACAGGGCCAACCCGCCCAGCATGGTCATGTAGTAGCCGAGGTTGGGATGGGCCGCCGAGGCGAAGTTCTGATGCGTGCCGATGTTCGCCGCGAAGAGCGCCCGCAGGGGAGGCTCCGCGATGGCGATGGCCACTCCGGCCGCCACGACGGTGGCGCCCACCAGGGGCACGATCGACTCCAGGAGGACGACCCGGGTGAGGGTCTTCAGCGGTGTTCCCGAGAGCCGCAGCAGGGTGAAGGGCCGCTTGCGGTCCAGCATGCTGCCCGCCACGCTCACCGCCAGGCTGCACCCGGCCACGATGAGGGTCAGTGCCACGATGGCTAGCACAACCCTCTCGATGTTCTTGTCGTCGTTGTTGCGGATCTGGGCGACCTCACCGAAGGTCTCCGGCTCGATGGTCCCCATCTGCCACTCGCTCAGGGCGCCTCCCCCTTTGGAACGGCCCGCCGGGGACGTCTCGGTCGAAGTAGCCTCGAAGTCGGTCAGGTAGGTCCGTACCCGCTCCAGGGTGTCAGGATTGTTGGTCTTCACCAGCAGGGCGCTCACGTCGAGGCCCGACAGGCTTTCGGTGGCCGGGGGATCCGAGTGGCTGACGGCGGGCAGGTCCTTGTTGAAGTAGATGGGGTTGTCGATGGTGACCAGTTCACGGAAGCCCGCCTGTACCGCCGCGACTCCTGGAGCACAGGAGCCCAGTGCGGGCAGCGTCCGGATGGCGGAGCAGCTGACAACCGAGTCGGAAGGGCCGAATTCCGGGTTGGCGTAGATGGGGACGACGGTCACCCCTGTTTGCGAGTCGAGATAGGAGACGAGCTGACCGCCCGTCCTCGGGTCGAGCCCGGCCGAGCCCGGCCCGTTGCCCAACGGGACTTTCAGCACGTTGGTGAGCTGGGCGGCCGCCCCCGTTGACTGGGCGGCGTTGAAGGCGGGGACGATGCAGGCGACGAGGCTTCCGGCGAACACGGCGAGGACCAGTCCGGCCGAGGTCCGGAACGCGCCTTTGGGGTTGTCGGAGAGCCTGCGGGCGGCCAGCAGGGCCGAGGGGCCTCGCGCCATCCGGGCCAGGATGCGCGCGATCGCCATGGTCAGCCACGACCCACCCAGCACCAGCCCTGCCATGATGAGGAAGAGCCCGATGAAGGCCGGGGTGCCGTCGGGATTGCCGGGGTTGGAGACCAGCGGGGCGATGAACAGCGGTATCCCGACGAAGATGGGCAGTACCCGCCACCAACCCGGCGGACGGGGCGTCGTCCGGCGGCTGACCCCCAGGGGAGTGATCCACACCCGGCGCAGGGAGACCAGCGAGCTGAGGGCGGCGAGCAGCGGCACCAGCACGACCATGGCGAGGTATCCCCACAGCGTCGGGGTCACCGTGTAGCCGAAGAACTGGACCCCCGAGAACGAGATCGACTCCAGGAGCGGGCGGATCGCCAGGAACGCGAGCACTCCGATCACGACGCCGGCCGAGGCACTGACGACCGCATCCACCGATGCGACCACGTTGACCTGGCGGGGGGTCGCACCGACCAGCCGCAGGGCGGCCAGCCGTTCCTCGCGCCGCGTGGCCGCCAGCCGGGTCGCGGTGTTGATGAGGATCATCAGGGGGAACAGGATGACCACCGCCGCGATGCCGAAAGCCAGGCGGTACAGGTTCGTGGTCCCCATCAGCTGCGGGGCGGTCGCAATCCGGCTCACCTCGACCGTTCCGGGGAGGGCAGCAAGCTGCGACGGCGAGTACCCCACCACGATCGCCAGCTCGTCGGGGCCCGACAGCGCCGCGTCGCCCAGCAGGCCGGCCTGCTGGGCGGAGAAGCGGTCACCCAGCTCGTCGGCGGGGACGGTCTTCAACAATCGGGACAGCGCCGGCGAAACGTAGAACTGCCCCGCCGCCGGGATGCGAGAAAGACCGGGGATGCGCGGCGCTCCCGAACCCAGCGCCGCCACGTCGAGCTGCTCGACGAAGCGGCCCTTGTAGATGTTCTCCGAGTAGTTCCAAAGCTCCGCTCCCGAACTGGGCGCCGCCGTCGACACCGGTGTCCCCTGGGTGGACTCCCACGACGGCCGGTTGCTGGTTGCCTGGAAGGCGTGGAACTCGGCGAGAACGGCCAGCAGTATCGCCACTCCCACCCCAACAGCCAGCGATGTGACAACCAGGCGCAGCAATGCCTCACGACCGCTCCTGGCGACCAGCCGCAATCCGAGCCGGTACATCAGCGGGCCAGCGAGGGGGGATGCGGCCGGGCAGCGGGCCCGTCGGCCGGGTTGAACGGGGCGGCAGGCGGCTCGGCGACGGTGACCTGGCCGTCGCGGACCAGCACCATACGATCGGCATAGGCCGCCACCCGGGCCTCGTGGGTGACCAGGACAACGGTGGTCCCCTCCGCCCGGGTGAGGCTCACCAGCAGCTCCATGACGTGCTCACCGGTGAGCGAGTCGAGCGAGCCGGTGGGCTCGTCGGCGAAGAGGACCTTGCCCGAGACCGTCCAGACCCAGGCGCGGCAGCCAGGAGCGCGCGGCCGCATAGGCATCCCGGCGGGCCCTCCCGCCGAGCAGCAGGGGTAGGGCGATGTTGTCCTCGACGGTGAGCTCGGGCACGAGCTGGCCGAACTGGAACACGAAGCCGAAGTCCCTCCGGCGCATCTCACTGCGCCTGGTCTCTCCGAGGCGGTCGGTGCGCCGCCCGTCGAAGTAGACCTCGCCGGCGTCGGGGATGAAGATCCCAGCCAGGCAGTGCAGCAGCGTGGACTTGCCCGAGCCGCTCGGGCCCATGACGGCGAGTACCTCGCCGGGTGCCACCGCCACGCTGGCACCGTTCAGGGCAGGCGTCCTTCCGAAGGACTTGACCAGGGAGCGGCCCTCCACCACCGGACCAGCGGACCCCTCGCGGCCGAGGGTCGAGAGGCTCACGGCTGCACCTCCTCATGATTCTCGATGGCCTTGGCGATGGAGGCGAGCCGCGCCTCGGTCAGGTCGATCCAGCGCAGGTCGGCCTCGAGGTGGAACAGCCCGTGGTCGGCCAGCAGCGCCTCGACGGAGCCGGCCGTGCGGCGCAACTCGGTGAGCTGCCGCATCCGCTCCATGTGGGCGGCGCGCTGGGTGTCGAGGTAGGTCCGGGCCGACCGGCCCAAGATCAGCGAGAGGACCACCTTGGTGAACAGCAGCGTCTGCAGATGGGGCTCGGGCTCGATGGGCGTCCTCAGCCACTCATGCACCTCCCTGGTCCCCAGCTCGGTGATGGAGTAGCGCTTGCGGTCCGGACCCGCCCCCGGCTCGATCTGGCCCGAGCTGACCTTGCCGTCGCGGGCGAGCCGGGCGAGGGTGGCATAGACCTGACCGAACGGGAGGGCCCGGCCCCAGCCGAAGTAGGTGTCGTAGTCGCGCTTGAGGTCGTAGCCGTAGCTGGACTCCCGCTCCAGCAGGCCCAGGAGGGTCAGGGGAACGCTCATGAGCCGTAGACTACACTGAGGGTATACTCTCTGTCAATAGCTGCGGAACCCGACCGGGTCGGGGCGCGCGACATGTGCCGATAGCGCGCGGGTCTGTCCGCGACGGGGGCTACGCGACCAAGCACCGGCCGCCGGCTTGCTGAGCCGCAGACCTGCGTCCCGGAGCGATCGCGCACGTCGGCAGCGAGTTCCTGGCCTTCGCGGACGGTCAAGCGGTCGACCGGCGCGTTCAAGCGGTCGGCACAACACCTCGGCGAGTCGACGAGGATTCGCTGATTCGACCGAAGGGCTCCAGGCGATGGCAAGCCGGATCGGTGGACGCCAGGGCCGGGGCTGCTAGTGCTACGCCGCCGGTGGCCTGCTCGCCCTACCGTCTATTGCCGGTTTCCGGCGTACTCCGGCTGCTCCCGGTGAGGACGTCCAGGACGGCCCGGAGCTTGCTGGCGGTCTCGTCCCATTCGGCGTCCGGCTGGGAGCCGGCGACGATCCCGGCGCCGGCGAATAGCCGCGCGCGGGGGCCCGCCAGGCTGGCGCAGCGCAGGGCGACGGCCCACTCCCCGTCGCCGGCCGCGTCGACCCAGCCGACCGGGCCGGCGTACAGGCCGCGGCCGGTGGGCTCCAGCGCGGCGAGCAGGTCGAGCGCGGCCTCCCGCGGCGTCCCGGCCACCGCCGGGGTGGGGTGCAGCAGGGCGACCAGGTCGAGGGCGGACGCCGGCGGGTCGCCGAGGCTGGCGGTGATCTCGGTGCCGAGGTGCGCGACCGTCGGCAGGCGGACGACCTCGGTGGCGGCGGCCTCGACCCGGTCGGCCGTCTTGGCGAGCGCCGCGGCGACCGCGTCGACCACCAGCCGGTGCTCCAGCGCGTCCTTGGCCGAGGCCCGCAGCCACGCCAGGCGGCGGGCCTCCTCGGCGGGACTGCCGCCGCGCGGCACCGTGCCCGCCAGCGGCCGCGACCTCGCCACCCCGCCGCTGCGGGCGACCAGCAGCTCGGGGCTCGCGCCGACGAACCCGCCGCTGGCGTACAGGTAGGCGCCGGCGCCCCGCGCGGCGAGCCGCCCGAGCAGGGCGGCGCGCCCGAATGGGCGGTCCGCCTCGACCAGGACCTCGCGGGCGAGCACCGCCTTGTCCAGGTGTCCCGTGGCGATCGCCTCGAGGATCGCCTCCACCGCCGCCCGCCAGGCGGGACGCTGCCAGCGGGACGTGACCGTGACCCGCTCGGGCCAGCGGCCGCCAGCGGCGGCGGCCCGGGCTGCCAGCCGCGTGGCCAGCGCCGCCGGGTCCGGCGGGGCGGTCCCGGCGGCGATGCTGGTGGCCCGCACGGCTCCACCGGCGGCCTGCTCCAGCACCAGGGCGGGAACGACCAGCTCGCCCGGGGTGCGCGGGTCGAACGGGATGGCCCCGACGGCCAGCGGCGGCCCCGTCAGGCCCGGCGGGGCCGGGGCCGCGGGCTGCAGCAGCGACCCGACCGTGGCGGCCAGCCGCTCGAGCCGCCGAGGCCCGGCAGGGATCGGGATGCGCGCGGCCACGCCTGCGGTGACCAGGGTGCGGTCGGGCGACCGCCAGGCGAAGCCGCTCTCGCCGGCCAGGGCGAGCAGGCCGACCGGCGGGGGCGGGGCGAGCGCGCCCATGTCCAGGCGCGCGTGGCGGGTGCGCAGACGCAAGCTCGAGGCCAGGCGGTCACGCCCCCGCGCCGGGGATGGCCAGGCGCCGGGCGCCGAGCTCCCGTGACAGGCCGCGGGCGGCCTCCTTGACGGCGGCGACCAGGTCGGCGGCGGGACCGGCGGCCAGCAGGTGCTCGACCGGCCCGGCCAGCCCGATCGCGCCGGCCACGGCGCCGCGGTGGTCGAACAGCGGCGCCGCGATCCCGGCCTCCCCGACGATCGCCTCCTGGTCCTCGACCGCGACCCCGTCGCCGTGGACCCGGCCGAGCTGCTGCGCGAGCGCCTGGGGGTCGGTGACGGTCCGCCCGGTGAGCCGGGGCAGATCACCGTCGAGCAGCTCACCGCGCGCCTGCGGGTCGAGGTAGGCGACCATCGCCTTGCCGAGCGCGCACGCGTGCCACGGGATCGACGCGCCGACCTCGAGGATCTGCACGGAGTCGTCGGGGCGGAACACGTGGTGGACGATCAGCACGCTGGGGCCGTAGAGCACGCCGACGTGCACCGCCTCGCGCGCCCTGCTGGCCAGCGACTCGGCCCACAGCAGCGAGCGGGCGCGCAGCTCGTGGTTTTCGAGGAAGGCGTTGCCGAGCTGCAGCAGCGCGGGGCCGAGCCGGTACTTGCCGGTCTCCAGGTCCTGCTCGACGAGCTGGTGCGCCTCGAGCGTGCGCAGCAGCCCGTACACGGTGGCCTTGGCGAGCCCGAGGCGGTCGGCGAGCTCGGTCACGCCCAGGCGCGCCTGCTCGGAGCCGAGCGCCTTCAGGATGCGGGCGGCACGGCCGACCGACTGGATCATGATGGGCTCACCGCTCATGGAGCGGCCCCAGCGGCACGGGCTGACCGGCGGCGAGCCGCTGGGAGCGCTGGGCGAGCACGGCGTCCTCGAGGGCGGCGAACAGCAGCGCGGTGGAGGTGGCGCCGGGGTCCTGGTGGCCGACGCTGCGGGGGCCGAGGTAGGACGCGCGGCCCTTGCGGGCCTGGAGCGGGATGGTCGCCCGCATGCCCTCCATGGCGGCCGCCCGCGCGCCGCGGACCGCCGCCTCCAGCGTGCCGCTGCGCAGCCCGACCTCGAACGCGGCCAGTCCCGGGGCGAGGGCGTCGACCATGGTCTTGTCGCCCTCGACCGCCGCGCCCAGGCGCTGGACGCCGGCCAGCGAGGCGCGGATCGCCTCGAGCAGGCGCTTCGGCCCGAAGGCGTCGCCGTCGCCGAGCGCCTGCCCGGCCTGGATGAAGGCGGTGCCGTACAGCGGTCCGGCGGCGCCGCCGACGATCGACACGAACGTCCGGCCCGCGCTCGTCAGCAGGTCGCCGGGACCGGCCCCGGCGAGCACGGTCATCTGTGCGAGCACGGCGCTGAAGCCGCGGTGCATGTTGGTCCCATGGTCGGCATCCCCGATGGCGGCGTCGAGGTGGGTGAGGTAGTGCCGCTCCGACTCGATGCGCGCGGCGGCGACCTCGAGCCAGCGGCGAACGCACGCGGCGTCCACGATCCGGCTCCCCTTCGGTGCGGTGTCCTCGGGTGCCGCCCATCCTAACAGGGCGGCGCCCCGGGCCGTTCGAGCCGGGCCCGGCGCCGCCGCGCGCCGGGCCCGGCTCAGCCCTGCCGGCCTTCGCCCTTGCCCATGGTGGCGGCGCCACGGGCGGCCGCCTCCACCTCGTCCAGCGGCGACCCCGTGCTGGCCTGGATCGCGGCGATCACCGCGCCCTCGACCAGCGGCGCCTCGGCGATCCGCACCCTGGCGCGCCGCTCGGGCTCGACCAGCTCCTCGATGGCGAGCTGCGCCGACATCACCGCCGAGCCGAGGTCGACGAAGACCAGCACCCCGTCGCCCTCGTCGGCGGCGGCGATCGCCTCGGCGATCATGGTGGCGTCGGTGCCGATGCCGCCCTCGTCGGTCCCTCCCGCCGCCCGGATGCGCACCTCTCCCGCCATCTGCCCGGCCATCTCGACCACGCCCTCGGCGATCTTCGCCGAGTGCGAGACCACCACCACGCCGACGCTCATCGGGTGCCAGCGACTCCGCTAGACGCCCCAGCGCAGGCCCGGGGTGTGCACCGGCGCGTCCCACAGGCCGGTGAGCTCGTCGTCCAGCCTGAGGATGGTGACCGAGGCGCCCTGCATCTCGAGCGAGGTGATGTAGGGGCCGACCAGGCTGCGCTCGATGCGCACGCCGCCCTCGTCCAGGAGCTGGGCCACCCGCCGGTAGACCACGTACAGCTCGGCGAGCGGGGTGCCGCCCATGGAGTTGACGAACACCAGCGCCCGGTCGCCGGAGCTGAGCCCCAGGTCCTCGATGACGGGCCTGGCGATGCGGTCGGTGAGCTGGTCGGCGGTCTCCATCTCGATGCGCTCGCGCCCGGGCTCGCCGTGGATGCCGATGCCGACCTCGACCTCGTCGTCGCTGAGGTCGAAGGTGGGCCTGCCGGCGGCCGGCACCGTGCACGAGGTGAGCGCGAGCCCCATGGAGCGCACGCCCGCGATCACCTTGCGGGCAAGCTCCGCGACGCCGGCGAGGTCGGCGCCCTCCTCGGCCTTGGCGCCGGCCAGCTTCTCGAGCAGGACCGTGCCCCCGACGCCGCGCCGGCCCTGTGTGTAGGTGGAGTCCTTGACGGCGACGTCGTCGTCGATGGTCACGCTCTCCACCTGGCTGCCGCCGTCGCGGGCGAGGTCGGCGGCCATCTCGAAGTTCATGACGTCACCGGAGTAGTTCTTGACGATGTGCAGCACCCCGGCGCCCGCGTCGACCCTGCTGGTCGCCCATTCCATCTGGTCGGGCGTTGGCGAGGTGAACACCGCCCCCGGGCAGGCCGCGTCGAGCATGCCGAGGCCCACGAAGCCGCCGTGCAGCGGCTCGTGCCCCGAGCCGCCCCCGCTGACCAGCCCGACCTTCCCCGGCCGCGGGGCGTCGACCCGGTAGACGACCGCCGGGTCGAGGTTGACCGCGACCAGGTTGCCGTGCGCCCGGGCCATCCCCTCCAGCGATTCCGGCACGAAGTCGTCGACCGCGTTGATGAGCTTTTTCATCGCTGCCTCCTGCTCGGGCGGGAGCCCTGGACCCCCTGGTGTCGTCCCAGGAGGGCTCCCGCCACGGCGGACCGGTTCAGCGCCGTGGCGGGCGGAGCGGGCCCGCGGGTCAGGTCTCTGCTCGGGCAGCCTCCTGCGACTCGGGCGTTCGGCCGACTTCGGGTTGGGCGACCGGAAGGAACCTCGAGATGAACCCGTCGTACGCCAGGGCGCCGAGCACCCCGCCGATGAACGGCCCGAGGATCGGCACCCAGGCGTAGAAGTCCCCGCGCTGGTCGTTCCAGGCGTGGGACCAGCCGGTGATATACGAGGCCAGGCGTGGGCCGAAGTCACGGGCTGGGTTGATGGCGTAGCCGGCGTCCGCGCCGAGCGCCATGCCGATCCCGACCACGAGCAGGCCGATGATCAGCGGCCCCATGTTCGAGGCGGGCGCCAGGTTGCGGGTGTCGATGATCGCCAGGATCACCATGACCAGGATGGCCGTGCCGATGATCTGGTCGCGGAACGCGCCGAGCTGCGACACGTCGGCCATCTTGCCCGGGTTCAGCACCGACCCGCCGTTGCCGGGCAGCGTCGAGAAGACGAACTGGCTCTTGGCGCCCTTGGCCGGGTCGAACTTGTTGAACGACTCCCAGTAGTTCCAGCGGACGACGAGGGCGGCGAGGAACGCGCCGAGGACCTGGGCGATCCAGTAGGGCACGACCTTCGCCCACGGGAACCCCCGCCGCACCGCCAGGGCGAGCGTGACGGCGGGGTTGATGTGCGCGCCCGAGATGCCGCCGGCCACGTACACGCCCATCACCACGCCGATGCCCCACGCCCAGTGGACGGACTGCGCGCCGGCGGTGAACGGGGTGAGCACCGTTTGGGCGACGACGCCGACGCCGAAGATGATCAGGGTGAAGGTCCCGAGCATCTCGGCGGAAAGCTCACCAAGCAAGGTGTTGCGTCTCATCGAGCAGCGGGCCTCCTTGCGAGCGGCTTGCGTTCGACGATGCCGAACGACGTTTGCAGCATTAGGCACCCATACCAGCACAGTGTCAAGGGGTCCGGAAGGGGACGAGATGGTCAACGGTGGGCGGTGGCAGGCCATCCGCGCCCACCAGGCGGCCCGGGACCAGCGCCGGTGAATTAGGGCAGCATAGGAGCGGCGGAGCCCGCTCGCGTTCTCGATGGAGGCTGACATGCAGGAGCTCGGGACGACCCCCCAGGTCCGCGAGGTGCGCGACCGGGTGCGCGCCTTCATGGAGGAGCACGTCTACCCCAGCGAGGCGGCGCTCGGGCGCGAGGACGACCAGGCGGACGTGCTGCTCAAGGACCTTCAGGCGCGGGTGAAGGCCGCGGGGCTGTGGGCGCCGTTCATCGGCCCCGAGGCGGGCGGGACCGGCCTCGGCTTCCTGCCCTACGCCTACCTGAACGAGATCATCGGGCGGAGCTCCTGGGCGCCGCTGGTGTTCGGCTGCCAGGCGCCGGACGCCGGCAACGCCGAGATCCTCAGCCTCTTCGGCACGCCCGGGCAGCGCGAGCGCTGGCTGTACCCGCTCGTTGCGGGCGAGGTCCGCTCGTTCTTCGCCATGACCGAGCCGGAGGTCTCGGGCGCCGACCCCACGGGGCTGCGCACCACCGCGGTGGCCGAGGGGGACGAGTGGGTGATCGACGGGCACAAGTGGTTCAGCTCGGGCGCGGAGGGGGCGGCGTTCGCGGTCGTCATGGCGGTGACCGAGCCGGAGCAGCCGCCGCACCGGCGCATGTCGCAGATCATCGTGCCCGCCGACGCCCCCGGCGTCGAGGTGGTGCGGGCGACCCCCGTGCTCGGCCACCGCGGCCACGGCTGGAGCACCCACTGCGAGGTGCGCTTCAGCGGCGTGCGGGTGCCGCTGGCCAACACGCTCGGCGAGCGCGGCGACGGCTTCCGCATCGCGCAGAAGCGGCTCGGCCCCGGCCGCATCCACCACGTCATGCGCTGGCTCGGGCAGATGCAGCGGGCCTTTGAGCTGATGTGCGGCCGGGCGCTGGAGCGGGAGGCGTTCGGCGGCCCGCTGGCGGACAAGCAGACGGTCCAGAACTGGGTCGCCGACTCGGCCACGGAGATCCAGGCGTGCCGCCTGCTCACCCTGGACGCCGCGTACAGGATCGACCAGGGCGACGAGGCGCGGGTGGAGATCTCGGCGGTCAAGTTCTACGCCGCCAGGGTGCTGCACGACGTGATCGACCGGGCGATCCAGGTGCACGGCGCGCTCGGCCTGACCGACCACACCCCCCTGTCCGAGATGTACCGGCAGGCGCGGGCCGCACGCGTGTACGACGGGCCCGACGAGGTGCACCGGATGGTCGTGAGCCGGCGCATCCTGCGCGCCTTCGCCGCCGGGACCCCCTGGGACTTCGCCGCCGGTGGGCCGGCGCCGGCCGCGGCCGCCAGCGGCGCGCCCGGCCAACCCTGAGCCGCCCGGGGCGGGGCCTGCGGCGCGCCTACCGCAGCGCGCTGCCCGACGTCCACTGCGACCAGGACATGTTCCAGTCGACCACGCCGAGGCTCCAGCCGTTCGGCCGCTTCGGGGAGCCGACCACCTGGACGACGTCGCCCCGCCGGCTGAACTTGTAGAACCAGATGGCGTTGGTGGTGGACAGGTTGACGCAGCCGTGGGAGACGTTGGCGCTCCCCTGGGAGCCGACCGACCACGGCGCCGCGTGCACGAACTCGCCGGTGTTGGAGATGCGCACGTTCCAGTGGACCTTCTCGTAGTAGCCGTCCGGCGAGTCGCGCGGGATGCCGACGGTGGCCGAGTCCATGGTCACCGTCCGCGCCTTCTCCAGGGTGAAGTGGATGCCGTTGGTGGTCGGGTACTTGGGCCTGCCGGCGCTCATCGGGAAGACCTTGAGCGTCCTGCCGTTGGAGGCGACCTTCATCTGGTGGCTGTTGACGTTGACCACGCTGACGTGCCGGTCGCCGATGCTGAAGCTGACCACGTGGTCGCGCTCCCCCCACACGCCGCTGCCGGCGTCGACCCCGTTCAGCGCGGCGCGCAGCGTGACCCTGGTGCCGGTCGGCCAGTAGGTCCTGGGCCGGTAGTGGACCTCTTTGTCGTTGAACCAGCGCCAGGCGCCCTCGACCGGCCGGGAGGTGTCGACGTGGAGACGCCGCTGGACCGCGGCCCTGTCGGTCACGGGCTGGTCGAAGAAGACCGCGACCGGCATGCCCACGCCGACGCGCTCGCCGTCCAGCGGCATCACGCCGGCGCCGAGCACCGCGGCCGGCAGCAGCGTGGTGAACGAGCCGGACCTGCGAGCGGCCACGCCGGCCCGGTTCGCCCCCACCGCGGTCATCCTGTAGCGGGACCCCGGCGCCAGCACCGCCGTGCTGGTCCAGGTCCTGTGGTCTTTGGCGAGCTTGCCGGCCACCTGCGTGCCGTCGGGGGCGGTGACGCGCACCGAGCGGATGCTGCCGCCGCTGGCCGTCACCTTGGCGTGGGCGTCCAGCCGCACGCCGGTGGCACCGTCCGCGGGGCTCAGCCTGAGCTTGACCGCCGGCACCGGCCTGGCCGCGCGGGTGGCGTGGCCGCCCAGCAGCCCCGGCAGGCCCGCGCCCTGGCCGGGGAACGCACCGGCGAGCGCGGCGCCGCCGAGGCCGAGCGCGGCGACGGTCAGCACCGCGACCGCCAGCGGCAGCGGCCGCCTGAGCAGGCTGAGGAGCTTGGAGAGCTGGCCGGAGAGCTGGCCCGGAAAGTCCGGCAGGCCCGGCAGGTCCATAGACGCTCGTCTCCCCTCGTGGCACCAACGATTTCGATGGTAGCCATTCAGCCCGTATCGTGACCGCTTCGTCGCGCAACCGTTCGCCGGAACGCCCGGCTCGCCCCCGATTGCCGCTGCGCCCATCCGCGCTTGCGGAGGTGCGCGTCGGCCAGGGTGCTCCCTACGTCTGGCGGTGCCCGCTGTAGGAGATCGCCTGCTGGAACGTCGGTCGATTGGTCCAGCGCATCGTGATCGGGAAGCTCGGCAGGAAGCTGATCCGCTCCGCGGTCGCGGCCGATCGCCACTGGGCCGGGTCGTTGGTGCCCTGCGCCGCGGCGAGCGCGTCGCCGGCGTCCTTCAGCGCCTGCCACAGTGCGCTCCGGCACGCGGTCAGGCTGCCGGTCCCGCAGAAGCGCGTCCTGAATGCACCCGTGACGGGCTGGCCGGCCAGCCTCCGCAGGTCCTTGTCGACGTAGCCGTACCAGCCGCTCCCGTACGACGAGCCCTGGCTGTTGGCCCGGTTGTCCCGGGACATGAGGCTGGCGAGATCGGCGAGCTGCGGTCCGAGCACAGGGCGCATGACCGCGTCGGCGATCCTGGGCCAGGCCGCGTCCATGATGGCGGCGCCCGGGGCGTCGATCCTGCCGTCGAGGTCGCGGTCCAGACGGCTGGAGCCCTCCGCCCGCCATTGCTCCAGCAGCTCCAGCATCTGCTGCTCGCGCGGGCTCGGGGCGGGACCGGTCCCGAGCACCGCCTCGATCGCCGGCAGGCCCTCGGCATTGCGGATGTCCTGCGTGGCCGCACGGTTCATGGCGGCCACCAGCGAGCCGAGCGAATGCGTCCCGGAGCGCGCGACCGCGTCCAGCAGCAGCTCGTCGCGATGCACCGATCCGTAGGCCCATTCGTCGTCGGCGGCGGTCCACCCGTCGGCCGGCTTGTTGTTCCAGTTGACGATCGCGCTCCCGCTGGGGTTCACGGCCTGCGGGTGCTTGGAGGCGGGAAGGAATCCCTGCCACTCGAATGCGCCCGTGCCGATGGTCGGCAGCCCGAGGTCGAGGTCGTCGGCGCGCCGGGGCACACGGCCGCTGGAGAACATCGCGATGTTGCGGTTGTCCGCGTAGAACCAGTTGAACGTGAACTCGATCTTGGACGCGGCGGCGATGAAGCTCCCGGGGTCGTGGACCGTGTTGCTGTTGAGGTCGGCGAACCCCATCGCGCTCATCAGCTCCCGCCCGCGAGTCGAGCGCTTGCTCGAGATCGCCACGCGCGTGCCGTCAGACCTCGCGTACCCGCTCACGGGCCCGTGCACGGTCTCGTTGAACGTCACGGGACCGGCCGGCGGCCCGGGGCCGGGGCCGAGCGTGCCCGCGTCGAACGGGGTCATGTCGACGCAGTCGCCATTGAACGCGTACTTCGTGTCAGCGCCGCCGCAGAGCGTCTCGGCGTACTGGTCGATGATGTCCGTCCCCGACGACGTGGCGCTCCAGGAGAAATCCTGCCCGCGGCCGAGCTGCACATAGGGGCCCGATCCCGGGAAGGTCGCCCCGCGGGCGTCGATGCCGCCGCCGTGCAGGTCGGCCTCGTAGAGTGCCCCCGGGTACAGGTAGCCGACCTGCGGGCCGGCAACCAACAGCGGATGGCCGTTCCCGGACCGGCTCGCCCCCAGCAGCAGGGCGTTGCTCGCGCTGCGCTGCGCGGACTGCTCGGTCTCGGCGGCCTGGGCGGCCGCCGTGCCGATGCTGGCCGCGTCGATCACGGCGTTGCCCGTCCCGTCGCCCGAGGCGAGCTTGAACTTGCCGGGCACGGTGACCGGGGCCTCCGGGTCGTTCTGCTCACGCAGGTCGTTGAAGACCCTGCGGCCGGCGCCGTCGCCCAGCCGCTGCTGCAGCGCCGACAGGAACTGCGCCCGCCGCGCCTCGTCGCCACCGCCCTTGCCGAACCGCGCCCCGATCAGCGCGGCCACCGCCACGACGTCGTTGCGGGTCCAGGCCGGCCCGGGCACGCCCGCCAGGGAACGGCCGTCGTTGATGCCCTGCAGGTAGTCGTCGATGTCCTGCACGACCTGCTGCCCGGCCGGCCCCTGGCGCTGCAGCAGCGAGATCTGCTGCGCGAGGAACGCCTCCGTCTGCGCGCTCGGAGTGAACTGCCGAAAGCTCAACGCGATCTGGAACGGGTCGATGCCCGGCGCGTCGACCGCCGCGAGCCGCCCCGGCCCACGCAGCAGCTCCATCAGCGCGGCGCGGTCGGAGACCGTCACCCAGCCCGCGCCGTACATCACGTCGCCGCGCGTGTCGCCGAAGACGTGCGCGACGCCCTTGCTGTCGCGGTCGATGTGCAATCCCGGCCGCGCTGGCGGCCGCTCGACGCTCGCGGGCTCCTCGCTCCCCAGGCCGAAGATGTTCGGCTTGAAGTAGTTGGGCAGGTCAGCGTCGGTGACCTGATCGAACAGCGGTGTCAGGCCATCGTAGAGAGGAAGCTGATCGGCCGAGTGCGGCCCAGGGGTGGTGCTGCCGGACTCCCCCGGTGGGAGCACGTTCCAGGCTTCCCCCGGCGAGGAGAAGTCAGGCAGGCCGTCGGCGGACGCCCGCGGCGCCAGCCCACCGAGCGCGGCAGCCACCAGGACGAGCCCGACGACAACGCCACCGCGCAGCCTCGTCGCCGGCACGCGGGCTCCTCGCCTCCGCGGGCTCCCGGACGACCGTGCGTGTGTCCCCTGGTCGTGCGAAAAGGGCCTCATCAGCACTCCCTTCCAGCAGCCTTCCGGTTCCCCTCAGGTCCCGGACCGGGCTTCCTCCCGCGCGGCTGGGCGGGGGTCTCGATCCCCAGCCGGGCGGCGACGCGCTGCTTGACCTCCTCGGGGGCGAACGCCGCGGAGAGGGCTGCCCGGTTGCAGCGGCGGAAGTGCTCCTCCCGCCAACCGAAGCCCGCCCGCAGCCGCTCGTACTCCCCGGTCAGGGTCGTGTCGATCATCGTGCGGACGTCGGTGGAGATGCTCAGCGGGACCCCGGCCCGGTACAGCCGGTCGACCGGGTGGTCCTCGTAGCTGCCGACGGCGCTGGTCACGACGTTGGAGGACGGGCAGACCTCGAGGTGGACGCCCTGCCGCGCGAGGTGCTCGACGAGCGCCGGGTCCTCGATGCTGCGGATCCCGTGGCCCAGGCGGGTCGGCCGCAGCCGTCGCAGCGTCTCCCACACGCTCGCCGGGCCGGACGATTCGCCGGCGTGGGCGGTCCGCGCCAGGCCGTGCTCCGCCGCGTAGCGGAACGCCTCCTCGTGCTCGTCGAGCGGGAAGCCTGCCTCGTCGCCGGCGATGTCCAGGCCAGCGACCAGGCCGCCCTCGAACTCGCGCACGAGCTCGGCGGTGCGCAGGCTCCGGGCCGCCTTGAAATGGCGCATGGTGCAGAGGATCAGCCGTGCCTCGATCCCGGTCGCCGCGGCGGCCGCCGCCGCGCTGCGCTCGACCTCGGCGACGACCTGCTCGACGCGCATCCCCGCCTCGGTGTGCAGGTACGGCGCGAAGCGCACCTCGGCGTAGGCGACCCCGTCGCGGGCAAGCTGATCGAAGAGGTCCTCGGTGATGACACGCAGGCCACGGGGGCTCTGCATAAGGGCGACGATCCGCCGCGGGCGGGCCAGGAAATCAGCGAGGCTGGCGCACTTGGCCGGGCCGACGAAGTCCCGCCGGTACTCCGCAAAAGTCGTCTTGGGCGCAAGCGCTGCCACGGCAGCGTAACTTGCCGCGCAGTCCAGGTGGAGATGCAGCTCGACCTTGGACATCTCGCCCCTCGGCTCGGTCGACGGGATCTTCTCATGGCTCAGTGGCCAGCTCCCCGTCCGAACCCCAGGCCACGCACATCGTGTCGTCCAGCCGTAGCACGGCGTGAGCCCGGGCTACGGGTCCTCGCCGGTGGCGACGGGGCGGGTGGGGTCGGTGATCCACTCGCTCCAGGAGCCGGCGTACAGGGCGGCGTCGAAGCCGGCGAGCTCGAGCGCGAGCACCAGATTGGCCGCCACCACGCCTGAGCCGCAGTACGCGCCGACGGGCTCGCCCTCGCGCACGCCGAGGGCGGCGAAGCGGGCGCGGAGCTCCTCCGGCGGGCGCAGGCGACCGGCGGCGGTGAGGTTGCCGGTCGCGGGTGCGCTGCGGGCGCCGGGGACGTGCCCGGCGACCGGGTCGACCGGCTCCTGCTCCCCGCGGTAGCGGACGGCGGCGCGGGCGTCGAGGAGGGCCCCGGCCTTGGCGGCTGCGGCGGCACCGGCGGCGTCGAGCAGCGGCCGGCGCCCCGGTCTGGCCTCGAAATTGCCGGGCTCGGGCGACGGCACCTCGGTCGTGGTCCCCAGCCCCTGGGCGACCCAGCCGTCGTAGCCGCCGTCGAGCACGCGCACGTCCGGGTGGCCGTGGTGGCCGAGCAGCCACCAGGCGCGCGCCGCGCTGGTGGTGTCGCGCTGGTCGTAGACGACCACGCCGCGGCCCCGGCGCACCCCGCAGCGCCGCATGGCCGCCTCGAAGCGGGCCGGGTCGGGCAGCGGGTGGCGGCCACCGGCGCCGGGAGGCGCGGCGAGGTCGGCCTCGAGGTCGACGAAGACCGCGCCCGGCAGGTGCCCGGCCAGGTAGGCGCCCAGGCCGGGCGGGCCGGCGAGCTGCCAGCGGACGTCCAGCAGCAGCGGCGGCGCGGCCGAGCGCAGCGCGGCGGCCAGCTCGTCCGGGGAGATCAGCGGGTTGGTCGGCACGGGGGCTCCTCGATGGTCGGGCGGGCGGTCAGGCGGGCTCGCGGGCGGCGTTCCAGATCGCCTCGAAGCGGGCGACCCAGTACTCGAACCAGTGCAGCGACTGGGACCGGTGGATCTCCACGTGCATGCGGTCGCCGATGCCGTCGTCCCGGAAACCGTGGAACTCCACGATCAGCCGCCCGCTGCCCCGGTCCGGGTCCAGCACCACCAAGCTGAAACCGGGATTGGCGCCGAGCAGGCGGAGCTGGACCCCTTCGAGCGTGTCCAGCTTGGCGAGGGTCGCCAGGGAGGCGCGCAGGGCCGTGTCGAAGTCGGTGCTCTTGTCGAGCTGCACCCGGGTGGCCTCCAGCGCCCCGGAGTCCGGGTCGAGGACCACCACCCGCGCGCTGGTGCCGCGACGCTCCATCCAGCGGCGGATGTCCGCCGAGTGGCGCAGGAACACGTTGAGACCGGTCGGCGCGTACATCCACAGCTCCGTTGCGTCCGCCAGCAGGTCGCTGAAGGAGCCGTAGCTGTCGCGGTTGCGCAGCACCGTGTCCAGCGAGACGCTCGCCGTCCCCTCGCCGGCGCGCGCGCTGGTGGTCCACAGGATCAGGAAGGCGAGCCCGGCCAGGACCGCGGCGTTGACGAGCTGCGCGGGCAGCTCCCCCACCACGCTGACGATGGTCAGCGCCAGGGTCAGCAGGAACAGCGAGTACGCCTCGAGGTGCCGGCGCTCGCGGAGGTCGTCGGCCACGCGGCGCAGCCCGCGGCGGTAGGTGCCCTTCACTGCGCGCGAAGTCTAGCCTCGGGGGGCCTTGGAGACCAGCAGGTCGCCGAGGAACAGTGCGTCCATGTCGGTTCGCAGGAAGTCGGCGACCGCCTCGTCCGGGCGCAGGACGATCGGCTCGCCGCGCAGGTTGAAGCTGGTGTTGAGCACCATGGGGACGCCGGTGCGCCGCTCGAACTCGGCGATCAGCCGGTGGAAGGACGGGTTGACGTCGGCGGTCACGGTCTGCGGCCGGGCGCTGCCGTCCACGTGGGTCACCGACGGGACCGCCTCCCGCCTGTCCTGGCGCACCGGGAGCACCAGCAGCATGAACGGGTTCGGGTAGTAGCCGCCCAACCAGTCCGGCCCGCGCTCGTGCAGCACGCTCGGCGCGAACGGCCGGAACGCCTCGCGCCGCTTGACCCGCGCGTTGAGGATGTCCTTCATATCGGGTTGGCGCGGATCCGCGAGGATCGAGCGGGCCCCGAGCGCACGCGGCCCCACCTCGGCGCGGCCCTGGAACCAGCCGACGATCTTCGAGGCCGCCAGCAGCCCGGCGGCCTCGGCGGGCGGGTCCGCCACGCTGCGGACGGCAAGCCCGCGGCCGGCCAGCGCCTGCTCGCAGGCCTTGGCGCCGAACTCTGGCCCCCACAAGGCATGGGCCATGGCCTCCGTGCGCGGCCGGCCGAGCCGCTGGTGCCACACCCACAGGGCGGCGCCGAGCGCGTTGCCGGCGTCCGAGGCGGCCGGCTGGATGAACACGTGGTCGAAGCCGGCCTCCCGCAGCAGGCGGGTGTTCATCACCGAGTTGAGCGCCACCCCGCCGGCCAGGCACAGGTTGCGCGAGCCGGTGCGCCGCCGCAGCGAGCGCGCCACGTGCAGGGCCACCTCCTCCAGCAGGTCCTGCACGGCGTAGGCGAGGTTCTCGTGCAGCTCGGCGATGCCGCTCTCCGGGACCCGCGGTGGCCCGTAGCGCTGCACGAAGCGCCTGGACAGCCAGCCGCCCTCGCGCTGGTAGGCGAAGTGGGCGAGGTTCACGCGGAACAGCCCGTCGGGCGTGGCCCGCACCAGGTCGGCGATCTCCCCCACCAGCTTGTCGTGGCCGTAGGGTGCCAGCCCCATCACCTTGCCCTCGTCGGCGTTGGGCAGGAAGCCGAGGTACCAGGTGAGCGCCGAGTAGACCTCGCCGAGCGAGTCGGGGTTGCGGACCGCGTCGAGCTGGCGCAGGGACGTCCCCTGCCCGTGCCGGAGCGTGGTCGACAGGAAGTCGCCCCCGCGGTCCAGGGTGAGCACGGCCGCCTCGTCGAAGGGGCTGGCGAAGAACGCGCTGGCGGCGTGCGCGTCGTGGTGGCCGACGTGGGCGACCTTGCCGCGGTAGCCCCAGCGGCGGCGGAAGCCCAGCTCCTTGCGTGCCAGGTTGCCGTCGACGTAGGTCTGGGCGGCCAGCCGTTTCGGCGAGCCGCGCCGCAGCGCGTCCAGTGCCCCGCGCGCGAAGTCGAGCCCGGGACGGTGCGCGAACGCCACCACGTCCACGTCGCGCAGGTCGGCGCCCGCCCGCTCCAGGCAGAAGGCGATGGCCGTGTCCGGGAAGCGCTTGGTGTGGCGTTCGCGGTTGAAGCGCTCCTCCTCCGCGAACGCCACGATCCGGCCGTCCTGCACCAGGCAGGCCGCCGTGTCATGGCTGAAGCAGTTGATCCCGAGGATGCTGCGCACGGGCCCACCTCCGCGGCCGGCGGGTACCTCCCGAACGGGCGCCGAAACCTGACGAGCCTAGCTCCAGCATGCGCCCCAGGACATGCAGGACATGAGAGAGCGCCCCGGGAGCCGTGTTGCCTTCGGCTCCCGGGGCGCTCAGGGAGGCGCGGGTTGCGCGCCGGGAGTCAGCGTGCCGAGACCTTCGACGCCTCGTCGAGCAGCGCGTACAGCTCGTCCTCGGCGGCGGCGCGGAAGCGGCCGCGGGAGTCGCGTTCGAGCTTGCGCTCACGCCACCAGGCGATCAGGTTCAGGGACTTCATCGGCTCTCTCCCTCGTCTCGGCTCCGCGGCGGGCCGGAGGGCACCTCGCCGCGCAGGTCCGTGCGCATGGTCTCAGTGCGCACAGAATCCTGGCTGAAGGTAACGATCCAGCGGAGACCCATGACACGGTCTGGTCACGAAGCGTCACAGGGGCGTCACGGAGCCCGGGTCACGTCGGCGGCGGCGCCGGCGGATTGGCGGTGGTGGTCGCGGTGGTCCCGGTGCTGGAGGTGGTGGTGTGAATGGTGGTCGTGGTCTTGTGGACGGTCGTGGTGGTGGTCGGCCTCCGGGTGGTGGTGCTCCTGCCCGGCCCGGTGGTCGTCGGTGGGCCGGTCGTGGAGGGGAACTGGCCGGTCGTCCGGGTGCGGCCGGTGACCAGCGGGAAGCCGGACCCATCGCCGACGGTCCTCGCGGTGGTGGGGACGGTCGGCGGGTCGGGTGGGCTGGTCGGGAGCGCCTCGACGGTGTCGGGGACCTCGACCGTGGTCGTCACCAGGCACGGCACCGCACCGCCGCACTGCGACGACTGGCTCGCAGGGCCGCCGATCACCAGCGCCGCGACCACGCCGATCCCGGCCGCGCCGATCGCCGCGACCCCCAGGGCCCAGCGGCGGCGCAGCACCGGCAGCAGCCCCGCGGCCAGCAACTGGCGGAGGTGACGGAGGTGACGGAGGTGACGCTCCCGGCCCTGCTCCTTGTCGGCGACGGTCACCCTCGGCCGCTCGGCACCCGTGGGCTGCGCCGAGGCCAGCGCCGGCACCGAGGCCGGAGCGCGCACCAGGGCCGCTCCCGGACCCGCCTTGCCCGTGCCCGGACCCGCCGCCCCCGGCACCGCGCCCGCCGCAGCCGGCGCCGGGGGCGGGGCCGGGGCCGGGGCCGGCGCATCGCCTGGGGCGACGGCCTCCGTCCGGGCCAGAGCCTCGCCGGCAACCTGCACGCGCAGGTGGCCGAGCAGGTTGTCGCCGGGCGGGGGCAGCCACTCGTGCGCGGCCTGCCGGAGGGCGGTGCCCACCGTGAGCCGCTCCCAGCTCGAGACCGCCTGGTGGGCCGGAGCCTGGTGGACCTCCCGCCACAGCGACTCGGCGGCGGTGTCGCGCAGTTCCTCAAGGACGGCCCGGTCGCAGCCGAGCAGGCGGGCGGCGCGCTTCGCCGGGTAGGTGAGCAGCTCGCAAAGGATCAGCGCCTCCCGCTGGCTGTCGTCGAGCCGGCCGAGACCGTCGAACAGCGGCGCCGTAACCTCTGACGCGACCGTCGCGGCCCGCCCTTCGGGCTTGCCGCCGGCCTGCCATCTCGTCACGGCGGCCCGGGCCAGCGCGACCAGCCGCACCTCGAGCTCTGCCGGGTCCCCGCCCGCGACGATCCGGTCCATGCGGGCGACCGCGGTCCGCAGCACCTGCGTGGTCAGGTCGACCGCGCTGGCGCGACCGCCGGTCCACGCAAGGACGTAGCGATATATCTCCTCGGCATACCGGTCGAAGAGCTCTTCTGCGAATTCCAGCCGGTCGCCAGCGGCGCCCGGGGCCCCCTCGTTGCTCATTGGTCGCGCATCTTATCGCATGCTCGGATCATTGGCGGGGCGCATGCTGGAAGGGCACGGGCGTCACACGTACCGGAACCGGACGCAAGGAGATGGCGATGGCCGAGGCATACATCGTGGAGGCGGTGCGCACCCCCGTCGGGCGCAAGGGCGGAGGGCTGGCCGGCGTGCACCCCGTCGACCTGGCGGCGTACGTCCTGAAGGAGCTGCTGGGGCGCGGCGGGGTCGACCCGGCCGCGGTCGACGACGTGATCCTCGGCTGCGTCGACCAAGTGGGCGCGCAGACGTTCAACATCGCGCGCAACGCGTGGCTGGCCGCCGGCCTGCCCGAGGAGGTGCCCGGCACCACCGTCGACCGTCAGTGCGGGTCCTCGCAGCAGGCCGTCCACTTCGCGGCCCAGGGCGTGCTGGCCGGCTCCTACGACCTCGCGGTGGCCGGCGGGGTCGAGGTCATGAGCCTGGTGCCGCTGGCGGGCGCCGGGCTGGCGGGGGCGCAGGCGGGCTACGGCAGCCCCTTCGGCGCCGAAGGCTGGCTCGAGCGCTACGGCGACCAGGAGATCAGCCAGTTCCACGGCGCCGAGCTGATCGCCGAGCGCTGGGGCATCACCCGTCAGGCCATGGAGGAGGTCGCCTTCGCCAGCCACACGCGGGCGGCCCGGGCGTGGGCGGAGGGCCGCTTCGAACGCGAGATCGCCCCGTACGGTGCGGTCGCGCGCGACGAGGGCTTCCGGCCTGACGTGTCGCTGGAGAAGATGGCCGCGCTCGAGCCGCTGCGGCCGGGCGGGCGCATCACCGCGGCGCTCGCCAGCCAGATCTCCGACGGCGCGGCAGCCCTGCTGATCGCCTCCGACGCGGCGGTGCGCCGCTTCGACCTGAAGCCCAGGGCGCGCGTGCATGCCATGGCCCTGGCCGGCAGCGACCCGGTGCTGATGCTCACCGGGCCGATCCCCGCGACCCAGCGGGCGCTCAAGAACGCCGACCTCACCATAGACGAGATCGATCTGTTCGAGATCAACGAGGCGTTCGCACCGGTGGTGCTCGCCTGGCAGCGCGAGACCGGCGCCGACCTCGGGCGCACCAACGTCAACGGCGGCGCGATCGCCCTGGGTCACCCGCTCGGCGCGACCGGCGCCAAGCTCATGACCACCCTGCTGCACGAGCTGGAGCGCACCGGCGGGCGCTACGGCCTCCAGACCATGTGCGAAGGCGGCGGCACGGCCAACGCTACCGTGATCGAGCGCCTCGGCTAGCCGGCCGGGGCCGGGCTCGGGCGTACGGGCCGGGGAGGGACGGGCCGGCCTGGCCCTCGCGCGGGCGCGGGCAGCGATTTCCCAGGCGACACCCAGTCGTGGCGCCAGACCGCCCACTCGGCGCCGCTGGTGGTCCACTCGGCGAATATCGCAAGCCCGTAGCGCCGCGCGGGGAGCCGTCCTTTCCCGGGGCCGTTCACCTCCAGGTGACCTCCAGACGACCAGGGCCGCCGGTCACGTCGGTGCCGAGGGCGGCGCAGGCCGAGCGGAAGCGGCGCGCGATCCAGGCGGCGTCGTCGCGCCCGGCCGGGCGGGTGTGGCAGTAGTCGAGCCTGAGCGGCACCGCCTCGAGCCTGCGCGGGCCGCGCTCGTCCAGGCTGACCAGGAACAGCAGGCCGAGGTCGTTGCGCAGCACGGGGTCGACGGCGTAGTCGTCGATGAAGTCGCCGAGGTCGTACAGGACCGGACACGCCACACCGTGGAACAGGTGCGCCGAGTGGCCGGCGACGAGGGTCGCGCCGGCCTCGACCAGCGCGGCCGCGGCGTGGCGGACGTAGCCGAGCGGCGCGGTGGTCATGTTCGGCCCCCAGTGGGGGCTGACCAGCACGGCGTCGGCGCTGGCCGCGAGCTCGGAGACGGTGGCGAGCAGCCACGGGGGCACGCCGTGGCGCAGGGCGGCGAAGGCGACCCCGGGACGGTCCCGGCCGGCGGCGAAGTCGGCGGGATGGTCGGTCACGGCCACCACGCCGAGCTTGAGGCCCCCGGCCTCGACCAGCGCGGGGCGCCTGGCGCGGCTCGCGTCGGCGCCCGCGCCGACGGTGGCGACGCCGGCCGCCGCCAGGTGCTCGACGGTGTCCTCGAGCGCCTCCGCGCCGAAGTCGAGGGCGTGGTTGTTGGCCAGGGTGACCAGGCCGACCCCGAGGTCGGCCAGACGCTCGGCCGCCAGCGGCGGGGCGCGGAAATGGAACGGCTTGCCCGGCGCCGGCCAGCGGCTCCCGCGCGACGACACGCAGCATTCGAGGTTGCAGACGAACAGGTCGGCCGCGCGCGTCAGCTCGGCGAGCTCAGGGGCCACCAGCGGCGCGCGCGGCGACGCCAGCAGGGTCTCCGCCACCCCGCGCCCGAGCATGGTGTCGCCGGCCAGCGCGACCGTGATCGCCGCCATGAGCGAAACTCTAATCCCGTCTGCCCGGCACGGCGCGGCGACGTCGTCGTGCCCATTGCTGCCGCTGGACGCCAACCTCGCGGCAGCCTATATTCAGGACTCCTTTGCTCGAGTTGCCGGGACCGCCGAGGAGGCGCCGTGGACGGTGGGGGGTTTCCGGACACGCCGGCGCTGCTTCCCGGCAAGCTCGTCACCGGCCTGGCCAAGCTGGGCATCGCCATGCGCCACAACGCCTGGGCCAAGGCGGGCCGCCGCGGGCTCAACCCGACCCAGGGCCAGGTCCTGGTGGTGCTGCGGGCGAGCGGCGGGGCGAGGCTGCGCATCTCGGACCTGGCCGAGCGGCTCGCGCTCGCTCCCGCCACCATCAGCGACAGCGTGGCCGCGCTCGAGCGCAAGGGGATGGTGACCAAGCAGCGCGACCCCGCCGACGCGCGGGCCGTTGCGGTCTTCCTCACCGTCACCGGGCAGGCCGAGGCGGAGGACGCCGCCGGCTGGCCCGACCTCCTGCTGGAGGCGGTCCGGACGCTGACGCGCGAGGAGCAGGCCGCGCTGTACCGGGCGATGCTCAAGACGGTGCGCGCGCTCCAGGTCCGCGGCCGCATCCCGGTGAGCCAGATGTGCGTCACCTGCAACTTCTTCCGTCCCTACGCCCATGCGGGGGCTCCCGCACCGCACCACTGCGCGCTCGTCGACGCGCCGTTCGGCGACGCCCAGATCCGCCTGGACTGCCGGGAGCACGAGCCGGCGCCGGCGGCGGCGGCCGAGCGTGCCTGGGCGGTGTTCACGGCCGACCGGTCCGAGCCAGAGGAGAGGCTATGACCCTGTGGGGCCACCCGGACGTGGCGCACGTGGCGCTGGGCGACTTGTAGACGTCACGCCGGACATGGAGGAGGACGGCGTCATTCGGGCCCATCCGGAGGGTACGGTGGTGCGCCTCCGGGTGGTGGCGGGCGCGCGGCGAACCGAGCTGGCAGGGACCGCCGGCGGGGCGCTGCGGGTGCGGGTCGCCGCGCCGCCCGTCCAGGGCCGGGCCAACAGCGCCGTCCTCGCCTACCTGGCCGGCATCCTGGGGCTGCGGCCCCGGGACCTGGAGATCACCGCGGGCGAGCGCAGCCGCGACAAGCTGGTGCTGGTCCGCGACCGCGGGCCCGAGCAGGTGGGGGCCCGGCTGGGCGTTCCTCCCGGTCGTCGGTAGCGCTGCTGCGGTCCGGTCCGGCAGCTCAAGATCGTGCCCGGGGGAGCCGATGGCTGCACGGTGCGACGCAACCTCGTGGTGCTGGTCCTCGTGGGCGCGGCCCTGGGCGCATGGCCGGTGGCCCGGCCTGCGCCGGCGGCCGCCGTCCCCGCCGGCTGGCAGCGCGTCTCCTACGGCCCGGTCAGCTTGGCTGTGCCGGCGGGCTGGCCTGTGCATAACCTCGCAGCCGAGCCGGGGCGCTGCGCGCGGCTCGACGTGCACGCCGTCTACCTCGGCCACCAGGGGGAGCGGGCCGCCTGCCCGGCGCGGGCACTTGGCAAGACCGAGGCGCTCCAGGTCGAGCCGCTGGGCCCCGCGGGCCAGCCCCAGGCGGTCGCGGCGCTGGCCACGCACGCCGCCACGGTCGCCGGCCAGCCGGCCCGCACCGATCCCTCCTCCCCCGTGACCCACGACCTGGTGGTCGCGCTCGACCGCGCCGGCGTGGCGCTGACCGCCTCGTACGGCGGCGGCCCCGCCCTGGCCCGGCGCATCCTCGCCACCGTGCGGGTGAAGGCGCCGGGCGGGACCGCCCCGGGGCCGGGTCCCGCGGCCAGCGGCGGCCGAGCCGGCCAGGCTTCCCCGCGGGCGGCGACGGTGGCGACCGGCGTCTACACCGGCAAGGGGTTCGACACCTGCGCGGCCCCGTCGACCGGGACGATGCACGCGTGGCGCGCCTCGCCGTACCGGGCCGTCGGCATCTACATCGGCGGAGCGATGCGCGCCTGCGGGGACGGCAACCTCTCCGCCTCGTGGATCTCGACCGTCACCGGCACGGGTTGGCACCTCGCCCCGATCTACGTCGGCCTCCAGGCGCCCTGCGTGTTCCAGCCGGGCCTCGCCCACCTCTCCATCGACCCGGCCAAGGCCGCCGTCCAGGGCGTGCAGGCCGCCGCCGACGCCGCCACCCGCGCGGGCAGCGTGTTCCGCCTCGGCGCCCACACGCCCGTCTACTTCGACATGGAGGCCTACGACCGCAGCCAGTCGAGCTGCGTGCGGGCGGTGCTCGGCTTCCTCAGCGCCTGGACCGGCGAGCTGCACCGCCGCGGCTACCGCTCCGGGGTCTACTCCAGCGCCGCCTCCGGCGTGACCGACCTCGTCCGCGCCTACAACAGCGCCTCGGTGCACCGGCCCGACTCCATCTGGTTCGCGCACTGGGACGGCAAGGCGAGCACCGTGGACCCCTACCTGCCCGCCTGGGCCTGGCCCGCCCACCAGCGCATCGCCCAGTACCGCGGCGGCCACTACGAGCGCTGGGGCAACGTCACCGTCGACATCGACAACGACTACGCGGACTCGGTGCTGATCGGCCCGCCGGCGGCCACCCGCGTTCCGGTGGCCGCCCCGCCGGCTCCATGAATGCTTGGACGCTTGACAGGCCGTGGCGGCCTCGGGCACCGTGCCCTCTGTGGCCGCCCGGGGCACGGCGCCTGCCGTGGTCCCCGTTCCTCCCGCGCCCGCACCGGGGCTCGCCGGGACCCTGATGCCTGCACGCGAGCGATTCTTCCGGAAGGAGCCGAGGGTGGCCGACACCCGCTTGACCCCGCAGACGGCGCTCACCCCGCCGCGATTCGCCTACCCCGTCAGCCTGGACCTCGCCGGCCGCCGCGCCGTGGTGGTCGGCGACGACGCCGTGGCCCAGGGCAGGGCCGGCGCGCTGCTCGCCGCCGGCGCGCTGGTCACCGTGGTCGCCGAGGGCCCGGCGGCCGCGCTGGAGCGTCTGGAGGGCGAGGCCCGCGCCACCGTGGTGCGGCGCGCGTTCGCCCCTGGCGACCTGGACGGCGCGTTCCTGTGCGTGGCCGCCTCCGACGACCCCGAGGTCCGGGCCGCCGTGTTCGCCGAGGCCCGCGCCGGCGGCGTGCTGGTCAACGTGGTCGACGACACCGACCACTGCGACTTCGCCGCGCCCGCGGTGGTGCGGCGCGGCGACCTCGTCATCGCCGTGTCCACCGGCGGCCGCACGCCCGCGCTCGCCAGCCGCCTGCGCCGCCTGCTGGAGGAGCGCTTCGGGCCGGAGTGGGAGGAGCTGGCCGCGCTGCTGGGCGAGGTGCGCGAGCAGACCCTGCCCCTGCTGCCCGACCTCGGCGAGCGGTCGCGGCGCTGGCGCCACGCGCTGGAGCTGGAGGAGCTCGAGGCGCTGGTGCGCGCGGGCCGCGCCGAGCAGGCGCGGGAACGGCTGCTGGCCCACCTGGTCGGCCCGGAGCCGGACGGCCGCACGGGCCTGGGGGCCCCCGAGGGGGTGCCCCGGTGAGTCAGGCACAGGTGCGTCAGGACCGGACGAGCGGCACCGTCTACCTGGTCGGGGCGGGCCCCGGCGACCCGGGCCTGCTGACCCTGCGCGGCGCCGAGGTGCTCGGCCGCGCCGACGTGGTGGTCTACGACCGGCTCGCCCCGCCCGAGCTGCTCCGGCTGGCGCCGCCCGGGGCCGAGCTGGTCGACGCCGGCAAGACGCCCGGCGGCCAGGGCCCGGACCAGGAGGCCATCAACCGCCTGCTGGTCGGGCGCGCCGCCGCGGGCCGGACCGTGGTGCGGCTCAAGGGCGGCGACCCGTTCGTGTTCGGCCGCGGCGGTGAGGAGGCCCTGGCCTGCGTGCGGGCGGGCGTGCCCTTCGAGGTCGTCCCCGGGGTGAGCGCCGCGCTCGCCGCCCCCGCCTACGCCGGCGTGCCGCTCACCCAGCGGGACCTGGCGGCCGGCTTCGCCGTGGTGACCGCGAGCCTCGCCGGCGGCAGGGCCGCGGAGCTCGACCGCGCGGCCGGCGCGGCCGACACCCTGGTGGTGCTGATGGCCGCCGAGCGGCTCGAGGCGGTGTGCCGGGCCCTGGTCCGCGCGGGCCGCCCGCCCGACGAGCCCGCGGTGGTGGTGCAGTGGGCCGCCACCGCCCGCCAGCGCTCGGTGCGCGCCACACTGGACGACCTGCCGGCGCTCGCCGCCGCCACCGGGATCGGCCCGCCCGCGACGCTGGTGGTCGGCCGGGTCGCGGCCCTTGCGGACCTGCTCGCCTGGAGGGGTGCGGGGAGCCCCGACGGGGTCGACGAGACCGGCGAGACCGCGGGAGCGGGCCGGGTGCTTGACACAGAGTCCGCCCGTCCGGCACGGTAAAGGACATGATCGTCGTGCTGCTCACCCGGAACCGCGCCCTGGACTACGGGCGCAGGGTCCGATGCGCCTGTCGGTGGGCCCGGCGGTCACCCGGCGCACCGTAGCGCACTGAGACTCCCCTCGACCGCTGGGCCTTTCCCCTGGCGACCCGAGCGCTCGAGGAGAGGAGCATCCCCCGTGGCGGCCACAGCCACATTCCCACGCAATACGCACACGTCCCGATTGCCCGACGACGAGCCCCTGGTGACCCGGCTGGGTCCCGACGAGGTGCGGGCGGCGGCCGAACGACTGGAGGCCGCGCCGGCCGAGGAGGTGCTCGCCTGGGCACTCGAGACCTTCGGCAGGCGCTGCGCCGTCGTCACCTCCTTCCAGGTCGAGGGGATGGTCCTGCTCGACCTGGCCCGCCAGGTGGACCCGGACGTACGGGTGATCACCATCGACACCGGGCGCCTGCCGGAGGAGAGCTACGAGCTGATCGATACCGTCCGTGCCCGCCTCGACCTGGACATCGAGGTCGTCACGCCGGACGGCGCCGCGCTCGAGGCGATGGTCTCGCGCCACGGCCCCAACCTGTTCCGGCGGGACCGGGCCCTGCGCCGGCTCTGCTGCCACGTGCGCAAGGTGGAGCCCCTGCGGCGCGCCCTCGAAGACCTGGACGCCTGGGTCACCGGGCTGCGGCGCGACGGCGGGCCGGCGCGGGCCGGCACCGCCAAGGTCGAGGTGGACCACGCCCACGGCGGCATCGTCAAGCTGAACCCGCTGGCCGACTGGACCAGGGAGCAGGCGCTCGACTACGCGGGCACCCACTACCTGCCGCTGCACCCGCTGTACGAGCAGGGCTTCACCTCGATCGGCTGCGCGCCCTGCACGCGCGCCACGCGGCCGGGCGAGGGCGAGCGCGCCGGGCGCTGGTGGTGGGAGGCAGACGACGACCGCGAGTGCGGTCTGCACCAGCAGAGCCCGTCCGACCGTCTGGACGCGGCCCTGGCCGAGCTCCACGCCCAGGCCGCGGTCCGAAGGAGGCTGCCCCAATGACCCAGGCCATGCCGGCGACCCGGGCGACTCGGGTGCCGCCGCAGGAGGAGGACCGGCGCGGTGAGGACCGGCGCAACGCGGTCGAGCGCGCCAAGGCCGCGCTGGACCCGCTGGACATCCGCCCGCGGATCGAGCGCTACGCCCGCGACGGCTACGCCAGCATCGACCCCGAGGACCTGAAGATCCGCTTCCGCTGGTGGGGCCTGTACACACAGCGGCCGGAGGAGGCCGGCTACTTCATGATGCGCCTGCGCATCGCCGGCGGCGTGCTCACCTCCGAGCAGCTCGAGACCATCGGCCGCATCTCCAAGGTCCGCTGCCGCGACGTGGCCGACGTGACCGACCGCCAGAACATCCAGCTCCACTGGGTCGTGATCCAGGACGTCCCGGCGATCTGGGACGAGCTCGCCAGGGTCGGCATGGAGACCGCGCAGACCTGCGGCGACACCGTGCGCAACATCCTCGGCTGCCCGGTGGCGGGGGTCGACGCCGGCGAGGTGTTCGACGCCACCCCGGACCTGCAGGCGGCCAACGCGCGGCTCACCCACACCAAGGAGTTCACCAACCTGCCGCGCAAGTACAAGCTGTCGGTCTCGGGCTGCCGCGACCACTGCGCCATGCACGAGATCAACGACGGCGGGCTGGTCGGCGTGGCCCATCCCGACGGGCGGCTCGGCTACGACGCCTGGGTCGGCGGCGGGCTCTCCTCGACGCCCCGGTTCGCGGAGCGGCTCGGGGTGTTCGTGCCACGCGCCGAGGCGTCCGAGTTCCTGGTGGCCCTCACCTCGCTGTTCCGTGACCACGGCGGGCGCGACAAGCGCACCCGGGCGCGGCTGAAGTTCCTGATGGCGTCGTGGGGTCCGGACAAGCTGCGCAAGATCCTCGAGGACGACTACCTCGGGCGCCCGCTCGAGGACGGCCCGGAGGCGCCGCCTTCCTCCACCGTGCACCGCGACCACGTCGGCGTCTACCGCCAGCACGACGGGCGCTACTACGTCGGCGTCGCCCCGCTGGTCGGCCGCGTGTCCGGCAGCCAGCTCATCGCCGTGGCCAAGCTCGCCCGCGAGCTCGGGCAGGGCCGCGTGCGGCTCACCACCCAGCAGAAGATCCTCGTGCTCGACGTGCCAAGGGAGCGGGTCGGCGAGGCGGTGGCGCGGCTCGACGACCTCGGCCTGCCCGCCTACCCGAGCCCGTTCTGGCGCGGCGCCATGGCCTGCACCGGCATGCAGTTCTGCAAGCTCGCCCTGGTCGAGACCAAGCAGCGCGCCGCCGATCTGGTCCACGCGCTGGAGCAGCGCTTCCCCGACTTCGACGCCAAGGTGCGCCTGAACGTCAACGGCTGTCCCAACTCCTGCGCCCGCTACCAGCTCGCCGACGTGGGCCTGGCGGGCGGCGAGTCGGCCGGCGACGGCAATTTCCAGCTCCACCTCGGCGGCGACCTGGGCGAGAGCCGGGCCTTCGGCCACCGCGTGCGCGGGCGGGTCCTGGCCGACGAGGCCGAGGGGGTCGTGAGCCACCTGCTGAGCTCGTACGTGGGGCAGCGCCAGGACGGCGAGAGCCTGCAGAGCTGGCTGCGCCGGCAGCCCGCCGAGACGCTCGCGGCGCTCAGCCGGCCGCCGGCCGTCGCGGCGGCAGCCACCTGAGCGCCTGCGCGCCTGCGCGCCTGCGCGCCCGGGCGGGCACGGCCGAGCCCGGCCGCCGGTCAGTCCGCGGCCGCCTCCGGCACGCACCGGTTGACGCACTCCCCCACGCCCTCCACGACGGTCCGGACCACCTGGCCGGCGCGCAGCCACACCGGGGGCGTGCGTGCGGCGCCGACCCCGCCGGGGGTGCCGGTGGCGATCAGGTCGCCGGGCACGAGGGTGATGATGTCGCTCACGTACGAGATGATCTCGGCGGGACCGAACAGCAGGTCCGAGGTGCGCGACGCCTGCATCACCTCGCCGTCGACCTCGCAGCGGACCGCCAGGTCGGCGCCGCCGCCGGGCAGCTCGTCCAGGGTCACCAGCGCCGGACCCACCGGTGTGGTCCGCTCGAAGATCTTGCCCGCCAGGAACTCGGCGGTGCGGTGCTGGTAGTCCCGAACGCTGACGTCGTTGACCACCGTGAAGCCGCCGACCGCGTCCAGCGCCCGCTCGGGGGTGACGTGCCGCGCGGGGCGGCCGATCACCACGCCGAGCTCCACCTCCCAGTCGATCTGCTCGGAGACCCGCGGCAGCACGATCGGGTCGCGGGCGCCGATCAGCGTCCCCGGGAACTTGGCGAACAGCGTGGGGTACTCGGGCAGGTCCCGGCCCATCTCCTTGATGTGGCTGGCGTAGTTGAGGCCGAGGCAGATGATCTTGGACGGGTTCGGCACCAGCGTCGCCAGGTCGACATCGGCGAGCGCATGGCCGGCGCCGCCCGAGGCCGCGGCGGCGCTCGCCCAGTCGGGGTCGGCGAGCAGACTGCCCACGTCGGGCGCGTCGAGCTCGGTCACCCGGTCCCCGTCGACTCGTCCCGCCCTGGTCCCGTTCGCCGTCCGGATCGTCACCAGCCGCATGCCAGGTTCCTCCAGTCGTGCGTGGTTCGGCACTGGAGGCGCAGTGTAGCGCTGGCTCACCGCCCGCCCGGGATGACCGCCTGGGTCTGGGTGGTGCGGCCGACCAGGCGCCCGCCGGCGTCGTACAGCTCGGTGTCGACCACGATGGTGCTGCGGCCGACGTGCAGCGGCCTGGCCACGGCGTCCACGTGGCCATCGCGCACCGGGCGCAGGAAGTTGGTCTTCGACTCGATGGTGGCCGTGCCCGCCGCCCCCTGGGGCAGGTTGAGGAAGGCGCAGGTCCCCCCGACCGAGTCGGCGAGGCCCATGAGCACGCCCCCGTGCAGCACGCCGCCCGACGTGCACCGCGACGGGTCCCAGGCGACCCGCGCCCGCACCTCCTCCGGCGTGCTGCTCACCAGCTCGATCCCGAGCACCTCCGCGAACGGCATGACCTGCGCGAGATCCATGGACCTCCTCCCGCTGGACCGATACTCCGCCTGCATGCAACCGGCACCGGCCGTGCGGAGTCAAGGACCGCACATCGGCCCTGCCCTACATCGAGGGCGCCGGGCAGCTCCGCGCCGCCGAGCAGGTGCCGGCTATGCGCCGCCGGTGACCGCTGTCCAGGTCGCCTGCGTCGCCCTGGCCGCGGACGGTCCGCGGACCGTGCGCGGCCACGTGGGCGGGGTGGGCGCTGTCGCAGAACCACACGCGGCCCCCCGGCGCCAGCGCTGCGTCGACCAGCGTCCAGAACCAAGCCCAGCGCGCGGCGGGGACGTGCGAGATCCAGAATCCCGAGCACACGGCGTCGAACCGTCGCGGCGGCGTCCACGAGAACAAGTCCGCCACGACGTAGGTGACGCGCAGGCCGCCGTGCCTGGCGCGGTTGATGGCGAGGACCTCCGGGGCGGCGTCGACGGCGGTCACGTGGTCGGCGTGGCGGGCCAGCTCTCCGGTCCAGGTGCCCGTGCCGGCCGCCAGCTCCAGCACCTGCCCGCCCGGCGCGAACGCGTCGAGAGCGTCCACGTGAGGCCCGGTGTGCCCGGACGGCTCAGACGGCGGCGCCGGAGCCGGAGCCGTCGATTGGCACGCAGTAGAGCAGGGAGCCGGCCTCGCCGGGGGCCGCGCCCTCGCCGGGCAGGAACAGGCTCGCCATGACGGCGTTGCGGCCCGAGGGGTCGCGCAGGCAGGTGGCGGTGGGGTTGGCGAACGCCGTGCTGCCGCGGTGGGTGACGACCTCGACCCGCTGCGCGGTCATGGCCGCCCGGTCGCACAGGTACACCCGCCAGCTCCCGAAATCGCCCTCGCGGCCCTGGGCCTCGACCAGGTCGTAGGCGCAGCCCATGTAGCGCACGTGGTCACGGCCGCCGATATTGCCGCCGACCCGCTCGCCCGCGGCTGCCGCCGCCCGCGCCACCGCGGTGTCCAGCTCCGGCTCGGCAGCCGCGGTCCAGTGCCTGAAGCCGGTCAGCGTGCCCCGGGCCTGGCGGTCGACCCGGCAGCGCCACTGGTAGTGGAAGCCGAGCTCGACCGTGGAGGCGTCCACGTCCGGCCCGAGCGCGATCCGGCGGATGCTCGGCGTGCCCTCATTGCAGGCGCTCAGCGTGCGGACGGCCAGCAGCTCCCGCGCGAAGCGGCCCTTCAGCAGCGCCCGCAGGCTCGGCCAGTACCGGATCCGGAGCCGGCCGCCGTGGCCGTCGTCGTGCTCGGCCGCCGTCACAAAGCCGCCGTCCGGCGCGCTGCCGATCGTCGGCTGCGTGGCGGGCTCGTCGACCACCGCGCGGTGCGCCCACGTCACCAGGTCGGTGGACGAGGCGAGGTGGCACGCCCGACCGCTGTGGTACACGGCCAGGTAGCCGCCGGCCGGGCTCTCGATCACCTTGGCCGTGTCCATCCGGTTGCCCAGCGAGTCCCTGGCGTCGTAGCGGTAGGCGCTCGCGGCGCGCACGTCACCGAGGAGCAGCGCCAGCGGCCGGACCGGGACGCCCATCTCGTGGACGACGCCGCCCTCGGCCCCGTCCTCGGCGTCGGCCACGCGGGAGTTGGCGCAGTCGCCGTCGCCGAGCCGGCTGGCACGGTCGGCGGGCACGACCGTCCGGCCGCGGCCCCTGCGGCCCCGCCGCCCCTCCGCCGCGGGGACGCCGAACCGCACCCTGGCGTGGGGCACGAGGTCGCAGGCTGCCACGCCGCCCGGGGCGTTGGCGCCGTAGAACTCCGTCCACACCGACGAGGCGCGGGCGGCCAGGTCCAGGCCGCCCCAGCGCGAGGGCACGCGGATGCTGCCGACCAGGGTCTCCGCCCCGGTCGCCCGGTCGGTGACCCACGCGCTCCACCAGCCCGGGCGCGTCCTGGCCACCCGCAGCCGGTAGGCGCGCCCGGCGGCCCACTCGTAGGCGAGCCGGCAGGTCCAGAACGCCGCCCCCTCGACGCCGCCGTGGCAGCCCGGGTTGTCCGCGCAGCCGACCGCCGACCAGACCGAGAACACCGCCAGCTTGCCGACGCTGCCGTCGTGGCGGCGGTCGTGCGCCTGCAGCCCGAAGTAGGCGGCGTCCCCGCCCTCGAAGGCCCACTGGTGCGCCCAGAAATAGGTCGTCGGCCCGGGGTCGCGCAGCACCGTCAGGTCCCAGGCCAGGCCGTCCGCCCCGGCCGCCGCAGCCGGCCAGTGCCAGACGGTGTAGGTCCCCTGCGGCGCGACCATCGGGCGGCCCCCTCAGCCGCGGCGCAGGAGGCCGGACTCGCGGGTGAGGCGCTGGGCGACCGCGACCGGGACGACGGTGAGGGCGAGGACGAACAGGACCACCACCGGCAGGGTGACGTGGCGGAACGTCTGCCAGCCGCGGGCGCCGAGGTCCATGGACGCCTCCAGCAGCGAGGGGGCGGTGCGGCGCAGGCGCGCGAGCACGTTGTTGTAGACGATCACGATGCAGAACGTGGCGTGGCCGACCACGATCGTCCACAGCGACAAGTTGAGGCCGTTGAAGGCGAAGAACGCGTTGAGCGCCATGCCGGTGATGATCCCCGGCAGCGCCAGCGGCAGCACGACCAGGAACGAGACGACCTCGCGCCCGAAGAAGCGGAAGCGGTGCACGGCGAAGGCGGCGGCGGAGCCGAGCAGCACGGCGGTGGCGGTGGCGAGCAGCCCGGCCTTGACCGACAGCAGCAGCGAGCCGCGCACCTCGGGGTTCCGCCAGGTGAGCGGGAACCACTTGAGCGACAGGCCCCGGATCGGCCAGCTCTGGATGTTGGACGGGTTGAAGGCGTAGAGCACGATGATGATGATCGGGACGAAGAGGAAGGCGAGGATCAGGGCGACCCAGATCCGCAGCGCGACGCGAGTCGCCCGCGTCTCCATCACAGCGCCTCGAACGCGCCGAGCCGGCGGGCCAGCAGCAGGTACAGGGCCATGATGACCACCGGGACGGTGGCGAACGCGGCCGCGAAGGGGATGTTGTTGGCCACGCCGACGCTCTGGTAGACGACGTTGCCGATGAAGTCGGAGCCGGCGCCGCCGACCGGGATCGGCGTGACGTAGTCGCCGAGCGTCAGCGAGAAGGTGAAGATCGAGCCGGCGATCACGCCGGGCAGCGCGAGCGGCAGGGTCACCCGCCTGGTGGTGAGCCAGCCGCGCGCGCCGAGGTCGGCGGACGCCTCCATATAGGAGTCGGGGACCCGCTCCAGCGCCGCGTAGGCCGGGATGATCATGAACGGCAGCCAGATGTAGGAGAACACGATCCACATCGCCCAGTTGGAGTAGCCGATGCTGAGCGAGGGCAGGCCGACCCTGGCTACGGACCAGTTGAGCACGCCGTTGTGGGAGAAGATCAGCAGCCAGGCGTAGACGCGGGCGAGGTAGCTCGCCCACAGCGGCAGCAGCACCGCCACGAACAGGGCGGTGCGCGCGCGGCCGGAGGCGACCCGCGCCATGTAGTGGGCGAACGGGGAACGCGAGCACGGCGTCGGTGACGGTCACCGCGGCGGCCATGCCGACCGTGCGCAGGGCGATCCTGCGGTAGGTGGCGCTGGACACCAGGGCGGTGAAGTTGTCGAGGCTCCAGACGTGCTCGATGTCGGTGGTGAACGGGTTGATGCGCCAGAACGCGGTGACCAGCAGCACCGCGAGCGAGGCCAGGTAGATCAGCAGGAACCAGGCGAGCGGCGCGGACAGCAGCCCGGCCGCCCGCAGCCACGGGCGGCGCCACAGCAGCGCCGACACGCCCGCGTGCGAGCGGGCGGGCGGGGCGCTCGCCAAGGTCAGCCCTTGACCTCCTGCCAGGCCTGCTGCCACTGGGCGTAGGGCACGCAGTCCTGCTTGCCGCCGCCGCAGTCGGCCAGCGGCGTCTTCCAGAACTTGATCGAGTCGAAGTAGGACGCGGGCGCGTTGGCGTGGTACTGGTCGCAGGAGCCCTTGGCCTGCTTGTCCATCTCGGCGCAGGCCTTGGTGTTGGCGGGGTGCTGAGCAGGCCGACCACCGCGTCGAACTGCGGCCGGGTCAGCTCGTAGGGGTCGGTGATGCCGAGGCCCGAGTTCTTCTTGGACAGGTACAGCGCGGCGTCGGCGATCTGGATCGGATTGTCCGGCACGGTGATCTGGCCCTTGTACTGCGGGCTGTAGATGACCTCCCAGCTCTGCGCCGAGCTGACCTTCTGGTTGTTGTAGAGCAGGACGTTCGGTCCCCACTCGTACGAGACCCCGTAGTGGAGGCCGTTGATGGTGTTGAACGGCGGCGACTTGAGCTGAGGGATGAAGTCGTTCCAGGAGGGGATCAGGTCCACGTTGACCGGCTGGACGTCCTTGCCGTAGATGAGCCGCAGGTCGGCGTCGCCGGAGGCCGACACCAGGTCGTACTGGCCGCCCCCGCCGTCGCGCATGAGCGCGACCATCTCGTCGGACGAGCCGGCGTACTTGGCGCTCACCTTGCAGCCGGTCTGCCGCTCGAACGGCTTGACCCACTCGGGCTGGGCGTAGCCTTCCCATGCCACCAGGTTGAGCTGGCCCTCGCCGGGCCCGATGCTGGTGGGCAGCTTCGGCTTGGCGGCCGCCGCGCCGCCGCCGCTCGGGGAGCTGCCGCCGCAGCCGCCGGCGACCAGCGCGAGCACCGTGCCGAGCACGGCGAGCGCCGCAAAGCGCCCGAGCCGCAGTCCTTGCCGTTGCACACTCCGATTTCTCATGCTCCGCCCCTGTCGGTGCCGTCGCCGTGCCGCTCCTGCTGCTCGGTCTGCTCGATGGGGAACGCCTGCTCCGGCCGCCACGCCAGCCGCACGCCGCGGCCACGGGCCTTGAGGGCGTTGTCCGCGCTCTCGAAGTTCTGCCGCACCACCACGAGCTGGCCCGCGGCTTCGAGGTCGACGAGGTAGCGGGTGACCGCGCCGAGGTAGACGACCTCGCGGACCACGCCGCTCTCGACGTGCGCGCCGGGCTCTGGCTCCTGCGCGTCGTCGAGGACGCGGGATCTTCTCGGGACGGACGGTGACGTGCCTGCCGTCCCGCTGGATCAGGTTGGAGACGCCGATGAACCCGGCGACGAAGTCGCTTGCGGGCTGCTCGTAGACCTCGACCGGTGTGCCGGTCTGCTCGATGCGGCCGCCGTGCAGGACGGCGACCCGGTCGCTCATGGTGAGCGCCTCCTCCTGGTCGTGCGTGACGTACAGGAAGGTGATGCCCACCTGCTTCTGGATGCGCTTGAGCTCGAGCTGCATCTCCTGGCGCAGCTTCAGGTCGAGCGCGCCGAGCGGCTCGTCCAGCAGCAGCACCTCCGGCTGGTTGACGATCGCGCGGGCCAGCGCGACCCGCTGCCGCTGGCCGCCGGAGAGCTGCGCGGGCCGGCGGCCGCCGTGGCCGGGCAGGCGCACCATGGCGAGCGCCTGGTCGACCCGCTCGCGCCGCCGCGCCCGCGGCACCCGCTTGACGCGCAGCCCGTACTCGATGTTCTCGGCCACGGTCATGTGGGGGAACAGCGCGTAATCCTGGAACACGGTGTTGACGTCGCGGTCGTACGGCGGGCGGAAGGTCACGTCCTGGCCGCCCAGCTCGATGCGCCCGGAGTCGGGCCGGTCGAACCCGGCGATCAGCCGCAGCAGGGTGGTCTTGCCCGAGCCGGACGGGCCGAGCAGCGTGAAGAACTCCCCCTCCGCCACGGTGAGGTCGACGCCGTCGACCGCGTCGACCTTGGCGTAGCGCTTGCGCAGCGACGCCGCGCGGACGGCCGGGGGCGCCTGCGTCCGGGCCGGGCCCACTTGGCCGGCCGACTCGGGCGCCCGCGTGGGCAAGAGGGAACCTCCCTGGTCGGGTGAGGCACTCGTCGTAGACGGATGGCGAGATCGTAGCCCGCGCCGGCGCGGACGGGCAGGTGCCGCAATGGCGGGGGCGGCCGCGGGTTGTCCGAGGTGGACAGACCGGACCGTGGCCGCCGGCGAGCCGCGCGCAGCAGCGCCGGGGAGGCTTGCCAGCAAGCCCGACGCACCACCAGAATGCGTCCCTTGGAGCATTCGTATTGGAGGCACACCGCCTCGTTCGGCCAAGAACGGAAGGAACCCCATGCCGAACGGCACCGTGGCGTTCGCCCGCGCCCCCGGCCGGCGGGTGCCGGCGTGAGCGCCACCGAGCGCCGCCGCCGCCGCAGGCCCGCCCATCTTGACCGGCCCGCCGTGGACAGCCGCAGCGGGCCGGTCAAGGTCGTGCTGGTCGACGACGCGCCGGAGGTGCGCCAGAGCCTGGCGAACGCGCTGGGCCAGCTCACCGAGATCGAGATCGTGGGCCTCGCCGCCGACGGGGTCGAGGCGATCGAGCTGGTGGAGCGGGAGCAGCCCCAGGTCGTGATCATGGACCTGCGCATGCCTCGGATGGACGGCATCAAGGCGACCCGCCACGTGGTCACCCGGCTGCCGGAAACGGCCGTGCTGGTGCTCTCCGCCTACGGCGACGAGTCGCTGGTGATCGAGGCGCTCATGGCCGGCGCCCGCGGCTACCTGCTGAAGGGGACCCGCGCGACCGAGCTCGCGGAGGCGATCGTCAGCGCCGCCGACGGCCAGGCCCGGATCGCCGGGCCGGTGACCCGCCCGGTGCTGGAGCGGCTGGTGGACGCGCTGGCCCGCGAGCGCGAGACCCGCCAGGCGGCGGAGGCCGCCCGGCTGGCCAGCGAGCGGCTGAGCCAGCGGCAGCAGCAGTTCGTGACCATGGCCGCGCACGAGCTGCGCACCCCGGTGACGGCCCTGATCGGCTCCCTGGCGACGCTGGAGCGCCTGCTCGGCCTGGACCGGCTGGCTCCCGGCGAGCTGGACCTGCTGGTCGCCTCCAGCCGCCAGGCCCGGCGGCTCAGCCGGCTGATCGAGGACCTCACCGTGGTGGCCGAGGACGGCGGCCGGCGCATCACCGTCACCCCGAGGGCCGTCGGGCTGGCGCAGGCCATCGCCGGGGTGGTGGGCGACCTCGAGCACATCGGCGCCGAGCGGGTCAAGACCACGGTCACCCCGGGGCTGCGCGCCTGGACCGACCCGGACCGGCTGGCGCAGGTGCTCACCAACCTGATCCGCAACGCCCTGCAGTACTCGCCGCAGGACAGCCTCGTGGAGGTGACCGCCGCCCCTGCGCGGGAAACGGTCGAGATCGCCGTGGCCGACCGCGGCCCGGGCATCCCCGAGGCCGAGGTCGAGCACCTCTTCGACCGCTTCGGGCGCGAGGGCCCCGGGCCGACGACCGGCCTCGGCGTGGGCCTGTGGACCGTGCGCGAGCTGCTCAACGCGATGGAGGGCACCATCGAGGTCGAGCGCAACGCCGACGGCGGCGCGACCTTCAGGATCGCGCTGCCCGCCCCCGGGGGCGAGGGCGAGGGGCCAGAGGCCGCCGAGTCGGCGGGCTGAGGCCGCGGGCGCTCCGGGCGTCAGCCCGGGAACGCGCCGGTGACCTCCTGGGGCGCGTCGAGGGTGACCTCGCGGTACAGGCCGAGGGCCTTGAGCACCGGGGCGTCGGTGATGGCGAACAGATCGCTCGGCTCGCCGGCCTCGTGGTCGACGACGGCCCATGACGGCACCGCCAGCATGTCCCCGGCGCCCCACTCGAAGCGGCTGCCGTTGATCACGGTCGCGCCCGAGCCGCGGAAGGCGACCAGCACGCTGGAACCGACCCTGCGGCCGGCGTTCGTGCGCGCGCCGGGCAGGAGCCGGTGCATCTCGCAGGCCATGGTGGGCATGACCGGACGGCCGCTGGTCGGGTCGGTGAACTCGATGCTCGCCATGGGCCCGCCGCCCTCCTCGAGCAGGCCGTCCAGCGCGGCGTCCGTGTCCGCCCAGCGGTAGGCCAGCAGCGGCGAGTGGCCCGGGCCCGGCCGCGCGCTCGAGCCCGCGGGCAGCAGGCCCTTGGCCGGGTACAGGCGCTCAGAACGGTTGCGAGCTTCGACTGGCTGGAGCATCTCGTCCGAGTAGTTCTCGAAGAAGATCGCGTCCAGGGCGTTGACGGTCGGCATGTCGAGCCCGTCGAACCAGATCATCGGCCGCTCGCTGGAGGAGTTGTGGTCGTGCCAGGTCCAGCTCGGCGTGAGGACCAGGTCGCCGGGGTGCATGTCGCAGGCGTCGCCGTTGACGGTGGTGTAGACGCCGTCGCCCTCCAGCACGAAGCGGACCGCGCCGGGCGTGTGCCGGTGCGCCGCGGCGTGCTCGCCCGGGTTGAGGAACTGCACCGCGCCCCACAGGGTCGAGGTCGCGTACGGCTGGCCGCCGAGGCCCGGGTTGGCCAGCGACAGCACCCGCCGGTCGCCGCCGCGCTCGATGGTGATCAGCTCGCCGGCGCGCTCGGCCAGCTCGCGCAGGGTCTTCCAGCGCCACAGCCACGGCACCGTCCGGGGCCTGGGCTCCAGCGGCATGAGCTCCATGGCGATGGGCCACAGTGGTTTCAGGTCGTATTCGCCCAGGTCGGTGTAGAACTGGTCGAGCCGGGCCTGACCGGAGGTCTGGGTCATCCGACACCTCCTCGTGCCTGCGTCGCGACACGTGCAGCGTGCCACACCTCACCCGGACAATGCCCCGGCGGCGCGGGGCTCACGCCGTCGAGGCTCCCTTGCGCGCCCTGGCGAGCTCGACCGTCCCCAGGACCGATGCGGTCACCGCCTCCCGGTCGACCGGGCCGGTGAGCGCGTACACCGCGTCGCGCATGACGATCGGCGGCTCGGCGGGGTTCAGGACGATGATCGCCTTGGCCTGCTCGGCGCCGCCGACCCGCTCGATGCCGCGGGCGGTGGTCTGGGTGAACTCGTCGATGTTCTGCCTGGTGCCGGGCCCGGCGCTGCGGCTGGCGATGGTGGCGACGATCTCGGCGTAGCGCACCGGCGCCACCCGGCTGACGGCGTGCACCACGGGGATGGTGGCCTGCGCGCCGCAGGAGATCAGGTTGACGTTGGGCCCGGCCATGGCGGCGTCCGGGCTCACCCCGGGCACGACGTAGGGCCCGACCGCCGCGGGGGTCAGGTCGACCGCGATGCGCCCCGCGCCGGCCAGCCGCGGCGCGTGCAGCTTGTGCGCCCTGGCCGAGGTGGCGTCGAACACGACCGCGCCGGAGCCCGGGTCGGCCAGCAGCCCGTCGATGCCGTCGGTGGTGGTGGCGAGCCCGGCGGCGCGCGCCTTGGCCAGGCCCTCGGAGGCCGGGTCGACGCCGGCCACCATGACGAGCTCGAGCACCTCGCTGCGCAGCAGCTTGACCATCAGGTCGGTGCCGATGTTGCCGGAGCCCAGGATGGCCACGGGCACGCGGTCGCCCATCACGCCTCCTCGCCCTGGGGCCCGCCGGGACCCTGGGGCCCGGGCGCCAGCCTGAAGCCGACGCTGCCGAGCCGCTCCATCTCGAGCCGCGCGCGGCTGCCCGGGCGCAGCGTCACCGCCTCGGTCGCGCCGCCGGCCATCACCAGGTCGCCCGCCTCCAGCCGCTCCCCCGCCCCCGCGACCAGGCGGGCGGCGGCGACCAGCGAGCGCACCGGGTGGCCCAGGATCGCGGCGGTCGAGCCGACCTGCGCCGGCGCGCCGTCCACCTCCAGCACCAGGCCGAGGTTGGCGACGTCCGCGCGGGCCGCGTCCGCCCAGGGACCGACCACGACCGCCGCGGCCGAGCAGTTGTCGGCGACCACGTCGGCGAGGGAGAACCGGAAGTCGCGGTAGCGGCTGTCGATGACCTCGATGGCGGGCGCCACCCCGGCGACCGACCGCATCGCGGCCAGCGGGGTGACCGTGCCGGCGAGCGGCGCGCCCAGCAGGAAGCACACCTCGGGCTCGACCCTGGGGTGAATGAAGCGGCCGGACGCGGCCTCGCCGCCGTCGGGGACCACCATCGCGTCGGTGAGCCGGCCCCAGATCACCTCGTCCACGCCCATCTGGGCCATCTTGGCGCGGCTGGTGAAGCCGAGCTTGTAGCCGATGCGCCGCTCCCCGCGCGCGTAGCGCCGCGCGAGCGAGCGGGCCTGCACCTCGTAGGCGTCCGCCAGCGTGAGGCTCTCCGGGAGCTGCCCGGTCGCCCGCGCGGTGCTCGCCGCCGCGTCCAGGGCGCGCGCCAGCCCGTCCAGGTCCACACTGTTCACGCGAATCCCACGCCGACGCTGCCGAGGCCGGAGATCCTCGCCTCGAAGCGGTCGCCGGGGCTGGCCGGGACCATCGGGCCGAGCGCGCCGGACAGGACCACGTCGCCGGCGGCCAGCGGGCGCCCGGCCAGCACCATGGTCGCGGCCAGCCAGCGCAGCGCGTGCAGCGGGTGGCCGAGGCACGCCGCGCCGGCGCCGAAGGCCACCGGCTCGCCGTGGTGCTCGAGCACCATCCCGGCCAGGCGCAGGTCCAGGCCGGGGTCGTCCAGCCTGCGGGGGGTCGTGCCCAGCACGAACAGCCCGGAGGAGGCGTTGTCGGCCACGGTGTCGACGATGCCGACCTGCCAGCCGTCGATGCGGCTGTCGACGATCTCGATCGCGGGCAGCGCGCAGTCGACCGCGCGCAGGACGTCGGCCGGGGTCGGCTCGCCGACGGCCAGGTCACGGCCGAGCACGAAGGCGATCTCCGCCTCGACCCTGGGCTGGAGCAGCCTGCCGGCCGCGACCGTCGCGCCGGCGTCCACGGCCATGTCGGCGAACAGCATGCCGAAGTCGGGCTCGTCCACGCCGAGCTGGCGCTGCACCGCCGCCGAGGTGAGGCCGACCTTGCGGCCGACCAGCCGGCGGCCCGCGCCGAGCCAGTGCTCGGTGTTGACCTCCTGCACCCGGTAGGCGACGGCGACGTCGCCGGCCGGCAGCTCGTCGCGGACCGGCGCGGTCGGCTCCTTGCTGGTGTAGGCCGCGCGCAGCCGTTCGGCCAGCTTGGTGACGGTCTCGTCGGGGACCGGCTCGGGCCCGCGCATGCGGCTCACCCGGTCCCCCCACCGAGGTGCCGGCGGTAGAAGGCGAGGGTGCGGTCCCAGGAGCCGACCGCGCCGGCGTGGCCGTGGTGGTCGGTGGAGGTGAGCGCCTGGGCGAGGAAGCCGTGGCCGAGCCCCGGGTACACCTCGTGCTCGAAGTCCACACCGTGGCTCTTGAGCCCCTCCACGAGCTTGGCGACGTTGTCCATGCCGACGCCCTCGTCCTGGTCGCCCCAGAAGCCGATGACCGGGCCGTGGACGGAGCCCACCTGGTCGACCGGGGCCGGGCCCGGGTTGGGGCTCGTGCGGGGGCCCTGCGGGAAGCCGTAGTAGCAGACGGTGGCGAGGTCGTCCCGCTCGGCGGCGAGGTTCAGCACGAAGGTCCCGCCCATGCAGAAGCCGATCGTGCCGGCGCGCCCGCCGGTCACCTCCGGGCGCCGGCGCAGCCAGTCGACGGCGGCGGAATAGTCGGCGAGGGCACGCAGGTCGTCGAGCTGGCCGCGGCGCGCGAAGGCGGCCTCGCGGGTCCGCTCGCCCAGCGCTCCCTGGCGGAAGAAGCCGTCGGGCAGCAGCGCGTGGAGCCCCGCCCCCGCCAGCCGCCCGGCGAGGTCCTCGTAGAAGGGGCTGCGCCCGTAGATGTCGGCCACGATCAGCACGCCCGGCCCGGCCGGCTCTGGGTGGGCGTAGAGCGCCGGCAGCGCCTCACCCGTGGAGAGCGGGATGCGGACCTCCTCGCGGGTGGCGGGCGCAGCGCTCGGGCTCGACGGCGCGTCGGGGTGGCACATGGACAGCACCTCAGTCGTTCGGGGCCTGCAAATGACAGTGACCAGTGTGCGCCTTACCCTCGCCCTGGCTCACGCATGCCCCTCAACTCCACAGCAGGAGCTGGTCGGCAACGGAGGAATAGCCGACGAAACCCGAGAGCGTGATCCGCTCTCCCGTACTCGTCGGAGCGACGGCATGGAGCCTGCTGCTGCGCAGCAGCACAAGGTCACCGACCTGGGGCCTGATGACCAGCGACGGTTCCCCCAGCAGCTCTCGTCTGTACCCGTACGTACCGGCCACACCATGACGGCGGCGATCCTCGTCCTCGAGTCCCCGATTCCAGATCTCGACGGCGCCCTCCCCGTCCACGGTGCTGAGAAAGACGTTGACGCCGAGCTGATCAACCAGGTGACCAACTTCCTCGGTACTGGTGAGCAGCTCACCGATGACGTCGAAGTGCGGTCGCGCCTGCGCGCCCGTCTCCCAGACGCGCACCATGCCGAAAACGAGCGGCCTTCCCTGGAAACGCAGTAGCTTCGCACCCCCAGGCCATGCCTCGTCCAGCTCGCACCGGAGTCTGTCGGCTGGCGAGAGGAATGGCGCGCAGAGCCCACGTAGCCTCTCCATTGCCGCGGCCGCTGTCGAGAGGTAGCTCGCCCGGGCGGTGCTGTCGCCTGCCACCTCGGTGAACGGCCTGACATTGCTGAGATAGATACGCCGGGGGCTGGCGGGGTCCGCACGGATGGAGGCCAGCACCCTTCGCCCCAGGCGCTCGCAGAGATCGCCCGGGAAATACGACGGGATCCTCACAGCGAGGGCTGCGCCACTGAACAGGCTCGTGAGAGCCGATTCGGTCAGTTGTTCCTTGATGAGCAGCATTTCCGTCTCCGGTGAGGGAGCCGCGGTCCGCGCCCGGCACGGATCAGCTCGTACTGGCCGGGCCGATCGGGGCGCCGTCCCCGAGCGAGGTGGCTAGGAACTCCGCAGCGATAGCCTTCGCGGAGCTGGCCAGGTAACCCAGGTCGCTTCCGACGGCGACGAAGCTCGTTCCCTTTTCCAGCTCCGCCCGCGCGCTCTTGATCTCCGGGGCGAAGATACCGACGGGCATGCCGGCCTCACCACACCGCTGGCGCACGAAGTCGACGGCCTGTGTCACCCGGGGCTCCTGAATGTATCCAAGTCTATCCATACTGCCCGACAGGTCGTAGGGGCCTATGAAAACCGCGGACACGCCGCTGACGGCGAGGATCTCCTCGATGTTCCGCACGGCCTGGACGTGCTCGACCTGCACGATGACGGCGATATCTTCGTTCGCACGCTCGAGGTAGTCCCGAAAGCCGAGGCCATAGCGGTGGGCACGGGCGATCCCCACGCTCCGGGAGCCGTCGGGAGGGTACTTGGCCGCGCGGACCGCGCGCTCCGCGTCCCGCCCGTTGTTCACGTGCGGAACCAGGACCCCGTCACAGCCCGTATCCAGCATTCTCTTGATCCAGGCCTCACCGTTCTCCGGGACCCGGACGACCGAATAGCAGGTTCCCTGGACCACCTGCAGGAGCCGTTGCACGGTGGCCGGCTCCAGAAGCGGCGAGTGCTCGACGTCGAAGAAAAGCCACTCGAACCCGCATGAGGATATGACCTCGACTACTTCAGCGCTGTCGGTCGTCACGAGTGTGCCAAGAAACGGCTGATCCATCCTGAGACGTCGCACCAACGAAGCGGGGTTTCTCAATTGGCCATCTCCTTCAGCAAATTGAAGTGCAGATTGCTCTCCAGGCCGGGGTCGAGGTCGAGCAGCCTGCGCAGACCGTCGGAGCGCACACGTCTCCCCTCGTTCAGGACGACCGACCTCTCCCAGAGTTTGTTGAAATATTCGACCATGATGCGTGCCACCGCCTCGTTTTTGATCAGATACGGGTCCATCGTCCCAGTCAGGTCGACGGGCGGGAAGACGAACACGAACGGGTGGCCACCCTTATAGGTGACGTGAAAGCTCAGGGGATGTCCCAGTGATTCGACGTGCGCCTGGCTGAAGACCGCGAAAGACGCCTTCCCGGTAGGGGCCAGCGCCGCGCTCCGCTCGAGCAGCCAGGCGATCTTCGCGTGGCTGTCGAGGCTGGCGATGCTGCGGAAGCTCCGTAGTGGTGTCCGCTTGCCCCTGATATAGTGGTGGACCCGGTCGAAGTACACGTCGAGGTTGGGATGCTCTCCCTTGGGTGGGGACAGGTTGAGGGTGCTCACGGTCTCCGACCCCACCGTGATCTCGATGAGCTTCTGGATGAAGGCATGGCTGGTCGTGAAGACCTCGATGCCCTGCACGGGCTGGCGCAGGATCTGCTCCTGCCGCTCCAGGGACAGCTCGATGCGCCCGTACACGTAGGCCATGAAGGTGGCGAGACAGCCGAAGAGATACGGCGCAACAAGCTCCAGCGGGAGCTGGATCGGACGGGAGCGGAAGAGGTTGAGGACGGGGATCGGGAGAACCGCGACGGCGAACAGACCGGTCAGCCACAGGGCGAGCTTGCCGGCGAGCAAAGTGTCGCTCTCCTTCATCCGCTCCCTCAGCTTGCTCTGGTCCGAGCTGGACGTCTCGCCTGGTAGATCGGTACCGCGACTACTTTCTGATTCAATCCAAAGGGGAGGCTACATGTCAAGCAAGAGCATAGCGGCTTCATGTACTTATAAGGGCTATACTTCGACCTGCCTAATAAAACTATATGGGTGATTCACAGGATCCTCAGATTTCCTCCGCATCGTTCGACCAAGGGCTTCCAGCCAACAGGCCACCGTCGACGTAGACCGTCTGCCCGGTGATGAAGGAGCCGGCGTCCGAGGCCAGCAGCACGCACGCACCCACCAGCTCACGCGGAAGCCCTGCCCGGCGCTGCGGCACCCGGGAGAGGATCCAGGCGCGAAGGCGCGGGTTCTCCCACAGCGCCGCGCTCAGTGGAGTGGTCACGAACCCGGGCGCCAGACAGTTGACGCGGATGCCCAGATGGGCCCATTCCACGGCCATCACTTTGGTGAGCTGCGCGATCGCCGCCTTCGACTGGCCGTAGACCGAGACGTTCTGCAGCCCGATCGCGCTGTTGACCGAACCGATGTTGACGATCGCACCGCGGCCCCCCCGAGCCATGACCCTCGCGGCAGCCCTTGCCAGGAAGTAGGGCGCGCGCAGGTTCACGGCGACGATCCGGTCGAAGACAGCCGGCTGCACGTCGAAAATGGCCTCGCGGCGGTTGATCCCCGCGCAGTTGACGAGAACGTCCAACGAGCCGTGCTGCTGGACCGCACGCTCGACCACCCCGTCCGCGGCATCGTCGTCGGTGAGATCCGCCACGACCGACGAGCACCGCAGTCCAGCCACCCCCAACGTGGCCTGCACCGAGGACAGGGCCTCGGGGTCGACGTCGGTCAGGACCACCGTCGCGCCGGCCGCCCCCAAGCCCGCTGCGAGCCACTGCCCGATTCCTCCGCCCGCCCCGGTCACAAGGGCGGTTCGGCCGCGTAAGCTGGACAGCTCAGCGGGATCGAGGCTGGGAACGGCTTCAGCGGTCACCGGGTCGAGCCGGACCGCGGCCGGGTGGGAGGTCATCGCGGCGCCCTTCTTTCTCGCGTCAGCACTGGACCACCACCGCCCAGGGACTGCCACCTCAGCGAGCCCCCTCGCGCCGAAGCGAGCGAGCCTTACCCGGACGACACTTCGCAGAGTCTGCCGGACGAGGTCCTCTTTGTCTTGATCTCGCAGATCAAGGCGATTGCGGCTGATCCCGAGCAGGACTGGCGGACACTATCAAAGCAAACTACTTATTGTCGCCTGATTTCCCCGGTCGGCGCTCTATGGCCGAGCTGGATCACATGCCGGTGAAGTGGGGCATCACGTGGCGGGCGAACAGGTCGACCGTCCGGCGGGCCTCGGCCATAGGCATGTTGCCGAAGTTGACCTGGAGGCTCGGCTCCACGTTGCCGTGGTACCCGCGGATCGCCTCGATCTGCGCGGCCACCTCGTCCGGGTCGCCGATGAGGAGCTTCTGCTCGGCCATGCCGTCCGCGAACGTGCCCGCCTCGATGATGTCGACCAGGCGCTCGTAGCCGGGGTACTGGTCGGAGGTGTACTTCCTCCAGGCGGACACGGCCTGGAGCTGCTTGGCCTTGTAGTCCTCGAACAGCGCCCCGCCGCGGCGCCGGGCCTCCGCCGAGTCCTCGGCCACGTAGCACTGGTAGGTCAGGTGGACCTGCTCGGCGCCTGGCGCGTGGCCCCCGTCCACCCATGCCTTGCGGTACCGGTCGAGCAGGACCGCGACCCGCTCGTGGGTGGAGAGGTACGGCACGATCATCAGGTGGTAGCCGTGCTCCCCGCTCCACTCGAACGACACGGGGTTGAAGGTCGCCGCCACGAACACCGGCGGGTGAGGCTTCTGGTACGGGCGCGGCAGCAGCGCGGGATGGGGGCCGAACTGGTGGAAGGTCCCGTTGAAGCGGAACTCCTCCTCGGTCCACAGGCGCCTGACCGCCTCGATGCCCTCCTCGAACCGGGGCCGGCTCTCGCCCATCGACGTCTGGAACGCCTCGAACTCGTCGGGCAGGAAGGCGCGGGCGAAACCGACGTCCAGGCGGCCGTGCGAGAGGTTGTCCAGCATGGCGAGCTTGCCCGCCAGCTTGATCGGGTGGTTGAACGCCGGGATGACCGCCCCGGTGACCAGCCGCACCCGCCTGGTCCGCTGGGCGGCGGCGGCCAGGAAGGTGACCGGGTCCGGGCTGTAGCCGCCCCACGGGGAGAAATAGTGCTCGACCGTCTTGACGTGGCTGTAGCCGAGCTCCTCGGCCTGCTCGCAAAGCTGGAGGCACTCGTCGTAGAAGGCCGCACCGGTCTTCTCGTCCGGCGCGACCGTGGGGAAGAAGTTGATCCCGAACTTCATACGATCTCCGCGGTCAGTGGAAGTCCCAGTGGAAGGCCCAGTCGGCCGCGTCGGAAGAGCCGGCGCCGACCGCCACCAGCGGGAGCGGCGGCTTTGGCCAGGCGGCGTAGCTGCGGCGGAAGTACATCAGCGGGGCGCCCTCGCGGACGGTCCCCCGTTCGATGCAGCCGATGAAGACCCAGTGGTCGCCGGCCTCGACCGCCTGCGTCACCAGGCACTCGGCCGCTGCGACCACGTCGTCGGCGAGGACGGGCGCGCCGTCGGCGATCCGCGACGGCTTCCAGGCCACCCCCGCCAGCTTGTCCGGGTCCTTGGACGCGAACCGGTTGGAGAGCTCCTCGCGGCCGGCGGCGAGGAAGTTGACCACGAACGCCCCCGAGGTCTGGATCGACGGCAGGGTCTGGGAGCGCTTGTCCACGCAGACCAGCAGCAGCGGCGGGTTGGCCGACACCGAGCAGACGGCGTTGCTGGTGAGCCCCCGGGGGACGCCGTCGGCCCCGCGGGCGGTCACGATCGTCACCCCCGCGGGGAAAGAGCCGATCACGTTCTTGAACAGCTCGATGTCAACCGGCACAGCGCTACCTCCGTCCTGACACTCCCTACCCACGGCTGGGTCCAGACACTCGGGACAGTAAACCTATTGCCGCACGAATCTCGCCACGTCGCTTCCTCACCACGACCGGCCCGAGCCACGCGCTCCGGCAGACGACGTGATTGGGTGAGGGTGCTCAGGGTACCCTTGCGCTAAGGCCGGACGAGACCGCCGACCCTCTCTCGTTTCGGAGGTTTGTCTTGGCTGAGCGGCGTTTGCGCTCGTTGCGTCCCCTCAGGCGTGGCCTGCTCCAGGCGGGCGGGCACCCCGACGGCCAGCCGGTCGCCCCCGAGCAGTCGATGGACCCGCGGGCCGCGGAGCCCGCGCCGCCGGTCGAGAACAGCGTCATCGACAACGCCGTCTACCTCGACGGGCGGCGCCACGACTCGCCGGCGACCGTGGCCGACACCGTCGACCGCCTGCGCCGCAAAAGCGACTGCATGGCCTGGATCGGGCTGTACCGGCCGGCGGGGTCGCAACTTTTGTCGGTGGCCGAGGAGTTCGGGCTGCACGAGCTGGCCGTTGAGGACGCCATCGTCGCCCACCAGCGGCCCAAGCTCGAACGCTACGGCGACATCCTGTTCGTGGTGCTGCGCGCGGCTCGCTACCTGGACGCCACCGAAGAGGTCGACTTCGGCGAGCTGCACGTCTTCGTCGGCCACAACTTCATCCTCACCGTCCGTCACAGCGAAGCCCCCGACCTGTCGGCGGTCCGCCGCCGCATGGAAGACGACCCCGAGCTGCTGCGCCGCGGCACCGAGGCCGTGCTGTACGCGATCCTGGACGCGGTGGTGGACGGGTACGCCCCCGTAGTCGCCGGGCTGCAGAACGACATCGACGAGATCGAGACCCAGGTCTTCGGCGGCGATCCCGGGGTGTCCCGGCGCATCTACGAGCTGTCCCGCGAGGTGATCGAGTTCCAGCGGGCCACCCGCCCCCTGCTCGGGATGCTCAAGGCGCTCATGGCCGGCTTCGACAAGTACGGCACCGACGAGGAGCTGCAACGCTACCTGCGTGACGTCGCCGACCACGCCACCACCGTGGTGGAGCGCGTGGACGGGTTCCGCCAGATGCTCCAGGACATCCTCACCCTCAACGCCACGCTCGTCAGCCAGCAGCAGAACGAGGAGATGAAGAACCTCACCGAGGCCAGCTACAGCCAGAACGAGGAGGTCAAGAAGATCTCCGCGTGGGCGGCCATCCTGTTCGCCCCCACCCTCATCGGCACCGTCTACGGCATGAACTTCAACCACATGCCCGAGCTCCACTGGATCCTCGGCTACCCCTTCGCCCTCGCGCTCATGCTGTTCACCAGCCTCACCCTCTACACGATCTTCAAGCACCGCGACTGGCTGTAGCTGTGGCGGAGTGGCCGCCCGGGTCGCGGGAGCAGACCCCACGGGCACCGCCGAGTGCTTGTGTTACGTGATCCTACATAGTAGGCTCTGACGGGTAACAATTGTACCTCCGGCTGGAGAGGCGGCTCGATGGCGCTCGGGGAGCGGCTCGCCCAGGCTCGCCGCCTGCGCGGCTACACACAGGGCGACGCCGCCGCAGCGCTCGGCGTCCGGCGCCCGATGATCAGCTACTGGGAGTCGGGAGCGCGGATCCCGAACGACCGACAGCTCGCCGCGCTCGCCCGCCTGTACCGGGTGGGCGTGGGGGTCCTGCTCGGCGAGGAGGGCGACCTCCAGCTCAGCCCCGACACCGCCCGCATGCTGCTCCGGAAGCTGGAGGACGACCTGCCGGATCCCGCCGCTCGCGGGTTCGGCGAGTTCGTCGACTTCCTCGACCGCTACGCGGAACTCGCCGAAGCGACCGGCTTCGACGTCCACGGGCTGCGGCAGAGCCCCTTCACGACCGGCCCCGGCTTCGACAGCGCCGACGACGCCCGGCGCAAGGCCGAGGAGGTCCGCGCATATCTGCGGCTCGGGCTCGGCCCGATCGGGGACCTGGACTTCGTGTGCGAGCTGCTCGGCATCACCATGTTCCGTGCCGCCCTTGGGTCCGATCTCCGCGCCACCATCTCGGGCGCGTTCTTCGCGCACCCTCGTCTCGGCTTCTCGATCCTGGTCAACCTGGAGATGACCCCGGGACGACAGCGGTTCACGGTCGCGCACGAGATCGCGCACGCCCTGTTCCACAGCAACCGGGCCTGGTACGTCCTCTCCGCCTCCGAGAAGGACGCGCGGGAGCGTTTCGCCGACGTCTTCGCGGGCGAGTTCCTGATGCCGACCGAGGGCGTTCGCCGCCTGATGGAAGAGCAGGGCATCGGACCCCGGATCGACGACGTCGAAGACGTCATCCACCTCCAGCGCTTCTTCCGCGTGTCGTACGCGACCGCGCTGGTGCGGCTCCGGCAGGCGCGGCTGGTGAGCGCCCGCCAGTACGAAGACCTCAAGCGCGCGCGGCCCCTGCGGCTCGCCCGCGTGCTCGGCTACTGGATCGACCCCGAGGAGCTCCACCAGGGCCCGGATGCCGGCAGCGTGGAGCAATTCCCGCAGCGGTTCCTCCGCCTGCTCCGCCTGGCCGTTCGCAACCAGACCATCTCGGTGCCCACCGCCGCCAACCTCACCGGCCTCTCGCTCGACGAAATCACCGATCTCGTCGACGACCGGTCGAGCCACGCAGACGACGAGGCGACCACTCCCCCGCCGGAGGAATCGCTCGAGCTGAACCAGTTCGAGGCAACAGGTGTCGCCTGACGCCCACGCCATCGTCGACACGGTCGTCCTGCGCTATTTCCTCATCGTGGGTCGGACCGAGCTCCTGCTCGATCTCCTGGGCTCGCCGATCGCCGTCTCCCGCATTGTCTTCGACCCCGGCGAAGGAAAGTCCCGGAGCTCGCCATGGTCGCCGGCCTGGAAGAGCATCGGCGGATGGTTCGTTGACCTGCCGTCTGGCGCGCTGCTCAGGCGCCGGCCACGGTGCGGCGGACGGTGTCGGTGAGGCGGTCGGCCGAGGGGATGACGACGTCTTCGAGGTTGCTGGCGAACGGCAGGGGGACGCATTCGCCGGCGACGCGCCGGATGGGGGCGTCGAGGTCGTAGAAGCCCTCGTCGGCGACGATCGAGGCGAGCGTGCCGCCCCAGCCGCCCTGGTACGGGTTCTCCTCGACGATCACCAGGCGGCTGGTCCGCACCACGCTGTCGAGCACTGTGCGCGCGTCAAGGGGGACCAGACAGCGGAGGTCGATCACCTCGGCGGAGATGCCTTCGCCGGCGAGGCGGTCGGCCGCCTCGAGCGCGGTCGGGACGGTGGAGGCGAGGGCGACGAGGGTGACGTCGCTGCCCTGCCGGCGCACCTCGGCGCTGCCGAGCGGGACCACGTGCCCGTCGGCGGGCGGCTCGCCCTTGCTGGCGAGCAGGCCCTTGTGCTCGAAGACGATGACGGGGTCGTCGCTGCGGATGGCGCTGGCCATCAGGCCGACCACGTCGCCGGGCGTGGAGGGGGCGGCGATCTTGAGGCCGGGGACGGCCAGGGGCCAGTTCTCCACGGCCTGGGAGTGCTGCGCGCCGAAGCCGAGCCCCCCGCCGTTGGCGGTGCGGATCACCAGCGGCACGGTGACCTGCCCGCCGGTCATGTAGCGCATCTTGGGGATCTCGTTGGCCACGTAGTCGAAGCAGCAGGCGAGGAAGTCGGAGAACATGATCTCGGCGACCGGCCGCAGGCCGGTCATGGCGGCGCCCA
>WNGF01000909.1_pt1 | contig 54283 bp, 51 predicted proteins | sample 5400641 | NCBI WGS metagenome assembly WNGF01 (sample SAMN13153371, study PRJNA577476) | soil metagenome | isolation source: 80 cm soil or saprolite under grassland replicate 2 | place: USA:California | collected 2016-06-15
GAGCTTGCCAGATTTGTACAGGTTGACTATGCGCGGAAAATCCGAGAAGACGGACGCCGAGCCGTAGCAGCTGCCGACCAGGCGACGCTCGGGCCCGACCAGGCTGGCGGGGTCGATGCTGATCTTCTCGCCGACCGCGGGCAGGCCGACCATGACGCAGGTCCCGCCGCGGCCCAAGCTCGTCCAGGCCGTTTCGGCCACCTGGGTGCTGCCGACGGCGACGATGGCGTGGTCGGCGCCTCTGCCATGGGTGAGTGCTTTGATTCGCTCAGGGACGTCTTCCTTGGACGCATTGATCAGGTGGGTGGCGCCGAGCGATCTGGCGTAGTCGAGTTTGTTATCGGCGACGTCGACGGCGATCAGCGGCTCGGCGCTGGCCAGGCGGCCGCCCTGGATGGCGTTCAGGCCAATGCCACCGCAGCCGAAGACGGCCACGCTGTCGCCTGGGCGGGCCTGGGCCGTGTTGAGCACGGCGCCGACGCCGGTCATGACCGAGCAGCCGATGAGCGCCGCTGTGTCCAGCGGCACGTCGTCATCGATCTTGATAGCGCACGACTCTGGCACGACGGAGTACGAGCCGAACGTCGCAATCGATGCGTAGTGGTAGACATCCTGGCCCTTGAGATGCATGCGCGTGGTGCCGTCGAGCAGGAGGCCGCCGGCCGGACGGTTCTCGCAGCGCACCGGGTGGCCGGTGACGCAGTAGTGGCACCAGCCGCAGCTTGGCGCCCAGGACAGCACGACGTGGTCGCCCTGCTGGAGTCTGGTCACACCTGGGCCCGTCTTTTCGACGATGCCCGCCCCTTCATCGCCCAGGACCATCGGTGTCTTCGGCGCCGCCCATGACCCATCGGCCGCGTGCAGGCAGCTGTGGCACACGCCACTGGCAGCCATCTTGACCAGCACTTCGCCAGCCTTCGGCTCGTCCAGCTCGACGTCTTCGACGACCAGCGGTTCGCGGACAGCGTGGAGTACGGGCGCCTTCATACCGCCAGCGTACCCTCTGCGTCGTGCTTGCCGAATTGATCGCGCCGAAGGTGTACCGCTACCGCTGGTCTGAGCCGTCCACTGAGGCGGTGCGCACTGGTGGTGAGGTGCGCCAAACCCTGCAAGAGGCGCTGGCGGTGTGGCAGGCGATCGACGACGCCGTCCGCGACGAGCTGCGTACGAGCCCGACCGTCGGCTTTGCAGAGCTGCACCGCAACGTGGTGCGCGCGGTGGCCCCAGCGCTTGGCAACGACCCCCGACTTCGACGGCATTCCGCCCGGCTCCTTGGCAACCATCGCCGCGCACTGGCGTGCGCATACGCATTAGTGCAGGACTCGAGCAGCTTTTCAAAACGAAAGACGGGCACAATGAGCCGGGTGCCACGCGAACCACGGGAGCTGCGCAGCCAGCGCTTACGCCAGGTGAACTTCCAGGGCGATGCGCTGCGCCTGGGCATGAACTGGACGGAAGAGGACCTGACCAAGCCGCAGGTGCTGGTCGACAGTGCGTACGGCCACGGCCATCCAGGAACGTTCCACTTCCGGCCACTGATCGAGGAAGTCAGCAACGGCGTCTTCGAAGCCGGTGGCAAGCCGGGCGTGTTCACCGTCAGCGACATCTGTGATGGCGTGGCCCAGGCGCACTCGGGCATGAGCTACTCGCTCGTCTCGCGCGACATCATGGCCGCGATGATCGAGATCCACGCCCTGGGCCATCCGCACGACGGCATGGTGTTGATCTCGGGCAACGACAAATCGGTCCCCGCCCACCTCCTGGCGATCGCGCGCTGCAATTTGCCGGCGATCCATCTGCCCGGCGGTTCGCAATTGAACGGGCCAGACTACGTCACGTCGGACCAGATGTGGGCGCTCGGCGCGGCCGTCGAGCGCGGCGAGCGGCCGCGCGAAGACCTCGAACAGGCACAACTGATCGCGTGCCCGACGTGTGGGGCGTGCCAGTTCATGGGCAGCGCCAGCACCGGGCAGGTCTTCGCCGAAGCGCTCGGGCTGGCGCTACCCGGCACGGCGCTGATCCCGACGCCGCTGACGCGGCACTTGCGCTACGCCCGCCAGTCAGGCAAGCAGATCCTGAAGCTGATCGAGGACGATCTGACGCCACGCAAGATCCTGACGAAGCAGGCATTCGAGAACGCCATGATTCTGCACGCGGCGATTGGCGGCTCGACGAATGCGCTGCTCCATTTACCAGTCATTGCGCGCGAAGTCGGCGTCGACATCTCGCTTGACGACTTCGACCGCGTTCACCGCCGCGTACCGGTCCTGGCCAATGCGAAGACCACTGGCCGCTATCCGGTCGAATACCTGTGGTACGCGGGTGGGGTGCCGGCGGTGATGCTCGAGTTGGGTGACCTGCTCAACCTGGACTGTCTGACGGTAACGGGCAAGCCGCTGGGCCAGAACCTCCAAGACATCCAGCGCTCGAGCTTTTTCGCGGAGACGCGTGGGTACCTGAACAACATGAAAGTGGCGCGCGAAGAGGTGCTGCGCTCGCGCAGCGACCCATTCGGCCCGGAAGGCGGCATCGCCGTGCTGCGCGGGAACCTCGCGCCGCGCGGTGCGGTCGTCAAATACTTCTCCGTACCGGACGAGATGCACGTACACGTCGGCCCCGCGCGCGTGTTCGATTTCGAGGATGCGGCGGTGGAAGCCTTGCTGGCGCGCGAAGTCAAGCCCGGCGATGTCGTGGTGATTCGCTACGAAGGCCCGCGCGCGAACGGAATGCCCGAGATGTACTACGCGACGACGATCATCGCCGCGGACCCGGCGCTGATGGCGACGACGGCCATCGTGACCGATGGCCGCTTCTCGGGCGCGGCTAAGGGGCCAGCCGTTGGCCATGTCACGCCCGAAGCGCTGGATGGTGGCCCGATCGCACTAGTGGAGAATGGCGACCTGATCGAGATTCACATTCCCGAACGGAGGCTAGCCGTGATCGGCATCGCCGGGCAACGCCTCGGCGCCGACCACGTCGGGCAGGTACTTGCCCAACGGCGCGCACTGTGGATGCCGCCGCCAGCGCGGCATCCAAGCGGCATCCTGTCGCTCTACAGCCGCGTCGCGAGCGGCTCCGATGCCGGGGCGTCGCTGACCTAAGCGGCGTCGCCTGCCCGCCGGACGGCCGCGACGTACGACGCGACTTCGGGCGTGACCGTGCCCTCAGGCTCCAAGTACAACCCACCACCACAGTGGCCACAGCGGGAACCGCTCTTGGCCGCGACTGGTCTGGCGCCGCCCGGCTCGGGCGAGAAGACTGAGTTGACGATTCGGCCGGACGTGCGAGAACAGCGCGTGCACCTCACGGTGCTGGTGGGGATAAGAAACACCCCTCTACCCTAACAGGCCGTGGAGACCCCAGGCCTGCTCGCGTACGCGGACCGCCTCAGCGTCGCGCCCGGCGAGACCGTCCGTTTCTTCGTGTCATCGACAGCGGCGGAGTATCGCGCCGGGCTGGTGCGATTGATTCACGGCGACGCCAACCCGGCGGGGCCCGGTTTTCGCGAGGTCCCGATGCCGTCGGCCGCGGACGGCATGTACCCTGGCCGCCGACAGAGCACGGAGGCGGGCTCATACGTGCGCGTCCGGCTGGCGACGCGTGACCTGCCGCACGGTTTGAGCCTGCAGGCCTGGGTGTGGCCAACCACGCCGCTGAAGCCTGGCGGCCAGCACATAGTGGCCAGTGGCGACGTCGCCTTCGGGCTGGATGACCGTGGCTGCATACAGCTTGCATTCGGCGGTGCGTTCGTGGCGGCCGACCTGCCGTTGATGCAGCGGCGCTGGGCCTTCGTGGCCGCGATCTGGGACGGTTCGACCGCCACGCTGTACCAGGCCTCGGAGGAGCCATACACCGCCCGCGAACTGGTGACGAGCCGTGGCCCGTTGACCGGTGCGCCGCGGCTAAGCGACGAGGTGTTGATCGGCCGCGGCTACAACGGCAAGATCGAGCGGCCGCGCGTGTTCGCCCATGCGCTGGACCACGCTGCCATCGAAGCGCTGCGCCGCGGCGAGTCGCCACGTGAGGCGCTGGCCGATTGGGACTTCGCGGCCGACATTGGCTCCAGCCGCGTCGGCGACACCTCCGGCAATGGTTTGCACGGCAACACGGTGAACGCGCCGACCCGCGCCGTGACCGATCACAGCTGGGATGGTCTGCACGTGAGTTGGCGGGCGGCGCCCGAACAGTACGCGGCCATCCACTTCCACGACGACGATCTCGACGATGCACGCTGGGAGCCGGATTTCGAGCTGACGGTGCCAGTAGACCAGCGCAGCGGTGTGTACGCCATGCACCTCGCGGCCGAGGGCGCGGAGGAGTACGTGCCGTTCTACGTGCGACCGCCGCGTGGCTCGGCCAACGCGCCGGTCGCGTTTCTGGCGCCGACGTACACGTACATTGCGTACGCAAACGAGCGCCTGTACTGGAACCCCGGCTACCTCGAGAAGCGCCCGTTGGTCACACCACTCGAAACCGAACCGCCAGCGCTCGACCGCTACATGGCCGAGCATCGCGAGCTCGGCCTGTCGATGTACGACGTCCACAGCGACGGCAGCGGCGTCGGCTATTCGTCGCGCCTGCGACCGATCCTGAACATGCGTCCGAAGTACCGCGCGTGGCGGCTGCACGACGCGCCGCGTCATTTCGCGGCCGACCTGTACCTGATTGGCTGGCTCGAGACGCGCGGGTTTGCCTACGACGTGATCACCGATGAGGACCTGCACGCCGAGGGCGTCGACCTGCTCAGGCGATATCGCACAGTCCTGACGGGCAGCCACCCCGAGTACGTGACTTCGGCCATGCTCGGCTCCTTCGAGGCCTACCTCGAGGCTGGCGGGCGGGTCATGTACCTGGGTGGCAACGGCTTCTACTGGGTCACGTCGATCGACCCAGAGCGACCACACCTCATCGAGCTGCGCCGTGGCGTGAGCGGCACGCGTGCCTGGGAGTCGCTGCCGGGCGAGTGCTACCACAGCACCACTGGCGAGCTCGGCGGCTTGTGGCGCCTGCGCGGGCGCGCGCCGCAACGCACCGTCGGAGTGGGTTTCGCGGCACAGGGTTGGGGCGGCGCGTGTGGGTATCGTCGCCTGCCGTCGAGCCACGATACACGCGCCAGCTTCATCTTCGATGGCATCGGCGACGACGAGGTGATCGGTGACTTCGGCTTCGTCCTCGGCGGCGCCGCTGGCGACGAGATCGATCGCTTCGACCTCGGCCTCGGCTCGCCAGCACACGCCCTGGTCCTCGCGACGAGCGCCGGCCAGCACTCGGACTATTACCAGGTCACGGCGGAAGACGTGACGATCACCGTCCCTGGCCAAGGCGGGAGCGCGAGCCCCAAAGTCCGCGCCGACATGGTCTACTTTGAGACTGGCCACGGTGGCGCCGTTTTCTCCGTAGGTTCGATCAACTGGCTGGGCAGCCTCGGCTGGAACGGGTATTCGAACAACGTCTCGCGGGTCACCGAGAACGTGCTGCGCCGCTTCTTGAATCCCACGCCACTGTGACTGCCGAGGCTAGTCCGCCGAAGCGAGTGCTCGTGGCGGTCGTGCCAGGCGAGGCAGGGGCGCGTATCCAGGCATGGCGCGCGGCGCACGATTCCTGGCGGTCGCGGCTGCTGCCGCCACATTTGACCTTGTGCTACCGGCCGCCGCATGTGCCTGATGCGGCTATCGCGGCGCAGGTAAGACACGCGTTTTCGCGGCCGGTTGCGGTGCGGCTAGGCGGGGTGGCGCAGCTGCCCAATCGCGACGGCACCCTGGTCGTCGAAGTCCTGGAGACGGCCGAGCTCGACCTGGCGCGACGGCGCCTCTTCGATGCGACCCATGCCGAGATGGGTGGCTACCGCGAATGGCCGTGGCACATCACCTGGGTGCGATTCGGCGTCCAGCGGGATAGTGCCGCGCTGCTCGAGCTGGCCCAACACGAGCTGCGCTTCGACGTGCCGTGGACGATCGATCGGCTCAGCCTGCTGGAGCTGCGCGACGGCCACTACGAGTCGAGCGCGGAATTCGACCTTTGACTACCCGTAGACAGACTGCTCGGCGACGCGCGGGTCGACGCCCGGCAGGACGAGCGCGGGCGCGATGGCCTCGACACGCGCGAAGCACGTGTAGTAGTCGCGCAGGCTGGCGGCGAAGATGCCCGACGGAATGTGCTGAAAGCCCCATCGCCCGTGCCAATTGTCGAAGTAGGGCAGCATGTCCCCAGCAATCAGCACCGGGCCAACCTTCGTGGACACCAGCACGCCCTGGAAGCCCTCGGTGTGGCTCGGGAACCTGAGCAAGGACACGCCGGGCGCAAGCTCACAGTCGCCGTCGACGGGCCGTATGCGTTGGATCGCCCGCGCCCAGGGCGGATTCGCTTGCATCGGCGAATAGAACGAGCGGTGTGCCGGCAGCGGATCCATAGCCTCGACGATCTCGCGCGCCTGGACGCGGATTTCGGCGTTCGGGAACAGGTCATTGCCATTGCAGTGGTCCCAGTGCAGATGCGTGTTGATTACGACCTGCACATCCTCCGCCGCGACACCGACCCCTCGTAATGCGGCGACGGGCTCCTCCTCTGGAGTGCGCTGGAAGTCGTGGTGATACTGGCGCCAGGTATCGGGCGCGCCCGGTCCGGTGTCGACCAGAAGGCAGGCGCCTTCGCCACGGATGAGATACATCCAGTACACGGCCGGGATCTTGAGTCCGGCGTTGCGATCGTCGGCAAGGTAATACAACAGCGAAGTTTCGGCCTCCGCGAACGAGCCGCCGCGCAGCGGTTGGATCGTGTAGTGCGGCATCAGGCCCCGTCAACTGGAAACGCCTGCATGCCTGTCAGCGAGTACTCGGTACAAGCACAATCGCCGATGCCGTTCTCGATCGCCGAGGTCATCGCCTCGAGCAGCGTCGTGGCGACAGGGGGTGGGCATTCGCGATAGAACTGCGCCATGTCCTCGGGCTTGTCGTCGCCGACCCACGACGTGTTGCCTTCGGCGAAGTTGCTGACGATGTTGAGCGAGCCGAGGTGGACGCCAATCTGGCGCATCAGCGGCGCCTCGTGCCCGAGGGTCTGGCCCACGATATGCGCGCCCCAACTGGCCATCATCCGAATCTCGGCCGGCGTCTCGAAGCGACCGGTCGGCGTACATACATACGTGCCACGATCGTACACCCTGAACCGTTCCTGACGCGCGGCGGCTGCCGCGAGATGGCGGCGCAAGCCCGCGCAGAACGGTTCGCGGAGTCGAGGGAATGGCTGACTCCGGTCGCGCAATGTTCCAGCTTGGGGCGGCAGCCAGTACTGAATGAAGTCGTCGGTGATCACGACGCTCCACGGGGCGAGTGGCGCACCCGTCTCATCCGGACTCTGAATGCCGCCGACCGAACCGTCAACGAGCGCCCATTGCACGCCCGCTTGTTGAAAGACCCAGGCGATCTGCAGCGAAGATGTCCAGGTCGGCACTGGCTTGCCTTGCTCGTCGCGGTGCCAGCCGTGCATCGCGCAGCGCAGAACGCGCTCGCCCGCTACTTCCAGCACCTTGAAACCACACGAGATGCCAAAGGGAGTTTCGATTGGATCGACGTATTCGAGGACGCGTGTATCGGAGACGTCCTCCGGAAAGCGGGCGCCCCAGGTGCCCGATCCGCCGATCGAACCAATGGTTGCGCTGGGAATAGCCGTCATGCGCTCCTGCTCAAGAAAAAGTTCGCCGCGTTCCATGCGGCGACAACTCCAGTTACCAGCCCGACGCTCACCATGAGCGCCTTGTCAGCACGCGGTATCGGCGCGAGCACGTAATACGTGGCGCGGTGCTTCAACGAAAAGCCACGCGCTTCAACTGCGTTCGACTTGGTGCGGACCTGCGAGAACTCCAGGATCAACAGTGCCGCCAGCAGGCGGCACTGGAGCCAGAAGCGGTCCCACGGCCAGCCCTCCGAAAAACTCACGCCGCGCGTGCGCCATACGTCGGCCAGATCGAGATAGTGCATCGCGACTTCGGGCATATAACGGAATGCGTAGGCGAGTGCGAAGCCGACCGCGTGGTGGATGCCGAGCATGGTCGGCGCCTCGGCGAGCTCCCACGTCTGGGTTGTGCTGAGCATCGCGATGGTCAGCATGCCGATCGCGGTGTACAGGCCGGAGAATGCCAGTCCGGTTTCCAGTCCGAGCCGGTGAAAGCCAAAGTCACCCCACAACGGCAGGACCAGAGGATCGCCCTCGACGGCCCAGAGTCCATTCAGCAGTGGCACGGTCAGCGTGGCCACGGCCGTGACGAACAGGACGAAGCGGTACTTCGCGGGCGAGACGCCACATGCCCACAGCCCAATCAGCGTCAATGCCGCGAACGCCCAACGCAACGGCCACGGTACGAGGTAGGTCAGCATGAACGCGAGCGCGTACAGCACCAACTTGGTCGACGGATGCATCCGGTGCAGCCACGAATGGCCGGCAACGTAGAAGCTCAGACTTCTCACGCTACCGGAGTCCGCGCAAACCGCAACAGCGGGGGTAGCCGTAGGTGATAGTGTGCCAGCTCATCGTCAGATAGGTCCGCGAGTGACCCGATGGTGCCGCTGTGGCCGATTCGCCCCGTGTGCATGATCACGACGCGATCTGCCCAGCGCGCGGCGAGGGCCATGTCGTGGGTGATGAACACGATGGTCTTGCCTTCGCCACGCAGCGCGTCCATGTACTCCATGATCTGGTCGCAACCCGGCTTGTCGATGCCGGTCGTCGGCTCGTCAAAGATGAAGATCGGTGGTCCGGCGGCGGTGACCGCGGCATACGCAAGTCGCTGACGCTGTCCTTTGGACAGCGCCAGCGGATACCGTGCCTGGAGATCAGCTAATCCGAATCGGCTGAGCATGTGACTGGTCTGCTCGCGCCAGTCCGCGCGTCCCAGGAGCCGTGGCGTGAACGCGATCTCCTCGAGCACGCTAATCTGCGACAGCATGGCGTCCGGGTTCTGGAAGATGTAGCCGACCAGGTCCGGACGCAGGCGCTCGATCGGTTCCCCCTGCAGATAGACGTGTCCACTGGTTGGCTGGAGCAGGCCGAGCATGAGCTTGCCCAGCGTTGTTTTGCCCGAGCCGTTGTTGCCGACGATTGCCACGATCTCGCCACGCCCGATTTGCATTGACACGTCGATGACCGCCGGGGCGCTGGTCTTTGGATAGGCGAACGTCACACCGCGCAGTTCAATCGCCACCTGGGTTGCCACAGAAGGTGCTCCGCGGGTGCGGTGGCCAAGGAGCGTTTCGGGGTCCTGACCGGAGCGCTGCGCGTGCTCGATCACGACTGGTTGCGGCACCGCGATGCCGTGTGTGCTGAGGAGCTCCGGTTGGGCGAACACCTCGGCCGCCGATCGATCGGCGGCGATCGCTCCATCGTCGACAACGACCAATCGATCGACAAGCGGGGCAATGGTGTCCAGGTCATGGCTGACGATGACTATGCCCAATCCGTCTTCGAGCGATTCGAGCATCTGCACGAGCTCCGCACGGGAACGCGGATCGAGGTCGGTCGTCGGTTCGTCGAGGACCAGTAGGTGAGGCTGCATGGCCAACGCGGCGGCGAGCGCGACCTTCTGCTTCTCACCGCCCGAGAGCGTGCTGGTTTCGCGATCGGCGAGGTGCTCGATGTGTAGACGACTCAGCGCGTCCGCGACGCGGCGATGGACGTCGGAGAGCGGCAGGCCAAGATTTGCTGGACCACTAGCCACCTCGTGGTGAACGAGGATCTGGCTCATCTGGTCGTCCGGACTCTGGAAGACCATCGCCACTTCGTGGGCCATCTCGGACACGGCGGTGGTGACCGCGTTCTTGCCTGCGACAACAACGCGGCCACCCATCTGACCGGCATAGCTCTGCGGGATGATGCCGTTGAAGGTCAGCGCAAGCGTGGACTTGCCGCTGCCGGAACGGCCGACCAGACCGACGCGCTCGCCCGCCTGAACCTCGAGCGCGATGTCATTGAGAACCCACGGCCCGATCGAGTACCGCCAGCGCAGGGCCTCGATGCGAGCGAGCGCCGACACAATTAGCTGCGCAGTTGCGCGAGCAGATCAGGCGGCACGTTGCTCTTGTCGAGGTCGCGCCCCCACCACAGGCCCATCCGCACGATGCGTGGGAACAAGGCGTACTGCACGAAGCCCGAGGCAATCGCGGGAATGCCCTCGTTCAAGCTGATCGTGGCGCCGATCGCCTGCAGCGCCGCTGACGGCACGACACCGGACAGCGACAGACCAAGCGCAATGCCAAAGCCGGTGATCAGACCCTGGGCAATGACGCCAAAGATGAGCCACTCGATCTTGCCGCGCGTGCTGCGCAGGCTCGGGTCAGTGACACCCCAGTACACGACGAGGCCGGTGGCGATCGCCTCGAGGCCGCGGCCGCCAGCGCCCCTGTGTAGCCGAAGTTGACCGTGTATAGCTCGGACAGCATGTTCGCTGGGCGGACCCAGGTGACACCTGGGATCGTGGGTAAGAAACTCGTCGCCCACAGCGCCGCGCCATAAATGGCCGCGCACACCACGCCCAGCATGAGCTGGGTGATCGCGCCCCGCCCTGCATAGACCCGCATCATCTCGGCAGCCATGCCTCGGACCTCTCTCCGAAGGTGAGGCCCGGCGTCGGGCCCACCGCCCCGTATCGGCCGGCGTGTCGCCCCGAACCTCCCGGCGCGGCATTGTAGCGACGCGCGCTAGCCTTGGGGAATCATGGTGTACAAAAGGGCTCCGTGAGGGATCCCGCGGGGCACCACCCGACATCTACCGTACGGCCGGCTGATTTCGATGCTTTCTGGGCCGAGATCATGACTCGTGTCCAGGAGATTCCGCTGAACGCGACGATGCAGCCCATGCCGCTGCGCTCGGGCGAGCGCGTCGAGACGTTTCGAATCGCGTACGACAGCCTGGATGGCGTGCGCATTGGCGGCTGGTACTGCGTGCCGCGCGCTTCGCACATAGCTCCGCCCTACCCAGGACTACTGATCGTGCCGGGGTACATCTCAGAGCCAACACTGCCCAAATCGTGGGCCAAGCTGGGCTACGCCAGTGTGGGCGTGGCGCCGCGCGGCAAGCTCGGCTCGAACCAGCAGTACAACCCCGGCTATCCGGGGTTGCTCGTCGACAACATGGTCGATCGCAACACGTACGCCTACCGCGGCTTCTATGTCGACGCCGCGCGCGCCGTCGATTTCCTGCTCGGGCGGCCCGAAGTGGACCACGCCCGGATCGGCGTCCACGGTGCCAGTCAGGGTGGTGCGCTGACCATCACCACCGCCGCGCTGCGGCCCGACGCGATCACCTGTGGTGCGGCCGGCGCGCCATTTCTATGCGGCTACCTGGACGCGCCTCGACTGAGCAGGTCGTATCCGTACGAAGAGATCACCGAGTACCTGCGTGCCTATCCGGAGCGCGCAGCCGCCGTGCGCGAAACACTGAACTACTTCGACGGCATCAATTTCGCGCCGCGCATCCGATGCCCGATGCTGCTGTACGTCGGTCTGCAGGACGACGTGTGCGCGCCCGAGACTGGCTTCGCGCTGCATGATGCGCTGAGCTGTCCGAAAGAGATTCTGAGCTACGCCGGCTGCGCGCATGATGCCGGTGGGATCTGGGCCGCGCCGCGCGTGCAGGCGTTCCTCGCCGAGCACCTGCAGCCCGCCGGCGCGTTGGTCAGCGCATGATCACCGCCGACATCGAGGCGTTCTGGGACGCTATCGACGCCGAGCTGGCCGCGCTGCCGGCGGCTGCTGAGCTCGAGCCGATGCCGCTGCACTCGACGGACACGGCCACGCTCTATTTCGTGCGCCTGACGAGCATCGGCCCATATCGGATCAGCGGCTACTACAGCGTGCCGCGTACGCCTCGCCCGGCGCCGGGCCTGTTGCTCACGCCGCGCTACGGCAGCGTCAACCACATTCCCGATTTCCACGACCGCGAGCGTTACGCCGTGCTGCAGCTCATCCACCGCGGCCAGCGTCTGGCCGACGAGCCGTTCGCGGCCGAGTACCCGGGCCTGCTCACGCTCGGCATCGAGAGTCCTGAGACGTATGTCTACCGTGGCATCGTGGCCGACTGCCTGCGCGGCATGGAGTTTCTGCGCGCCCAGCCCGAAACAGGCAAGATTGGCGTCCAGGGCGATGACCTGGCGCTGATGACGGCTGCCCGCCGGCCCGAGGTTGCGGCCATCCTGGCAAGTGACTTGATGCTGTACCGCCTCCTCGACGCAGCCGCTCGCTCTGATGCCTATCCGGTAGAAGAGATCAACGACTACCTGCGCGCACAGCCGGAACGGCGTGCCTCAGTAGCCGACACCCTGCGCTACTTCGACCCGCTGTACCACGTCGGCCGCATCCGCGCCCAGACCATGCTGCCGAGCGGCGACGATGCCGCCTGGCTGCAGCCGCTACGCGACGCGCTGGGCACGCATGCCCAGGAGTATCGGATCACGCATCGCGGCGCCGAGGACAACGACACGCTCGATGCCTGGTTGGCCGGCCAGCTCGGCGCGGAGCCGCGCTCGCGCTTCCTGCAGAACGTATGACCTCGAGCTCCTACGCGGCGCTCGGCGTCCGCCCGGTCATCAATGCCGCCGCAACGTTGACACGCCTGGGCGGCTCGCGCATGCCCGCGCCGGTGCTGGACGCCATGCGCGCTGGCGCGGACTCGTTCGTCGACCTGGTCGAGCTGCAGCAGCGCGTCGGTGCCCGCATTGCCGAGCTGACCGGCAACGAGGCGTGCTACGTCTCCTCGGGCGCTGCCGCTGGCATGGCCATCGCCATCGCCGCGTGCATCGCCGGTACGGATCGCGAGCGGCTCACACGTTTACCGGCGGTTGAAGGCGAGGCGCCTGAAGTGATCGTGTTCGGCTCGCAGCGCAACGGCTACGACCAGGCGGCGCGGCAGACCGGCGCGAGCCTGATCGAAACGGATGAGACCAACTTCGAGACCGCCTTCTCCCCGCGTACGGTGGCCGTGCTGTTCTTCGCCGGTGCGCACTATGCCGAAGGCGCGTTGCCCGTGCACGAGGTCGTCGCCGTGGCCCGGCCACGCCGGGTGCCGGTCGTGGTGGACGCCGCGGCACAAGTCCCGCCGATCGCCAGCCTGTGGCACTTTACGCGCGAGCTTGGCGCCGATGCGGCGATTTTTTCCGGTGGCAAGGGCTTGCGCGGCCCGCAGTCCAGCGGGCTGGTGCTCGGTCGTCGCTCGCTTGTCGAGGCGTGCATCTCGAACGGTCCGCCCAATCACAGCCTGGGCCGCCCGATGAAGGTCGGCAAAGAGGAGTTGCTCGGGATTCTGGCGGCCGTCGAATGGTCACTGGCGCAAGATGAGCCGACGCTGCTCGCCGGCTACGAGGCGATGGTCCAACGCTGGCTCATCGGCTTGGCCGACGTCCCCGGCGTACGCGTCGAGCGCCGCTTTCCGAGCGAGGCAGGTCAGCCACATGCGCGCGCCATCATGCACCTGCTGCCCGACGCCCGCCGCTCGAGGGCGGACGTGGTTCGTGCATTGTGGGACCACGACCCGCGCATCGCCGTCGGCGAAGTCGGCGACGACGCTATCGCCCTCAATCCGCAGACGCTGGAGCCAGGCGAAGACGACATCGTGCTCGCCGCCGTGCGGACGGTGCTACTCGAGTCCTAAGGCGGAGCGAATGCGCGCGATGTGCATGCCGTACTCGTCGACCGTGAGGTATGCAAACTCAGAGTTTGAGCAGCCCGTAGGCCGCCGCGTACTTGGCGTCGTCGCGCCGGAACAGGTCCGGGTGAATGCCGCGCACCACCGCCATCTCGTACGCCAGCATTTGCACCGGCACCACCGTGAGCAGCGGCGACAGCACCTCCGGCAATCCTGCTAGCTCGAAGACCTGCGCCGATGGCGCGTCGTCAACGCGGGCACCGATCAGCCAGAGCCGTGCGCCGATGGCGTCCAGGACACGGGCAATCTCGCGGACGCGCTCGGCGCACGCCGCGTCGCGGGCGTTGACGACGACGGCGAGATCGCCAGCGTTCACGGCCACGATCGGCCCGTGCAGAAACTGCTCGATGGGCAGGCCGTCGATCCAGCCCTGGGCAGCCTCGCGCACTTTGATCACCGCTTCCGTGGCGCTGGCGGCATTGGGTCCGCCGCCGACGGCATACATGCGTTTGTTGGCTGCCTCCTGAGCCACGGGCGTCACCTCGGCCTGTCTGGCCAGGGCACCGGCGACAAGGTCGGGCAGTCGCTCCAGGTCAGCGCGCAACGCCGATGCACCCAGTGCCACCGCGAGCTGCGCCAGCACGGTCATCGCCGCCAGGTGCGACGCCGTGAACGCCGCTGACTTTTCCCGCTCCACCGTACGCAAGATCTGCTGCGAGCCAGCGTGCTCTGCCGTCAGGCTGCCCACGGAAATGCGCGTCGCGCCGGCCGCCACGGCCCGCTCCAGCGATTGCGTGGAGTAGCGCTTGACGCCGCTGTGGGCCATCACGATCACTGCGTCCTCTGGCGCGACCGGGTACGCGTCGGGATAGTGCGCGAAGTCGAACGACGACACCGCCCGGGCATCTCTGCCCGCCGCCTTGAGCAGCCACTCGCCGACATGAGCCGCGTGGTAGCTCGTCCCGATACCCACGATGTACAGGCGCCGCGCGCTGGCAACGCGAGCCGCCGCCTCGTCGGCCGCCGCCCAGCCCGCAGCCGCCAGCAGCCGCCGCAAGTCCGCGGGCTGGCGATGCATCGTCTGATACATCGCCGAGTCCGTGGTAGGAACCGTCAAACCTTCGCGCCGCGGGCCTTGAAGACCTCGACCATCCCGTCGTGCGCCTTCTTGACTGCTTCCTCGGGCGCGACGTTCTTGACGATGATGTCCTGGACCATGTCGGCCAGGATCAACCGCGTGCCAACTTCGCCCAACGCGGCCATCAGCTTCGGCTCGGGCTGCGCCGGCCAACTGCCGTCACGGCCGCCCTGAAGCAGATCGGGATAGAACTTGAAATGTGGCTTGGACGCCCAGAACTCGTCTTTGTTGCCGTCGATGAAGATGGGATACCAGCGCCCGCCGACCTGCGAGTACACCTCCTGGAGTCGCTTGGGATCCATCAGGTAGCGAATCAAGTCCTTGCCACCGTCGAGGTTCTTGGTCGTCTTGAAGATTGACCACGACCAGGAGCCTGAGCCGCTGTAGCTGCCCGACTTGCCCGCCGGGAACGCGGCCATCGTCGAGTTGTCCAGCAGCTCCTTGTCGTTCGTCTGCATCCAGCCGTAGATCGACGGCGGATTGTGCACGAAGGCGGCCTGCTTCTTCTGATAGGCCGAGTTGTTACCGGTGTCGTCCCAGGTCGGCGAATCGGGCGGAATGAGCTTTTCGTCCCACCAGCCCTTGATGCGCTTCATCGCTGCCACCGTCTCGGGCGAGTTCAAAGCGACCTTGCCGTCTTTGTCGACCATCGCCCCGCCTTCGTTCCAGATGATGTTCAGCGCATCGCCGCTCCCGTCGGGCGTGCGGCCCAGCGTGATCCCGAGCGCGTACACATTCGGCGGGTTGTTGATCTTGCGCGCGACCTCGGTGAGCTCGTCGAAGGTCTTGGGCGGCTCGCGCTTGCCGGTCGCCTTCTCGATCAAGTCGAGGCGCGCAAACAAGGGCGAGGTGTCGGCCTCGAACGGGATGCCGTAATACGAGCTGCCGCTCTTATAGAGTGGGTCGACGTACTTCCAGAACCCGCCAGCCTGCTTGGACACGTCGTTCCATACGTCGGTGATATCGGCCAGCAGGTCTTTGCCAGTGTTGTCGAGCACGCTCGCGCCGGAGGTGAACATCACCACATCCGGGGTCGCCTTGGCCTCGATGGCCGCGGCCAGCTTCTGGGGGAACTGGGCATTTTCGACGACGACGTACTCGACGTCGGTCTTGTTCGCGCTGCCCCACTCCTTCATCTGATCGCCCAGGGCCTTGTCACCTTCGGGCGTGAAGCTCTGCCAGCCCCAGATGGTCAGCTTCATGCCGTTGCTCTTGCTCGCGCTCGCCGCAGCCGGGGCGGGCGTTCCGCCAGTGGCTGGTTTCGCGGGTGCTGGCGTCGGCGCCGCGGCCGGCTGCGCGCACGCGGCAAGCAGGACGAGGCCTGTGCCCAGACCCAGGTTGCGCAAGAACTCACGTCGTGTCGGTCGCATTAGTGGTGCTCCCTTCCTACCCCTTGACACTGCCTGCCGCCAGGCCTGAAACGACCCAGCGCTGGGAGACGATATAGACGAGCGTCGGTGGCAGCGCTCCAAGCAGCGCCGCCGCCATCATTGGACCCCACGGGAAGGTGTCGCCGCGAACCAGGCCAATCAGGCCCAACGTCAGTGTTTTCTGCGAGTCGCTACCGATGAAGACGAGCGCGTACAGAAACTCGTTCCACGACAGGGTGAACGCGAACAGTGCCACGACGGCGAGCGCTGGCAGCGCAATCGGGATCATGATCCGCGCGAGCGCCTGCACGCGCGAGCAGCCGTCGACGAGCGCGGCATCTTCGAGCTCGCCGGGCACGTTGCGGAAGTAGCCAATCATCATCCACGTCGCGAACGGCACCGTAAACGTGAGATAGGTGACCATCAATCCGACGATGTTGTCGATCAGGCCGATCGAATAGATCACCTGGAACATCGGGATGAACAGCAGCGAGCCAGGCACCAGGTAGGTGACCACGGCGGCCCGGGCGAACCATTCGCGGCCGCGGAAGGTGAGCCGCACGATGGCGTACGCGGCCAGCGTGCCGACGACCATGGCCAGGCCCGACGTGACCAGCGTCACCAGGACGCTGTTCTTGACGTACTGCAGGAACGGCGTCCTGGTCAGCACGAAGACGAAGTGTTCGGCGGTGACCTGAGTTGGAAAGATGGTCGGCTCACGGTAGATGAGCAGGTTCGGCTTGATGGCCGTGACGACGATCCAGTACAGCGGCACGATCGTCCACAGGCCGAAGAACAGGAGTCCTGAGGTGAGTACGATGCGTCGAACGAGCTGCGACTGTTGGCGGCGCATGTTCAGCGCTCCGACGCCAGCATGCGCTTGGTCAGGAAATAGATCATGACCAGGAATACCGGGAAGAAGAACAACGAGATCGTGGCGCCGGTGCCGAGGCGCTGCGCGCCGGCTACGCCGATCTGGTAGGCCAGCATCGGGAAGGTCATGGTCGCGCCCGCTGGACCGCCGTTGGTCAGCACGTAGATGAAGTTGATGCTGGTCGCCGTCCAGATCGTGGACAGCATGGCGGTGATGATGATGACGTTCGTCAGGCCGGGCAGCGTGATGTTGCGGAAGCGGCCGAACACGTCGGCGCCGTCGATTTCGGCGGCCTCGTATAGCTCACCAGGGATAGCTTGCAGGCCGGCCAGGAACATCATTGCCCAGAATGGCGTGCTGGCCCAGACGACGGCGACCACGACCGCCCACAACGCCAGGTCGTAGTTGCCCAGCCACTGGATCAGCTCACTAGTCAGACCGAACCTAAGGGCGAGCATGTTCAGCAGGCCGACCGCGCTGCCGTCGTACATCCACTTCCAGGTCAGGCCGACGATCAGCCCAGGGATGGCCCAGGGCAGGAAGAACAGCGCGCGGACGAAGGTCCGGCCCGGGAACTTCTCGTGCAGCAGCAGGGCCATGGCCATGCCCAGGAAGAACTTGATCACCGTGGCCGTGGCGGTGAAGACGAACGAGACCTTGACCGATTGCAGAAACTGCGCTGACAGGTCTCGGCCGATCAGCAGGTCCTCGTAATTCTTGAAGCCGACCCAGATGCCGGGCGTGCCGACGAGCTTGGTCTGGAAGCTGAGCAGGATCGCCGACACGAACGGATAGGCGATCAGCCCAACCATCACCGCCAATGCTGGCGCCAGAAAAAACCAGGCCGTAACCCAATCCCGGCCAAACGTAGACCGAAAAGTCGCCGCTCGGTCCGCGTGCCGCTCAACCCGCGCCGCCGGCGCCGCCATCCGGAGGCTCATTGCCCGCTAAGGCTACTACGTCCGGCCCCCGTTGCCCTAGGGCCCTCCGCCCAGGAGAAAAGCCCCTGTGTCACCCGGGTACCCTCTGGGCGGTGGTGCTCAACTCTCCGGTGACCAGCGATGAGGCGTGTGGCCCGCCCGGCGAGCCAGCGCTGGGCACGCCTGAGGGCGGCACCTACACCTCGGGTCAGATCGACGCCTCGACCTGGCGTCCAGAATTCGAAGCGGATTTCAAAATATGGCGGGAGACACGCGGATGATCGAACTTGCCGAAATGCTGCCGCCGACGCCGTCGGCGCTATGGACGCTGGCCAGTCAAATGGGCCTGGAGTACGCCGTCGGCGGACTGCCGTTCGACGACCCCGACAACGGTTCTGACCAGCCCTGGGATTATGCGCCCTTGTTGCGCACCAAGAAAAAGTACGAAGCCGCTGGTTTCAAGCTGGCGGTGCTGGAGTCGAGGCCGCCGTACAACCTGGTCAAGCGCGGCCTGCCCGGCCGCGACGCAGAGATCGACGTGATCTGCACGCTCATCGAGAATATGGGCAAGCTGGGCATTCCGGTCTGGTGCTACGAGTGGATGACCGATTTCAACTGGCTGCGCACCAATTTCGCCACGCCGTCGCGCGGCGGCTCGGTGGTGACCAGTTACGAGCACGCGCTCATGCAGCAGCAACCAGCGTCGGAAAACGGACCCATCTCGGAAGAGGAGCTGTGGACGAACCTGGAGTACTTCCTCAAGCGCGTCGTGCCCGTCGCCGAAAAGGCCAATGTGCAGCTGGCAATGCATCCGGATGACCCGCCGATATCGCCAATCCGCGGCGTCGGCCGCATCATGCGCAGTCTCGAAAACTATCAGCGCCTGGTGGATCTGGTCCCAAGTCCGGTGAACGGGATCACGTTCTGCCAGGGCAACTTCACGTTGATGACCGACGATTTGCCGTCGGCGATTCGCCACTTCGGTAAGCAGCAGAAGATCTTCTTCGTCCACTTCCGAGATGTGCGCGGGACTGTCGAAAAATTCGAAGAGACCTGGCACGACGCGGGCAAGACGAATCTCCTGGAATGCATGCGCGCCTACCGTGACATCGGTTTCAACGGTGTGCTGCGCCCAGACCACGTGCCAACCGTTGAAGGCGACAACAACGACCGGCCCGGGTATTCGTCCTTCGGTCGCCTGTACGCGATCGGCTACATCAGAGGCTTGCGCGAGGCTGTCTACGCTAGCCCAGGCGCTTGACGATCGCCCGTGCGAACTCCTGCGTCGAGGCGCTGCCGCCGAGGTCGCGCGTGCGCACGTTATCTTCCTGGAGCGTGCTCGTCAGCGCACGACGCAGGCGGTCGGACAGGTCGTGACGCTCGACGTGGTCGAGCATCAGCGCGGTCGCCAACAGGAGCGCGGTGGGATTGGCGATGCCTCGGCCGGCGATGTCCGGTGCAGAGCCATGGACCGCCTCGAAAATTGCGGCCTTCTCGCCGATGTTGGCACCCGGCGTCATGCCCAGGCCGCCAACCAGGCCGGCCATTTCGTCGGACAGGATGTCGCCGAAGAGATTCGTCGTGACGATGACGTCGAATTGCCACGGATTGAGCACTAGCTGCATCGCGCAGTTGTCCACGATCTTGTCGTTGATCTCGAGCTGACCCGCGTATTTCTTGGCGACAGCCTGCGCCGTCTCGAGGAACAGCCCGGTGAGCGCTTTGAGCACGTTCGCCTTGTGGACGATCGTCACCTTCTTGCGGCCGTGCTTGACCGCGTAGTCGAAGGTGAATTCGCTGATGCGGCGGCACTCGGCGCGCGTGTTCAAGCCGGAGCCGAGCGCGACGGCGTGCTGGTCGCCGCCGATCGAGATGTAGTGCTCGAAGCCGACGTACAACCCCTCGAGGTTCTCGCGGATCAGCACCAGGTCGATGTTCTCATAGCGGCCGCCGGGCACGAGCGTCCGCGCCGGGCGCACGTTGGCAAAGAGCTGGAACTCCTCGCGCAGGCGCACGTTGACCGAGCGGTAGCCGCCGCCGATCGGCGTGGTCAGCGGACCTTTGAGCGCCAGGCCAGTACGGCGAATGCTGTCCAGAGTTGCCTGCGGCAAGGGATCGCCGCATTCTTCGATGCCCGCCATGCCACCCTGGCGGGTTTCCCAGTCAAACGGTGCGTCGAGCGCGTCGAGGACCTGGCACACCGCGCCGACGATCTCGGGCCCGATGCCGTCGCCGGGAATAAGTGTCGCTGGAATAGTGCCGCGACCCATGGCTAAGAGTGTCTGGCACCGGCTGCATTCCTGCCAGGGCGCGCAGTGCCTCGAGCGCATGCGCCCCGAGCAAGGCGTGGGCATCGGCATCGGCAGCATCCACGAGCGCTCCACGAAGTCCGCGCTCGGCCAGGCCGCGGTCGAGCAGGTCAGCGGCGGCGGCCAGCGCTGGGTCAAGCGACGGCCCGCTGGCCAGCCAGGCGCGAATCGCCTCGTACAACGTGGCCTCGTCGGTAGGCCGCCGGGCCGCCATCTCTGTCGAGCATAGGCCGACGTAGCGCGCCGTGAGAGTTACGAACGCGACACAACCACAAGATGCAGTATGGAAGCATAGCGTTAACACAACATGTCGTATGGATGCGCTATAATGTCGGGGCGTGGACTCGCGCGCGCCGACCAGCTCCGTCCTGGTCTGGGCAACCCGCCCTGACCTGGCCGAAGCCTTGGCCCGGGTCTTGGCTGAGCCAGACCGTGCCGTGCGCCTGCTCGAGCAAGACGCCGAGCTCAGCAGCGCGCATACCTTTGCTTCGGTGCTGGTCGCCGAATTCGGTCCGCGGCTCGAGCTGCAGCAATCCTTCCTGCGCGGACCGTTCGTGCTGATCGATCCCGAACGCGCTGCACCGCATCGGCTCGCCGCGCGCGCCTACGCCGTCGCTTCGACGCCGAGCGAGGCGGCGCTGGCCGTCGATCGCTTCTTCGAGCATCGCCGCCTCGCTCAGCAGGCCGCGGGTCGGCGGATCGGCCCCCGTCGCTGCTCACGCTGTGGTCGAGGGTTCGACGCGCTCAAGGCGCGCAGCGGAGCACCCTCGCGGCGCTTCGTGCGGTTCGGGTCGGTGGCCTTGTGCGGCGGCTGCGTCGAAGCGCTGCGTCGCCTGCTGCGCGCTGCCGAAACGGCCGTCGTCGAAGCCGATGCGTAACCTCATCCAGCGTGAATTAGGGCGGGTCGCCTGCCGGCAGATGCCGCTCCGCCAAATTGTGGCCAAGCAAACCGACCACCCGCAGGGGATCGCCCAGTGAGACTTCGGGCGCACGCATAGCGCCTTCGAGGTGCGGCCGCACGATCTCGCGCATCTGCTGTTGCTGCGCGACGAGTGACTGCATGGCATCGATGCGCGTCAACCCGAATTCGTCGACCAGTTGGTCGTATTCACACCGAATACGACCCTGGAACTCGCGAAATGCGCTGTACGCGTCCGGCCCGAGGCCGAGGTCCTGGCCGGCCTCGTAGAACTTGATCTCGGGTCGACCGACGAGGATTCGCCGTACGGCCTCTTCGAGCGGCACGTCGAAGTAGAAGGCGACGCTGGGCTCGACGGCGAAGGAATACAAACGCCGCAGCCAATCGCGGTTGACGCCGCGCACCGCATCGCGCGCAAACGCGGTGTACACGTACCTGTCAGCCAGGACAATTGCCCCGGATTGCAGCGCCGGCAGGATCTGCGCATAGGTGCGACTGGCGAAGTCGGCGGCATGAATGAGGCTGAACGACATCGGCGACAGCAAGTGCTGCCGTTTCCCGAGCCGCGTGGTGGACTTGACGATGGGCGAGGAGTTCCACTCGCTGAAGACGACCAGATAGCCAAGATTGACCAGCCATTTGCGCAGCAAATCGAGCTGCGTACTCTTGCCCGAGCCGTCGATGCCCTCGACGATGATCAGTCTGCCTGGGTAGGTCCGGCGTTGCCCTTCAGGGGGCAATGGTGCCTCAGGCACAGTCCCGTTGAAGGACGACACCACGATCGGCCGCGGGGGCAGGCGCAACTGGCGCCGTGCCATCAACCAGCGCGTCAGCGAGCGCCACACATCCATCAGTCAACTCCAGGAGACCTGTGCTGCCACTATCCGCCCAAATCGTGCCACCTTGCGCGCACGGTAGGGGCGACATCGTTGGCTAGCCCGTGAACATATAGCCAACCCCGCGCACCGCTTCGATGCGCTGCGGAAGGGCCGGATTGGTCTCGATCTTGCCGCGCAGCCAGCGTACGTGAACGTCGACGGTGCGGCTATCGCCGGCGTACTGGTAGCCCCACTCGTTGCGCAGCAGTCTTTCGCGCGTCAGGACCTGGCCGTGGTTCCTCAAGAAGTAGGCCAGCAGGTCGAATTCGCGTGGCTTGAGGTGCTTGTCACCACACGCCATCGAGCCGCGCGTAAGCGTCCCCTTAGCCCGTGTTAACGGCAGTGGCTCACTGGGTTGGCAGTACGCGTCCTTCAGGCAGGAAAGCTCGGTAGCTTTGGTTTGGTCCTGCCGCTTACCGCGGCCGAGCGCTGGTGGGCGCATGGCTGCGTATGTGCCTCTGGCGCGGCGTCGCGCTCTCTCAGGGCTCCGAAGGCTCCGAGGAATCGCCAGCGCGCGACGCCGCGGTCAGCAACGCCTGCAGCGCCTCGAGCGCCCGCTGACACGCATCGCACACCAGAAACGGCACCGGTAATCCGTCCGGACCATCGATCACCAGCACATACGCCATCGGCGTCGCCTGCTGGAGTTCACAGAGCTCGCATGGTGACGTGCGCACATCGGGCAGGCTGCGCTGACTCGCGCTGGGCAGCCCGGCCGCCTCGAGCGGCGCCACCCGCCAACTCACGCCACTACGCCTATGACGGCACGCTCGAGCGCAAGATCATGTGCTCGTCCATGAGCTCCTGCCAGGGCACCGCGCGTGGCGCGTTCAGCGCCAGCGAGCGAATGAAATAACGCTCCGGCTGCAGCGGCTGAGGCGGAGTTTCGCCCTTTTGCAGATCTTTGATCTGACGCAAGATGCGCCGCCGCGCCGCGATCACTCCAGTGTCGCTCGCGCCAAGATGTTCAGTGCGTCGATCGGAGATCGGCCCGCGCTGGTCCTCCTGGACCGCCATATCCTGCACGCGCACGCCACGAATGCCGGTGAAGCTCGACGTCTTCTGGAGCTCCCGGTCGACCAGGTAGTCATTGCGCTTGTCCTGGAGTGAGTGGAACTTCTCGTCCACATTGACCACCGGAGGAACGGTGATCGCGTGGTCCGGACTCCAGATCACGGTCATGCCGATCATGTTCTCGTCGTCAACCGGAATTGCTGCCGTGAAGATGTAGTTCGCCTCGCGTGCGCGCGGCACGATCGTATAGCTGGGCAGCATGAATGGTGTCACGCGCCAGTAATACTGGTCATTCGGGGCATCACGGCGCGCGGCAATGGCCAGTCCGAAGTCCGTTTCGACCACGCTGAAGATGGGATGCCGATCCTCGTTGCCGTTGTAGGCCAGCATGCCATCCGGGCCGACGCTGCCATGCAGGAAGGGCGCATGCGACGAGTCCACTTCGCCTTCGAGGTTCTGCAGCCAGTTGCATTCCTGCATGCGCTTGTGGACTGCGCGCTGCTCCGCCGGGACGCTCAGCCACTCCATGTTCGGAATCTGCGCGGAATACTCAGACGGACCCAGATACGCCCAGATGATTCCGCCCTTGTCGACTGCGCGATAGGCGCGCTGATGCACCTTTGAAGCGAAATTGCTGGTTGGTGGCTCATTGGGCATGTCGACGCAGTTGCCGGCGACGTCGAATTTCCAGCCGTGGTACGCGCAGCGCAAGCCTTCCTGCTCGTTGCGACCCCAGTACAGATTGGCGTTGCGATGCGGACAGTACGTGTCGAGCAGGCCGACCTCGCCGCTGGTGACGCGGAACGCGATCAGGTCCTCGCCCAGCAGGCGCAGCTTGACGGGCGGGCAGTCCGGCTCGGGCAGCTCGGACGAGAGCATAGCCGGCAGCCAGTAGCGACGGAACAGCTCGCCCATGGGCGAGCCGGGCCCGACGCGCGTGATCAGCTCGTTGTCTTCTTTACTCAGCATGGCGGTTCCGTCCCACGAGCAAGTGTATGCACTCGTGCTGGCCGAACGACCCCACTCTGGCCATCAATTGACGGAAGAACCGTCACGGCGAGGCCGAAAAGCGTCACGCGAACCGTCATCGCAACGCTGTAGACCGTCACGCGGACTAGCGTGGCGCCATCCGGATGGCGCCGTCGAGCCGAATCACCACGCCGTTCAGCATCTCGTTTTCCACAATATGCCGCGCCAGCGCCGCGTACTCTTCGGGCCGGCCTAGCCGCGGCGGAAACGGCACCTGCTGGCCGAGCGACTGGCGAGCGGCCTCGGGCAAGCCGGCCAGCATCGGCGTATCGAAGATGCCCGGCGCAATCGTCGCCACGCGAATGCCGTTGCGTGCCAGGTCGCGCGCAATCGGCAACGTCATGCCGACCACGCCGCCTTTGGACGCCGAGTAGGCGGCCTGCCCGATCTGTCCTTCGAACGCCGCGACCGAAGCAGTATTGACGATTACGCCGCGCTCGCCCGCCGCGTTCGGCTCGCCCCGCGCGATCGCCTCGGCGGCGAGGCGAAGCACATTGAACGTGCCGATCAAGTTCACGCGGACGACCCGCGCAAACGCGTCGAGCGGGTGCGGTCCATCGCGTCCGAGTGTGCGCTCGGCGATGCCGATGCCAGCGCAGTTGATCGCGCCCTGCACGCCGCCGAAACGCTCGATCGCGGCTGACACTGCCGACTTCGTCGAGTCCTCCTCGGTGACGTCCGTGTGGGCGAAGAGGGCTTTGCCGCCCAGCTCGCCCGCCAGCGCCTCACCCGCCGAGTCGTTCAGGTCGGCCAGAAGCACGTTCGCGCCGTGCTCGACAAAGAGCCGCGCGGTCGCCGCACCCAGCCCCGAGGCGCCGCCGCTGATCAGAAACGTGCTGCCCGCCAACTGCATCCGCAGTCTCCTTCACGAGGTCTTCGCTGGGCAGCGTATCCGCGCTGTGGGCCTGTTGCGACGGGGCAGTGATGCCCCGTGGCGGGCCGGGCTGATAGGCCGAGCCGCGGTCGCGCGATGCCGCGCGGCACACATGGTGCAACTGAGCGCCCGAGAAGGAGGATGTCTCAGAATGCTCTGGACACTGGTCGTAATTCTTCTACTGTTGTGGTTGGCCGGCTTTTCGCTGAACGTCGCCGGCGGATTGATTCACGCCCTGCTGGTCGTGGCCGTGATCGTGGCGATCTATAACCTGGTCGTCTCGCGCGGTCGAACGGTCTAGCAGGACCAGCCCTACTCGGACTCGTCCGGGAGAGTCGTGCTGGCGAGGCCGCTTGCGGCCCGTGGCAACGCCAGCAGACCCGGACCAGTGCTCGGGCGGTAGCGGTGCGTCGGCAGCGGGGTGATGACCGCGTCGTCTGCGTTTGCCTCGCCCTGGAAGATCTCCTCGAGCTCGTCGCCTTCGATGGTTTCGGCATCCAGAAGCCGCGCCGCGAGGGCATCGAGCACGTCACGATGGCGCAGCAGGATCTGCTCGGCCTGCGCCGCGGCAGCGTCGATCAAGCTGCGCACTTCCGCGTCGATCGCCTGGGCGACGTGCTCTGAGTAGGCGCGCGTCTCGACACCGCTGCTATCGCGGCCGGCGAGCGCCAGCGGCCCGACGACGTCGCTCATGCCGTAGGTCGTAACCATGTTGCGGGCGATGTTGGTCGCCTTCTCGATGTCATTCGAGGCGCCCGTGCTTACATCGCCGAAAACAAGTCGCTCGGCAACCCAGCCGCCCAGCGCCGAGGCGATTGTCGCCTCGAACTGCGCCCGGGTCATGTAGTGGCGGTCCTCTTCGGGCAGGAAGCGCGTGTAGCCGCCCATTCGTCCGCGCGAGACGATCGTGACCTTGTGCACCGGATCGTGGTTTTCGCTGAACCGTCCCACGACGGCATGGCCGCCCTCGTGATACGCGGTGCGGCGCTGCTCCTGCAGGGACATCACGCGCGCCTTCTTCTGCGGGCCGGCGATCACGCGATCGATGGCTTCCTGCATGTCGAGCATGTCGATGGCGCTGCGCTGGCGGCGCACGGCCAGGATGGCCGCCTCGTTCACGAGGTTGGCCAGGTCTGCACCCGAAAAGCCGGGCGTCGAGCGCGCCAGCGTTTCGAGGCGCACAGTGTCGTACAGCGGCTTGTTGCGCGCGTGGACCGCGAGGATCGCGGTGCGCTCCTTGACATCGGGATTGGCCAGCGTGACCTGGCGGTCGAAGCGCCCGGGCCGCAGCAGCGCGGGGTCGAGGACGTCGGGGCGATTGGTCGCCGCCAGGACGATGACGTGCTTTGAGCCCTCGAAGCCGTCCATCTCGACCAGGATCTGGTTCAGGGTCTGTTCGCGCTCATCGTGCGCGCCGCCGCCGTTGCCGGCGCTGCGCTTGCGACCGACGGCGTCGATCTCGTCGATGAAGATGATGCACGGCGCCTGGCGCTTCGCTTGCTCGAACAGGTCGCGCACGCGGCTGGCGCCGACGCCAACGAACATCTCGACGAATTCCGAGCCAGAGATGCTGAAGAACGGCACGCCCGCCTCGCCGGCGACGGCGCGGCTGATGAGCGTCTTGCCCGTGCCGGGCGGACCGACGAGCAGCACGCCCTTCGGGATGCGGGCGCCCATCGCGGTGAACTTCTCGGGTGACTTGAGGAACTCGACGATCTCGTACAGCTCCTCCTTGGCCTCGGCGACGCCCGCGACATCGACGAACCGAACCTGCTGCGCCCGACCCACGAAGCGGCGCGCACGGCTGCGTCCGAAGCCGAGCGCCCCATGCCCGCCGCGGCGCAGCGTGATGAGCAACACCGCGCTGCCGATGACGGTCAGCGCAACGATCGGCAGGATGTCGGCCCAGGCGACAGGCGCGGTCTCCTCGACCGAGTACGAGATGGCGCTCAGGTCAGCGCTCGAGACGCCCAACGTCGCCAGCATCTGCGCCACCGACGCCTCGCGGTCCTTGATGAACACGTACTCGGCGTCGTCAGTCTTGACGAAGGCGCGATCGAACTGGACGAAGATGGAATGCGCCCGCCCGCTCTTGATGACCGCCGCGGCCTCGCTGGCCGGGATCGATTGCGCACCGCTGTGCGTGTTCAGCTTGCTCAGATTGTTCACCGCGATCGCCGTGATGACGGCGAGGAGAACGACCGAGGCAGCGATCAGTCGGAACAGGGGGGTCGTGAGCAGGGGGCGCAGTCTCTTCATGCGGGGCTCCGTTCGCGGAGTCTGCGCGTTTCCGCGCCAAAACCCAAGATGACGGTCAACTGGCAAAGGTTGCGATTGTGTCGCGTCTTGCGCCTTGGCCTGGTCCGGCGCGCCCAAGGCGCTGCCGCTTCGACGGCGCGATTCGCAATTGCCGGGCATCGAGCGGCCGCCACTGTGTGAGGCTAACTGCCCCGCGTTGTGGGCCGTTAGAGCGAAATTGTGACGCGGCTGCGGGTGAGTGTGGTCAGCACGTCGACTGCCTCGCGGCCCGATTTCTATGTCACAGAATCGGCCAAACCGTCACGGGAAGCTGGGAAACCGTCACGCGCAGGCGAGCAAGCGTCACGGCCGGGACTAGGTGCCGCTTTGCGGCTCCAGATAGGAGCGTGTGATTTGCTCGGCGACCATGGCCGGTTTGGTCTCACCCTCGATCTCGACGGTGATCTCAGAAACTTGCTGAATTACGTTGGGCTGTACCTCGTCAACACTTACCAGCTTGGCGCGGCCGCGAATGCGCTTGCCCACGTGGACTGGTGAGATGAACCGTACGCGGTTGAGTCCATAGTTGACGCCCATTCTCGAGGGCAGGCGCATCTGAATGCCCTGACCGCCGCGCATGATGAATGGCGCCGCCGATAAGGTCCAGAAGCCATGGGCAATCGTGCCGCCAAAGGGACCATTCTTGGCGCGCTCCGGATCGACGTGAATCCACTGGTGATCGCCGGTTGCGTCGGCAAACTGATTGATCTCTTCCTGGGTCACCAGGTGCCAATCTCCGACGCGGGTCTCCTGGCCCACAACTGCTTTGAGCTGTTCCACGGTGGTAATGGTCGTCGTCGTGTCTGTCACGCTGGCACTCCTCTTTCGACCTCGAACGCACGGCCCGACTCCGCTGAGTCGAGTGCGCGCATGATCACTGCCAGATTGGCCGCGCTCTGCGCGATCGTTCCGGCGATCGGTGCGCCGTCGACGATCGCCTCGTGGAAGTTCACGAGCTGTTTGTAGTAGCCGCCGTCATTGTCGAGGATGTGCTCCTGGACGGCGCCATCCGCGCTGACCACGCGCACCAGTCGACCGCGCAGAGCCATGCTGCCGGCCGAGCCGTAGATGCGCATTTCGTTCAACTCCTCGTGCGCAGCAATCGGTAAGTACGCCGCCGTGTAGCTACCGATCGCACCCGAGCCAAAGCGCAGATTCAGCACCATGTCACTCGGTCCGCCCATGACTGGATTCGCGTCCTGCAGGTACGCGCTGACCTGGCCCACCTCGCCGAGCAGCATGCGCATCTGCGCAACGTGGTGGACGCCGCCGTCGAGGTGGAATCCGCCGCGATAGTCGATGTCCTGCCGCCAGCGGGTTGCCGCGTAGCTGCCCTGACTCGGATCGGAGCGATTGACGATACGCCAGTTCATCAGGTGGACCTGGCCGAGCGTGCCGTCGCGGATCAACTTCTGGGCGAACAAGAGATCGTCGCGGTAGTAGTAGTTTTCGGCGACGAGCACCTTTAGATTCGGAAACTCCGATTCGAGGGCGAGGAACGCCCGCGCCTCGTCCTGGTCTTTGCCAGCGGGCTTTTCGACCAGGACGTGCTTGCCGGCCCGGAGCGCGTCGCGTGTCGCCGGATAGAGCAGCGCAATCGGCAGCGCGATGAGCACGGCGTCGACGTCGCTGCGTCCGAGCAGGTCGGCGTAGTCCGACGAGTAACCGTCCATGGACAGGCCAGCCTGCTGGGCGAAGGCCTCGGCTTTCGGGCGAGTGTGATTGCTGAACGCGGTGATCTGGTAACGGTCGAGCAACTGGCTCAGGGCAGGCCAGTGGAGTTTCTCGATGGCCAGCCCGGTGCCGATGATGCCGAGCCGAATGGCACGCGAAGATTGCGCAGCCATGGCTATGCGCCAGCTCTTGGATGCGGCGGCGCCAGGCCGCATGCGGTGCGATGCGTCACCGCGTCATTATTGCCAATACGCGAACGCCATGGCGCAGCCGGTGCTCGGGCGCGAGCGGTAGCCGGGGATGTAGTCGATCAGCGTCATCGGCAGCGGCCCGACCGCGCCGTCGAGCGCGACCCAGTTCAGGATTTCTGACGTGCCGCCCTTCAACAGGGCGCGCGGGAGCGCGTGCAGCGCCGCGGTGTCCTTGGCCTTGAGCGCGTTCAGCGTCTGCTGATCGATTTCTTCGTCGATCACGATGTGGCTCAGCCCGCCCGAGGCGATCACACCCACGCGTCGCCCGCCTTTCCACGAACCGACCGCCTCGCGAATTGCCTTGCCCAGGTTGTGGCAGCGCTTCGGCGTCGGCTGATTCGGCGGGTAGTACGTGTTGATCATGACTGGCACGATCGGCACGGTCGTATCGGGCCACAGCCGTTGGTACAGGAAGCTGAAGGCGTGTCCGATGCCGCGCTCGGCCTTCAGTTTGTTGGTGCGGGTGATCTCGAATTCATGCTCGGTGAGCGACGTAATCAGATGGTTGGCCAGGTTGGCCGAGTTGGGATATTCGGGCGCGGTCTCCTCGAGGTGAACCACCGGGAAGCAGGGCCGGATCTGGCGATGGCGCACTTCGACCGAGTCGCCGTGATAGATGGCCACGGCGGGCATGTTGTCGGCGTTGAACTGCTCGTGCTGATCGTCGCCGAAGATGACCATGGCATCGAGGTCGGCGCCGCGCAGGATGTGGCCGAGCTGCTTGATCGCACCCTGGACGCGGGCGTGCTTCTCGCGGAAGCAGTCGACCTGCAGCAGGGCGTCGAGGTTCTCGGGGACGTGAGGACTGACTTCCTCGGTTTTGCCGAGGTTGGGCCATTCTTCGGGGTCGACGCTGATCTGCGGGGTATGGGAATGTCCGATGCCGAGCACGACCTCAGCCATGCGCTCGTTCTCCCTCGCGTGGTCTGGAGTACAATGGATGAATAGTTGAACTGTATGACACTTTTGATTTGGGCGTCAACGGTGTGCGAAGGTGCCGTGGCGGGGCGGTGGCAAGGCTGGCAAGATTGAGGACGGCGCGGGTGAACGGGGTTCCACGGGCGGAAACAGCGATAGCGGCGCGTGGGGCGACGCCGGTGACGCCGGTGACGCTGGCAACAGCGGCGACCAGGCCGAATCGGGCGACTGCGCCAGCCAGGCATTACTCGGGCGCGCGCGCATGACGAGCGGGCCGAGCGCTTGGGAGCGCATCCGACCTGTCCGCGCTTCGGACGAGATCGTGCGCCAGTTCCGTCAGGGCTTGTTCGAAGGTCGACTCAAGGCGGGCGATCCGCTGGGCTCCGAGCAGCAGCTCGCGACCGAGTTCGGCGTCAGTCGGACCACGGTACGCGACGCGCTGCGCTCGCTCGAAGCCGCGGGCATCGTCGAGATTCGGACCGGCACGAAGGGCGGCGTGCGCATCGCGCAAGGCGACCCGAATCGGTTCGCCGATGGTCTGGCGGTGCAGCTCAAACTGGTCGGTCTCAATCCACGCGACGCACTGGCGGCGCAGATGGGTTTGGAGTGGGTGGCCGCGGAGCTGGCGGCCGAAAACGCCACGCTGCCTGACCTGAAGCGCCTCTCGGACTTGCTGGAGGAGTCAGCGCGACTCGTCGATGCCGGCAGCGTATTTACCGATTGCGCCGCGGCATTCCACGAGGCCGTCGCGCAGTCGGCACACAATTGGGCCATCGTGACGAGCCTGCGCGCCTTGCGCGAAGTTTTGCGCGAGCTCCACGTGCGTTACACCACACCCGAGCGCGCGCGGCGCGTCGTTCGTATTCACAATGACATCTATGTCGCGATTCGGGATCGTGATTCGGAGTTATCGGGTCAGCTCATGCGCGGGCACATCCGCGCGACGCGCGCCTCGGCGGATGCGGAGGAAGACTAGGCTGGGGCAGCCGACTGACTTGACCGAACTCCATCGTGGCAGCTGGATCTGAGCAGCGGGCACAGCTATAAGGGCATCGGCACGGCTATTCGACAAGCGGCACAGTTTCCGTACAGCGAGGGAAATGGACGGGCGCGCTGGGGGCGAATGCGGGGCGAACCTTGGGGGCTAGATGGGTTCGTCGCGCTGGAGGACTTCGATCCTGGTGTGGTCGGGGCCTTCGACGAAGGCTACTTGCGTGCCGGGGCGGACCTGGGTTGGCTCCTGGAGGACTTTGACGCCTTTCGCGCGCAGGTCCTCCACGGCGGCTGTGAGATTCTCGACGACGACACCGAAGTGGTCGTAGGTGTAGCGGATGTCCGTGCCGTCGCCTGTCACCGACTCGGTCGGACGGGCACTGCGAATGAACAGATTGACTCCGTCCAGCCTCATCATCAGGTTCACCGCGCCGCGCGCATCGCGTCGGCCGACGGTCTCGGCGCCAAACATGTCGCGATAAAATCGCTCGGACGCGTCCAGGTCGCTGCCCACCAGGTGCACATGATCGAAGCCAAACTTCATGCGGTCCTACCCTTCGACCGCGCACACTAGCACATCATGCAGGTGGTTCGACTCGCCCGCGTCGAGGACGCCGAGGCCATCGCGCGCATCTACAACCAGGGCATTGAAGAACGCATCGCGACATTTGAGACTGAACCGCGGTCGGTCGAGCAGATAGCCTCGGACGTGCGAGAGGCCGGCGATCGGTACCCGAGAGTCGTGGTCGTGCGCGATGGGCAGGTCATCGCGTGGGCCAGCGTGCATGCGTATCGGGCGCGCGATTGTTATCGAGGCGTGGGCGAGCACTCGGTGTACAGCGATCGGGGGGCGCGCGGGACGGGCGCCGGCGCGGCCGCGCTGGACGCGCTGTTCCTCGAGGCGCGCCAACGAGGATTCTGGAAACTGGTCTCGCGCATCTTTGTTGAAAATGGGCCGAGCCGTGCATTGCACCGCAAAATCGGATTTCGCGAAGTGGGCATCTATCGCCGCCACGCGCAGCTCGACGGCGAGTGGAAGGACTGTGTCATCGTGGAGCGTTTGTTGAACGAACCACAACGGGGCCGGATCGAACAACGGTTGGGCGAGCTTGGCCTGGAGTTGCCGCCGGCCATCAGGCCACTGGCGGGCGCGCGGCTGCCGTTTGCTTCGGTGCGCGTGCGCGGCACGCGAGCGCTTATCGCGGGGCACGGGCCGCAGGCGCCAGACGGATCACTGGCTGGACCGTTTGGGAAAGTTGGCGCCGACATCTCGGCGGAACAGGCGTATAACGCGGCGCGGCTGACGGCGCTTTCGATGCTGGGCAGTTTGCAGCGCGAGCTTGGCAGTCTCGATCGGATCAGCGCGTGGCTGCGCGTGTTCGGCATGGTCAACGCAGCGCCTGGCTTTCGCGAGGAGCCACGGGTGATCAATGGTTTCTCCGATTTAATTCTCGAGGTGTTTGGGCCAGAAGTCGGTCAGCATGCGCGGTCGGCGATCGGCGTGGCGGAGCTGCCGTGGAGCATTCCGGTCGAAGTCGAGGCGGAGGTCGAGATCGACGATTGACGCTGCCGCCATTCATGCCCGGTCTCGAGTTGAGCCGGGTGTTCTACGACGAAGCGGTGGCGCCGGTTCTGGCGCGTCGATTCGCGGGGCTGGCGCACGCCGCGGGGCGATTGGATTCGGGCTCGGAGGTGCTCGGGTTCGATACGGCGCGCTCGATGGACCACTGGTGGGGGCCGCGACTTCAGTTGTTCGTACGCAGCGAGGACGATACGGCGACGCTACGCGCGGACCTGAAACGTGTGCTCGGCGAGGAACTGCCGTTTGACGTTCGTGGGTTTCCGACGCACATGCACGAGGTCGACGCGAGCACGGGCAGCGTGTTCATAGAGCGGACCCAGCAGCGACCGATCAATCACATGGCGTTCGTTTCCACGGTCAGCGAGTTTGCGAATGGCTATCTGGGGCTGTCGGCGGTGGATCGCGAGCCGACACCCGAGGAGTGGCTGGTGATGCCTGAGCAGCGTCTGCGGACCGTTGCCAGCGGCGGCATCTGGCATGACGACACTGGCGAGGTCACGCGTGCGCGCAACTGGCTGAGCTGGTATCCGGAGGACGTGTGGCGCTACGTGCTGGCAGCACAGTGGCGGCGGATCGGACAGGAGGAAGCGTTTCCTGGTCGGTGTGCTGAGGTGGGTGACGAGCTTGGGTCGCGGGTAGTCACGGCGCGATTGCTGCGCGAGGTGATGCATCTGGCGTTTCTGCTCGAGCGGCAGTACATGCCGTATGCGAAGTGGCTCGGCACGGCATTCGGCCGACTGGCCTGCGCCGCGACGTTGGAGCCGCACCTGGATGCAGCATTTGGCGCGACGACATGGGCGGAGCGGGAACAGAACATGAGCGCGGCCTATGAGATCGTGGCGCGGATGCAGAACGCAGTCGAGCTATGCGAAGCGGTGCCAGCCAAAGTGGGGCAGTTCTATGGCCGCCCGTTTCTGATTATTCACGGCGATCGGTTTGCTGGGGCGTTGCGGGCGGCGATCACCGATGAACGGGTGAAGCGGCTGCCGCCCAACGCCGGCAATACGAGCCAGTGGGTGGACTCGACGGACCTGCTCGCGCCGCGCTGGTTCGAGCGGTTGCGGGGGCTCTACGACGGAGCCCCTACTTCCACCACACCTCCTTGAGTACGCGCATGATGTTGCCGCCCAGAACCTTGTCAATATCCGCGTCTGAGTAGTCGTGCTTGACGAGCCAGCGCACGATGTTCGGGAACTCCTCGGCCGGATTCTCGACGCCGTCGACGAACTCCACCTCCTGGAACTGCTGCGCACCGTGTGCGGACTTGATCGACAGTTGGCGCGCGAACGCGTGATGCAGCGCCACGTGATCGCCGAACAGCGTGTCCGGACCGAACGCGACATGATCGATGCCGAGCAAGTTCACGCAGTATTCGAAGTGCTGCATGAACGACTCGATCGAATGGAGCGGGTGCTCGCGCGTGAGCGTCGTGTGCGGCGCAGCCTCGATGCCAATCACGCCGCCCTTGTCGGCGCAGGCGCGCAAAACGGAATCGGGTTTCATGCGTTTGGTGTCCCACAGCGCGCGCGCTCCGGCGTGGGTGATGAAAATCGGCCTGGAGCTCGTGGCGATCGTGTCCAGCGAGGTCTGATCTCCGGAGTGTGAGATGTCGATGGCGATGCCCAGCTTGTTCATGCGCTCGACCGCGGCGCGTCCGAACTCGGTCAGTCCGCCATCGGCCTGCTCGCGCAGACCGCACCCGAGCGTATTGGCTTCGCTATAGGCGATGCCGGATGAGCGGATGCCCAGTCCGTACAGGATGTCGAGCCGGTCAAGCTCGTTCTCGATCGGTGTCGCCGCTTCGAGCGAGGGAATGAATGCGATCTGGCCGTTCTGCTTGGCCCGCGGGATGTCTTCGGTCGTTTCGGCGCGAATGACCATGTCCTGGTGGGCGATGTCGCTCAGGCGCATGCCCAGGTCCCAGATGATGTCCTCCCACTTCCAGCCGGCTTTGGAGGTGATCGTGGCCGTGCCGTCCATCAGGCAGTCGAAAATGGCGTCGATGCCGGAGACAGCGAGGCCTTCGTAGCCCGTCCAATCGCGGCCAAGGCGACGGTATTCGAAGATCTGCTCGGGATTCGCCGGGACGACGAAGGCATGGTCGTGGAGTGAGACGACCAGGCATTCCTCGAGCAGGCGCTGTGCGCGCTGCCCCTGCTCGGGTGTGACTTCGACCGGGCGCGAATTCACTCGGTTGACCTCGCGTGCGAGCTCGAATTCGCGATAGTCCACGCCCGCTTCGAGGTACTGGAACGAGCGATAGCCGGTGTACTTCTTGCGTTTGCCGCGGACCTGTTCGTCGAGAGCCATGGAACGTGTCTCCTTCAGTTGACCTGAATCACGATCTTGCCGAAGTGCTCGCGCCGGTCGAGCGCATCCTCCGCTTCGGCGATGCGCGCGAGTGAGTACACGGAGTGGACTTCCGGAACGAGCTTGCCGCTGAAAGCCAGCCGCGTCACGTCGAGGAAGTCCTGCCAGTTGCCCATCGGTGCACCGAGGATTTGTCGGTGGTGCTGATAGATCTCGCGAATGCTGATGTCGGGGCTGTCACCGCCTGTTGCGCCGCAGATCACCATGCGCCCGGCCATGGCCAGGCTCTGGATGCTCCGACGCCAGGTTGGCGCGCCGACCGCGTCATGGACCAGGTCAACGCCTTCACCAGCGGTCCAGTCCATGACCTCCGTGAGCCAGTCGCCGCGCGAGTCGAACGCGGCCACTGCGCCTAGCTCGAGGGCGCGCTGCCGTTTCGCTGAAGTACTGGCAGTCGCGAGTACCTCGGCGCCGACGAGCACACCGATCTGTAGCGCGGCGCAGCCGACGCCGCCAGATGCGCCGACAATCAGCACGCGTTCGCCTGGCCGGACGCGGCCGACGGTGACCATGCCGCGCCAGGCGGTGGTGTACGCGGCTGGCAGCGCCGCGGCGACGGTGAATTCGACGTGGTCGGGCAGCGGAATGGCGTTTGTCGCGGGCACCGTCGCGTATTCGGCCAGACCGCCCCAGCGATGCTCACCCAGGATGGTGTAGTTCGGACACATACTGATCTCGCCGCGCCGGCACTGGCGGCACGCACCACAGCCGATGGCCGGATTGACGAGGACTCGCTGACCGGCTGTCGGTCCCTCGGCAACGGTGCCTGCGACATCGACTCCGGAGACGTGGGGCAGGGTGATGGGTGGGATGCCGGGTCCTTCGAGGCCCTGGCGCGTGAAGACGTCGAGGTGGTTCAGGCCGACTGCGCCTACGCGGATCAATAGGTCGCCGGGTGCTGCCGATGGGATGGGTACTTCTTCGAGTTGGAGGCGGTCGGAGTCGCCGTGCTCGCGGATCATGGCGGCGCGCATCGTGCGCGTGGCGATGGTCATGGCTGCCAGACCAGGTCGGTGCCGTCCGGGCGTGTGGGCGTCTGGCGCCAATCGGAGAAGGCTTTCAGACGGTTGGCGATGCGGCTTGCGGCGTCTTCGCTGGCGCGCTGGGCTTCCCAGGTTTCGTCAAGGATTGCGGGGCGGAAACGCGCTTCGCCTAGTGCCAAGCGGCCATCGCCGCGCTCCAGCGTGAACGTTGCGACGAAGGAGTCCCGGTTCTCGGGGCGTTCGGGTGCGTGGTACGGGCGTGACGGAGCCTCGAGCGGAATGGTCTCGCGCGGACCGGCTAATGGATGGAAGATGTAGTTGCCGAGGCTGTAGCAGACTAACGCCGTGCCGAATGCCTGGACGCCGTAAACGGTGTGGGCGTGGTGTCCGAGCACCAGGTCTGCGCCGGCGGCAGCGAGTCTTGGCGCAAGCGCCTCCTGGTACTCCGCCAGCGGGCCCTGGAAGTTCGATCCCCACTGCGGCGGGACGCCCCAGTGGATCGCCAGGATGACGAAGTCGGCGTCACCGCGCGCCGCGGTGAGCGCCGCTTCGAGGCGGGCGACGTCCTCGGCCCAGGGGTCAGTGTGGACCCACGGCGGGGTGCCGGGCTGCTCGTCGATGAGCATCGGGTCCGCCGCATAGGAGGTGCGCACGCGCAGCGCGGCCAGGCCAGAATGGTGCTCCGTGGCGCGAAAGCCGGGCGGGACGGTACATGCCCAGGACAGGAACGCGATCTTGGAGCCGTTGACCTCGAGGAGCCGGTGCACGCTGGCCTGTGCGTGAGTCGGCCCGGCTCCGGCGTGGTGGATGCCGGCGCCGTCGAGCGCCTCCAACGTGGACTCCAGACCGGGTACACCCCAGTCCATGATGTGGTTGTTGGCCAGTGAGACCGCGGTGCAGCCGAGGTCATCGCGCAGCCAGGCGGCGGATTCCAGTGGACTTTTGAGTCGGATCAACTTGGGTGCGGGGATGCCGCCCTCGGTCAGCGGCGCTTCGAGGTTGGCGATGCGCACAGCGGCTGTGTCCCAGCCAGTGCGGAAGAGAGTGGCTCCGGGTCGGCGCAGGAGCGCCACGTCGCCGACCGCGGCGATCGTGATGGTGCTCATACGCGCAGCCTCGGATCGAGTGCGTCGCGGAGTCCGTCGCCGACGAAGTTGTAGGCCAGGACCACGAGGGTGATCGCGGCCGCGGGCAACAGCGCCAGGGCTGGCGCCGTCCAGACGTACTGCTGGGCGTTTTGCAGCATATTGCCCCAGGAAGGCGTCGGCGGCTGAATGCCCAGACCGAGGTAGCTCACCGCGGACTCGGTCAGGATTGCGAAGCCAACGCCCAGTGTTGCCGACACGACCACGGACGGGATCGTCTGCGGCAGGACATGGCGCAGCAAAATCAGCGGTCGCGTCGCCCCCAGCGCCTCCGCGGCGAGCACGAAGTCGTGCGCTTTGAAACGCAGCGTCTCGCCGTAGATCACTCGCGCGACTTGCATCCACGATGTGCCGCCGATGACCAGGATCAGCGTCAGCGGACCGGGGCCGAGGACGACGACCGCCGTCACGATCAAAAAGAACGCTGGGGCAGTCATGGTGTCGGTGAGGCGCATCAGGATTGGGTCGAGCCAGCCGCTGTAGAAGCCAGCGATCGCGCCGACCAGCAGCCCGAGGATCGTGGCCGTGAGCATGGCCGCGACGCCAACGAGGAGCGTGACCTGTCCGCCGTGGAGCAGTCGACTGAGCTCGTCTCGGCCGAGCTCGTCGGTGCCCAGAGGATGGGTTGATCCGGGCGGGTCGAGGGCTTGCAGAGCACTGGTCTGCTGCGGTGGCAGCGTCCAGGCGAGCGGACCCAGGAACACGAGTGCATGGACCGCGACCAGGACGGCGATTGAGACGGCGCTGAGCTTGTTGCCAATCAGCCGCCGCGTCATGCGAGGCGGATCCTCGGGTCGAGCCAGGTGTAGGCCAGATCGACGAGCAGGCTGCTCGCGATCACGACGGCCGCAATGACTACGGTGATGCCAACGATCAGCGGGTAGTCGCGGCCATTGGCCGCTTCGACGGCGAGGCGGCCCATGCCGGGCCAGCCGAAGACGGCCTCGGTGACGACGGCGCCACCCACGAGTCTGGGCACGAGCGTGCCGACGATGCTGATCACTGGGATCAGGGCGTTTCTGAGCGCATGGCCGTAAATGACGTTGATTCTGGCCAGGCCCTTGGCAGTGGCGGTTCGGACGAAGTCTTGCTGGAGGACGTCGAGCAGCGCCGACCGCGTGAATCTCACAACGTACGGGAGCACTGTCGTGGACAGCACCGTGGCGGGCATTAGCAGGTGCTTCAGGAGGTCGGCTGGATCTGCTTCGGCGCCGCTGGTGGTGATGCCTGAGGACGGCAGCCAGTTCAAGTTGACCGATAGGGTCAAGATGAGGACGATGCCCAGCCAGAACGCCGGCACTGAGACGCCGATGACGCTCAGGATGGCGATCAGGAAGTCGGGGATGGTGTTTCGGCTCAGGGCGGCGTAGACGCCCATTGGGATGCCGAGCGCTATCGAGACGGCAAGTGCCGTGGTGGCGAGGATGAGCGTGTTGGGCAGGCGCTGGCCGATGCGCGCGCCGACCGGTTCGTTGCTCGTCATGGAGGTGCCGAGGTCGCCTCTGGCGGCGCCTGCGAGCCATTGGCCGTAGCGCACGATGGGCGGCTGATCGAGGCCCAGGCGTTTTGAGAGCTGCTCGCGTTGTTCGGGCGTGACGTCCATGCGCATGAGCTGCGATGGCCCGCCTGGGGCGAGCGCGACCAGAAAAAACGTGATGGCGCTGACGAGCAGGAGCACGATGATGCCCTGGATGAGCCGCTGCGCAGTGACCCGTAGCGTGGGAGTTTGTCCTCAGCGGCGCTGCGCGCGCTGCGGTGGGGCCACGGCGTGGCTCGGATGGGTCGAGACGTCCTCAGCGGCGCTACGCGCGCTGCCTTCTGGCGACACATGTGGGATTGTCATACGGGAGGTTCTAGACGGCCACAGCGGCGCTGCGCGCGCGGCGTGGCCGCGGCTATTTCTTGAGCCACCATTCGTTGACGTAGTGCATGTTGTCGCGCAGGTTGAGGTCGGGGACGCCTCGCAGGTTGGCGTTGATGACGTCGATTTCTTCGGGGTACCAGAGGAAAATGTAGGGAAGGTTGTCGGCCATGAAGGCTTGCAGGTCAGTGACGGCTTGTTTGCGTTTGGTGGCGTCGGCTTCGGTTTGAACCTTGGTCAACAGCTCGTCGAGCTTGGGATCTTTGAAGCCGGGAATGTTGAAGCCTTTGCCCGCGGCCGTGGAGTGGAAGTACGGGAAGACGTCAGGATCGGCCGGGTAGACCCACCAGTTCACCGTAGCCGTGTAGTCGCGATTGACGACCACTTTCTGGATATAGGCGTTCCATTCCATCGAGCTCAAGTCGGCTTGAATGCCGACGGCTTTGAGATTTTGTTGAATGAGCTCGTTCGTGGGCTGCAGGACGCCGCGCTGGCCGACATCCATCACGAACTGGAACGGTTGGCCACCTTTTTGCAGGATGCCGTCGGCGCCTGGGATCCAGCCGGCCTCGCTCAGAAGCTGCTTGGCTTTGGCTGGATCGAAGCCGTATTTCGACTCGTGCGCCGGGTCGTAGTAGGCCTTGAACGCAGGCACGATAGGCGAGTTGGCGGGCTTGCCGTAACCCTTCTCGATCGCGGTCACAATGGCCTGGCGATCAATGGCATATTCGAAGGCCTGGCGCACTTTGAGATCCTGGAAGCGCGCGTCGGTCTGGTTCAGCGACAGCCAGTAGTACTGGACGAGCTGGCGCGGTTCAACGCGCACCTGCTGGGCGCTCTTGACTCGATCGACCGCCGCTTTGTTATCCATGATCATGATGCTCAGCTCACCGCTGAGCGCCTGTGCGATCTGCGTATTGGCATCGGGCACGACTTTGAACACGATCTTGTCGAGGTTCGGCTTGCCGCCAAAATAGGTGTCGTTGCGGGTCAGGGTGACGCCCTGACCCGACGTGTAAGTTTCGACCTTGAATGGTCCGCTCGAGATCGGCGTGCCCTTGTTGAAGGAGGTCATGCCCCACGGATCGGCCTGACCGCTGAAGATGTGCTTCGGTAGGATGCCCGCGTTGTAGGCCAGGTACGACGGCAGCGCGCTGAAGGGACGCGACAGCGTGAACTTGACCGTCGTCGGATCGACGGCTTCGACCGCCTGTACGGCCGAGAAGTTACCCGCACCCGTCGCGCCGAGCTCCTTCTTGAGCACGATATCGCTGAAGGTGAACGCGACGTCATCGGCGGTGATCGCCTGGCCATCGCTCCATTTCGCGCCGTCGCGCAATTTGAAGGTCCAGCTCAGACCGTCCGCGGCAGCTTCCCAGCTCGCGGCCAGGTCAGGCGACGGCGTGAGATCTTTGCCCGGCCGGGTCAGTCCGTCGAAGAGCACGCGGTTGACGAAGATCGACTCGACGAAAGCATTGGGGTGCCACGGATTCATCGTCGGATCAGCGCCGATCGGAATCGTGACGGTGCCGCCTTGTTGCGCCTGGCCCGCTGGTGCGGCGGCTGGTGCGGTCGTGGGCTTGGCGGCCGCGGGCGGTGCGGTCGTCGCTCCGGCGGCCGGCTTCGGTGCGGATGCGGCGGCGACCGTGGCCTGCGAGGAAGCGGCCGAAACCGTTGGTTGCTGCGCGGCCGGCGCTGCCGCGGCCGTGGTTGGTGCGACGGCGGCTGTTGTCGGCTTGGCGGCCGCGGCCGGTGCGGTGGTTGGTGATGACGGCGGCGCGGCGGGCGCACAGGCGACTCCGACCAGCACAGCCACAATGAACGATGCCGCAATCGCGGCCCCTCGACTACGCCACTGTCGACGTTGCATGCGGGCTCCCTTCCCTGCTCGAATAGCCGAGATCGGCCCCGATGTGCTGCGCCGCGTCGAGCACGCGATCGCGCAGCGTCGTCCGGAGTTGCGTTTTGATGCGTACTAGGGGACCGGCCACGCTCACTGCCGCCACGACCTGGCCGGTGATGTCTCGGATGGGCGCCGCTACCGCCGCCGCGCCCAGATCGAGGTCTTCGTCGCCCACGCCATAGCCTTCTCGGCTGATCTCGTCTAATTCTGCACGGAGGACTGCCGGGTCGGTCTGCGTTCGGTACGTGAACGCTTGGAGCGATCGTTCGAGTACGAGTTGTTGTTCTTCACGCGGCAGAAAGGCGAGCAGGACCTTGGGGCAGGCGCCAGCGTGGAGCGGAAAGCGCTTGCCGACCTCGGCGGAGAGGCGGATGGCGTGGTTGCTTTCGACGCGATCGACGCATACGGCTTCGAGGCCGTCGAGGATCGCCAGGTGGATCGTCTCGCCCGTTTGCGCATGGAGCGCTTGCATCACCGGCCGGGCGACGCGCACGACGTCGAGCTGCTTGACTGCGAGCTGGCCGACTTCAAAGGCGCGGACGCCGATGCGGTAGCGCTCCGCTACTTTTCTGACGAATCCGTGCGATTCGAGGGTTTTGAGCACGCGGAAGGCGTGGTTCTTGGTCATGCCCAGGTGGCGCGCGAGCTCGCTTGGCCCGAACTCATGCGGTGGCTGTTCGAAGGCGCACAGTACGTCCAGGGCGCGGGCGACCGCCGCCACGGTGTACGCGTCCGCGCTTGCCGCGGTATGCACCATAGAACGGCGTTAGGCTAGACAACACCGGCCTGCTGGCGCAAACCGGCTCACGCCTCGGGCGTGTGAGTGTGCCCGTCTGAGCCGTCCTCAGCGGCGGCCAGGGCCGCGCTGCCGATGGCGACGCTGGCGCCACAGCGGCGTTCGTTGCTCGATATTCGCAAAACCATCCACGGACCTCGGTGCCAGCCAACGCACCTCCAGGTACCGCTTGCACGCCACGAGCGTGGTCTGCCCTGTGGTTTGCCGAGCCGCGCGCGGGCGAGCAGCGGACGGAGGCGCGCAGCAGCCGACGGACGCGGTTGAGCGGAAAGCGCGCGGCGGTCACGCAGCGGAGGTCTTGTCCAAAATCGTCGACGTATCTCAGGCAGCGGATCGCAGCCGCGCGTGTGCGCTACAACTGTGGGCGCAATGGCGCCTAAGGCGACGGTGCTCGAGATCGATGGCCGCGAGGTCACGATCACCAATCCGGACAAGGTGTTTTTCCCGAAGACGGGCCACACCAAGCTGGACCTCGTCAACTTCTACCTGGCCGTTTCGGAGGGCGCGTTACGCGGAGCATCGGGCCGGCCCATGGCGCTCAAGCGTTTTGTCAATGGCGCCGAAAGCGAGCCGTTCTTCCAGAAGCGCGTGCCGGGCAATGCGCCGGAGTGGCTCGAAACGGTCCGCCTCAGCTACCCATCAGGCGGTGTAGCGGATGAGATCGTGCTGCGCGACGCGGCCGGCTTGGCCTGGGTGATCAACCTCGGTTGTATCGACCTGAACCCGCATCCTGTGCGCGCCGAGGACATCGACCACCCCGACGAACTGCGCGTCGACCTCGATCCCATCCGCGGCGTCGGCTGGCCGCAAGTGCGCGATGTGGCCATGGTGGTGAAGGCCGTGCTCGACGACTTCGGACTGATCGGCTGGCCCAAGACCTCAGGCTCACGCGGGTTCCACGTGTTCTGTCGGATCGAGCCGCGCTGGACGTTCACCGAGGTGCGTAATGCGGGCATCGCCCTGGCACGCGAGGTCGAACGCCGGGCACCGGACCTGGCCACAAGTAAGTGGTGGAAGGAAGAGCGCCACGGCGTCTTCGTCGACTACAACCAGAACGCGCGCGACCGCACCACCGCTTCGGCGTACTCGGTGCGTCCGACGGCTCAGGCGCGCGTGTCGACGCCGCTCCACTGGGAGGAAGTGCCGACCTGTGAGCCCGACGCCTTCACCATCGACACCGTGCCGGAGCGCTACCGGCGACTTGGCGACCCCGGCGCAGGGATCGACGCGTTGATCGGGACCATTGAGCCGCTGCTGGAGCTTGCGAAACGCCAGGAGGCCGAAGGCGCCGTCGACGGTCCGCGGCCCGGTGCAGTGCCGTCGCCAGCGCCGGGCAAGTCCGTTGGACCGACCGGCCGTCGACGCACGACGGCACCGCTCATCGAGATCGCACGCGCGGCGTCACAGCGTGATGCGCTGGACGGTTTGGAGCGCTGGAAGGCGCGCCACAGCGATGTGTGGCCGCTACTGGAGCCCGCGGATGTCATGGTGGATTCGATGCGCGGGCGCAGCAGCGCCTGGTACCGCATCCGTTTGAACTTGCGGCACGTGCCCGAGGAACAGCGGCCCGCCCAGGAACCGCTGGAAGTGGACTATGACCCGTTCGAGGGCATGGATCCGTCTACTTGGCAGCGGCGGTAATCTCGTCGAGGAACTCCTTGCGAATGGCGTCGCCGGCGTTCGTGCGCCAGTCGTTGACTAGAGTGTCGAAGTCGCTGAAGGGACGGCGATTGAACAGGACGTCGGCGACGCCGTCGTAGAAGGTTTGATCGGCGGCCACGCCTTTGCGCGATTGCGTCGCCGAATGAAAACCGCGCGTCGGATCCGAGACGCCGATATTGACCAGAATTTGTTCGACGTCGAACGCGGCCTGCACGTAACCCGGCAGATCGGCCTGATACCAGACGTACGGCCGGTGCGCGATGTACTGCCAGGGGACGTACGAGGCGGTCGTCAGGCCTTCGCGCGTCGGCACCGGATCGCCGTCCGCGCCGACCGTATAGTCCTGGTCGCGCAAACCGTAACTGAGGAGTAAGTCCTCCGTGGTCCCGAACGGCGCGGCGAGATAGTTCATGATGCGCAGGATCTCTTTGACGCGGTCGGCACTGCCTTTCTTGACCAGGTTGTACGCGACCGTACCGCCGGTGATGAAGTGCTGCGGCTTCGCCGACGCGCTCGACGCAAATGGCTTGACAATCGTGAAATGTCGCTGCGGATTCGACTGTAGGCCACGCCGCCACATGTCGTTCCAGCCGTTGCCGAACGCCTCGTTTGACACGACGAACTTGCCGGCCAGGAACTGCCCGCGTGAATCACCGGACGTCTGTACATCCGGCGGATAGAGTCCGGAGCTCAGCAGGTCCTTCATGTAGCCGAGCGCGGCCTTGTACTGCTCGGTTTCTCGATCGCGCACGAGTTTGCCCGAAGCATCGAGCGACCACATGTTCGGCGCGCCGAACATCTCCAGGAACGAGACGATGCCCCACATATTCGGGCCGGTCGGACCAGTGTTGCCGATCGCGTAGCGGTTTTCCTGGGGCCGGTTGAGTTGCTGCAGGATCTTCTTGAAGTCTTCGGCGTCCTTGGGCACGATGTCGGCGCCGATCTCGGCGTCCCAGATGTCGGTGTTGCGGAAGAACCAGAACGCCGGCAAATAGCGATGAATCGGAATGCCCCACAGGCGGTTGTCGAAGACGCCGCCGGAGCCCGTGTACGCATACGACGGAACCGCCGCCAGATTCGGGTAATCCTTGGCCGCGTCGCCAGCGAGATATGGCGTGAGATCCGCGCATTGCGCCTGCAGGAACTGCGTCGAGATGAAGCTGGCGACGGTGCCGGTGATGTGCAGTGTGTCGGGTAAATCGCTGCCGGCGATCTGCACCTGAAATCGCGTCGGATAGTCGGCGTTCGGCGTGATGGTCATGTTGACCGTCGAATTGAGCTCTTTTTCGATCGCTTTCCAGGTCGCGTTCTGATCGCGCGCCGTGGGCGGCGGGTAATACCCGGCCATGAACACATTTAGCGTGCCGCCACTGCCAGGGGGTCCGCCACTCCACGACGTGACGGGTTCCTTGGGGAAGTGCACGAAGCCGTCGGTGATGCGCGGATCGGTGCTGTGCACGTCGGGCTTTGGGCCGCCGGCTGGCGGCATGTACGTTGGAAGTGGACCTGCCGCGCCTTGTGCACCGGGAGTGGCACCTGCCGCGGGCTTGGGCGGTGGCGCCGGTGGCGCGCACGCCTCGGTTGTGGCCAGGAGCGATAAGCCGAGGGTGCCGGCGGCTGTGAGCTGGAGAAAGTGGCGGCGAGTGATTTCAGCCGCGTGAGGAGAGCTCATTGCGGAACTCCTGCTCGTGGGCTTCCCACAACTTCTGAAAATCCGCTTCGGCGGTGGTGACCGCCATCGGCGTGGTCTGGAAGAGCTCTGGACGGCGCGGTAGCTCCGGTTGGACACCTTCCTGGAGTCGGCGCGCCATACGCATCAGGTAGCGGCGCATGACGATGATGGCCGTGTCGGCCGCGCCCAGGTGCTCCTTGGACCGGTCCATGATCGCGCCCATCGACTCCGTAACTGCCTGGTCCTGGGCTCGATTGCCGGGCAGACCGGTGTAGTTATGCGTGCGTTGCATGTCGCGATCGATCATGTAGTCGTTGTCTTTGTTTCTGACACGGCGCCACGTGCCAGGAATGAGACCGAGCGTGGCTGGATCGGCGATCGCCGTGCCTGTGAGAAAGCCCATTAGTTTGGGATCGGTCCTGTCTGGATCATCGGGCAGGCGTGGCGGCGTGACCGTGATCCACCAGTGGCTTTCGTCGTCGCGCGGGATCAGGAAGATGCCATTGCCGGCGCGCGACTGGCTGGCGATCTGGGTGAAGGTCGGCATCGCATAGGTAGTGACGCGCCAGTAGTACTGACCGTCCTGCGTGTTGCGGCGGGCGCCGTAGACGAAGCCGAAGTCCGTTTCTCTGGTGGCCGTGACTTGCTGGGTTTGTTCGAGTCTGCCGCCGGCGCGGAACGTCTCATGTTCGAAGGTTTTGTGCAGGAAGCCGACGTGGGACGAGTCGATGTTGCCCTCGAGCGCCTGGGCGTAATTCGACTCCTGCATCCACTTGGTCGCGGTGGTTTGATCGGCATCGGGCCTGGTGCACCACTGATATTTGGGCAGCGGTGGCTGCTGGTCTTTAGGGCCCATGTAGATCCAGATCAGACCTGCGTACTCTTGAGCTGGGTAGGCTGTTGCCTGGACCTTAGTCTTGAAGTCTGATTCGGCCGGTTCATTGGGCATGTCCACGCACTGGCCAGTCACGTCGAACTTCCAGCCGTGGTAGACGCACCGGAGTCCTTGTTCTTCGTTCCTGCCGAAGAACAGTGACGCGCCACGGTGGGGACAGTTCTCGGCGATGAACGCTGGTGTGCCGTTGGTGTCGCGGAACGCGATCAGGTCTTCGCCGAGGATTCTGAAGCGGACCGGGTCCGAATCTGCTGTCGGCAGCTCCGAAGGGAGCAGGGCGGGGAGCCAGAACCGACGGAACAGCTCGCCCATGGCTGTGCCCGGCCCGGTACGACACAGCAGGTCGTTGTCTTCCTTGCTGAGCATCTTCTGATCATAAGCGGCGACGGCCGCTGCGCACGGCGGGCCAGGTGTAAATTCTTGGGGCAAGCCCCAAACCCCAATTGGAAGGATCTCTGGGGTGCGCCGTGATTCGAGTCGAAGCGGCGCCTTTAGGGGAGCGCGGCCAGGCGGGTTTGGGCTTCTTGCAGGCGTTGCATGGCGACGGGAAATTGGGTGGCAATGTCCTCGTTGGGGGCGCCATCGCGTAGTTTGCGGCGCAGGTCACGCGAGATCGCGGTTTCAACGGACTCGCGGTACTCCTTCGAGACGGCCTGGTCGATCCAGGCTTCAGTGCGCTCGAAGTGCTCGAGATAGGCCGTGTTCATCAGCTCCAGGGCGCGATCTCTGTTGCCCGCGCTAAACGCCTGCTGCGCCTGCACGTAGCCCTGAGTGGTAGCCTGCAGCTCACGCACAGCCTCCTGATTGCTGGCCACGCCGGCAGGCTTGGGTGCGGCGGTCGGCGGCGACGTCGGCGTGATGGGTGCCGCGGTCGGACCACAGGCCACGCTCCACCCGATCAGCGAAACAAGAGCAACCAGCGTGCGGATTGTCATTTCATATCCTTACCTAAGGTGTTGACCTGTACTGGCGAGGGACATTAGTATGCACGAACACTGTCTGTCAACATAGGCTTGGAGAGAGGTCTCGCGAACGCAATGGCGCGTATCCGCTACTCGCAACTGGTCGCACTGCTCGGTCTCGTCGGCGCGCTGCTGCTGATCAACGTGCCGCTGGTCACGGCCCAATCCAATCCGCAAGTGCAGTCCGACGCGCGACGCCTGGACCAGGTGGCGCAGGAAGTCGACGATGCCGCCGCGGCTGCCAACTGGACTGCGGCGCGAGCTGATTGGCGCGAGTTCGGCGATCTGTGGCTGGACGTCGAGGACGGCTTCCGCGATCTGTCGCGCGATGGCTATGCGCGTATCGAGAACAACATGGTGGCCGTGGGCGACGCGCTGCGTGTGGATTCGCCGGATCAGGCAGCCACCCGCCGAGCAGTGCAGGCGCTACGAGACGAATTGGCGCCCTTCGTGGCCGGCACGGCCAACAGCGCAGCACAGCCGAAGCCAGTTGCCAGCGGGCAAGGTCTCGATGGCCTGATGGACACCCTCGATCGGGCCATCGCCGCCGCCGACCGGCGCGACGCTGAGGGTGCGTTCAACAACATGCGTTCGTTCCAGACGCAGTGGCTCGACGTCGAGGGCCAGGTCAAGACGCGCAGCGCGCAGACCTACCGCTCGACTGAGGACAACATGGCTCGTGCGTCGTCGCTGCTGCGGGCAAATCCGCCGGCCTTCGCCGACGCGCTGGTGACGATGCACGCGATGCGCCAGGAGCTCGCGCCGCTCGTCGAGCAGCCAGCGCGCTACGGGGTGCTCGACGCGGCGATCATCCTGCTGCGCGAGGGACTCGAGGCACTGCTCGTGGTCGCGGCGCTGTTGGCGTTCTTGAACAAATCAGGTCACGCTGACAAGCAGCGCTGGATCTGGACCGGCGCGGGCGTGGGCGTCCTGCTCAGCATCGTCGTCGCGTTTGTGATCCAGCGCGTGTTTTCGACGGCAACGGCAGGTGCGAGCCGCGAACTGGTCGAAGGCCTGACCGGTCTCGTCGCGGCCGTGATGCTGCTGTACGTCAGCTACTGGCTCCACTCGAAGTCGAGCCTGCACGCCTGGCAAACGTACGTCCGCGAGCGGACATCGGCCGCGTTGGCCGGCGGCGGCATGTTCTCGCTGTCGCTGATCAGTTTCCTGTCGGTGTTCCGCGAGGGCGCCGAAACGTCGCTCTTCTACATCGGCATTGCGCCGTCGATCGCGGGCCAGGACCTGGCGCTCGGCATCGGCCTCGGCACGCTCGCCCTGACGGTGATCGGCGTGGTCATGCTCGTGTTCGGCCTGCGCATTCCGCTGCGGCCGTTCTTCCTGGTGTCCAGCGTGCTGCTGTATTACCTGGCGTTCAAGTTCATCGGTACGGGTCTGCATGCGCTGCAAGTGGCGGGTGTACTGCCCGCCACGCCGGTCGCGGTACCCTCGTGGGACCCGATTGGCCTGTTCCCGACGTGGGAGACGACCCTGCCCCAACTAGCTCTTCTGGTGATCGCCGCTTGCGTGCTGATCCTGTCGCGCCCACCGCGCCTGGAGCGAGCAGTCACGTAGCCGGCTGGCAGCACCTGGCGACGCTGCCGGGCGGCACCGTCGCCGGCCTGGCCTCGGCGCACGGTCAGGTTTTCGCGGCCACGCCAGCGGGGATTCGTCGCTCGATCGACGACGGCCGGACCTGGGAGATCGCCGGGCTCGAGAGCCCGGTGCCCTTTGCGAACGTCGTGTGCGCCTCGCCCGAAGGCGACGTGCTGTTGGCCGGAGGGCGCGAGGGACTCTACCGCTCGACGGACGATGGCACCTCGTGGACGCAGGTGCTGCGGAGCGGCAACGTCCTGGCGCTGGCCGCTCCAGACTCGGAGACGATCTTTGCCGGGACCGAGGCCGATGGCGTGTTGCACTCGACGGACAGCGGCCGCACCTGGACCGGGGCGAATCCAGGCTTGCTGGACCTGACGGTCCTGGCTCTGGCCTTGTCGCCGCGGTTTGCGGATGACCGGGTCGGGTTCGTGGCGACGGCGTCGGGCGTGTACCGCACGCGCAATGGCGGACGCTCGTGGCGGGCGGTCGATCTCGGCGACAACGAGATCGCGGTCCAGGCTCTGGCTGTTTCACCGTCGTTCGGCGACGACCGGCTCGTCCTGGCTGGAACGGAGGCCGATGGCCTGCTCGTCTCGCGCGATGCCGGCGATATCTGGGAGGGTGTGCCGGCACTGGCCAGGCAGGGCGTGACGGCCATCGCCTTTTCAACCAGTGGTGTCATCGCGGCCGCGACTGAGGCTGGCGTCTTGACCTCAGAGGATCGCGCGGTTTCGTGGCGTAGCGGCGATGGCGAAACGGGGTCGGCCTTGAGCCTGTTGTACGTGCCCGACGGGGTGCTGCTCGCGGGACTGGCACGCGATGGTGTGGCATGCCTGGTTGACGGTGAGTGGCGGTCTGCAGGCGACGGTCCGCGGGCACGGCTGCTGGTCGGGCTCGTTGCCGTAGACGGTGTCCTGGTGGCCGCGGACCTGCAGGGCGGCGTCGCCATTTCGAGCGACGATGGCGCCGTGTGGACTGAGACCGGCTCCGAGCCGACGATTGGGCTGGCCGTAACGGCGAGCGGTGCGTTGTTCGCGGCGACTGAGGATGGCCTGCGGCGAAGCGTCGATCGTGGCGCAACGTGGCATGCGCTGGCTGCTGCGGTGCCGCGCGCGCTCGGCGTCGCCGATGGGCTAGTTGTTGCCTGGGCCGATGGGACGCTGTCTACGTCGTCGGACGACGGTGCAACGTGGCGCACGCTACCTCGACTGGCTGATGTCCTGTCGATTGCCGGCTCACCAGAAGGCGTGCTGTACGGTGCGACGCGCGGCCTGAATGAGATCGTTGTGTGGCGGTGGACCGATCGCTGGCAGCGCTGGCTCGTCCAGGCCGGAACGGCGGACGTGCTGCCGGTCGCAGTGCCGCCGACGCATCGGCTCGATGGGGCGGTGTTTGTTGGTTTGAACGGTCGGGTGTGGCGGCCGGCGCGCGACGCGCAGGAAGTTCGTGGTGGCGAACGCCGTCCGATGTGGCACAACGCGGTGCTCGGCGATGGAACGCTGCGCATCACGGCTCTGGCGGTGTCGCCGGACTACGCCGCGGACCGCACGGTGATTGCCGCGACCAGTGGCGGTGTTTTCGTCTCACGTGACGCTGGTGTGCGGTTCGAACCGTTCAGCGACGGATTAAGTCCGACGTCGGTGCTGGCGCTGGCCTACCCTGAACCGGGACGGCTCTATGCACTCGGGCTCGGCGGCACGGTGTGGCGTCGAAGCTCCTTCTAAAGGAGGCTGCTCATGGTGATGCGCTCTATCAATCCCGCCACTGAAGAGGTCGTCGAGTCATTCCAGGAGTTCTCGCCGGCACAAGTCGACGCGGCGCTGCAGGAGGCGTACGAGGCGCAGCGACGATGGCGTGAGACCTCGTTTGGTGAACGCGCTGCTCGGCTGCAAGCCGCTGCGCGACTGCTGCGGTCGCAGAAACAGCGCTGGGCCAGCCTGGCGACGCTCGAGATGGGCAAGCCCATCGTCGAAGCAGAAGCCGAGGTCGAAAAGTGCGCCTGGAACTGCGACTTCTACGCCCAGCGGGCCAGCGAGTTCCTGGCTGACGAGGTGGTCGAGACCGGCGCCCAAGAGAGTTTTGTCGCGTTCGAGCCGCTGGGCATTGTGCTGGCGATCATGCCGTGGAACTTCCCGTTCTGGCAGGTCTTCCGCTTCGCCGCGCCGGCGTTGATGGCTGGCAATGGCGCCGTGCTGAAGCACGCGTCCAATGTGCCGCGGTGCGCGCTGGCCATTGAGGAGATCCTGGTGTCATCGGGGCTGCCTGCGGGGCTGTTTCGTACGCTGCTGGTGCCTGGGTCGGAGACCGAGCGGCTGATTGCCGATCCGCGGATCACAGCAGTGACGCTGACTGGCTCGAGCGAGGTGGGCGAGAAGGTCGCCAGCGCCGCGGGCAAGGTGCTCAAGAAGCAGGTGCTCGAGCTTGGCGGCTCTGACCCGTTCATCGTGCTGGCTGACGCGGACCTCGAGGCGGCGGTGAAGGTCGCCGTGCGTGCCCGCAATCAGAACAATGGGCAGAGCTGCATCGCGGCCAAACGCTTCATCGTCGAAGAGCCTGTTGCGGACGAGTTCACCGCTGGGTTTGCCGCTGCCGTCGGGGCGCTGCACGTTGGCGATCCAATGCAGCGGACGACCAACGTTGGTCCACTGGCTCGGTCCGACCTGCGAGAGGCGCTGGGGCGGCAGGTGGATGGGTCCGTGTCTGGCGGAGCGCACGTGGTGGTCGGCGGTCACGCCGTGGCCGGCAAGGGCTACTTTTACGAGCCAACCGTTCTGGACGGTGTCTCGGACGCGATGCCAGCGTTTCGTGAAGAAACGTTCGGGCCGGTGGCCGCGGTCGTGCGCGCTCGAGATGCCGATGACGCCGTGCGGCTGGCCAACGACACGGAGTACGGGCTGGGCGCCAACCTGTGGACGCGCGACGTTGCGCGCAGCAAGGCGCTGGCACGGCGTATCGAGGCCGGCAGCGTGTTCATCAACGGCATGGTCGCCTCTGACCCCAGGCTGCCCTTCGGCGGCATCAAGCGCAGCGGCTATGGTCGCGAGCTAGGCAGCTACGGCATTCGCGAGTTCACCAACATCCAGACCGTCGTGGTCGGCGCAACGGCCCCGCCCGCCGCGCCACCCTCCGAATAGGAGAGCTGAGCGTTTGCGCGTCCTCAGCGACGGCCTGCGGCCTGGCTGCCTTCCGGCGCGAGAGAGGAGAGCGGGGGGCGGTTCGCGGGGGCTGGCGGACGGGCGAAGGATCAGGAGGCGGTGCGGAAGAGCGCGGCCACGTCGCTTGGCGCGGTGCAGCGGATGAGCTTGGCGCGGTACGGCGCCAGGGCTTGGGCGGTGTGGGCGCGCGTGACGGCGCCATCGTTGTCGGCGGCGTTGGGTTCGGCCAACGACGTATCGGTGTAGTAGCGGCGGGTATGGCGCAGGAAGCGGGCAAGCCTGGTGAGGCCGGCGTGGCGGTTACTGCCGGCCACGCTGGTGCGGACGTGGCGCAGGCAGATGCGCCAGGCGGCGGTGCGCCACGGGACGTCGAGCCAGAGGATGGTGTCGGCGGCGCGGAGCAGGTCGTCGATCCACCACAGGTAGATGCCTTCGGCGATCCAGGCTGGCCCGGCGACGATCGCGGCGACATCGGCGATCCGTGCAGCGAGCGGGCGCTTCGCACCGGCGCCACCGGCGTAGGCAATCTCGTCCAGGTCGAACACGGGTGCCCGCAATTGCTGCGCAAGCCGCCGAGCAAGTGTGGACTTGCCGCTGCCAGGCCCGCCAATTACGTGGACGCGACGCATTTGCCTATAGGCTTAGTCAACCATGAGCCAGTTCAGCGCAGACGAGCGGCGGCAGCTCGCGGAGACCGACGAAGTCCATGTGGGCAGCCGGCCGGGTCAGAAGATTCCTATCTGGATCGTCGTGGACGGCGACCAGGTCTATATTCGGTCAGTGAAAGGGCCAGCGGGCAAGTGGTACCAGGCGCTCTCGACTAACCAGCCGTTCACCCTACATGGGCCATCGAGTCATTGGTCGATCACCAGCGAGCCTGTCACCGACGAGGACGAGATTAGTCGCGTTAACGACGCGCTCAATCGCAAATATCGCCAGCGCTGGCCGGGCCCGACCGACGCCATGTTGCGCCCTGAGGTGCTACCCACCACACTGCGCATTCAGCCCAAGTAACCGCGCGGCGTAATGGACGAACAGCCAGCCATTCCGGGCGAGGAGCCCGAACTCCGTATGTTCGTCATCGCGGACCACGCCGCGAGTGCGCCGGACGGCAAGCTGTACCTGAACGGAGCCGGCATCGACCAGGTCGTCGTCCTGGAGTCAGCGCGGCGTTTGCCGACGCCACTCTACCTGGCCATTCGCATTCGCGTGCCGTGGAACATGACCTCAGAGTCATTGCGTCTGCGCGTGCGCGCGCTCGACGCGGACCGGCGTCCATTCGGACCCGATCCGCTCGTCGATGGCCAGATGGAAGTCGGGCGAGCGCCCGGCGCCAGGCCAGGCGACGAGATGGCCTTCAACGTGGCAGTCCAGATCTCGGGTATGCCCGTGCCGGACTCCGGACCAATCCATTTTCATCTGGAGCTTGCCAATCAGGTATTGGCCGTCCTGCCGTTGAAAATCAATATGCGTACATGAACTGCGAGGAGATGCCATGTCCGATCCAGTGACCGAGTTCGAGTTGTATCGCCAGGAGTTGCTGGCTGCGTTGGGCGAGGACGATCCGGTCGACGTGCTGCGCAACACGCTCACGGAGTTGGATCGATTGCTCGATGGCGTCCCGGCCGAGGTGCTGAACCATCAGCCGGAGCCAGGTGAATGGTCGCCCCGCGAAGTATTGAGTCATCTCGCTGACAGCGACCTGGTAACCGGGGTCCGGATTCGGATGATCGTGACGCAGGATCGACCGGTGCTGGTCGGGTACGACCAGTCAGCGTGGACAAGCCGCTTCGGCGGACTGGACTCGGAGGCACACGATACAGTCGAACGCTGGCGAGTACTGCGCAAGGCCAATGTCCGCATCTATGAATCGCTGCGTGAGGAGGATTGGCCGCGCGTCGGTGTGCACACCGAACGCGGAGAAGAGTCGGTCCTGCTTACGATCCGGCTCCAGGCCGGCCACGACCGCATGCATCTGGATCAATTGCGGAGCGGATTGGCCGCCGGCGCGGCACTAGCCCGGTAAAGCCGACCGTGCCGCCCGCTTGGAGCCAGAGCTGAGGACGGCGATGTAATAGCTGCACTCGAGCCACTCGCCGATGCCGACCGTGATCGACACCGCCAGCAGCCAGTTGATCTGGGCCGTCCAGCCGATGACGGCGCCGAGCAGCGCCATGACGACCGCGATGCGTCGGAAGCTGTACAGATACGTGAAGGCTGGCTCGAACTTCGTGTCCGTCATAGCCACACCATCGCACCAGGTGTTCGCTACGTCGATTACCTCGGACGTCATGTGTGAACGTCATTGCGTACCCTGAGCTCAGGTGAGCGACGCGGCGCGGAGGCTGGTCAGAGAACCGGGCGCGGACGATCCGCGCCAGTACGCCGAGCGGGTGCACCGCCTGGCGTGGTGGTACATCGGTCTATTCGCGCTGTCGCTGATCGGAATTGGCCTGCTCATCTGGCGTGCGCAGTTGTTCGTGACGCTGACACAGCGCAGCAACGTCGAGACGCTGACGCTCGCGTTCCTGCTCGTCTTTTTTGTGTACCTGGCCGCACTTAGTGTGCGCGGCGCACTGGGCGCGCTTCGGCTAGCCCGACTGTCGATCGGCG
>WNGF01000563.1_pt1 | contig 54196 bp, 32 predicted proteins | sample 5400641 | NCBI WGS metagenome assembly WNGF01 (sample SAMN13153371, study PRJNA577476) | soil metagenome | isolation source: 80 cm soil or saprolite under grassland replicate 2 | place: USA:California | collected 2016-06-15
ACCCCCTCGCCTCCTCCAGGGCCCGTTCCAGAATCGCGGCGGCGGCGGGTATCACCCGGCGCAGCGTGTCGGTGCGTTGATTGAGCGCCTGGACGATCTGCGAAGCGTTGGCCGCCAGCAGCCGGCGATACCACCCGACAAACTCCTGGTTGACCCGTCCGGCCAACTCCTCCGGCACCGGGGAGAGCGGCTGACCCAAAACCGTCTCGCAGATCAGGAGCGCCGCGCGCTGCGAAGCGCTGGCCGTGACACTGACTTGTCTCCAGCACGGCCAGGCGGCCTGGGCGCGTCCATGTAGCAGCAACGCTTCCGCCCGCTGCTCGACGATGCCCAGGTGCGCCGGGAAAAATTTGACCGCCTCCCCGGTCCAGTCGCAGGCGAACTCCAGGAATTCCGGCTTGCTCAACGCCACGCGTCCCCCGAACTGCCAGAGCCGCGCGTCCGAGGGTTCGCGGACGATCATTTGGTGGACCCACTTCAGCGCCTCGGTTTCGTGACCGTTCTCCGCGAGAAAGCGCGCGTAATCCATTTGCACCGGACGCGCATCCGGATCGTCCGCGAGCGCGGCGCGGAACGCCTGGTTCGCCGCCTCGGATTGTTTCAATGCCGCCAGGCAGACCGCCAGGCAATGGCTCGGCCCGGCCTTGAGGATGTTCTTGTTGATGGGCGAGAGTGCGGGGTTCTTGCGCTTGGCCAGGCATTGACGCATCTGTTCGGCGCCGTCGACGTAATTCCGGGACTCGAGGAAGGCCAATCCCAAGAGCCAGTGGAGAGTGGCGGTGAGCCCGCCCTGGCGGGCGATCAGCGAACGCAGCACCCGCACGACCTCGGCGTAATTCTTGGCCGCCAGCAGATGCGTGCAAAACTGCGTCAGCAGGGTCTCGCGCAACTCCGGGACCACCTCCTCCGCCGGCCGCGCGGACAGCGCGCGGAACGCCGCGTCATACTGCTCGAGGCCGTCGTCCAGGCGCCCGGCGCGAACCAGTTCGAGCCCGAGGTTCATCAGCAGGTTGGGTTCGCCCGGAAGCTCCTCCATCGCCTTTTGCAGGAGACGCAGGTTTCGCGCAATCTTGTCGCGGCTCCGCACCAGTTCCCGTGTGTAGCCGTGATGCAAAAGTCGGATCGAGCAGAACTTGTTTTCCAATCCCCACTCGGCGCGACGCGCTTCGACGCTGCTGAAGACCTGTTCATGCACCCGGCCGAGGTAGAACAGGCCCGGCGCGTTGCGGAACAGGCGCGGCACATAACTGACGCCTTCTTCCTCGCGGCCCAGGTCGATCATGGGCAGTCGAAAAGCCAGCGCCGTGCTGTCCTGCAGCGCCTTTTCCAGCGCTTCCTGCTGGCCGGGCAGCAACTCCTCGTCGGCATCCAGCATCAACACCCAATCGCCCGTCGCCCGTTCCAAGGCGGCGTTGCGCGCCGCGCTGAAATCGTCGCACCACTCGAACGAATGGCACTCCGCGCCATAGCGCGCGGCAATGTCGCGCGTCCTGTCGGTCGATCCCGTATCCACCACGACGATCTGTTGGGCGACCTCCCGGACCGACTCGAGACACCGGCCGAGAAAACGTTCTTCGTTCTTCGTGATGAGCACGACGGTGAGAGAGGGTCGAGGGCCCGCGACCGATGGCCGGGGATGCGGATAACTCTCCGCTAATTCCGGCAGTTCAGTCCGGCTTGCGCCCCGGGCCGGTGGCGACTTGAGGAACTGCCGCGCGGGCTTCCATTTCGGCGCCAGTCTGCTTGCGTGCTGGGCAAAGGATTTGGCTCGTTTCGGGTCGCCGGCGGCCTGGGCGATCTCGGCGAGAAACAGGAACGCTTCCGGATGGAAAGGGCGCGCCTCGAGGGCCGCGCGCGCGGCGTTCCAGGCGGACGGCAGGTTGCCCTGGCGCAAGCTCTCGCGCGCCTGACCCAGGTGGCCAATCTTCGCGACCGGCGGCAAGGCAAACGGTTTCGACGCTCGCGATGGTGCTTCAGGAGGCCGGGCATCGCGGCGAGACACGAGCTCATGCGCCCGTTGCGCGGCGATCCGCGCGGCCCGTTCCCAGGTCCAGTCACGGCGGACCAACTCGCTGGCGGCAAGCCCTTTGGCCCGCGCCTCGCCAGAGTGGGAGGCGACCCAAGCCATCCGCTCCGCCAGCGCGGCCCGGTCCGGCTCCAGCAGCCAGCCTTCTCGCACCAGTTTCATGCCGCTCACGCTGGCACCGAAGGTCTTCTTCAAGGCGGGCAGGCGGTAGGCGATCTCATCCGACGCAAAATCATCCGTGGAACCGCCTCCGGTCAGGATCACGGGCAAACCGCAGGCCATCGCTTCGAGCACGGGCAAACCGAATCCTTCTCCGCGGTAGGGATGCACGAGGCAATCGCACGCGGTATAGAGACCGGGCAGCGCCTCCGCCGGCAGGTCCTGGTCCAGGTAGAGGATCTCGGGCGCGTTGGGTTGCCTCTGCGCGGCGCGAATGAGCGCTTCGCAGGTCTGCCCGGCATAAGCGTCCCGGCCGCCAAAATCCTTGATCACCAGGCTCACGTCGTCCGCGGCGGTGAACCGTTCGAGGTAAGCCTTGAGCAGCACGTCGGGACCTTTGCGGTGGATCGTGCCGCCAACGAAGAGAAACTTGAACTTCTTCCGCGTCGCCAACGCCATCGGCTTCGCCTGGGGATGGAACTGCTCCGGATCAATGCCGTTGGGCACGACGTGGACCTTGGCCGGGTCGACGCCGGACTCGACATAGACGCGGCGAACATATTCGCTCGGGGCCCAGACTTCATCCACCTCGGCCAACCGCCGGACCCATTCCCCGGGCAACACGCCGTATTCCCAGGGCTGGATCAGCACCCAGGCGCCGGACGCGGGCCGATCCCAGTTCGGCGGCCAGGCATGGCGGATGGTGACGTGCGCCTGCTTCGGCCCCGGATAGTTCAAGCCTTTCCCAGTCGCCATCAGCAAGCGGTCGCCGGCCAGCGCGGGCGGCACGATGTTTTTCCCGACGCAGCTGAGCGACACTTGCGATTGCCGGGAAAGTTGCCGGCTCAGTTCCCGGTTCACGTGGGACAAACTTCCGAAGTCAAGAAAGGACCCTTCCAGGGCGACCGTGATCGATTTCCGATGGCCAACCCTCGGTGCCGGATCGGTGCCGGGCCTTTCCACACCGGCGACGTTTCGCGACTGGGCTGGGGGGCACGATGGTTTGGTGAGCTGCTCTTCAATCAACGCCAGCCGGGCGACGATTTGATCCGCCACCACATCGCTGCTGAAATGTTTTTCCATGTGCGCGCGCGCCTTGACTCCCTTCGCGCGGGCTTCCCCTGGATTCCGTTGAACGTGGCGCATCAATTCGCGCAGGTGCTTTTCCGACGGATTTGCCCAGCGCCGCCCATGATACGCCCATTCCTTCAGTTCCAGGTGCGCGGCGGAGACCAGTTCATAGTCGAGCGGATAGGCGGTCTCGGCGCTGAGGAAATCGGCGTGGCCGCCCCAATTCGTGGCAATGACCGGCCGGGCCATCATCATCGCTTCGTGCGCCACGCGGCCCCAGGCCTCGCCGCGACTCGGCGAGACGACGCAATCGGCCGCCCGGTAGAGCCCGGGCATCTCCGCCAGCGCGATTTCTTCGGACAAAATCTCGAAGCGTGGAAGTTTCTTGTCGCCTAATTGCAGCGAGCGGGTGAGTTCGCGGATCTGCTGCTCGAGGCCGGCGCGGGCGGTCGCGTCCGTTTTCTCCAGCAGACCCGCGCGCAGATAGAGGCAAACGTCGTCCTGGGCCGAGAATTCGCGCAGGTAAGCGGCGAGCAGCACGTCCCAGCCTTTGCGCGCGCCCCAGTCAAACACTGCGAGAAAATTGAAGGCGGCCCGACCAGGCAAAGGCAGCGGCTGGTGGCGGGCCGGGTCGAATTCGCGGGCGTCCACCGCCCCCGGGATGACGACCAGTTTGTCGCGCACGACCCCGCTGGAGGCGAACACCTCAACGTTGAAGCGACTCGGCACCCAGAGTTCGTCCATCTGGTTACAGATCTTGACCCATTCGAGCGGCAGGCGATCGGCCTCGAACATGGTCCGCCCGATGTGATAGGCCACGCCCCGCACCCGGTTCAGTTCCCCGGCCGACCGGTGCGAGATGCCGATGCCGCCCAGGATGAAGTTGAACCTGGACCGGCTGCGGAGCAGCGTGTCCCGCACTGCCGCCGGCAAGTGCTCATCGAACGACAGCGCATATGGCTCGCTCAGATCGACCGTGGCCAGGTCGAGCCGCTCCGCCAAAGGCAGCGCCAGGTTCAGCGCATCGCTCGCCTGTCCGCTGCGGTTGAGAAAAGGCGCGGCCAAACGCACCGGGCAGCCTGGCCGGGAACGGTTGACCAGGGAGCGAGCGCCATCCAGTCCGACGTTCTCTTCGCTGGCGGGCAGGATCGCCCCGCTCGGCACCGTGCGGGTCGCCGCGGGCGCGCCGAACTCGAGCGGCTCCACCGCCGGAGCCACGTCGACGGACGCCAGTTGTAACAAGCCGCGTTCGATCTCCGCGCGCCACGGTTCGCTGCGGTCGGCCGGACGGTGTTGCAGAACGCGTCTCTCACCCGCAACTCGTTCCTGAAGCAGCCGTGCCACGAGGCGATTCTTCGCGGCCGCCTGGTTGCGCGGGTCGGCTTGCAGCGCCTGCTCGTAGCAGAAACAGGCGTAAGGCAGGTCCTGGACGTAATTGCTGAACCACGGCACCTCATGTTGCATCGCCAGGTTCCCGAGAGCGACCCAGGCCCGGGCGACCGCGGAGGCCTCGGATGGATCCACCTTGAACAGGCTCGTGATCGGCATCTCGCGGCGATATTTGCCGAGAATGCGCTCGTTCTCGTTCGCGGTTTGCGCGGCGGATTTGCGGCTGAGTCCTTCCGGATTCTGGAAAAACAAACTGAGCGGCTGCGGCACGTGCACGGCGCGCCCACCCGCTTGCACGAAACGAAACAGGAACTCGTAATCCCCCGGCGCCGTGAAGGTGGGATCAAACAAGCCGAGCTTGTCGAAAACCGTCTTGCGCCACATCGGATGGCAACCGGTCACACAATACATCGTGACGGTGGCCGGATGATACTGCGGGTGGATGACATGCCGCAGGATGTGGGGACGGGCGAAAGAGTCGTTGGGAACGGAAGTCGTGAAGTAATCGCCGTAAGCCAGATCGGCTTCGGGATGGGCTTCGAGAGAGGCGACGAGCAGTTCCAGCGCGTCGGCCCGATGAGCGTCATCGCAATTGGCGTTGGTGATGTAGCGGCCGCGGGCCATCCCGATGGCACGGTTCCAGGCCGCATAGAGCGTCTCCCGGGTCGTTCGGAGATAGCGGATGTTCGAGTAGCGCTGCTGAAATTTCTCGACGATAGCCCGCTCGTTTTCGGGCGAACCGCTGTCGATCACCAGGATCTCGAGTTGGTCGGCGATGGTCTGAGCCTCGAGATCTTCCAGGCAGGCCTGGAGATAAGCTTCGGCGGCATACGCCGAGACGATGACCGACACCAGCGGTGTCCTTTCGAGCGAGGCCGGGGCCGCGGCCGCCGCGGCCGCGGGCGCGCAGGCCGACGCTCGTGCCGACGCCATCGCAGGCGCAGGGCCCGGCGCCGCCACCGGCCCGGATCCCGACACGGACTCTGGTGCACGTCCCGAGGTTGGCGCCAGCGCGGATCCCGGCGCGGGCGAATCGGCGGGAACCGCAGGCGCGCCGGCGCAATTGACGGGGATGATCTCGGCACCGGTCGCGGCGAGGAATTGTGCCGCGCTCTTCCACGGTGGCGCCCCCGCCCCCGGCTGCCAGTGAGCATGGCCCTGGACGAAGACGCGCGGTCGGTCGAGGCGACCGGCCAGGGTTTGATCCACCGCCTCCGCCACGACCGCCGGATCCAGATCCTTCACACAATGCACCGTCGGGAACCGGCAGGCCCAGTTGCAGCCGTAACATTCCAGGGGCAGACAGACCACCGAGGTCAACGGCGAATAAGGCAGAAATCGGCCGAAATGACCGCCGCCCAGCACGACCACGTTCGGCAACCCGACGGCGCAGGCAATGTGCGCCCCGGCGGAGTCGGCGCCGATGTAAAGACGGCACTTGCGGAAGAGGGCCGCCATCTCGCGCAAGGTGGTTCGGCCGGCCAGGTTCAGCGAAGGTCCGGGAAGATTGGCGGCCAATTGATCGGCCGCCCGGGCGACTTCAGTTCCGCCAAAAATGAGAAACCGGTAACCCTTCAGGGAGCGCAAGGCGTCGGCCAAACGCGGATAGATTTTCCAGTCGTGCTGCGCCCCGGGGAAGAGCGCGATGGTCGTGGACGAATCGAGCTGTTGCTCCTTGAAAAACGCTTCGGCCAACGCGTCGTCTTCCGGCGCGGTCCAGACTTGCGGCTGCAGCCGGTCGGACGCGATGCCGAGACCGGCGAGGAAATCGCGGTGACGCTGAATCTCGGGCTGGTGATCCCCGGGACTGGGCAGGAGGCGGGAGTAGAGTTGATTATATTCCGCGCGGTCCTGCGCCGAGATGTTGCACAGATCGCCTTCCAGGCCGATGACCTGCGGGGCGCGCTGGGCCAGGATCAGCACTTCGGTCAACGCCTCGCGGGAATAGATCGAATTCAAGATGAGATCGGGATGGAAATCGGCGATCTCGCGGAGAACTTGCCCGCGGGCGGCCGGGTCGCTCTTGACCTTCGCCCAGTCGAAGCAGATGACCGTGTCAACGAACGGGCAAGCCAGGTAGAGCTCGCTGACGTGGGCGCGGCACAGGACGGCGAGTTGAGCGCCGGGATACTTCCCGCGCAGCAACGGCAGCATGGAAGCGGCGAGCACCGTGTCGCCAATCGCATCGGTGCGGACGAACAGGATTCTCTTCGGCGGCGTCGCGGGAGGATTGGCCGTAAACCGCCAGGCGCCGGAGGCCTCCCGGGTTGCCAGGGGGACGACACCCTGGGATTCCGCCGTGTTCACCTGGGCGCCGTCGGTCACCCAGGAGAAATGCTGTTTCAAGGCGACGGGGAGAGCGGTTTCGTTCTGGAGTTGACGCCACTGGCGGAGGGCGCCGGCGTAACCGTAATAGGTTTCCTTGAACTGAAGCTGTTCCGGAGTGGCATAGGCGAAGTGCTGAAAGGTGAGCCCGGCGGCTTCGGTCTCGGCCTGGCGCAACGGGTTGACGCCAGCGAGGTCAACCCAACGTCCCGGGCCCGCCGGACGGCAGAGCCGCGGAGGTTCATGGGCCGCCCAACGGCAGCCCGGCGTGAAGCGCCAGGTGCGGATCCATTCGTAGTCCGCGTGATTGCCGTAAGTGTTGCGCGTGGTGATGACAAGTTTTTCCCCGACGAAATAATGGCAGGAGTAAAACGCCGCGGTCTTTTCCGGATGCGCCTGGAACAAATCGCGCGCGGCGCGGAGCTGGTCGATCGTCCAGAGTTCATCGCTGTCGATCTGCCAGAGCAGGCATGGCTCCTGAATCCGCGCCAGGGGAGCATTGACCATTTCGAGTTTGCCGTCCCAAAAGGCCCCGGCGGGTTTGCGGTAAATGGTGACGTTGCCGGGATATTTCCGGGCCAACTCGTCCAAATACTCGGTCGTGCCGTCATGACTGAGGCCGTTGCGGTGGAGTGCGGCCGTGACCTGGCCGCCGAGTTTTTTGCTCCAGGCGGTGTCGTGGTTGAGTTCCGCCACCCCTTCGATCACGTGCCAGTGCCAGGGCGGCGGCAGTTGCTCGAAAACCTTGATGTGATGCTCGAGAAACGGCCGGCCATTCAGGACCAGGGTGAAGAAATGCATGGGCAGCGGTGCGCTGGAGCACGGAACCTTCTTGCGCCCACAAGCGAGCGTGCTGCTGAATTCGTGGCTCTCCAGCTGCGGGGCGGCTTCTTCGCGCCAGACCTGGAGGGGGCCGGGCCAGGTTTCGACGACGTCGTGGAAGGCGATCCAGCCGCCCGCCTTGACCAGGGGCAAAGCCAGCTCGAAATCGCGGCGCACCTGGGCATACTCGTGGGAGCCGTCGATAAAAATGAAATCGATCGGCCGGCCGCCGGCCAGTTCGCTCCAACGCGACAGCACCTCCTCGGAACGTCCCCGCAGCGCCGTCACGAACGGCTCCAACTGATGCCGACGCACGTTCTCCTGCCAGACCGGGAAGGTGCCTTCGGGGGGAAGATGCGAACTCTTGCCCTCCCAACTCTCGATCGCCCAGGTGTCGATACAGTAAACGTGACGTCGCGTGCCCAAACAGGCGAAGCCCATCGCGACCGTGGAGCGCCCTTTGAAGGAACCGATTTCCACAATCACCGCGTCGTCCGGCAACGAGCGCACCTTGTCGAACAGGAATTTCTCCTGTCCGGAACACAAGAATCCAGGAACGGATTCGATCCGCTCCTTGAAAGTTTGATAGCGGTCGAGGCGGGCCGCGGTCGTCTTCGCAGCGCCGACTGGCCGAGGAGCGGACCGGGGGAGGGACGCCTCCGTTTCACCGGGCCCGTCGGAGCGGGGAATGGGCACCGCGCCGGCCGGATCGGGTAGCGCGAGGTAATTCTCATAAAACGCGTCCGAGTCGGCGGCCCTGCGGCCAATGCGCCCGTCCGCGGTGATGGCGTGGCACTGATAGCCTTGTCCGGCGAGGTAGTCGAAGACGGCCCGCGCCGTGGTCTTCAGCCCTTCGAGCATCTTCCGGGAGATCTCGAACTGGAGGAAGCGGATGGCCTTTTTCGCCAACAATTCCCGCGCGCCCCGCAGTGCCTGTATCTCCGCGCCTTCAACATCGAGCTTGAGGTAGTCGATCCGCTCGATCCGATGCTCGCGGCAAAAGGCGTCGAGCGTCACGGCGTCGACTTCCACCGAGCCAAGCATCGGGACGAACTGTCCCGGGCATTTCGGATCCTCCATGCGCGGGCGACCCAGGCTGTTCCAGGAGGAGTATTCCTCCGGGAATTGATGCAAGGTGACCGGGCCGCTCTGGCCGGCCACGGCGTTTCGGAGCAGCGTGACGTTCTTCAGCCCCGCTTCGACCACATCCAGAGCCAGACGTTGAAACGAATCGGGCGCCGGCTCAAAAGCGAAGACGCGCCCGGCCGGTCCGACCAGGAGGCTGAAGAGCCTGGTGTATTTTCCGGCGTGAGCCCCGACGTCGAAAACCGTCTGGCCGGCCCCGACAAGATGTCGGACCAACTGCTGTTCCTTGAGCTCGGAATTGAACTGGTAATCGGGCGCGATCCCGCCGGGCGCGGCCGGCGGCGGGACGGGAGAGGCGTCGACCTGGGTTTGGGGTTCCAGGCCGAAGGGGCCGGAGAGGATATCGACGTAGCGCTGCAACAGGGCGCGTTTGAACCCCTGGGCCTGGATCGCGATCTGCCGCAAATCCTGCCGTTCCACGCGGGCGATGGCTTCGGCAAAGCCGGCCTTGGTGTTCACCCAGACCGAGTGGGGAAAACCATCCAGGGTGTGCGTGTGCCGGGCGGTGTCGTTAATGATAATTCCGGGAATCCCGTGGCCGTTGGCGAACAGGCTGGAATGAAGCCGGGTCGTCACCACCAGGTCGTAGCGGGGATAAATGTCGAACAGATCCCCGTAAAACGAGGAGAACAGGACCGGGATGGAGTGTCCGCGCAGGGCCTTGAGGAAGTGGAAGTATTCGGACTTATGATGAGCCACGACCTCCACCGCATAGCGTTTCGACAATTCGAGCAGGAGCTCCACCGCCAGCCGCGACTGCGGCAAGGCGCAGGAATGATTCATCAACCCCTGGCCGTGCGGCAACTGAATGGAAAATCCAATCCGCTCGATCTTCTTGCCGGAAGCGATTTCCTTCACCTCCGGCACCGACAGGATGGCCGGACAATTGACATGGGCGTAGGGCAACTGCCGCGTCCGGAGGAACGCCGGCGTCCGGGCGGTCCGGCCGACGATGATCCGGGCGTGCTGGAAGACCGTCGCCTCCGGCTCCTTGGCGATGTGCTCGGCGACGTAATCATTCTCATAGCCGGCTCCGATCAGATACACTCGATCCTGCAGACCGTTGCCGAGGATCCACTCATAAAGGTCCTTGATCTCATCACCCGCCGAAAGACCGGCGATGACGATGGCATCGACGCTGTCGCGAAACTGATCGAGGTCGCCGCGCGAAAGCCAGTTGCCGATGCCGGAGAATTTGTGCTGCGGGAAGAAGTCGGCGTTGAAGTTGTAAAACAGGAAATTGAGCGGGACACCGCGAAAGAGCTCTTCGAGCACGCGGATGACACCGTCGCGCACGAAATCGTCCCCCGGATTCCAGAAGTTCGTGCCGGAGATGACAATGTTTTTGACCGGCGCGCCTTGATCGGACCGCGCTGGCGGATGGGTCGGTTGCATCGCTATGGCTCGTCCATGTTTGGGCCGGTCCACCGCGCCAGGCGCCACGGAGCCGCCTGCCGGGCGGGCGCCCTTCTTCACCGCGGCGGGACGACGCGGAAGAAGCGGGTTGGGAAGTGGCGCGCGCGAGGGCGGAGCCTGGAACGCGCCGTTTGAACCTGCGCGCCGTTTACTGCAAGAGCCGGAGCACGGTTTGAGGAATCTGGTTGGCCTGGGCCAGCATGGCGGTCCCGGACTGCACCAGGATGTTGTAGCGGGCGTACTGGGTGGATTCCTCCGCCACGTCCACGTCCTGAATGCGCGAGCTGGCGGCACTGAGATTTTCCTTGCTGATGGTGAGCTGTTCGGACGTCAGGTTCAGGCGTGTCTGGTAGGCGCCGATGGTGGCGCGGTCCGTGGCCAGCTGCGTGATGGCGGCTTTCGCGGTGGCGAGCGCGAGGGAGGCGCTGGTCGTCGTGGTCACGTCGGCCGTGGCGAGTGCCGCATAGGCCGCCGCGCCCAGGTCGATGCCGTTCATCGTAAACGTGCCGGCTTCGGAATCGATCGTGACATTCAGCGGGGTAGTGGCGAAGAGGCTCACGCCGTTGAAATCCTTGCTCGCGGCGCTGGTGAAATACGCGTAAAGCTGCTGGAACTCCGAGTCGTAGAGGCTGCGGTCGGCGTCCGACTTGGTCACGTCCTGGGCCAGGATGGACAATTCGCTCATGCGATCGAGCGCCTTGGAGATCTTTTTGAGATAGCCATCCTGGGTTTGCGTGAAAGAGATGGCATTGCCGACATTGTTTTTCGCCGCGGTGAGTCGATTGATCTGCGCGTCCAGCCGCATGGAAACAGCCAGGCCGGCGGCATCGTCCGCCGGGCTGACGATCTTGGAGCCCGAACTGAGCCGGGCCAGCGATTTGCTCAACATCGATTCGCTGCCCTGCAGATTGGCCGCCGCCGCCATGGCGTGCGTGTTGGTGTTGATGACCATACTTTTGTGTTTTTTCTACGGGATGTGCTCGTCGGTTTCTGAGGGGCGGCTCGGCTAAGGAGTCCCTCCATGGGGGGTTTTGTCGGACGCGGCTGCCGCGGCGGGCGCGGCGACGTTGGGGGCAGGCAACCGTGGCGGAATCGGCTTTCCTGTGGTCAAGGCCGCCTGGTTGTTGCGTTGAATCTCATCGTAAATCTCCTGGCGATGCACCGGCACGTCGGCCGGCGCCTCGATGCCCAATTTGACAAAGTTGCCTTCCGTGCGCACGACCTTCACCACAATGCGACCGTCGATGACGATGTTTTCGTTGACCTTGCGGGAGAGGACGAGCATGAGAGTGGGGGTTAAGGTTCAAGCCGCGACCGGCAGCGACGCGATCGGATGTTGCAGGGAATACTTGGCCACGTTCGTCGGGATGCACTGCTTGCCGACCAGGGTGTGGCGATTGATCACAATGGGTCCCTTGAGATTGACGGTCGCCTCGCCGCTCCGGGCGGTGACGATGTTGAGCACGATGGCGTCGCCGGGTGACTTGAGGCCGAGGAATTCCACGTCGGCCGGACTGATGTCGGGCGCATAGTTCGGCACCGCCGTCGACGGGGCGATCACGACAAAGCCCTGGTTCGGGTTCTCCAGCATCTGCAGCCATAGGAACGGCTCTTCCTCGGGAGTCGCCAGGAGCACGTACTTTTTGACCTGCTCGAAGCCAAGTAGCCCGAGCGGCATCGAGATCATATTCTCTTTTTGCACCGGCAGCCTTCGCGGCTGATCAGATTCACCTGTATTCATGCGGTTTTCCGTTTAGCAGCGGTTGTGCCACGGAACAAACCAGGCTCGACGCACCAGCCGGGGAAGGCCGATTAACAAGGGGTTTGACCTGCTTCGCGCCCGTTGGAGCATGCCGGGCAGTCCGTCGAGAGGACCGCCGGCCCCTAGGCAAGAATCTCCCGGCGATCCCCTCCGGGCGGCCAGTTATTACCGGGCATGAGGCGACCGCGAACAACTCAACCCGGAGATTCGTGCCTCACTCTGGGCTGGAATGATTCGATCAATTGGCGCATCGTCGCTCTTCGATGCAAAGGCCAGCAGCAGCAGCAGCAGCAGCAGCTCGAGCGCGTTCTGCGACGCCGCGGGTTCGCCCCGTGGCTCGGCAAAGGCTTAAGCGGACGGCGCATTACGCCGATGACCCTGCAGCCTGCATGCACGGGCGAGCCCGTTCCCGCCCGACGCGAACAGGCGCTGATCTATGGCGACACAGCTTGACGAAACCAGACCAGGACATCTGACCCACATGTCGAGGCCCACGGCCAACAGCTCGGAACACAAAGTCGTCGTCGGCATCGCCGAAATGGCGGTGTCGAACAACCAGAACGTCACGCTGACTACTTACTCCCTCGGCTCCTGCCTTGGCATCGCCCTCTACGATCCGGTGGTCAAGGTGGGCGGGCTGCTCCACCTCATGCTGCCGGATTCGACGATCGACCCGGTCAAGGCGGCCAAGCAGCCGGCCATGTTCGTCGATTCGGGCGTGCCCGCCCTTTTTCGGGCCACTTACCAACTCCGCGCCGAAAAGCATCGCATGTTCATTTGCGTCGCCGGCGGCGCAGAGATCCTGGACAGCAGCGGCCTGTTCAACATCGGGTGGCGCAACTACGACGCGCTGGCCAGGTTGCTCAAGGAACACGGACTGCGCATCCATGCCGAGCATGTTGGCGGATTGGTCAACCGGACGATGCAACTCTGCCTGACCACTGGCGAAATCCGGCTCAGAATCTCCGGCCAAAACCAGGATACTGTCCTATGCAAGAGCTCGACGACTACATAAGCAAGGTCAAGACGCTTCCCCCTGCCCCGCACATCCTGCCGGAATTGCTGACCCTGCTGCGCCGGGACGACGTGGACAGCAGCCGGATCGTCCAACTCATTTCCTTCGATCCCGCGATTACCGCCAGCGTGCTGCGCTTGTGCAACAGCGCCTACTTCGCCAGCGCCACGCCGGCCGACGATTTGCAAGAGGCCGTCACCCGGCTCGGCTTCAAGCAGGTCTACCAGCTGGTGGCCGCCGTCAGTGGCGGCCGGCTGCTTGGTCCCTCCCAGAAAGGTTACGGCATCAACACGGGCGAACTATGGCAGCACTCCGTCACCGCCGCCGTCGCCGCCGAGATCATCGCCCGGAGCCGCGGCGACGATGACAGCGTCGTTTTCACCGCCACTCTCCTGCATGACATCGGCAAGATCATTCTGGCCGAAGCCCTCGAGCATATCTACACCAAGCTCGTCGAGGACAGCCAGAGCCAGCAGGCGGCGCTGATTGAAACCGAGAAGCGGCTTCTCGGCGTGCAACACGCCGAGATCGGCGGACGCTTGCTCGCCCGCTGGAATTTTCCCCCCGCCCTCGTCCAGGCCATCCAGTTCCATCACGAACCAGGGAGCGCCGAAGGCGACCAGGCCAAAAAGCTCGCGGCTTACGTCTACCTGGGCAATATGATTGCCTACTTCATGGGATTCGGTTACGGCCATCATGCCTTCGCCGTGCGAGGTCGCGCCGACGCCCTGGATGTCCTCGGCCTCAAACCCACCGACCTGCCCGAGTTCATGATCCAGGCTTTCGAAAAGCTGCAAATGGTGGAAACGCTCGTCAAAGTCAAGCTCTGAGGTCGGCGAAGACCACGCCGCCACCCGCGGACCGGCCGGCGCTTCCTTAGAGCTTGAGCCGCAGCAAACCGACCTCCAGGGCCAGCGCTTCCTGCACGTTCGAGGAGAGCAGACGCTGCGTTTCTTCGAGCTGTTGCAAATTCTCCATCGCCTGCTGGGGCGAGAGACGACGCGCCACTTGCGCGGCGGCCTCGGCCAGGTCGGGGAAGCTGAACATCTCCCGGCCAAACTGCAGCGTCTCCAGCCAGATGTCCCGGAGCCACCATTGCAGGCCGGTGAGCAGCTCGGCCCTCTGACGACGGTATTCCGCTTCCACCGCGGCCAGCAATTCGTCCTCCCATTTCTCCTTCAGCTTCGGCTCGACATCGGGATACATCTCCAGCGGCGAGCGTTTCGTTAATGCTTCTCCCGCCGCTTCCTTCAGCTCGTTCAACTTGCTCAACAGCACGGAGAGCAGCTGGTAGCGGCCCAGCAAACTTCGCGGCTCCGCCGCCGCCAGGGCGCTGAAGCGCGCCAGCCAGGTGAGGAAGGCCGGATCCCGGTTCCGGGTTATCTCGCCGCCAAAGCTCAGCCGCAGACAGCGCGACTGGACCGTTTCGAGAATGCGCCCCGGATCGGTTGAGAGCAGGATGAGGATCGAGTCAGCCGGCGGCTCCTCCAGCGTTTTGAGAAAGGCGTTGGCCGCCTGAACATTCAACCGATCCGCCGCCACGAGGATCGCCACCTTGAACGGCGCCTGCGTCGGCTTGAGGTAGATCGTCTGCAGCAACTCCCGGATCTGCTCCACGCGAATGACCCGTGATTTGGATTCGGGACGCACCCAGAAAACGTCGGGATGATTCGCGCGGTCGATCTTGCGGCAGTTCCCGCAGGCATCACAGCAGTCCACCGGCCGCCCGCCGGCCGGACGGCGTTTCGGTTTCTCGCAGTTCAACGTCTTGGCCAGCGTCGCGGCCACGGCCTCGAGCCCGCCCAGGTCCGCGCCCTGAAACAAATAGGCGTGCCCCAGACGGCCCCGCTCCAGGCTGCGTTGCAGCAAGGCCACCGCGTCCGGCGGTTCGGAAAAGCTGCTAAAGGCCATGGCGCTCAATGCGGGGGCGAGCCACCCGGCTTCTGAGGAATCTTCACCAGCAACGGGATGCTCCCTTCCTGCCGCCCGTCCACCGCGATGTCAATCGAATACAGCCCTTCCTTCTCGAACCTGAGCTTCTGAATGTTGATGATGAAATTGCGCGACAGAAAGATCGTCTCGTCCGGCACGACCACGTCCACGGGCATCTCGATGGGCGGCATGACCGGTTTGCCGTCCTCGTCCACAAAGTTCAGCTTCACCTTGTGAGCTCCCTCTTCGACTTTATTGAAAGTCATCCGGATGGCGATGGAGCATTGCGGATGGGTTTCCGGCAACTTGGCCGTGTAAATCGTGTCGAAGGTGCCGAGGATGTTGAGCTTGCCGTTGTTGTCAGTGGCGGCGTCACACAAAACGGCGATCTGGATGTCCATACGGTTTTCGCCCAGCTTAGAGGTTTCCCTGATTAATTCACCAAGTTTGTTCAGGCGGAAGGCGGCGGGATGGCCCAGGCTCCGCCGATCATCGACGCCGCCACCGCGCCCGCGTGGTGCACCAGAGCCGAGAATACTTCCGCTCTTCTCCCGGCGAAGGGAACCGCGATCAGATCGGCCAGCGCGTGCTCAGACAATTCGCCCAGGAGGCCCTTGCGGCCCAGGGCCTGCGCCCCGTTGCGGGTGACCATCCGCAAAATCTTTTCCGGGGACACCCCGGGCGCGCGGCTGGCGAAGGTTTTCATCTCCGCGAACAGATTCAGCTCGAGGGGTTCATGGCGCGCCTGGCGCACCGTGACCAGGCTGTCGGTGCCCAGGCAGAGATTGACGCCGGCTTTTTCCAGTTCTTCCCGCGGGAAATTCTGGTGGCGGAAGTAATCATGGCTGCGCGGACAGTGCGCCACGCTCACCTGGTTGCGGCCCAGGATGCCGGCGTCGTGACGCCAGAGATAGTTGACATGCACGGCGAGCAGGTTGTCCTCGAGGTAACCACAGCGCTCCAGGTGCTGCACGGGCGAGCCCAGCCCGCAGTCGGACACATCGCGCTGGTTTTTCAGCCAGTCGAACATCGGCCCGTGGCGGTACATGAACATCTCGAACTCCTGGTCGCTCTCCGCCACGTGCGAGGTCAAGCGCCATTGGCGCCGGTGGGCCGCGCGGGCCGCCAGTTCGAGCAACTCCATCGACGTCGTATAGGGCGCATGCGGCGACAATCCGACCCGTCCATCCAAGGCGCCCAGGCCGAGCCAATCATTGACCGCCCGCTCGACCAGTTCGGCGGCCGGCTGGCGACGTTTCACGTTGATCAGCTCGCGAAAGGATATCACCCGCAACGGGGTCGACTCCCACGCTTGCGGGAGTAATTCCGGCACGGCCTCGATATCCGCGACGGTCGTGGTGCCCGTGCGCAGCAGCATCCCCGCGCCGCGCCGCCAGGAAGCGGCATAGTCCTCCAGGCCCCAGGCCGCCTTGCAGGCGACCAGCGACTGGATCCACTCGGTAAAGCCCCGCGGCGGCGGAATTTTTCCGGCCAGGCTGGTGTAGTCGAGATGACAATGGGCGTTGACCAGGCCGGGCAGCAGAATCACTTCACCCAGGTCCGTCTCGTCGGCCTGGCGCCAGCCCGCGGGAATCTCCGCGCGGCGCCCCACCCAGAGGATGCGATCCCCGGAAAGGCAGACCACGCCGTCCTCCACCGGCGGGCGGCTCATGGGCACCACGATGCGCGCCCGTAGATTCATCAGGCGCATTCAAAGACCCGCCTCCTGCCGCCGGCGCTTGCTCAGGGCCGCTTCGGTGTGTTTGCGCGCCTTGCTCTTGCTATGCCGCTTGCGGATCTGCTGCTCGATCTTCTTGGTCGCCTTGTCGATCGCGGCGTAGAGATCGCCGTCGCAGTCCTCCGCATAAAGGTCCGGCCCACGCACCCCCAGACGGATGGAACACTTGAACTGGCGTTCGGGCGCCTTCGTGTTGTCATGCTCCAAAGTCACGCGCGCATCCACCGCCCAGCGGTCGAAGTGCTCCAGCTTGTCGATCCGAATCAGCACATGATCCTCGATCGCCTTGGTCAGCGTCACGTTGTGCGTCATTAAAATAAATTTCATGGGCGGAGGATGACGATCCAGAAAAGCAAAATCCAGCGAAAGTGTGGCCAGCCCCAGCCGGACGCTTCGGTCGGAGCCGCGCCGCAAATCACCCCCGCCGCGAACCTGTTGCACACGGCCGGAAATCAGTTAGAGTCGGGTCATTCCCGGATGGAACTGAGGCTGGCGCACCGCGTCGCCTCGACTGAATAACAGACTTTTCGCATGCCGTGCGCTCCGCGTCCTCGCGCATCGCCCCCTGGCTCCGGGGGCGCCCGTATTTTTTCTCTCTTCCTTTTCCTGGCCGTGCTCGGCGGAGCGGCGCCGGCGCGCGCGGCCCAGACCGTGATCCTCTCCGAATTGGCGGCCAGCAACACCAGCGGACTGCGCGACGAGGATGGGGCCTACTCCGACTGGATCGAGCTCTTCAACTCCGGGACCAATACCGTGGACCTGAGCGGTTGGTTCCTGACCGATTCGGCCGGAGATTTGGCCAAGTGGTCCTTCCCCGCCACGAACCTCCCGCCGGGCGGCTTCCTGGTCGTCTTCGCTTCCGGCAAAGATCGCCGGGTGCCCGGCGCCCCGCTGCACACCTCCTTCAGTCTCAGCGCCGGAGGCGAGTACCTCGCGCTCGTCCAACCCAACGGCGCGATCGCTTCGGAATTTTCGCCCCAATTTCCGCCACAGTATCGGAACCTTTCCTACGGCATCGCGCAGGACCTGCGCGTGACCAGGCTCATCTCGAATGCCTCGCCCGCCCTGATCTTCGTGCCGACCAACGCGACGCCGGCCACTTCGTGGGTCGCGGTTGCCTTCAACGACTCGGCCTGGCTGGCGGGCACCAACGGCGTCGGTTACGAAACCTATGTCCCCGGCTTCGCGATCCGGAATATCCGGGCCAACGTCGGCGTTTGCGACCTGGCCACCGCCGACGCGGTGCTCGCGACCCCGTCCATGCAGGCCGCGGTCTTTACCCAAACGCGCAGCGTCGTCAATTTCGTCAACACCGGCGGAGGGGCGAATTTCGCGGGTGACACGACCTTCCCGGGATTCACCATCAACGTGGATGAAAACAACTTTGTGACGGAAGCCACCGGGCTTCTCACGATCCCGGCAGCCGGCAGCTGGACCTTCGGCGTGAACAGCGACGACGGCTTCCGTTGTGTCATCGGGACGAACACGTTCTCCTATCCCCCGCCCCGCGGCCCGGGCGACACGCTGGCCACCTTCAACCTGGCGGCCGGCGATTATCCCGTGCGGCTCGTGTTCTATGAATGCGGCGGCGGCTCGGAACTCGAGTTCTTCGCGGCCCCGGGCACGTTCAGCGCGCCTGGACCCGCCTTTCGGCTCGTCGGCGACGTGGCCCAGGGCGGGTTGGCGGTGAAGTCCCTTCCCCTCAGCACGGGCACCACCGGTCTGCGCGCGCTCCTCGCCACGGATTTGCAGTCCTCCATGCTTTCCCGGGCCAGCTCGGCGTTTCTCCGGTTGCCGTTCAACCTCGACGACCCCGCCGCGTTCTCCACCCTCACCCTGCGCCTGAAATATGACGACGGGTTCGTCGCTTACCTCAACGGCGCCGAAGTCGCGCGCCGCAACGCTCCCGCCTCGCCGCAATGGAACTCGACGGCCACCGTCGATCGCCCGAGAGCCAACGCCCTGGTCTTTGAAGACTTTGATCTGACCGACCGGCTGAACCTGCTGCAGGCCGGCCCGAACGTCCTGGCCATTGAGGGCCTGAATGATTCGGCCAACAGCACGGATTTCCTGATCCTGGCCGAACTGGTGGAGAACAAGGTCCTGGGCCTGACCAACCATTATTTTGCCACCCCCTCGCCCGGCGCCGTCAATGGCAACGGGTTTTATGCCTTCGTCGAGAACCTCAAATTCACCCCGGGTCGAGGCTGGTTTGACGCCACCAACTTTTCTGTGACCATTACCAGCGCCACGCCCGGCATTTCGATTCGTTACACGACCAACGGCAGCGCCCCGAGCCCGACGACGGGAATACTCTACCCCGCCGCGGGCCTCCCGGTGAACGGCACCACCCTGATTCGCGCCATCGGCTACCGGGACGGTTTCGAGCCGACCGGCGTCGAGACGCACTCCTACCTTTATCTCGACCGGATCCAAGGCCAGTCCACCAACGCCAACTGGGTCGGCGGATCCGCGGACAATTACACGCTGGCCACGAACGTCACGCAAAGCGCCCTCTACGGGCCGACTTTCAAAAGCGACCTGCTCAGCCTTCCGACCCTGAGCATCGTGATGGCCTGGGCCGATCTCTTCGGCCCAGGTGGCGTCTGGTCCAATCCGCAAGCCGAAGGCGTCGCCTGGGAACGACCCTGTTCCCTCGAGTATTTCCGGCCGGATGGCCAGAAGGGATTCAACGTGAATTGCGGCCTCCGCATTCAAGGCGGCGCCAGCCGCAGCCTCGTCCTCAAGCATGGTCTGCGCGTGTTGTTCAAAAACATTTACGGGCCCGGCAAACTCAATTACCCTCTCTACCCCGACTCGCCCGTGCAGGAGTTCGATACTCTGACGCTGCACGCCAGCTTCAACGACCATTGGCTCTGGGGCGGCGCGGCGGCCCAGTTCCAGCGCGATCAATGGTGCCGCGATACGCAGAATGCCCTGGGCGGCTACGGGCCCCACGGCACTTACGTCCATCTCTACCTCAACGGCCTCTACTGGGGCCTCTACAACATCGGCGAAAAAGGCGACGCCTCCTACGCCGCCCATTACCTCGGCGGCGAGAAGGAGGAATACGATGCCTTCAACTCCGACGAACTGATCGACGGCAATCGCGCGGCTTGGGACACGATGTTGGCCATCGCCGCCGCCGGCGTGACCAATGATGTCGCCTACACCAACCTCAGCCAGTATCTCGACATCCCGAACCTGATCGACTACCTGCTGCTGAACTTTTACGCGGCCAACACCGACTGGCCCTGGCACAACTGGAACGCCGCCCGCCGTCGTGTGCCCGGCGCGGGATTCCATTTCTTCAATTGGGATGCGGAATGGACCTTCGGCATCGGCAACGATGTCAACACCGACCGCACCGGCATCGGCTCGGCCGATGGCGCGCCCGGTCGGCTTTACGCCGCTCTGCGGGCCCATCCGGAATTCCGCCGACAGTTTGCCGATCATGCGCAAAAGCATTTGCTCAAGGGCGGGGCCCTCACCGCCGCGCCGGCCGAGGCGCGCTGGATGCAGCGCGCCGCGGAAATCGATCGCGCCATCGTCGGTGAATCCGCCCGTTGGGGCAGCGGCAACACGCGACAAACCTGGCTCACCGCGCAGACCGCCGTCCGCGCCTGGTTCCCCCAGCGCGGCACGATCCTGCTCAACCAACTGCGCAATGCCGGCCTCTACCCTCTGCTCCAGGCCCCGGCCTTCTCCCAACTCGGTGGACTCGTCCCCCCCGGCTTCGCGCTCACCCTGGCCAACCCAAATCCGTCCGGCACCGTTTACTTCACGCTGGACGGTTCCGATCCGCGCCTCTGGGGCGGAGCGCTGGCGCCGACTGCGCAGGCGGCCGTGGCGCCGCTGGTGTTGAACAACGCCATCTTCCTGCGCGCCCGCGTGCGCGACGGCCTGAACTGGAGCGCCCTCGTGGAAGCGACTTTCTACGTCGTGCAGGACTTCCGGCCGCTCGTCCTGACCGAGATCATGTATCATCCCCCGGCGCTTGCCCCCTACAGCAGCGACGACCTCGAGTTTCTCGAACTGAAGAACACCGGCAGCCGCCCCCTCGACCTGAGCGGGCTGCAGTTCACCGATGGACTCAGCTTCACTTTCACCAATGGCACCCGACTCGCCCCCGGCGCGTTCTTCGTGCTCGCCCACAGTGCCGCGGCGTTCGCGACGAAATATCCGGGCGTGACGCTGAATGGCGTCTACTCCGGCAAGCTGGACAATGGCGGCGAAAAAATCACCCTCGCCCATGCGCTGGGCACCAACGTCTTCTCCTTCGCCTTCGACACCAGTCCACCCTGGCCGATCACGCCCGATGGCTTCGGCTTCTCGCTCGCGCGCGCGGATGTCGCCGGCGACCCAGCCGCCCCCGCCAGCTGGCGTCCGAGCGCAAACCCGGGCGGATCACCTGGCGCGGATGACCCGCCCCTGCTCATTCTTCCGGTGGTGATCAACGAAATCCTCACGCACACCGATCCGCCGCAACTGGATGCCGTCGAACTCCAGAATCCCACCGCCGCCAGCGTGGACGTCGGAAACTGGTTTCTGAGCGACGACCGCGCGCAGCCCAGGAAGTTTCGCCTTCCTGCCCCCACGGTCATTCCGGCGGGCGGTTTCATCGTGTTCGACGAGACGAGTTTCAATCCTCAACCCGGGGTGCCGCCGAGCTTCGCCCTCGCCGCCCGGGGCGAATCGCTTTACCTCTTCTCCGGCGACGCCGCGGCCAACCTCACCGGTTATAGTTATGGCTTTGATTACGGCGCGGCCGCCCGCGGCATCAGCTTCGGTCGCTTCGTCATCAGCACCGGCGAGGAACAATGGCCGGCGATGGCCGCTCTGACCCTGGGCCTGAGCAACTCGGGGCCGCGGGTCGGCCCGCTTGTCATCAGCGAAATCCTGTATCACCCCGCGCCAGGCTTCGATGAGTTCGTCGAAATCTACAACGCGGGCTCGACTCCCGTGCCGCTTTACGACCCGGTGAATCCCACCAACGGATGGAAGTTCAGCGGCCTGGCCTACAGCTTCTCGAACAATATCAGCCTTGCGCCGGGCGGTTATTTGTTGCTCGTGCCGATCGAGCCGGCGCAGTTCCGCGCGAAGTACGGCGCGCCGGCCGAGGCCCTGATCGTGGGTCCTTATTCCGGCCTGTTGCAGGACAGTGGTGAGCGATTGCGACTCGAACGCCCCGACGACCCCGTCGTCGGGACCAACGGGGTCAGGACGGTTCCTTACCTCGTCGTCGACGAAGTGCGCTACAACGACAAGCCGCCGTGGCCCGCCGGGGCGGACGGCGACGGCCCTTCCCTGCAACGCCGGTCGCCCAGTGCCTATGGCAACGAACCGACCAACTGGTTCGCGTCCGGAATTTCTCCCGGCGCCGCCAACGTCTTCAACCAGGCCCCGATCGTCACCCTCCTCTGGCCGACGAACGGCGCGACTTACACGATCCCGGCCAGCATCGACATCGAGGCCAACGCGACCGACCCCGACGGCCGCATTGTCCGGGTGGAATTCTACGACGGTGATGTCGTGCTCGCGACGCTGGCCAACCCGCCGTATTCGTTTGTCTGGTCAAACGCCGCCGTGGGTGCTCACCGGGTCACCGCCAAGGCGCGTGACAACGGTTTCGCCGCCAGTTCCAGCGCGCCGGCGACCGTCACGGTAAACCCGCCAGCGCCGGGGACGGGTATCGGGTTGCGCGGTGATTATTACGACAATCTCGACTTCACCGGCTTGCGCGTGCGGCACCTCGATCCGGTGGTGAACTTCGACTGGGCCGGAGGCCAACCCGACCCGGCGATCGGCCCGGACCAATTCAGTGTGCGCTGGATCGGCCAGGTCCAACCGCGTTTCAGCGAGACCTACACGTTTTACGTCGTGGCCGACGATGGCGTCCGTCTGTGGGTCAATAACCAGCTTCTCATCGACCGCTGGCTTGATCAGTCGCCGACCGAGTATTCGGCCTTGCTCCCGCTGCAGGCCGGCTTCGTCTATGACCTGAAGATGGAGTATTACGAGAACGGCGGCGGCGCCGTCGCCCGCCTCCTCTGGTCGTCGCCCAGTGTCCCGGAGGAAGTCATCCCCAGCACGCAACTTTACCCGCCCGTTTCCTCGAACCTCCCGCCGAACGTCGTCCTCACCAGCCCGACCAGCGGCGCCGTCTTCGTGGCCACGTCCACCATCAACCTCGCCGCCGACGCCACCGATCTCGACGGCGCGGTTGACAACGTCCAGTTCTTTGCCGGCCCGAACCGGATTGGCGAAACCACCGCCAGCCCGTTCCGCTTCACGTGGACCAATGTTCCGGCCGGCGCGCAGACGCTTCGCGCGGTGGCGACCGACGACAGCGGCCTCCAGCGCACAAGCGCCCCGGTCACCATCACCATCGCCGCTGGATTCAGCACCCGTCTCACCCTCCTCAGCACCGGCGCGGTCTGGAAGTATCTCGACAATGGCTCGGACCAGGGCACCGCCTGGAGCGCGCTCGGGTTTAACGACAGCGGCTGGAGCAACGGCCCCGCCCAGCTCGGCTATGGCGACAACGACGAGCGCACCGTCGTCAGCTACGGCCCGAACGCCAGCGCGAAGTACATCACGACCTACTTTCGGCGGTCATTCACTCTCACGGATCCTTCGGCTTTCAGTGAACTGAGCCTGCGCCTCCTTCGCGACGACGGTGGCGTGGTTTACCTGAACGGGTCGGAAGTTTATCGCGATAACATGCCTCCGCCTCCCACGGGTTACCTCACACCCGCCCTCGGCGCCGTCCCCGACGAAACTGCGTTCTATGCTTCCGGGGTCAATCCCGGTTACCTGGTCCCGGGCACCAACGTCGTCGCCGTGGAGATTCACCAGGCCAATGGCACCAGTAGCGACATCAGCTTCGATTTCGAACTGACCGGCGTCCAGGAATTCCTCGCGCCCGACATCATGACTCAGCCGCAGTCGCAAACGGTGGCGGAAGGGAGCGCGACTTCCCTCAGTGTGGTCGCCGTCGGTGCCGCGCCGCTGAGCTACCAATGGCGATTCAATGGCACTGACCTGCCCGGGGCGACCAACGCCGTCCTGACTTTCGTCCGCGCCCTGTCCGGGCAGGCCGGCAATTATGCGGTGGTGATCACCAACATCGCGGGATCGGTGACCAGCCTCGTGGCCACTCTGACGGTTTCGGGACTCGACACCGACGGAGATGGCATGCCCGATGTCTGGGAGATCGCGCACGGTCTCAAACCAAACGTGAATGACGCTGGATTCGATCCCGACGGCGACCAATCGACCAACTGGCAAGAGTTCATCGCCGGCACCGATCCGCGCGACCCGCAAAGTTGTTTGAAAGTGGAAACGATCACCGCTGGCCCGGGCTGGCGCACGCTTCGCTTCACCGCCATCTCCAACCGCACCTATACCGTGCTCTTCAATGACGCGCTGCCCGGCGGCGTGTGGTCAAAGCTGGCCGCCGTGCCGGCGCGCCCGACCAACCGGACGGAAGTCGTGCCGGATAACAACCCCGTCGGGAGCCAGCGATACTACCGGCTGGTGACCCCAGGCCTGCCATAATAGCTGGCCAGACTTCGCCATTTTTGGAATATTCCCGGCATGACTTTGCTAGGAATCAGCGACGAAGCCGGTAACACGATCGACGCCCAGATCCGGGCCACGCGGGAACTGGGCTGGAAACACCTGGAGATGCGCGGGGTCGAAGTGCCTGGGTTTCCCAAAGCCAATTTCCACGACCTCCCCGACAAGGCTTTCGAACGGGCGGTCGAGCAACTCCAGCAGGCCGGCCTGGCCGTGTATTGTTTTGGCTCCACCGTGATGAACTGGGCCAAGAAGGTCACAGACCCGTTCGAGATCACCCTGGGGGAGGTCCAACGCTGTATTCGGCGCATGCAGCGGCTCGGCACACGCTACGTCCGGATCATGAGCTTCAAGCCAGGAGAAGCCGACGAGCAAATCCCTCCCGCCGTTTTCGATCGCGTGCGGGACGTCGTGACGAGGTTCCTCGACGCCGGGCTGACCCCCCTCCACGAGAACTGCATGAATTATGGAGGCATGAGCTGGCGGCACGGACTGCAGTTGCTGGAAAACGTCCCCGGCTTGAAATGGGTCTTCGATACAGCCAATCCGGTCTGCAACGCCGACCGCTCCCGACCCAAGCCCTGGCCGAAGCAAGATCCCTGGGAATTCTGGACGCACGTGCGCGATCATGTGGTTCACCTCCACATCAAGGACGCCATCTGGGACCCCTCCATCAACGACGCCCACTATGCCTGGCCGGGCGAAGGCCACGGCCGGGTGCGCGACATCCTCAAGGACGCCTTCGCGCGCGGTTACGACTCGGGAATCTCCATCGAACCGCACATGGTGGTCGTTTTCCACGACGCCCACTCCACGGCCGGCGATGAGGCGATGCGCCAGAACTACCTCGAATATGGTCGGCGCATCGAGCAGCTGATCCGGCAGGTCCAAGCGGAGCTCACTCCGAAGCAACCAGCGTAAGTCGCTCCGCTCGATTCAGATTACTTCGTCACGGCGCTTTTCCGTCCAGGAATTCCTTTCCATCCGGCCAGCAAATCTTGCCGGTGCCGCAGCCGCTCTGGCCGGGGACGGCGGACCCCGACCCAGCGGCACCCGAGGTGCTCAGAACGGCCTGTCTATGGACAAAAAGCGAAGCGATGGGTGGGTGGTCCTGGGGTTGTTTTTTTGTTCGGGAGCCACCGCCCTGATCTATGAAGTGGTCTGGTCAAAATTTCTGGCTCAGATGTTCGGGAGCACGATTCAGGCGCAGACGGTGGTCCTGGCTGTTTTCATGGGTGGACTGGCGCTGGGCAACCGGCTTTTCGGAGAGCGATCCGACGCGCTGCGCCAACCGCTGCGTGTCTACGGTCTCCTCGAGTTGGCGATCGGGCTTTATGCGTTCTTTTTTTCTTCGCTCTACACCTTGGCCGATGGCGCGTTCGTCAGCCTCGGCTCGCGTGTCCTGGAACAGCGGGGATTGTTGTTGGCGCTCAAAGCGGCGTTGAGCGCGGGTCTTCTGCTGGTTCCCACCGTTTTGATGGGTGGCACCTTGCCGTTGTTGGCCGCCTGGTTGCAGAAAAATGCCGACGATGCAGGCCGGCGGTCCGCACGGTTCTATTCCGTGAACAGTCTCGGCGCGGTCTGCGGCGCGGGGCTGGCGGGTTTTTACCTCGTCCAGGCGCTGGGCATGGTGGCCGCGTTGCAGGCCGCAGCCCTCGTTAACCTGTTCATCGGCGGCGCAGCTTTCCTGCTGGGACGCCGCCAGGAACCGGGTGCAGCGCCAACCGAAACGGCTCCAACGTCCGCGCAGGACACTTGCAATTGCGCCAGCACGCTCCGCTGGGCGGGCCTCCTCCTGGCCATCACGGGCGGCGTGTCCATGGGTCTGGAAGTCCTGGCCTCACGTTCCTTGGCGCTCATTTTCGGTTCATCATTGCAGTCGTTCGCGATTGTCCTGATGTCCTTCATCCTGGGCATCGGCTTGGGCAGTGCGGTCATGGCCTCCCGCCGCCTGCGCTACCGGCACAGCGAGCGACTGATGGTGCTGCTCATGGTCGGTGCGGCGCTCTGGGTCGGATTGTTAGTCATCAAAATCGAATGGTGGATTGAATTCTATCGGCTCGCCAAATCCGGTCTGGCCCGCAGCACGATGGGTTACCGCTACTACCAGGCGTTGGCGGCCTTGCTCTCCATGATTGTCCTGGGTCTGCCCGCGGCCATGATCGGATCCGTCCTGCCGTTGCTCATTCGCCTGCTCGCCGGTGAGACCGCCGCGCTCGGTGGAAAAGTCGGGCGACTGCTGACCTGGAATACGCTGGGAGCCGTCGGAGGAGTTTTGCTGACGGGCTTCCTGTTAATGCCCTGTCTCGGGTTGCGCAATTCATTTGCTGTCCTCGCCCTGGGACTCGGTGCCATGGCGCTGGCCACGGCCTGGCGGTGGGGCATGCGCCAGGCGGCCGTGGCCTCCGGCACCGCCCTGGCCTTGCTGGGGGTTCTGTTCCTCTGCGGCGGCGAGGGCTGGCGACACGTCATCAGTTCCGGAGCATTCCGTTCGCGCGAAATCGAACCCAACCTTGCGGCCATGAGCTTCCGCAAGACGCATGTCACCATCGACTTTTACGAAGACGCGCCTGACGCCACGGTGAGTGTCGAACATGGCGACGGCATCGGGGCGCCCGACGACGTGGGTTTACGGATTAACGGAAAGACCGATGCTTCGTCGCGGTTTGATTTGAGCACGCAATTGCTCGTGGGCCATTTGCCGTTGCTGGCTCGGCCGGAGAGCAAGGATGTGTTTATTCTTGGCCTGGGCAGCGGCATCACTGGCGGCGCGGTCCTGGGTCACCCGATTGAACACCTTACGGTGGCTGAGAATTGTGAACCTGTGGCTCGTGCTGCCAAACTCTTCGAGAAATGGAACGGCGGCGTTCTCACTGACGCGCGCACTCGGCTCCGAATCGAAGACGCGCGCACGATTCTGAAACTGAGCCCGCAGCAATACGATGTCATCATCACCCAGCCGTCCAACCCGTGGATGGTCGGAGTCGGCAGCGTGTTCAGCAAGGAATACTACGAATTGGCCGCGCGCCGGCTCAAAGAGGGGGGCATCGTCGCGCAATGGTTTCATCTCTACGACATGCACGACGGCATCGTCGCCATGGTCCTGCGCACCTTCGGCACCGTCTTCCCATACATCGAGGTGTGGGATTGCGGTTCCGGCGATCTCGTCTTGCTCGGCTCCAAACGTCCTTGGCCTGGCGCGCCCGCGCACTACCAAACAGGCTTCGAGCGCGAACGGCCCAGCAAGGATCTTGCGCGCATCGGTATTCACTCGGTCGAAGCGCTCCTCGCGCGCCAGTTTGCCTCCCAACGGACCGGCTTCGCCATCACGGGCGACGGGCCCATACAGAGTGACCTCTTCCCGGTCCTCGAATACGAGGCACCCAAGGCGTTCTACCTCGGCATCTGCGCCAGCACCCTCGACCAGTTCGACGAGCGAACGTGGCAGCGGGAAATGTCGTCACCGGAAAAGCAGGCCGCCCTGGCCACGCTCAACAGCGATCAACTCAGGAAGGTCTTTGCGCCATACTGGACCATGAACACCAACCTGCAGAGCTACCTGGTTTGGCGCTTGCGCAACGATCCAATCCCCGGCGGTGCCACCGAACCGGTCGATCTGCGCGCCATGCCGTGCGCCTTCCGCCCGATCCAATCGGCGTCGCACCTTCTCCCGGCTCCGCCAGGGGCTGGCCCCGAAATCCAAAAACTCATCAACGCCGCCGCCATGCTCGAGGCAAACTCGAACCGCAAGCTTGAAGGGGTCAGCCAGATCGAATCACTCCTGCGCGAACGCCAGCCGGCGTCCGACTGGTCAGCCGCGCACTACGCGGCTCTGGCCGCGCGCACCAGCCTGGCTCAGGGCGATGCGGAACGAGCCCGGACGGTGCTGACTCTGGGCTTGAAGTTCGAGCCGAACGATGCCCAGCTGAATTACCTGGCCCGCATCATGGACCGGGAACAGGCCGCCAACCCCAAACTCTCCTCCACCCCGTAGCCGCCCCGCTCTGAGATGCGAACCGCAAGCCGACGCCTCGGTTCCACCCGAAAAGCCCCGGCTACGGCGTCAACACGATCTTCCCATACGCCCCCGGCTCCAGCAGGGCAACGTGGGCCTTGGCGACCTCGGCCAACGACATCTGCCGGCCAACCACCGGGCGCAGTGTGCCATTCTCCAAACCGGCAGCGAGCGCGGCATGGATCCCGGCCAGTTCGGCATCGGTGGCATTGAACAGAATCATCCCCCGCACTTCCGCATCGCGGCTCATCAAATCACGCGGGGTGATCTCAACTTTCCCACGGCTTCCGATGACAATCACCCGACCCTGCCTCGCCAGCAGGGGCAGGTCCTTGCCCAGGTTAACGTTCGCCAGCATTTCCAGAATGACGTCCACTCCCCGGCCTCCGGTCAGCGGCAGGATCTGGTCCAGATAGTCTGGATGACGGTGATCGAGGACGTGATGAGCCCCATTTTCGGCGATCAGTTTGCGCCCAGCCTCGGTGCCGGCAGTGCCGATGATGGTCAGACCGGCGGCTCGGGCGATCTGGGTCGCCGCCAGGCCCACCCCGCCGCTGGCCCCATGGATCAGGACCAGCTCGCCGGCCTGCGCGCGCGCGCGATGGTAGAGCGCACGATAAGCCGTCGCGTAGGGAATGTTGATGGCGGCACCCTGGAGAAAGGAAATATTCGCGGGCAACCGGTGCAGGCTCTTTTCCTGGCAGAGCGCGAATTCCGCGTAGGCGCCCGTGAGTGTATCCGAAGTGTAAACGCGATCTCCGCTGCGAAACGTTTTCAATTCCGGCCCGGCGATTTCGAGCACCCCTGCCGCATCGGTCCCGGGGGTCCACGGAAGTTTGATGGCCGGATTGGATCCGGAGCGTTGGTAGGTTTCCACCGGGTTGACGCCGATGGCCTCAACCCGCACGAGCGCCTCGCCAGGCCCGGGCTTGGGCGCGGACACTTCTTCGAGCCGCAAGACTTGCGGTTCTCCGAATTGATGGACCCGGATGGCCTTCATGAGCGGGAGGCAAGAGTATTCCTGCTGACGCTGGCTGGCCGCCCGAAGGCTTAACCACTAACGACGACCTTCAGGCGGCAACGCTGATGGCCTCCAATTTCTCGATTTTCCTGCGAAGTTTCCTCAAGGCCACATTTTGGATCTGACGGATGCGCTCGCGGGTCACCCCAAACTTCTCGCCGACTTCCTCCAACGTTTTTTCGCCGCCGCCGTCGAGCCCGAAACGGTAGCGCAGGATGGTCACCTCGCGCGGGTCGAGAATGTTGATCACCTTGCGCACGAGATCGGCGTTGGTTTTCTCTTCGAGGTCCTCGTAGGGAGTCGAAGCGCGCTCGTCGGCGATAATGTCGGCGATCCGGCTGGTCTCATCGTCGCCCAACGGGGCATCAAGGGAGGCTGGACGGATGGCGGCCGTCTGAAGTTCGCGAACCTGCTTGGCCGGAATGTCCAGTTCCGCACCGATTTCCTCCGGCGTCGGCTCGCGGCCCAATTCCTCCTCCAGTTTCACCGCGGTGCGCCGAATATGCAGCAGTTTGTCCGTGGCGTGGACCGGGATGCGGATGGTCTTGGACTGATCGGAAAGCGCGCGGCGGATCGATTGCTTGATCCACCAGGCGGCGTAGGTGGAAAGCTTCGCCCCCTTCTTGGGATCGAATTTCTCGACGGCTCTCATCAAGCCGATGTTGCCTTCATTGATCAGGTCGAGCAACGGCAAGCCATAGCCTTCATAGTCGCGGGCGATCTTCACGACCAGACGCAAGTTCGCCTTAATCATGTGTTCACGGGCTTTCGCGTCACCCTTCTGGATGCGCTTGGCCAATTCGATTTCCTCCTTTGGTGTCAGGAGCTTGGTCTCCCCAATCTCCCGCACATACAGGTGGAAGGCGGAGTCGCTGGCGCGCCGTAATGTGTCCGACGGCGCCGGCGGCGGAGCCTCGACGGCCGGTTCAACCCGGTTTTCCACGGCTGGCTCAACTTCAGGCTTAATCGGGGTGAGAAGCCGTCTTTTGGTCCGGGTCAAGAGCCTCCCGGAATGACGCCGCAGGCAGGGCAAGGGCCTTCCCTTTAACCGGCGGTTGCGTTTCGTTTTCATAGTGCCTTTCTCGTTTCCCAAATTTTTGTTCGCTTACCAAACTCCAGAATGGTCCCATCCGCAAGTCATGGTTCCGAGTTTGGCGATCTAGACTGTTACAAGAGCCTGAGCAGATGAAGCTTGCGAAGACAAGTCCCAAGCCCGATCGGGTCGTTCAGACCTAGGGCGGTTCTCATGGTGCTCATCGTCGCAAAACCAGTTTTCATGCGGAGCATACTGACCATTAGACAGTCAAGAGTAAATGCTTACTCACCATAATTTGGAAAAGTTTCGGTGACATTCGCTTTTTTCTCTAATTTTCGGCCTTGAAGCTCAGGCTGAGGGCCTTGGGATTGTAAAATCGCGCGATCGCTTCGTCTTTCATCCCCAACCCGCGCAGGGCAAACCAGACCGCCTGGTTCAGCACTTCTTCACGGGAAGCTTGGTAATCTACCACCGGTTTCTCCGGTAAGTAGATGGTGGCGACCATGTTCGCCAGATGGTGCGCAAACAGCAACAGGTTCTGCTTGCTGACGGGGCTTGGGACCAAATCACCCGCGGCGAGGGCTGCGTCCATAAACTCGATGATTCTCGAGAGACTTTGCGCGAAATGGTTGTGAAGCAGGAAACGGGTAAACGAGCCATCTTCAAGACAACTGTTGAGGATCATGCGGTGGCGCGTCTCCAGGCACATCCTTTCGCTCGCGCGACCGATGATGCTTGCTCGCATGGCATAATACACGATGCGCACCAGCGCGGATGTGGACGGCTCCAGCCCGAGCAATTTCTGCAATTCCGGGTCTCCACCCTGGCAGCCATACTGTTGTATTTCGGCATAAAGGGATTCCTTGCTGGGGAAATGCTTGTAGAGAAGCGCCTCGGAAACCCCCGCCGCCCGGGCCAGTTGCTTGGTCGTCGTATTGGCGAAGCCGTTGCGGGCAAAAACCGGCAACACAGCTTTGACGATGGCTTCCTTCCGTTCAGCGCAGCTTAGTCGCCTGACGTTCACTCCAACAAGTTCGTAAACACTTACTTATTGTCAACGCCTTTTGTGTTCCGCGCCTCCCCCCTCCACGTCCGCCCAGATTCCCGCCTTCAGCGCAACGAATTCACAATCCTCTCTGCCGCACTGCGAGGATTGTCTGCGCCATGAATGGGCCGTCCAATCACCAGCCAATTGGCTCCGGCTGCGATCGCCTCCCCGGCACTGAGGGTGCGCTTTTGATCTCCCACCGCGTCGTCCGGGCCGCGAATGCCGGGTGTGACGAGCTGCACGGTCATGGGAAGCAATTGGCGCAACGCGACGAGTTCGAGCGGCGAGCAGACGACGCCGCGCAGGCCCGCCGTGACGGCGAGCGTCGCGAGGCGTTCGACCTGTTTGCCGGGATTGGCCGGCAGGCCCACGGAGCTCAGCTCATCGGGACCCATACTCGTCAACACCGTCACGCCCAGCACCAGGGGGACCGGGCGGCCGAGGGTCTTGGCTGTCTCGTGAGCGGCCATTGCGGCGGCCCGCATCATTTCGAGACCGCCGCTGGTGTGAATCGTCAGCATCTGCACATCCAATCGGGTGGCGGCCGCCACGGCCTTGGCTACCGTGTGCGGGATGTCGTGAAACTTCAGGTCGAGGAAAACGGAGGCACCTGTGGCTCGGATCCGGTGGACGATCTCCGGTCCTGCGCTGGTGAAGAGTTCGCCGCCAATCTTGAAGGCGCCGACCACAGGAGCCAGTTGCGTGGCGAGCGTTAACGCCCGCTCCGCGCTTGGGACATCCAAAGCGACGATGATCGGATTCGACATGAGTTTAGATTGCGAAAACCGACGCGGACAGGGAAGGAATAATGCGTGAGCCGGCGTGCGTGGAAATGCATTATTTTTTTTATAATCCTCAAGCTGTGGCCGTTGAGGCCAAATGGCCGAGCCGTCAAGCCTGAGGCATTAACCTCTATCGAGTAATTGAATTGAAGGAGAGGGCCCTTTGTCTTTTGCTCCGTGAAATGAAATCATTGACCGAGTATCTCTTCTTTGAAGTCCCGAATCGGCGCGGGTTCGTGAACATCACCCGCACGATCGAAGACCTCGTGCGTAGGAGCGCCGTGCAGGAGGGGCTCTGCCTGGTCAATGCCATGCACACCACCGCCTCGATTTTCATCAACGATAATGAAAGCGGCTTGCTCCACGACTACGAAGTCTGGCTGGAAAAACTGGCGCCGCACGAACCGACCGCGCACTACCATCACAACCGCACCGGCGAAGACAACGGGGACGCGCATCTCAAGCGCCAGGTGATGGGACGCGAGGTCGTGGTGGCGATTACAAAGGGCAAACTCGACTTCGGGCCGTGGGAGCAAATCTTCTACGGCGAGTTCGATGGGCGGAGGAAGAAGCGCGTGTTGGTGAAGATTATTGGGGAGTAACGGGCGAAGTTGCGTGTTGAGCAACGACACGACCAAAAGCTTGCCGGCGTGCCCTTCCGTGCGCACATTAGCTTCGTGCTGCCGGACGAAAAACCTACGCCTGAACAAATCGCCATTTTCCGCCAGATGACCCCGGAACGCCGGCTGTCGCTGGCCGGACAACTTTACTGGACGGCGCGGGAACTCAAAGCGGCCTGGCTTCATGCACGACACCCCGAATGGACCGAACAACAGGTTTCCCAAGAAGTGACACGGCTATTCCTGCATGCTCGAAGCTGAGCTCTCGTTGCTTTTCATTCCGCCGCTGAATGCGCGACCTCCGAGCGCCGTCTCGATAGGCTGACGCAGTGAACGCGCGCTCGATCATTGTGGCCGGGGGCGGGGCGGCGGGCTTCTTTGCGGCCATCACCGCCGCCGAAGCTGGGGCGCGAGTCACGCTGCTGGAGAAGGGTCCGGAGTTTCTGAGCAAGGTGCGGATCTCCGGCGGCGGTCGCTGCAATGTGACACATGCGTGTTTTGAGGCGCGGGAGTTCGCCAGCGCCTTTCCCCGGGGCGAACAGGCATTGATCGGCCCGTTCCGCCGATTTCAAGTCAGCGACACCGTCGCGTGGTTCGAGGCACGCGGCGTCAGGCTGAAGGTTGAGCCGGATGGGAGAATGTTTCCCACGACTGATTCGTCGCGGACGATCATTGAGTGTTTGGTGGGCGCGGCGCGAGCGGCTGGCGTGACGCTGCGGGCCAACTGCGCCGCCGAGCGCGTGACCCGGCGGCCACAAGGGGATGGAGCCTTCGAGGTCGCGGTGACCGGCGGCGAGACGCTGGTCTGCGATCGCCTCCTGCTGGCCACTGGCGGGTGCCGTGCCCCGGCCCTCGGCGCATTGGCGGTGTCACTGCGCCACACGCTCGAGCCTCCTGTGCCATCACTCTTCACGTTCCACATCGCATCGGCGTGGCTGCGCGCGCTGGCCGGAGTGTCCCTGCCGGCCGCTGAGGTGTGTGTCCCCAAGACGGGCTTGCGGGAAAGCGGGCCGTTGCTGGTGACCCACTGGGGCTTGAGTGGGCCGGTCATCCTGCGGTTGTCGGCCTGGGGAGCGCGGCCGTTGCATGCATTGGACTACAAGTTCCCGCTCCTGGTGAACTGGCTGCCGCATCTGAGGGCGGAATCCATCGCGGGGGAGTTGCAGGCACGTCGCGACCGGGACGCGGCCAAGTACGTCGTGAACGTGCCGATCACGCCACTGCCGGCCCGGCTCTGGGGCGGACTGGCCGGGATTGCGGGCGTTGAGCCTGCCACCCGCTGGTCGTCGCTCACCCGCGAGCAACAGCATCGGCTCGTTCAGCAACTCACGCGGACGGAGTTCGCCGTGTCGGGGAAGAGTTTGAACAAGGACGAGTTCGTGACCTGCGGCGGAGTCCGGCTGGGCGAAGTGAACTTCAAAACCATGGAAAGCCGCGTTTGTCCGGGGCTCTACTTTGCGGGCGAGTTGCTGGATCTCGACGGCATCACCGGCGGCTTCAACTTCCAGGCGGCGTGGACCACGGGCTGGCTGGCAGGCCGCGCGATGACGGATTAGATCTCGGTCCTCGGACCACGACGAAGAAACCTCACCATCGAATCCCCGTGCCTCATCTGCTTTGCCTCGATCCAACCCAGGGTGAGACTCACCGTGTCGCGCCGGGCGTGGCCGAGGACAAACAGGCCGTCGGGCGCGAGCAGTTTGGGAATCAGCCCATCGTCGAGGAGTCGCTGGGACAAGGAAGTGGAGCGGCGGCCGATGTTTTTTTCCCCGAACGGCGGGTCGGCCAGGGCGAGATCAAATTGCGCGCCGGCCGCCAGGAGTTGCGGCAGAGCGACGAATACATCCTGCACGCGGAGTTGGAATTTTTCTCTGGCCACACCGATCCGATCGAAGTTCTGCTCGATGAAGCGGGCATGTTTCCGCGAAAGTTCGACGCAGGTGGCGTGCGCGGCGCCGCGACTCAGGCATTCCAGACTCAGCGCGCCCGTACCGCCGAACAATTCGAGGACACGTGCTCCGGCGACGCGGTCACCGAGGCTGTTGAAAATGGCCTGGCGCACCAAATCGGGTGTAGGCCGCACGCTGAGCCCTTCAGGCGTTTTCAAGATCTGACCTGCCGCCGTGCCCCCGATGATACGCATGGTCGATGAGGATGTGCGCGAGTCGCGGTCGTGAAGTGGAGGCAGCAGGGCAATTCCCGCGAACTCCGATGCTCCTGGTTCCCGGAGACAACGAAAGCGTCCCCAGGCAGGCGGGCTGTCCGGCCCACGCGGTTCTACAGGCCGCGTTTGAGCATGTATTGGAGCAAATCGGCCACGCGATTGCTGTAGCCCCACTCGTTGTCGTACCAGCTCACCAGTTTGAAGAAGCGCTTGTTCAATTCGATCCCGGAGCCTTCGTCATAAATCGAGGATGCCGCCGAATGGATGAAATCGGTGCTGACCACTTCGTCCTTGGTGGATTCGAGTATGCCCTTGAGATACGTCTGGCTGGCTTGCTTCATCGCCGCGGAAATTTCCGCATAGCTGGTGTCCCGGGTCGTTTTCACCGTCAGGTCCACACAGGAGACGGTTGGGGTGGGCACGCGGAAGGACATGCCGGTCAGTTTACCTTTCACTTCCGGGCAGACCAGGCCAACAGCTCTGGCTGCGCCGGTGGTTGAAGGAATGATGTTGATGGCCGCGCTGCGTCCGCCTTTCCAATCCTTCTTGCTCGGTCCATCCACCGTCTTCTGCATGGCGGTATAAGCATGAATGGTCGTCATCAGGCCTTCCTCGATGCCGAACCCTTCCTTGAGCAGCACATGGACGAGCGGGGCCAGGCAGTTCGTCGTGCACGAAGCGTTGGAGATGATTTGGTGCCTGGTCGGATCATATTTCTCGTGATTCACCCCCATCACGATGGTGATGTCTTCGTTCTTGGCGGGAGCAGAAATGATGACCTTTTTCGCCCCGGCCAGCAGGTGGCCCTTGGCCTTTTCCGCTTCGGTGAACAGGCCGGTGGATTCGATGACCAGATCGACGCCGAGTGGTTTCCACGGCAAGTCGGCCGGGCTCTTGGCGCTGACCACCTGGATGGGCTGTCCATTGACCAGCAGAACGTCGTCTTCGGGCTTATCAGCCGCCGATTTTTTGGAGCCGACGTCGCCTCGAAACCGGCCCTGGGTCGAATCGTACTTCAGGAGGTAGGCGAGGTTGTCGGCCGGCACGATGTCCCCGACCGCAACCACCTGAACGTCGCGGCCGAGCATACCCTGTTCGGCGATGGCGCGGAAAACCAGCCGGCCGATGCGTCCAAACCCGTTAATTGCGATCCTGACTGCCATAGTTCCTTTCTTTCGTTGCGATGACTAAAAGTTAGGCGGGCGATGTTAGCGGCGGAGCCCCGACCGTCAACGAAGATCTCTGCGCGCCGATCCCTGCGTGAAAATTCCTGCACGAAGCTTCAGGCACAACGATTCCTGGAATGCCTCCACGGTTTATTGACCGCGCCTTGGGACCAGGAACCGTGGCGGAGCACGCAATCCGCAATCCGCAATCCGCAATCCGCAATCAGGAGGTTCGTGGAAAGAGCACTCCAGGCCTGCGCCCTGCCGCGGTGATTTCCTTGCGCGGCGGCGCCTGACTGCGGTAGTTAAATCGTCAGCCTGCATGGCGTCCCGCCATTTTCGCCATTGCGGCAAAGGTTGCCCGCCTGAATCCGGGACGGCAAACGAAACGCGCGCTTATGAAAAATTCTCACAGCCTTCTCTGGTCCTGGGCGACCGCCTCGATTGCTTGTTCGACGATCGCCGCGGACAGCCAGACCGACGACAATCCCGCCCAGCACTTGCCGCCCCACATCCGGCAAGTGACCTGGTTCGGGGAGCGAGCCGACTGGTCGGCGGATGGAAAACGGCTGTTGTTCCTGTCGAAAACTTTCGGCGACGCCATGGAAATCGATCTGACGACGAGTGTGATCCGGGACCTGACCGCGCATTATCCGCATCGCGGTTACACCCGGGCCCTTTACCTGGCCAATGGGGACATTCTTCTGTCGGGGCCGGAGTCGTTCGATCCGCGGCATCCCGGGGAAGCGCGGGTGCAATGCGCCCTCTACATCCTGGACAGGAGTCTGACCCGGCCAGCCGAACCACTTGGCACGAAGTGCAGCGAAGGCCCGGCGGTTTCGCGCCGGCGTCTGCACATCGCCTGGACCCATGTTCACGACGAATACCCCGATCAACTGCCCGAGGGCGTCTCGCGCATGCAGGAGGCCGACATTGTTTACGACAACGGCAAAGCGAAACTGGCGAACCAAAAGCTCATCCTCGACAGTCGCGACCTGCCGTTCCACTGCACCCTGGAGACGCAGAACTTCCGTCCGCCTGAGGAACAGGAGCTGACGTTCAGCGCCTATGGCTATCAGGGCACCGAAGTGTGCGGACTGGACCTGAGCACGAAAAAGGTCACGAACTATTCCAAATCACCAGGCCAGTACGACGAACCCGAAGGCATCTACCCGGACGGTCAATACACGCTCGTGGAGTGCGACCGTCAGAACCATCAGGGCCCCGGCCATGTCGACCTGTGGAAACTCAAACTCGATGGCAGCGGCCAATACGAACGACTGACTTACTTCAGTGATTCTCCCGGCTACAAAGCCTCCAATCCAGTGGTAAGCGATGACGGCAAATTCATCGCGTTCCAGATGGCGAAGTCACGCGAAGCTGCCGGCGTCGGCCATGGCCTCTTCATCCTGGACCTCGAGAAGGCGAAGCAGACGCCGCCCTGAGCTCTCCAACCAGCTTCCGCGGTTTCCTTGTCCCAACCTCCGTCCTTGTGGACGCGGCGGTGGCCGCCAGCGCGCCGGCCTGGATCGGCGTGAGCTTCGAGGGACGACTTCCACTGCCTGGTGCTTCGCGGTTGGCGGCTTGCTTTAAGTTTGGCGGGTGAGCTAGCGTTGCCGCCCGAAAGCCGTCATGCAACTAGCCGACCTGAGCTGGCCTGCCCTCGCCGCGTTAAACAAGGACACCCCCGTCGTGTTCCCGGTCGCCGCGCTCGAACAACACGGCGGGCACCTTCCGCTTTTCACCGACAGTTTGTTGCTCGGCGAAATCATCCGACGCGCGGCCGAACGGCTGGGCGATGGCATCGTGTTCGCCCCCCTGCAGTGGCTGGGAAATTCCGATCATCATCTCGATTTTCCCGGCACGCTCTCGGCCCCGCCGCGGACCTACCTCGATCTTCTCGCCGGCTTGCTCGAGAATTTCATCCAGCACGGCTTTCGTCGCTTCGTCGTGCTGAACGGCCACGGGGGCAATGAGGTGCCCGGCCGGCAAGCCGTCTTCGAGGTGCGCCAACGCCACCGGCGTCGCCACGATTTGCTGTTGCTCTTTGCCACCTATTGGCAGCTGCGGTTGAAGCCGTGGGAAGCTGACCAGGGGCTGCAGCAGCACCAGATGGGCCACGCTTGCGAATGGGAAACTTCGATGATCCTTCGCCTGGCTCCGCATCTGGTGGGGCCGTTGGGGCACCTCGAGCCCATCCCTTTCGGCAACGCCTTCGAACCGGCGGTGCGAAGCTGGACCACCAAGGACCGCACCGGGCCGGGCCACATCGGCGATCCGCGTTCCGCCACCGCGGAGAAGGGCGAAGGCTTGTTTCGCGGGTTCACCGACGACGTGGTCGCGCTGCTCCAACGCGTCCTGCGCTGGGACGGGAGGTCATGGAACGGGTGAGTCCAACACCGCGATCACGGTCGGCTTCGTGGAAATGGGCGATCTGCGTTCTGCTGCTCCTGGCCTCGACGATCAATTACCTGGATCGCCAGACCCTGGCCAATGCCGCCGTCCGCATCGGCACCCAGTTTCAACTCGACCACGAACAATACGGCAACCTGGAATTTGTCTTCGGCTGGGCCTTTGCCGTGGGCTCCGCCCTCTTTGGCGTTGCGGCCGATCGCTTTGCGGTGCGCTGGCTCTATCCCGTCGTGCTGGTGTCATGGTCGGTCGTCGGTTTTGCCACGGGGCTCGTCCATTCCTACGGCGAACTTCTCGTCTGCCGCACTTTGCTGGGTTTGTTTGAAGGAGGGCATTGGCCCTGTGCCATCAAGACCACCCAACGCCTGCTCGAACCGTCCGATCGCCCAATGGGCAACAGCGTGCTGCAAAGCGGCACGTCGGTGGGCGCGATCGTCGCGCCGCTGGTCATGAGCGCCATGCTCACTGCGCGGTTGGACAGCTGGCGGATGCCGTTCCAGGTCGTCGGGGCCGCCGGCCTGGCGTGGGTGGTCCTCTGGTTCGCCCTGGTGCGCGGCGGTGACCTGGGAGCCGTCCCGGCGTCCCCGAGCACGACGGCGGCCTCCCGCGCCACCCGCGCGGATTTTTGGCGCCTGCTGATCAGCCGGCGCATGCTGGTGCTCTTCTTTGTCGTGGCTTGCATCAACACGTGCTGGCAAATCCTGCGCGCCTGGCTTCCGAAATTTCTTGAACAAGGCCGGGGTTACGCCGAAGCGAACGCCCTCTACTTCAATTCGCTCTTCTATGTGGCGACCGACATTGGGTGCCTCGGAGCGGGCGCGTTGACGCTCTGGCTCGCGCGGCGCGGCGTCTCCGTTCATGGCGCGCGCAGCGCGGTCTTCTTCGGTTGCGCCGCGCTCAGCGCCCTGACGCTCCTGACGGCCCACTTGCCGAAAGGGTGGATTCTCCTGGCGGCGCTGCTCCTCATTGGGGCAGGCGCGTTGGGAGTGTTTCCCATCTACCACGCGTTCACCCAGGAACTGTCGACCCGGCATCAAGGCAAAGTCACCGGCATTACCGGCGTGGCCGCCTGGATCCTTTCTTCGCCGGCGCAGAAACTGTTCGGACGATTGATCGACCGCACGGGCTCGTTCGACCTGGGGATTGCCATCGCCGGATGCCTGCCTCTGGCAGCGTTTCTTGCCTTGTGGCTGTTTTGGACTTTGCCGCGCGATCATCCCCAGGTGGCGGCGACGACTGCCCCGACTCACCCATGAACCCTCCGCAAGACTCCGCAAATCGATTTGCCGCTGGCTCCGGCGCAGGGGAAGCCGCCCCAAACCCGCCAGCCGACCTGACACGTCGCGAATTCGTTTCGACCCTCGGTCGGTCCGCGGCCGGGCTGGCCGTCGTGGCCGGCCTCCCTCCGGCGCAGGGCGCTTCCGTCGAAGAGAGGGGGAGCCCGGCGGGTGGTCCGCCGCGCCGCTTCAACGGGGCCCGCAAGAAGATTGCGCTATTGGCCACGGAGGTGCGGAAGTACTCGCACGCGCAACACTTCATCGACCGGTTCCTCGAGGGCTATGCCTGGCAAGGCCGGCATCACCATCCGCCCATCGATTTGGCCGGGCTCTACGTGGACCAATTCCCGGAAACCGATCTCAGTCGCGATCGCGCGCGCCGTCATCGCGTGAAGATTTACCCGACCATCGAGGAAGCCCTGACCCTGGGACGCTCCCAACTCGCCGTCGATGGCGTCGTCATCATCGCCGAACACGGTCTCTATCCCCACACGGAGAAAGGACAGACCCTCTACCCGCGTCACCAGTTCTTTCAGCGCGCCGTGAAAGTCTTCGAAGCGAGCGGCCGCGTGGTGCCGGTCTTCAACGACAAACATCTTTCGACCGACTGGGGTGAGTGCGTGGCGATGGTGCAGGCGTCGAAGCGGCTCGGCTTCCCCTTTCTGGCGGGCTCATCGCTCCCGGTCACCTGGCGCATCCCGGCCCTGGAAATGCCGTGGCAGGCTCCCCTCCTTGAGAGCGTCTGTGTCGGCTATGGCGGACTCGACGCCTACGACATTCACGGGCTGGAGACGGCCCAATGCATGTCGGAGCGGCGCGCCGGCGGCGAAACGGGCATCAAGTCGGTTCAGGCGGTGCGCGGGCCGAAAGTCTGGCAGATGCTGGGCGAACGGGAGAACACGGCGCGACTTTTTCTGGCCGCGCTCGCCCGCAGTTTTACCTGCCGAGGGCTGGAACGTTACGCCGTTGCCTTGCCGGACCTGGCCTGGCTGCGCAAAAACTTCAAGGCGCCGACGGCGTATTTTTTCGAGCACCGGGATGGGTTTCAGACTTCGCTGTTCCTCCTGAACGGTCTCGTGGCGGATTTCAATTACGCGGGACAGATGCGGGGGACGGGCGAGATCCTTTCCTGCCAGATGTATTTGCCCATGCCGCCGGGAGTGGCCACGTTGGCGGATTTTTTCAATCCGCTGGTCCACCACATCGAGCAGATGATCCTGGACAATGAAGCGCCGTATCCCGTCGAGCGGACGCTGCTGACCTCGGGCATGACGCTCTTCGCCTTGGACTCGTTCTATCGTGGCCAGGTGCCAAGGCTGACCCCGGAACTGGACGTGGCTTATTCAGCGACGCCGCGTTCCTGTTTTTGGAGAAGCTGAGCATGAGAACGCCCCGCAAAATCGCTTTTCTGCTCGAAGAATTCACCAACCTCTCCCCCGCCCAGCAACTGCTGGATCGATTCCTCATCGGCTATCCGAGGGACGGCATGTTTCACACCCCCGAGGGCACGACGGTCGCGGCCCACCTGATGTTGGGCAACAACGAGGCCGACTTCGAGAAACGGACGGACGAGTTTGACCTGATCCTCGCGCCGAACGCCGCGCAAGCCGTCGCCGGGGCCGACGCGGTCGTCGTGGTCTCGCGCAAAGCGGGGGCGGTGGCCCACGACCGGTTCCTGCAAATCGCCCTGGAAAGCGCGGCCAGCGGGTCGGTCTGTTTTGTGCACGGCGCGTTGAGCAACACTCTGGAACGAGGCCGCGAGCAACTCCGCCTCGCCCAGTCGCGTCACATCGCCCTGCTCGCCGGCACGCCCGTGGGCCTGACCTGGCGTCTGCCGGACGTGGACCTGAACCCGGGCACGCCGTTGACCGACGCGTTGATCGTGGTGCAGGGCACTTTTCCCGGCGCCGAACTGCACGCCTTGGAAGGACTGCTGCCAGTCATCGAACGCCGGCGGGGCGGCGAGTCCGGCGTGCGCAGCATCCGGTTCCTCGAAGGGAAGAACTTTTGGCGCGCCGGCGAGCAAGGGCACTGGTCGTGGCCGTTGTTGGCGTCGGCCCTCGCACGCTCGCACACGCCGCAAGGCGACGCGGTCCTGGATGGCCGCACGCAAGACCTGGTTGGTCTCGGCCTGGTGCCGAAGCTGGCTCGTGGCCCGCGCGGCTGGTTGCTCGAACATCACGATGGACTGCGCTCGAGCCTCCTGGTGCTCGACGGCGTCGTGGCCGACTATAACTTCGCCGTCCTCTCCGACCAGGGCGCCATGGTGTCCGCTCAGCTTTTCCGCGCTCCTCCGCCCGCCGAGCATCACTTCAGCCGTCTGGCGGCGACGGTGGAGGATTTTTTCCGCACGGGGAAGTCCCCCTGGCCCGTGCAACGCAATCTCCTGATCGCCGGCCTGCTTGAGATATTCGCCCGACCGGCCACCCGCACCGGCCACCGCTTGGAAACACCCGAGCTGCAGATCGCATACGGGGTCTGAATCGGCTGGAATGGTCATTGGTCATTCCCTCCCCCCGCAGCTCCCGTCTCCAGGAACGCCAGCAGGTCCAGGATTTGTTCCTGCGTCAAGGTGTTGACCAGACCAGCCGGCATCGGGGAGATGTCCGACGCGCGTTGCGATTGGATGTCCGCCTTGCTCACCCGCCGGCGTTGGTCCGGATCGACCGGGTTGATCACGATGCTCAACGTGTTCGCGTCTTCGCCGGCGATGCGCCCGTCGACGATCGCCCCGGACTTCAGAGAGAGACTCACCGTGCGATACGTCTCGGCGATGACTTTCGACGGTTCGAGGATGCTTTCGAGCAGCGCGCGCCGATCGAACCGGCTGCCCACCGCCGATAGGTCCGGTCCCACCAGGCCTCCCTCCCGGCCGACGCGGTGGCATTGGGCGCAGCCGGCCTCGGAGAAGAGTCGCTGGCCACTCGCCAGATTGCGTCCCACGACGGGCCCTGGCAGCGCACCGGCAAAATCAGCCATCGTCCACTCGCGCACGAATGGACGCGCCGGCGCGGGAGGAAGCGGGGCGGCTGGCGGCTGGTCAAACGCATTGCCTCGACTCGCCAGCGCCGCCCGTTCCGACGGCGCGAGCGTGGCCTCGGCGTCAGCCTGGATATAGTTCAAGTAGCTCATCAGCATGTTCGCGCCTTGAAACTCGCGCCGGCCGCGGCTTAACGTGCCGAAGTAAGCCTGGCGATCGTCGAGGGACCAGCCCTCCTTCACCTGACGCAGCAGGAACAAGTATTGGATCTGCTCCTCCTGCGTTCGCGCCAGGGTGAGGAGCGGCATCGTTTTGCGGACCACTCCCGGAGCCTCCAGATACACCAGCAGTTCGGCCAGTTGCTGATTTTCCCGCCAATCCTGCGCGGGATACAGGGCGTTCAACATCGCCAGCGCGCGGATGGACTGCGCCGTCTCGGGGCGTCCGTGACGGATAAAACTCACCGCCAGGGCGCGCAGCGCGACGAGGCGTGAAGTAGCCGCGCGGCGCGGCGAAAGCAAATCGAGCAACCGCTCGCGCACTCGTTGTTGCGCCACATCATCTCCCACGCGGGCCAAAGCGAGCAGTGCGCTCGTCTGCGCCGCAACCAAACGAGGCTCCTCCCCGCCGCTCCCGCGAAGTTCGTGACCGAAGTCCGCCAAGGCGCGATCCCGCCAGAGATCGACGGGAAGAGATTCAAGGGTCGTGCGCGCGGTGTATTGTGTCCAACGATCGGCGCGCAGAGCGTTCCACACCAGGTCGAGGGTCCCCGGGTCGTGGCTCCCGCCGAGCGCCTCCAATTTCCGACGCAGGAGACGGGCCGGTTCGGACGCGCGCGCGGCCGCCGCGGCCGCCGCGCTGGTGTCATCCTTGGATACATTCATCCGACCCGGCCGTAGTGCCCTCGCGCGATAAAGGCCCGATTGCGTCCGTCGTCCGCCGGTCACGAAATACATCGCCCCGTCCGGGCCGAAGTCGAGTCCGGTGACGTTGAGTGGCCGTCCTTTGAGGAATGTCTCGAAGCGACCGGTGTAGGTTCCGTTGGTGGGCGTGAGGTGGACGGCGAGGATGCGGCCGTAGGCCCAATCGAGGATGAAGAGCGCTGCGCGATACGGCGCCGGGAAAGCGCTGCGCGTGCCGAACAGCACCGCGGTCGGCGATGCCAGGCCGATGTCGACCACGCTGGGCAACGTGTCCGGTGACCAGGCCGGCAACACGCCCGTGCCACGGCGCCAGCCGTAATCGCCTCCCGGCACGAGGTGCAGGACGCGCGTCGGATGGTACCAAGGCAGTCCGACGTCCCACTCCATGTCCGCGTCGAACGTGAACAATTCACCTTCGGCATTGAACGCGACTCCGAAAGGGTTGCGCAACCCGCCGGCCATCAACTCCCACGTCCGGCCATCGCGGTCCGTCCGGATGAGATGACCACACGGCATTTGCACATACGCGCTGAACAGGTGTTTGTCCCAGACCGCCGGCAGCAACCGATCCTCGCCGTAATGCGCGAAAGGCGACTGGGCCGCCACACCCTCCGGCGGCAACTGCACGTCGTCACCGTGGATGCTGTAGATCATCCCGTCGGGCCCCAGGGCAAGCTGGTTGCGGCCGTGGCCCACGCCGCCGGGAGTTGCCTTGAGCAGTTTCACTTCGTCGAACTGATCGTCGCCATCCGTGTCGCGGAGTCGGTAAAGACCCTTGGAATTATTGGCGTTCGCATAGAGGGCATCGTAGGCGAAAAGCAGACCACGGCATTCCAGCAGGTTGGTGTTAATCGTCTCCAGGCGGACCGAAGTGTTGGTCGGCCCGGGCAGGGTCAGGCGCAACAATCCACGGTCTTCCCGCGCAATCACCACCCGCCCGCGCGGGTCGAACGCCATCGCCACCCACGAACCTTCGCCCGGCTGAGCCGAGCGGACCAGGTCAACCGCGAAGCCCGGCAACGGCGTGAGCTGAGTGACGGCCGTCGCCGCGTTGGTGCCGAGCGCTTCCTTCCACTGATTGTAATCCTCCTGCGGACCCGGCGGGGCGGCCGCCAGCAATGTCATCCTCCCGCCGGCCATCACCAGCAGTGCACAGAGACGATAGATGCCAAATGAAGCGGTCACCCCTTAATCATGATGATGGTGAGCGTGCGGATCCGCGGCCGGAAAGTGAAAGCTTTGCAAGGATATCACCTTCGCCCCTGCATCGCCTTCCCGGACCAGGTAAGCAGCGTCCAGTTTAAGATCGACCAGGCTTTGTCGGGTGCCGCTGCCGGGCCAAAGAATCTCCACCGTGCGGATCCGGTCAGCCTTCCCCAGGCCCAGTTCCAGGCGCAAGGGGTTTGCCCCAAAACTGCCTCCCGAACCGATCGTCCGGCGCAGGGAGCGCACACGCCCCTGCTCCTCGATCTCCACCCGGACCCTTGCGCCGATCGCACAGCGATTGGCGCGGACACCCTGCAGGCGCAGCTTGAGCCAATGGTGGCCGAAGCCCGGATTCTCATAGAGCACATTCGGGTAGACGTCGCCGGTCATCGCCCCTCCCATGTCCTCATAAATGTCCTGGTCTCCGTCATTGTCGATGTCGGCGAAACAGACGGCATGGCCTTTTTGCAAATGCCCGAAACCGCCCGCGGTGGTGACATCCTGAAAAAAACGCCCTTCGGCATTTCGAAACATGCGGTTCGGGATGATCGTGAGCAAGTCCGGATCGCCCGTGCCGAGGTAGAAGTCCAGCCAGCCGTCTCCATCAAAGTCCAACCAGGCGGCCGTCTGCGTCGGGTGAAACGAAAGCAATCCCGCCGCTTCGGTCACATCTTCGAACGTTCCGTCCCCCCGGTTACGGAGCAGCGAGTTCGGAAATCTGCCCTCTTCGCGCAGCCAGGCGCCGCGCAGCACCAGCACATCAAGATTCCCGTCGTTGTCATAGTCGGCGGGCGCCAGGCTGAGTCCGCCCACCAGGCCCAACAGTCCCGCTTGACGGGTTCGCTCCGTAAAAGTTCCGTCCCCGTTGTTTCGGAAAAAACGCATTTGGTCGCGCAATCCAATGGAAGTCACCATCACGTCCAGGAGATTGTCCCCGTCAAAATCGTCCACCACGCTGCCGCCGGACAATTCGTTCGGGGCCAGGCCGGCGAGCGGCGCCAACTCGCGAAACTTGGGAAACCCGATGTCCGACGCGAAGACTCGCGGGGGAATCAGCCAGCGCGACGGCACGTGGCCTGGATAATCGCCCACGGTCATGGCGGCCACGTTCAGGAGCCAACGGGCGGCCAGGTTGTCGGGGAACTCCTCGAGCAAGTTGGTCAAGATCCCGATCGCCTGGCGGGACGGGGCCGGCCAACGATGAATCCCGCCCCCGCGCAACGGCAGCAGGCAGGAGTCCGCATTGTGATTGCTCAGGCAATTCAGGCGCTCGCCTTCCCGCAGATGGCACAAGGCCTGGTTGAGGCGCAAGTTCACTTTCTTGCCCTCGTCCAGCACACGTCCTTCCCGCGTGGCCAACCGCTCCGCCTCGGCAAACTCGGCCAGGCTCTCAAGATTGCGGCCGGAGTTGAGCAGTGCCTCGGCCAGACGGAAGCGCAGGATAGGATCGCTCGCCAGGTCAGGCCGCTCGGCGATCCGTCGGCGCAACACTGCCACCTGGCCTCCCGCCAGGAACCGTGCATTGAGCGGATCGACGGTCCGGGCGATTTGTTCGAGCCGTTCCGCCATGCGGAGGGTACTGGGGGCACGAGGGTCCACTTCGTCGGCCGCGACGGCGCTTTGGCCTGCGCACGTGATGACCAGGAGCAGGGCAACCGCAAGTCGGCGGGGCACACCAGCAATCGAAGGAGCCAACCATGGCAGAGGGTTGAACCTGCGCGCCAACCGCGAACAAAAGCCATGCACCCATTCTTGATAACCACAGGATTGATCGGGAACAAGGGCAAAGCCAGGAGCGCGAACAGCCATGTCCGCGCTCCTCGCCTAGCGTGGAGCTTTCACGCCGCGACGGGGGAGGCAGCGGTCGCCCGCGTCCTGGCCGTTTCCAGGTCTTCCTTGCGTTGCTTGAGGCTCTTGAAGAATTCGTAGCCTTCGCGACACCGGCGCACGAACACATCCTTGTCCTCCAACATGGTTTTAATGATGCGTAGAATCGGCTTCGGTCGGAGGTAATAAGCGCGGTAGAAACGATCCACCGCCTCGAAGATCTCGTCCTTGCCCAGGCCGGGATACTCCAACGCGCTTTGCTGGAAGCCGTCCTGGTGGACGATGTCGGTCTTGTCCTTCTGACTGAACCAGCCATTGAGTTTGGCCATGTCGTAAAGCTCGGTTCCGGGATAGGGCGCGGCCAGGCTGACCTGGATGCTGAAGACATCCAGTTCCTGGGCAAAGCGGATGGTGCGCTCGATCGATTCCCGGGTCTCAACCGGCAGACCCAGAATGAAAGTGCCATGAATGACCACGCCGGCCCGATGGCAGGCCCGGGTGAAACGGCGCATCTCCTCCATCGTCACCCCCTTCTTGATGCGCGTGAGGATGTCGTCGTTCCCACTCTCGTAGCCGACGAGAAAGAGGCGCAGCCCGGAATCCTTGAACGACTTGATCGTGTCGTAGTCCAGGTTGGCCCGGCTGTTGCAACTCCAGGTCAGGCCGAGCGGCGCGAGCTTCTGCGCGATGTCGCGCGCGCGCGGCAGGTTCGCCGTGAACGTGTCGTCGTCGAAGAAGAACTCTTTGACCTGCGGAAACAGTTTCTTCATGTAGGCCATTTCATCGGCCACATTTTGCGCGGAGCGAACCCGGTATTTATGTCCGCCGATGGTCTGAGGCCAAAGACAGAAAGTGCACTGGGCCGGGCAACCGCGGCCGGTGTACATGCTGACGTAGGGATGGAGCAGGTAACCGATGAAGTAGTTCTCGATCTGGAGATCGCGCTTGTAGACGTCCGCCACCCACGGCAGCGAGTCCATGTTCTGGATCATCTCGCGTTCCTTGTTGTGGACGATCCGGCCCTCCTTGTTGCGGAAAGAGAGACCATCGATCGTTTCGAGCGGGCGGCCTTCGGCCACTTCCTTGCAGGTGAAGTCGAATTCCTTGCGCCCGACCCAGTCGATGGCGGGCGAGGCTTTCAGGGTTTCGGCGGGCAGGACCGCCGCGTGCGCGCCGACGAAGCCAATTTGCGTCTCAGGTCGGTTGGCCTTGATGGCCTCGGCGACCTTCGAGTCGTTCTTCAGCGACGGGGTGCTGGTGTGAATGATGACGTGGTCGAATCGCTTGGCTTCTTCGAGGCATTGCTTGATGTCGAGGTTGTGCGGCGGGCAATCCAGCAGCTTGGCCCCCGGCACGAGCGCGGCGGGTTGCGCCAGCCAGGTCGGATACCAGAACGAAGTGATCTCGCGCCGCGCCTGGTAACGCGAGCCGGCGCCGCCGTCAAAACCATCAAAACTGGGTGGAGAGAGAAAGAGTGTTTTACTCATGGAAATTCAAGACGGAGCCAGTCGGCTCAGGGGGCTTTCTTCGGCGCGATTTTGGCGAGCAGATCGTCGCGCTGGGTGGTGTCGCCGGTTCCACCACTACCGCCGCTGTCCCGGTGGAGGTGACTTGCTTCGTTCCCGAGCCGCACCGCTGGCGTGCGACTCACCGTCGCCCCGGGCGGGTTGATGGCCGCCTTGGCTTCGGCGAGATGCCCCTTGCCGGCGGAGTAGCCGTTGAAGGCGTGCACCCCGGCGCCTGCTCGGTAGGGTTTCGGTTTGGGCCAGAAATTGTATCGGATATTCTTCCAATTGTCGCCCCGCTGGTAATTCGTGCCGAGGGCTCCGCTGGGGTCGTAACCGCAGTGGACCATGCAGTTCTCGCAACGCGGGTCGCGGGCTTTGCCGTTGACCACGCCGTATTTGTCCCAGTCCACTTTGTTGAGCATCTCCTCATAGCCGGCGTAGTGTCCGTCGGTCATGAGATAACAAGGCGCCTTCCAGCCGCGGATGTTGCGGGTGGGAATCGCCCAGGCCGTGCAAGTCAGTTCGCGTTTGCCGGCCAGGAATTCCTGATAGACCGGCGTGCCGAATATGGTGAAGCGTTCGCCCCATTCCTGGATCTTGGCGAACTTCGCGCGAGTCATGGCGCGCGTCAGGAAGAAGTCCTCCGGCTTTTTGCCCAGGCGCTTGACCATGTCCTTCTTGGCCGCGTCATAATCATAGCCCGGAGAAATGGTGTGGCCGTCCACTTCGAGGGAGCTGAAATACTCGAACATCTGCTCGATCTCTTCGACCTCGGTTTCCTTGTAAACGGTGGTGTTGGTGGCCACCTGGTAGCCGAGGATCTTGGCCATGCGGATGGCCTCGACGCATTCCTTGAAAACCCCTTCGCGTTCGACAATCAGGTCGTGGGTGTATTCGAGTCCGTCGATGTGCACGTTCCAATACATCCAGCGGCTGGGACGAATGGTGACCTTGGCGCGGGCCTTTTCGCCGGATTGCCGGACGGCCTCGGCCTCCTTTTCGCTGATCAGCTTTTCAGCCAGCAGTTCGAGGAGCTTGACCTCCATGTTCGGACCGTAATCGGCGGCCATGTAGTCCCTCATCTTTTTCCGCATGAACATGCCATTGGTGCAGACATAGACGATGCGGCCCTGGTCGAGGCACCCGGCGACTAGCTCTTCGATTTTCGGGTAAATCAGCGGCTCGCCTCCACAAATGCTGACCATGGGAGCGTCGCATTCCACAGCGGCCGCCAGGCAATCCTCCAGGCTCATCATGTCCTTGAGGTTCGTGGAATACTCGCGAATACGCCCGCAACCCGTGCAGGTCAGGTTGCAGGTGTGGAGCGGTTCAAGCTGTAACACCATGGCAAACTTCGGCGTTTTGCGCAGCTTGTGCTTAATGATATGTCTGGCGATCTTCGCCGTCAGCGCGAGGGGGAAGCGCATAGGTTTTAGTTTGATTGTGCGACGAAATGGACAGACTCTCGCGTGGGACGCGGAGCGGAAGGCGCCTCGGCATCGGGCAACGCCTGACCAAAGAAGCCTGGCAACAAAAACGTTGCGGGAGACACGCTTTGCGACGTGTTGATCCCGCTGCATCCTGTACCGAGCAAAACTACGGCTGCGATTAAGATTGCCCAAGCTGGCTTCCTGTCCGATTGCACCGGCGCATAATAGGTTGCGACGAAATGATGGCAACACCTAATTCGGGGCACGCGCCACCGCGATCCCGAGAGAGGCCGGCCGTGACGCAGGCCTCCCCGCCGGCAGGTTGGGCTGGGATCCTTTGGGTCGGATGGTTGCCTTTCCGTCCGCGGCTGCTTTGGGGGTTGCTCCTGTGCTGTTTTGCCGGCCTTGGACTTGCCGGAGAGACTCGCCCGCCAACTTCGCCACCACCTGGCCAGGCCGTGTCCAACCGCGTCCATCGTCTTTATCTTGAGTCACGACACCGCTGGCGGGAACAAACCAACAACGCTGAGGCAGCTTGGCGATTTGCCCGCGCCTGTTTCGACCGGGCGGATTTCGCGACCAACGACCTCCAGCGCGCCGCCATCGCCGAGGAAGGCATCGCCGCCAGCCGCCAGACCATCAAACTCCAGCCCAATTCCGCTGCCGGCCATTATTATCTGGGTCTGAACCTCGGCCAACTCGCCCAAACCAAACTGCTCGGCGCCATCAAACTCATCGAACAGATGGAAGCCGCTTGGAAAAGGACCATCGAACTGGATGAGAAATTTGACTACGCCGGCCCGCGCCGTTCCCTCGGCTTGCTCTACCTGGATGCGCCCGGCTGGAGTATCGGCAGCAAAACCAAAGCCCGCCAGCACTTGCGGAAAGCCGTTGAACTCTTCCCGGACTACCCCGACAACCGCCTCTGCCTGCTCGAAGCCGAGCTCAAATGGGGCGAGACGAAAACCGTCAAAGCGCAAATCGACGCGGTGGAACAAGTCCTCAAAGCCGCCCGAACGCGGCTCACCGGCGAAGAGTGGGAACGAGAATGGCAGGATTGGAACGAGCGCTGGCAGAAGATCAAAACCAAGGCCGCCCCGTGACGGCACGGCACGACGTCCGCGTCGGACGGCGTGACGCGTGCGTGACATTGCTCATTGCTCATTGCTCATTGCTCATTGCTCATTTTGGATTGGGGGGGAGGTGACCAATGATCAATGGGTCGTGGTGAGAAGGCCCATGCGGCCAAATGCACAATGTGCAATGAGCAATCTGCAATCCGCAATCCGCAATCCGCAATCCGCAATCAACGGATGCACCAAAGGGCCTGGTGCGTGCGGAGGAAAAGCTCACCGTCGGAAGCGGCCATCGACCCGATGGTCGTCTCACCGATGGAATTGGTCGCCAGCACTTCGAACTTCGGACTGGCTTTGACCACGAACGCGTCGCCGCCCTGGTTGATTGCGTAGAGCTTGCCGTCGGCCAGCACCATCGATGACCAATTATCGGACCTGGGCGCCGGGCCTTTGAGCCGCTCTTCCCAGACCAGCTTGCCCGTTTCCAGCTCAAAACATTCCGCCACCCCCGGGTCATTGAGGATGTAAATGTGACCATCGTGGATGACCCCCGAACCAATGCGCTGCTTCGTCTTGGGATGATGCCAGAGGCGCCGGGACTCGGTCACGTCGCCGCTGCCGCCGGCTTTCACCGCGAGCGCCATCCCATTGAAACCGCCCATGGCCACCACAATTTCTTTTTTGCCGTCAAAGAGCGGGGAGGTGTAGGCGAGCGGGTTGAGACCCGAACAAGTCCAGAGCTCCTTGCCGCTCTTCGGTTCGAAAGCGGCCACGCGCTTGGGCCAGCTCAACACCAGTTCCTCGCGCCCGCCCGCCTGAATGAACACCGGCGTGCTCCAGGAACCGATCCATTGCGGTTTGTCTTGCCCGGATTTTTTCTCGCCCGAGTCGCCCCCCGGCTCGTCCACTTTCCAGATGTCCTGGCCGGTGGTTTTGTCCACGGCGATGAGAAATGTGCGCGCGCCGGGGCCGAAGTTCAGCACGCAAAGGTTGCCGTGCAGGACGGGCGAAGAACCGCTGCCCCAGATGTGCCGTTGCGGACCCAGATCGCGATGCCAAAGTTCACGCCCGCTTTTGTCGTAACAGAACAAACCCGCCGAGCCGAACCAGGCGATGACCCGTTCGCCATCGGTCACGGGCGAGGAAGAAGATTGCGGGTTGGTTTCGTGCGTCAGTTCCTTCTCCGGGTAGGTCGGCCCCTGTTGCCAGAGCCGTTTGCCGTCCGCGCGGTCGAAGCAAAGCAGGGTGCGCCGGCCATCCTTCTCGATCGCCTGCGTGACAAAGACGCGCTGGCCCCAGACGATCGGCGTGGAATTGCCGCGCTCGGGCAACGGCACGCGCCAACGAACGTTCTCGTTGGTGCTCCAGTGCAGCGGCAGGTTCTTCTCCGAACAAACACCCGTGCCCTGCGGTCCGCGCCAGGCAGGCCAATTGTCGGCCACCGCCGGATCCGCCAGACAGAACCGTAACAGGAAGATGAAGAAAGACACGCGCCCGAGTCCGAGGAGAATTGTCGTGTGCATGCGCCCACTTAAGCATCAGCGGCGGCGGGAGGGAAGCTTTTGGCGCGCGGGTTGAGGGCAAGTTTTTTTTCGCGCTCCACGGATGCGGTGCGGTTCCTTGACCGTGCGGGCGGATTGCAGTCTTGTTGACCCGTGCCAGGCCATTCACCAGGAAGTTCTCCCCCGGCAGATGGGTGCAAAAAAATGTTCCGTACGGAACACGTTTTTGGTCCTCGCCGATTGGTTCTGGTCGTAGGCGCTGTTGTGGTGGCGGCAATTGTTCTCCTCCTCTATCCACGCAAATCGCTCTTCCCTCCGCTGCCCGAGCCACGGAGTGGCGTCAGAAAGTAGCCCACGGCGTAAGCCGTGGGAGGTGGCGCACTGGAGGCGAAGCCCCGGCAGGGGCGACAGAAACGAGGCGAACAATTCTTTCGCCGCTCCGCGGCTCCTGCCCTTCAACGCCGACCCCCACGGCTGGCGCCGTGGGCTACTTTCTGGCGCTGCTCCGCAGCTCACGGCTTGGACTCCGCTCCCCCAAAAAGATGCGCCTGGCGCGCTGGAGATGGGATGGGGTTCCTTGACCGTGCGGGTGGATTACAGTCTTGTTGACCCGTGCCAGGCCATTCACCAGGAAGTTCTCCGCCGGCAGATGGGTGCAAAAAAATGTTCCGTACGGAACACTTTTTTGGTCCTCGCCGATTGATTCTGGTCGTAGGCGCTTTTGTGACGGCGGCAATTATTCTCCTCCTCTATCCGCGCAAATCGCTCTTCCCTCCGCTGCCCGAACCGAATGGTTACGACGTGTTAGTCCAAGCCGCCGCCAAGATTACTCGCAGTCACACCAACCTGAAGGAGATGGCGCCGAGCGAACTCGCTGCTCTTGTGGCAACGAATCAGGCCGCGCTACGCGAACTGCGGCGCGGTCTGGAATTGCCATGCGCCGTCCCCGTGGTGATGAACGAAGGCTGGATGGGAACGCAAGTGACAAACATGGCGAGTCTGAAGGCGGCTGCTTTGGCCATGGACGCCGAAGCGTTTTTCCTAACGCAACAGGGAGATGTCCAGGGCGCGCTCAACGGGTGCCTCGACGTGTTGCGATTCGGTCAAGCTATCTCCAGACACGGGTTGTTGATCAATTTCCTGGTCGGTTCCGCTTACGAAGTGATGGCGGTCAGACGCATGACCAATCTCGTTACTACTCTCAATGCGGCGCAGTGCCGACGCGCCGCGATTGCTCTTCAGGAGCACGAGTCTCAGCGCGAACCGCTCGACGAGATCTCTCACAGGGACCGAGAGTGGTCGCGCAGAACCTTTGGACTCTTCGCGCAAATTCGTGAGATGATTGAGGCACGTTCGCTAGATCCCTGGAAGACATTCAGGTTTTTTGACGTAGAAAAGGATTACCAGAAGCGTGCGCTCGAAGTACGCTTTACCATGCTTCGGCTGGCTGGCCGGGCTTTTGAACTGGAACGTGGACACAAGCCCACGCGCGCATCCGAGTTGGTGCCCGACTATCTTCGCGCGGTTCCAAGTCATCCGCAGTCACGAGCCCCGCTCGAATTGCCGTGATGGTCTTGCATTACACAGTGCGGATGAGCTCTGATCTATTTCGCGCCCCAGGGATGCGCTCCACTACCGTTGAATTAAGGAACACCCTGCAATTGTGCCCCAACGGGGCTGCATCCTCCAGCCCAGGGTTGGCCCGCGCAGCGGGGCTACCCTGGGTAGGCGCGTTGAGGTGTGCACAACCCCAAAGGGGTTGTGGCGTCCGGTGCGCTTTCCTTGGCTCAACCCCGTTGGGGTTGGACGTTCTGTGGCCAG
>WNGF01001936.1_pt1 | contig 54196 bp, 56 predicted proteins | sample 5400641 | NCBI WGS metagenome assembly WNGF01 (sample SAMN13153371, study PRJNA577476) | soil metagenome | isolation source: 80 cm soil or saprolite under grassland replicate 2 | place: USA:California | collected 2016-06-15
CTGCGGCGGCAGCGTCAACAAGCCGTTCTGCGACGGGACCCACTCCAAGATCGGCTTCCAGGCGGCCGAAGCCGCTGTTCGCGCCGAAGACGCCGCGCAAGAGAAGAAGTAGAGTTCACCCCAGGTTAGCGCCTCGAAAAAAGCGCGCGGCGGGTGGCCCATTCAAGCTTCTTTTGCTTGAGTGGGGCTGTTGCTTTTGATTTTTTCTTGAAGGGTCATCCTGAGCGCAGCGAAGGACCCCAGCAGGCTCGCAACCCAGCAGCAACGCTTCAAGTTTTTCAGCCAACAAAGCGCGGGCATTTTGCTTTGAACGTCGAACAATTCTCAAAAGGATTGAACTTCGTCCGCATCACTCATGCCGAAAGGACCGATTCTATCTCTTAGCGAGGTTTCAAGAACCAGCGGGGAAGTTTACTGGTTGAAAAGCTTCGGGCAGCACTACGAATGCTATCTTCGCTGGGGGCCTTCGCTGCGCTCAGGATGACCTCTAAAAAATGAAATGCTCGCGAAATTCGCGAGCATCAGCGCTTTTAACTCTGAAACCTTGAAACTTTGAAACCTGCCTTTAGTGCACCGTCCGCGACTTGCGGCTCATGTAGTCCATCAGCAGGTACTGGCCCAGCGTATACGGCGTGGTGAAGTATGCTTTGCCGCGGCACATCTCCGTCACCTTCTGCACAAACTGCACCAGGCCGCGATCGCTGGCCAGCATGAAAGTGTTAATCATCACCCCCGCGCGCTTGCACTTGGCCACCTCTTCCAGAGTCTGGCTCACGACCATGGGATCGAGTCCAAAGGCGTTCTTGTAGATCCTTCCGTCGGGCAGCGTGACCGCCGAGGGCTTGCCGTCGGTGATCATGATGATCTGCTTCATGTCCTTGCGCTGGCGCTGCAGAATGCGTTGCGCAATGCGCAGCCCCTCGCGCGTGTTGGTGTAGTACGGCCCTACGCGTACGCGCGCCAGTTGCGAGACGGGCAGCTCCTCGGCCGAGTCGTGGAAGAGCACCAGCGAGAGCGTATCTCCGGGATACTGGCTGCGGATGAGCTGCGAGAGCGCCATGGCAACTTTTTTCGCGGGCGTAAAGCGGTCTTCGCCGTAGAGGATCATCGAGTGCGAGCAGTCGAGCATCAGCACCGTGGCGCATGAAGACTGATACTCGCACTGGTGCACGTGCAGGTCGTTGTATTCGATGTTGAGCGGCAGCGAGAGGCCGTCGCGCCGGATCGCCGAGCCCAGCGTCTGGTTGATGTCGAGGTTCAGCGTGTCGCCGAACTCGTAGAGCTTGCTCGATCCGCTGGTTTCGATGCCGGTGGCGGTGTCGCGCGTGTCGTGGCGGCCAAAGCTGGAGCGCCCCAGCGAGCTGAGCAGGTCGCGCAGCGCGCGATAGCCAAGGAAATCGAGCCCCTTGTCGGTGACCTCGAACTTCAGCGGCCTGTGCTGGTCGGCGCCCGCGCTGCCCGGCGTGCTGGTCATGCGCGCGGGCTCGTGCGGCGGAGAGATGGTGACGTAGCCCTCCTGCTCCATGCGCTCGATCAACTCGTCGATCAGCTCGTCCAGCGTGCCCTGCTCCTGCATGCGGCGCAACGCCTCTCGCGTCTGCTCGTCGAACTGTGCGGAGTTGAACAGGGCATTGCGGATGGCCTCGCGCAGCGCCTCCAGCGCATCGTCGGGAGCGCCCGGCTGGTAGTAGCGGCTGAACTCGTCCTCGAAGCCGCTCTCCAGCAGAAAGTCGCTGAGCGCGTCCATCAGGTCCTCGAGGCTCAGCTCCTCCACCAGGTTCGGGATGTACTTGCTGTAGCGGACGCGCTTCATAAATTACTTGTCGATTCGCCGTTCCCAGGTCAGCGCCGCAGAAAACGCGGCGCTGACCTGGGAACCTGTACTGATTCTTCCCGCTCAATTGAAGCTGCGGTTCTTCTTGCGCTCCCAAGTGATCTCATAGGGCTCGCGGTCCTCGCGTTCGGCGTAGCGCGGGGACTTTTCGCCGGCGGTAAAGACGCGCTCCTCGGTACGCCCGATGCGCTTGTGGGCGTGCAGCCCTTCCAAAATAAATTCCGCCGCCGAGATGATCGATTCGCCCGGCTCTCCTTCGCCCACGCCGACCTTCTGCGTCTTCTCCAGCAGCCCCTGGATCTTCTCCAGGGCTTTGAGTCCCTCGTGCGTGCGCGTGCTGTCGGTCAGAGTGACCTGCCCGCCCAGATCGAACCACTGCACCACCTGTTTGAGGTCATTCGAGCCGCCGCCTGCTCCGAAGTAGCCGTCAAAGACGCTGGCCACGGCGCCCTGGATCACCTCACGCGCAACGGTGTCGGCCCCCTTCATCTCGCCCTCGTACTCCAACTCCAGCTTGCCGGTGATCGACGGCATGGCCGCGTAGATGTCCGAGATGCGCGGCACGGCGAGCCGCGAGCCCTCGCGCAGCGCGCGGCGTTCGGCGTTGGAGACCACGTTCTCCAACACCGTGATCGGCAGCCGCTGGCTGACGCCGCTGCGACCGTCTACGCGCTTGTCCTGGCGCGCCATGAAGGCGATCTGCTCGCAGGTCTGGCGCACGTAGTCCGGGATCTGCAGCTCGGGGCCGCCGCGCTCGCACCAGGCCTCCTGTGCGGTGATGGCCATGCCTTCCTGGACCGTCGCCGGATAATGCGTGCGGATCTCGCTGCCGATGCGGTCCTTGAGCGGGGTCACGATCTTGCCGCGCGCGGTGTAGTCCTCGGGGTTGGCGGTGAAGACCAGCGCCACGTCCAGCGGCAGGCGCACCGGAAAGCCCTTAATCTGCACGTCGCCTTCCTGCATGATGTTGAACAGTCCCACCTGGATCTTGCCTGCCAGGTCGGGCAGCTCGTTGACAGCGAAGATGCCGCGGTTGGCGCGCGGCAGCAGGCCGTAGTGGATGACCAGCTCGCTGCCGAGCTCGTGGCCTCCGCGCGCCGCTTTGATCGGATCGATATCGCCAATCAGGTCGGCGATGGTCACGTCCGGGGTGGCCAGCTTCTCCACGTAGCGCTCGTCACGCTTCATCCATGCGATGGGAGTGCGGTCGTCCTCGCGCGCCACCAGCTCGCGGCAGCGGCGGCAAAGCGGGGCGTAGGGATTGTCGCGGATCTCGCATCCGGCGATGTAGGGCGACTGCTCATCGAGCAGCCCGGCGAGCGCGCGCAGGATGCGGCTCTTGGCCTGTCCGCGCAGGCCGAGCAAAATGAAATTATGGCGAGAGAGGATGGCGTTGATGAGCTGCGGGATCACCGTGTCGTCATAGCCGACGATGCCGGGCAGCACCGGCCCGTTCTGCTGCAGGCGGGTAAGCAGGTTCTCGCGCAGCTCGTCCTTCACGCTGCGTCGCAACATGTGTTGCTCGCTAAACCGGCTTTTGCGGAGTTCGCCGAGAGTATGGGGATAGGGCATCGCGCCTCCGATTCCCTCTGTCAGCGCCGCTGCGCTCTGTGCGTCGGCTTCTCTGGATCCGGCGTGGCGCCTGGCGTTTGTCAAAGGTGCTGATTAGACGCGAAATACAGGCACTTCGTTGCGGGCATTTTTTCGGAGCAGGCCCGGGGCCTCTGCACGCGTGTTTTGCGTACTGAGCTGGAGGCAGGCCTGGTGCGAGTTAAATTCCCGGAACTCGCGCGCATTCCACCCACCAAGCTACTGCACGCTTGGCCTGGGGGCGCGGAATAGCAACTGGGCCGCCACCGGACTCATCCCACCTGCGGTGGATTCGGTCATGGCCAAGGCGAACAAGGGTAAGAACAAGGCAAACAAGGCAAACGGGAACGGCGGCAACGGGCAGGGCATCACCGCAGTCATCGAGACCCCATGCGGCAGCCGGAACAAGTACAACTGGGACGAGAAGCTGCACGGCTACCGGCTCAAGAAAGTACTCCCCTCCGGCATGAGCTTTCCCTACAACTTCGGCTTCATTCCGGGCACCAAGGCCGAGGACGGCGACCCGCTCGACGTGCTGGTGCTGATGGACACCCCCGCTTTTCCGGGCTGCATTGTGGACTGTCAGCTCATCGGCGCCATGGAGGCCGAGCAGCGCCAGCAAGACAACCAGGGAAAGCCCATCCGGAATGACCGGCTCATCGCCGCCGATGTGCACGACTCCAGCTTCTCGGACATTCACAGCATAGACGAGCTGCCGCCGGCGCTCCTGCACGAGATCGAAGCCTTCTTCGTGAACTACAATCGGGTGGAAGGCAGGGAGTTCAAGGTTCTTGGCTACTGCGACTCGAAGAAGGCCGCCAAGCTGATCAAGCAGGCCAGGAAGGCCTGATCCCACACTCCCCAGCTCACATCTGTACAATTCAGTCCTGTCCCGGTTGTCAGGGTGGGTGCATGACAGAGAAAGTGGTTGTGGTGACCGGCGCCTCGATGGGCATCGGCGAGGCGATCGCGGCGCGCTTCCTGCGCGAGCAGCACAGTGTGGTGCTCTCCTCGCGCGATCTGGGCCGCTCGGAAGCCGCGCGGCAGCGGTTGGGGAACACCGCCCGCACGCTGGCCGTGGCCTGCGACGTGACGGTGCAGCAGCAGATCGTGGCGCTGCTGGCGGCGGCCCTCGAACGCTTCGGGCGCATAGACGTCTGGGTCAACAATGCCGGCTTTGGCCTGGTAGATTCGGTGGAGCAAATGGACATGGCGGCCTGCCGCCGCATGTTCGACACCAATCTCTTCGGCGTCATCGACTGCATGCAGGTGGTTGCGCCCGTCTTCAAGCAGCAGCGCTCGGGCGCCTTCGTCAACATCTCCAGCATGGCGGGATTCATCAGCGTGCCGTACATGAGCGCCTACGGGGCGACCAAGCACGCGCTCAACTGCATAGGCCGCGCCGCGCGCCTGGAGCTGGCGCCCTACGGGGTGCAGGTGAATACCGTCTGCCCGGGTTTCGTGGAGACCGGCTTCGGCCGCAACTGCGTGCGAGGCAGCGACAGCCTGCGCTTCAATGCCGGCCATTTTCGCGGCATCAGCCCGGAGCGAGCCGCCGAGGCCGTCTGGAGCGCCTGGCGGCAGGACCGGCGCGAGGTAGTGGTTCCGTGGACCGGCCATCTGGTGATCGCCTTCGCCCGGCTTTTCCCTAACATCTTCAACTGGGGCATGCTGCGCTCGTTACGCCGCATGGATAGCGGCAAATCAGCACGCAGCGCTTAACGCGCGGCGGTCGATTTCAGGGTGAACACGGCACTCACGTGCGCAGTGACGGTCACCGTCTGCGGAGTAAACTCCGCGGTCGGAGCCTGCTCGGCCGGCGCGGCTTTGGCGGCCATGGTGCGCATGAAGATCGGCCCCTGCTGAATGCTGTCGATTGAGGCGTAGCTCAACTCGCCGACAGCGCGTCCTGCAGCCTGGGCCAGCGCCTCGGCCTCGGAACGCGCGCGCCGGAAGGCGTCCTGCACGGCCTTGTTCTTGGCGGCCTCCATGTCCTCCAGCGTGTAGCTGACGGACTGATTGCCGGCCGTCTCGATGCCGGCAAGCTGCTCGACGATCGGCCCGGCCTTGGCGAGGTCTCGGATCTTCAATTCCACCGAGGTGGAGACGCGATAGCCGACGAGCTTGCGTTGCGGCGAGCGCCAGTCGAAGACCGGCTCCACGGAAAATGCGCCCACATGCGCCTGCTTGGGATCGATCCCATTGGAGCGCAGCAGAGCGCGCACCTGCTCGGCGGCTTTGCTTGCGCGATCATAGGCGGCGCGCGAGTTGCTCTCCTGGGCGGAGATGTTGAACTGCACGAGCAGCGTATCGGGCGGGGCCTCGAACTTGCCGTCGGCGCCGGCCTGAATGGTGTTGGGCTGAGACGTATTTGGTTGACCCAGGGGTACGGGCGATTGGGCGCTCGCGACTGCCGCAAGCAGAATAGCGCTGAGCAAAACCGAGATCGTTCTCATAACTTCTCTAACCCCCGGGAATGATCTGCCGGCTATCGGCTGTTCTGAATTTCTACTGCATCACCGACCCGGATCTCGCCGGGCCAGACGACGAAGCAATTCAACGCCAGCTTACCGCCAAACTCCCGAAGGATCGTCTGCAGCACCCCGCGGTCCTGCTCCAGAGTGTCCGGATCGTAGGTGGTCATCACGCAGCGGCCGCGCAGGTCGCGCACGCCGATCAGCGCATCTCCGATGCGCAAAACCTTCCCTGGCCACTCACGTTCTGCAAGCCCCTCGACGCCGCCGATGATGATATTCGGGCGCAGCCGCCGGCCGTCGTATCCAAAGGCGGAGATCGCGCCGTCGGTGGCGACCAGCAGCGGCAGGATGTCGAAGCATCGCACGTCCGTGTCGCGCACCAGACGTGCTCCCGTGCCTACAACCGCAATCACTTTATTCTGCGATGCAGGCTCACTCCAACGAATGCTGTCTACCAGCGGCTCACCCTCTGCGTCGAGTGTCCCATGATGTCCGAGCAGCCCGGGATGCGTTCTTGCCGTGATGAGCAGCCCTCGTGAGTTCTCTACGTGTGCGAGACGGTCGCCATCGATGCCCGTGGAATCCACGTAGGCGCGCTCCAGGCTCTCGCCTGCCATCGACTTCACCGGATAGCGCCAGATCTCGGCGACGTACACTGCAACTCCTTTGCCCCGCCAAGGAGAATTGTCGCGCTTATGCCTGAAACTCTTCCAGCTCGTCCAGAAGCGTCTGCATTTCATTTTCAGCGTGGCGATTTCCGGCGCGTTTGGCGCAGGCGATGCCGTCGCGCAGCCACTGCACGGCCTCGGGAGTTCGCGCGGCCTGCTGCAGTGCCTGTGCGCCCATGAACCAGGCGTTGGCGTAGTTCGCGTCCACCTCGAGCACAGCCCGAAACTCGCGCAGCGCCGATTCGGTCTCCCCGGTGGACATATACTCCATGGCCAGCGCGTAGCGGGCGAAGGTGCTCCTGGGATCTTGCGCAAGGATGGACTTGAGTTGTTCCACTCGCTCGGTCGGCATGCGTGAAAACATACCACAGACCACCAGCGCGCTTCGATGCAGCGCTGGCTGCGCTATGATCTTCCACTATGGAAATACGCCCTGAGCCGCAGCAATCGGAAGACCTGACTCCGCGTCCCGTGTCCGAGTCGTGCTCGGAGATGGTGGAGCTGGTGCTGCCCAACGATGCCAATCCGCTGAGCAGCCTGCTGGGCGGACGGCTGATGCACTGGATCGATCTGGCCGGCGCGCTCGCCGCCTTTCGCCACTCGCGCGGCTATGTCGTCACCGCCTCCACCGATCACGTCGACTTTCTTTTTCCGGTGCGCGTCGGTGACATTGTCATCTTCAAGTCTTCGGTAAACCGGGTCTTTCGGACCTCGATGGAGGTGGGGATCAAGGTGTGGGTGGAGAGCATCTTCACCGGAGAGCGGCACCACGTCAGCTCCGCCTATCTCACCTTTGTGGCCGTCCACCGCGACGGCAGCAAGCGCACGATTGCACCGGTGCTTCCCGAGTCTGCAGAGGAGCTTCGGCGACACGAGGATGCGGCGCGCCGGCGCCGGTTCCGCCAGGCTGAAAGCCAGCGCAAGACAAACTCGACGGCCAGCGAACGCTCATAATCGAGGCCAACAATTCGGGGCGGCCCTTCAGGCGGCCGCCCCTCGCAATTCAACTGACCTGGCGCTCAGGCTGCCGGCTTCTTCGGCCTTATGTTCTGAAACGGCTTCTTGAGCTCCTGGGCGTGTTCCTTGCCGCGCTCCAGCGCCTGGTGCCCGCTCTCTTTCATCTTGCCAAAAGCCTGCTGGGCCTTGCCCTTTGCCTTCTCGAACGTGCCCTCGGCCTGCGTCTTCTTGTCCTCTGTCATTTCTCCGGCCTGACGCTTGGCCTCGCCCTTCATCTCCTCTGCCTTTCCTTTCATGCGGTCTTTGTCCATTGTGTACTCCTAGACTCGTTTTTCGCCCGTGGACGCAGAGCGGCCCAGTTCAGGCCGCAGGTTTCTTCTTCCCAGAGCGCTCGTGTTCCATCTTCCGGCGCGCGCGCTCCTCCTTTTCGTTCTGCATCGACACCGCATTCTCCCCAAGGAGCGGGTGCTCGAAACCTGGACGTTCTTGCTGCTGGCCGGAACCTTTCACCTTCTGCTCCGGCCGGCTGCTGCCGTGCGGCTCTATGTCCTTGTGCGGCTCGCCGGGATCGCTCAGCATTGCTTCCGATCCCGGCACCTCGACGCTCAGGGAGCGGACCCGTCTGTGGTCATGCTCTCCGGTTTGACCCTGGGTTCCGCCCCGAATCGTCCCCTGAATGTCTTCCATCTCCTCTGGCTCCTGGCGCTTCTTCCTTTCCATCGGAGTGCTCCTTTCGCCTCACCTGGCTACGCGGCCTAATTGGCCGTGCTCAGACCACCGGCCTGCGTCCGGAGAGCAACTGGAACACCAGGGCGACGACAGCCAGTACCAACAGAATGTGAATAAACCCGCCCAGCGTGTAGCTGCTGACTACTCCCAGCAACCACAGCACCAGAAGGATGACGAACAGTGTCCAAAGCATATTCGGTTCCTCAGACTTAGGTTTTCGTGCGGGAATAATTCCCGCCACGTCAAAATTCGACTGCGATTCAGCCGGCAGAGGTTGGCACAAATCGAAAGTCTTGGCCCACGACTGCCACCGAGCATGCAATTTGGCGCTGCTCGATATGGGGACGCAACTTTGAAGGCACGCTGCGGGTTCTACCTCGCGTTGTACAGATTGCAAAGCGCACAGGCAAAGACTACAATCCGCTCTCGTTTTGGGCATCGGTCTGGTTCGGTCCAGGCGAAATGGGAAACCTTGCCGGCGCTCGTGCGTCTCACATACAAATCGTTCGGCTGGAGCGCGGAAGCAGAGTCGGCCCAAGCCAGAAACACTCGCTAGCGGGGCTCTCCACCCGGAATCGTGTAGAAGCCGAATCGAGCCCCAAACAGGCTTGAACGTGGAACTCGGAAGGAGAGCTCGCCAGGGCTGGATGCCGGAAAGAATCATTTCGTACAATGAAGTCATCAAACTTGAGCAGATGTGACTCAAGCAGTCCCGGTTTTTCGAGGAGTTCATTGATTTTCAAGGAGTTCCGAAGGTTAAAAAGTTTCATATTTTAAGCAGTTCAGGTTATTCGAGGTGAATGTGGCGAACCAAACCCGCAATCTTGCCAGTAATCCCAGCTCCGATACCCGGACCGCGCACCCGCTCCCAGTTCTACCCGTGCGCGACACGGTTTTGTTTCCCCACGCCGTCCTGCCACTCACGGTGGGGCGCGAAAGCTCGGTGCAGCTGATCAACTCGCTCGGCGAAGACAAGACCATCGTGGTGATCGCGCAGCGCGAGGCCCGCGTGGACTCTCCGCAGCCGGTCGATCTTTACCCGATCGGGACCCTGGCCACGGTCCACAAAGTGGTCAAGATGCCCAACCAGAGTCTCTTCGTCTTTGCCGAGGGCCTGGAGCGCGTGAGCGTCGCCGAGTACACCCAGCTTGCCCCTTACATGAAGGCGAAGGTGTCGGTCGTGAGCGAGGTGGTGCCGGAGATCAACGCCGAAATCGAGGCGCTGCAGCGCAACATCCTGACCTTGTTCCAGCAGATAGTCGCCGGTTCGCCGACGCTCTCCGATGAGCTGTCCACGGTAGCGATGAATATCGAGGAGCCCGGCCGTCTGGTGGACTTCGTCGCCAGCTCGCTGCCGTCGCTCTCCACGCGCGACAAGCAGGACGTGCTGGAGACCTACGACGTGCGCTCGCGGCTGGATAAGATCAATCACCATCTGGCAAAAGAGCTCGAGGTGCAGCAGCTCCGCAACAAGATCCAGAGTGAGGTCCAGGACCGGGTGCAGCAGACCCAGCGCGAGTACTACCTGCGCGAGCAGCTCAAGGCGATCCAGAAAGAGCTGGGCGAGCAGGACGACAGCACCCGCGATGTGGAGGACTTCAAGGAGAAGATCGAGCAGAGCGGCATGCCGGATGAAGTGAAGAAGGAGGCGATGAAGGAGCTCAACCGCCTCTCGCGCATGTCTCCCATGGCGGCCGACTACTCGGTCACGCGCAACTACCTGGAGTGGCTGGTTGTTCTGCCATGGGCCAAGTCGAGCGGCGCCGAAGTCGACATTACCAAGTCAAAAGGGGTGCTCGACGAGGACCACTACGACCTGCAAAAGGTCAAGGACCGCATCCTTGACTACCTCTCGGTGCGCAGCCTGAATCCGAAGATGAAGGGGCCAATCCTGTGCTTCTTCGGGCCTCCGGGTGTGGGCAAGACCTCGCTGGGCAAGTCGATTGCGCGCGCACTGGGACGGAAGTTTGTGCGCATGTCGCTGGGCGGCGTGCATGATGAGGCAGAGATCCGCGGCCATCGCCGCACCTACATTGGCGCCATGCCGGGACAGATCATTCAGGGCATCCGCCGGGCCGAGACCAACGACCCGGTCTACATGCTGGATGAGATCGACAAGGTCGGACGCGACTACCGTGGAGATCCCACCGCGGCGCTGCTGGAGGCGCTCGATCCCGAGCAGAACTTCACGTTCCGCGACAACTATCTGGATGTGACCTTCGATCTCTCCAAGGTGCTGTTCATCACCACGGCCAACCAACTCGATACGATTCCCGATCCGCTGCGCGACCGCATGGAGATCATCGAGCTGCACGGCTACACCGAGGAGGACAAGCAGCACATCACCTACCAGTACCTGATTAAGCGGCAGACCGAGGAGAACGGGCTGACGCAGGAGCAGATCGAGTTCACGCCGGACGCGGTGAGCTTCCTGATCCGCCACTACACTCGCGAGGCCGGAGTGCGCAGCTTGGAGCGCCAGATCGGCACCATCTGCCGCAAGCAGGCGCGCCGGCGCGTGGAGGGCAAGACCGAAAAGCTGGTGGTCACCCGCGAGGTGGTGCAGGAGATGCTCGGCGGCATCAAGGTGCGCGTCGATACCGAGATTGCCTCGCGCACCAAGCATCCCGGCGTGGTGGTGGGACTGGCATGGACCCCGACCGGCGGCGACATCCTGTTCATCGAAGCCCTGAGGATGAAGGGCAAGGGCGAGTTCCGCATCACGGGCCAGATCCAGGAGGTGATGCGCGAGTCGATGCAGGCCGCCTTCAGTTGGGTGAAGGCGCATGCCGACGAACTGAAGATCGACTCGGAGATCTTCACCAACTACGACCTGCACATTCACGTGCCCGCCGGAGCGATCCCCAAGGACGGCCCGTCGGCTGGCGTCACCATCGTGACCGCGCTGGTCTCGTTGCTGACCAACCGCCAGGTGCGGCCGATGATGGCGATGACCGGCGAGATCACGCTAAGCGGCAACGTGCTGCCCATCGGTGGCGTCAAGGAGAAGTTCCTGGCCGCCAAGCGCACCGGAGTCACCGACGTGATCTTCCCGGCGGAGAACCAGCAGAATGTGGACGAGGACGTGCTGCCCGAGCAGATGGAAGGAGTGAAGGTTCACTACGTCGGCAGCATCGACGAGGTGCTCGCCATCGCGCTGCCCAAGAGCGCCAAGGAATCGCGCAAGGACGCCGACACCCGCGAGCACGTCCTGGCCGACGCCAAAGGATAATTCCAGGGTGCCCCATTCAAGCCATCTGTTGGCTTGAGTGGGGTATGACTTTGATCGTGCAGGGTGCCCCGTCCTAACCATCCTTTCGGTTAGGGCGGGGTTTTTGTTTTTGACTTTGCCCTCGTTTGGCTGATGTGGGTTTAGGAAACTGCTATCCTCTACCCATGCGCATCCAGGTCCTGTGCTTTGGAAGCCTGCGCGAACTGCTCGCCCCCCAGATCGAAGTCGAGCTCTCCGTACCTGCCACCGCCGGCGACCTCTGGCGCACGCTGTTGGAGCGCTATCCCGCGCTGGCTCCTTACGAAGGTGCCGCGGCCATTGCCGTCAACCAGGCCTTTGCCAGCTCCGCTACGGCGCTTGCGCCGGGAGACCAGGTTGCGCTCCTGCCTCCCGTGAGTGGAGGCTCGCCGGAGGCTCCCATGCCCAGGGTGTTGCCGCAGGCAGTCTCCTTGCCGCTCGTCTCAGTCCATGCCCGGCTCCAGCGCGAGCCCATCGACTCAACCCGAATGCTGGCCGAGATCAAGGCCGGCGAAGACGGCGCCGCCTGTCTTTTCGACGGCATTGTGCGCAACCACACCCGCAACCGCCCCACGCTCTATCTCGAATACGACTCCTACCCCGAGATGGCGTTGGCGCAGATGGAAAAGCTTGCAGAGGAGGCGCTGGGCAAGTTCGCCGTCCGCGAGGTGCGCATCGCACACCGCGTCGGGCGGTTGGAGATCGGCGAGAGCAGCATCGTCATCGTCGTTGCCAGCGCCCATCGCGCAGCGGCCTTCGAGGCCTGCCGCTGGATCATCGACACGCTGAAGCGCACGGTGCCGATCTGGAAGAAGGAGTTCTTCGCCGACGGGGCCTGCTGGGCCGACGGCGAGCCGTTCCCGCCGGAGGTTGCGCTGTAAACGGCCCCGGCTCAAGCAACAGAAGTTTGAGTGCGCCACCCGGTTTTCGTTTTTCCCACGTGGCAGGTGATAATTGCCCTGGCATGATGCCTCGGCTCATCCTCCTTATCGCCGCGCTCTCAGTCGCCGCATTCGCGCAGGGGCCACCGCCTGCGCGCTCCGCTCCGCCTGGGCGGCCTCCGATTCGCCGCAATGCGCCGGGCGATTCGGCCCCGAGTTTCAAGGTGAACGTCAAACTGGTGAATGTCTTTGCCAGCGTGGTAGACGCCGAGGGTGCGCCCTATGCCGGGCTGCGCAAGGAAGATTTCCGCATCTTCGAGGACGCCGTGGAGCAGAAGGTGGCGGTCTTCGAGCGCGAATCCGCCCTGCCGCTCTCCATCGTGATGGCCCTGGATACAAGCCTGAGCACGCGCAAGGACCTGTCTCTGGAGGTCACGTCGGCGCGGCGCTTCACCCGCGACATTCTGCGCCCGGTCGATGCGATCTCGCTTTTTGAGTTCGCCACCTATGTCTCGCAGGCCCTTCCGTTCACGCATGACGAACGCAGGGTCGAACTCGCGCTGGATCATCTGCGCACCGGCCCGGCCACTGCACTCTATGACGCCATTTACCTCGGCTCGCAGGCGCTGGAGCGGCGGCAGGGGCGCAAGGTCATCGTGCTGATCAGCGACGGAGGCGACACGGTCAGCAAGGCCGATTACCCGGAGGCGCTGCGCGCAGCGCAGATCGCCGAGGCCATCATCTACTCCATCATCATGGTCCCGATTGAAGCCGATGCCGGACGCGACACGGGCGGCGAACACGCCCTCATCCAGCTCTCGCGGGACACCGGCGGCAGGTATTACTATGCGACCTCGGTGGCCCAGCTCGACGAGGCCTTCCGCCAGATCGGGGATGAGCTGCGCACGCAATACCTGCTCGGCTACTACCCCATAAACCGGGCCGGACCCGAGTTCCGCCGCATCCGCATCGAGCTCACGGCTGAGGCCAAACAGCGCGCGCAGCGCGAGCTCTCCGTGCGCCACCGCGCCGGCTATTACAACAGCAAGATTCAATAGGTAGGGATTTCGCCGTGTCCATTCCGCGCATGTTTGCCTGACCGCCCCTTCGCCAAATCGGAGTAGAATTGCTCATGCCCTTCCGCCCGTCGAACAAAGCAAAGACGCCGCCGCCCGAAGAGACCTTCGAGGAGTCCGCCTACCTCAAGACTTTGGGTGAAAAGCAGACACTGGTAACAATCAAGCTGCAGGGCGGCGATTTGGTTCAGGGCTGGATTGAATACTATGATCGCGACATGCTGCGGCTGACGCGCGAGGGCCAGCCCAATCTGTTCATCTTCAAATCGCAAATCATGTACATTGAGGAAGGCGACGGCAAGGCGCCGCGCCCGCGCCGCGGAAAGAGTGCCGGCAAGGCGGAATCCAGCCGGGCCGAATGACCAGCGTCCAACGGGTCCCCAGCGCGCCTGCTGTTGGCGTGGTGGGACGGAATAACCATGGCTGAGCAACCATCTTCGTACCTGCCCCAGGCCTCGGCCATTGCTGTCGAAGCCGGCAAGCTTCTCATGCCGTACTTTGAGCGGCGTGTGGGCTTTGAGTACAAGGGCGGCGTGGACCTGGTCACCGAGGCCGACACGGCCAGCGAGCAGCTCATCGCGAGCCGCCTGCGCGCGGCCTGGCCGGGACACGACATCATCGGCGAAGAGGGCACGCGCGACACCCACGGCGGCAGCATGCGCTGGTATGTGGATCCTCTTGATGGCACCACTAACTTCGCTCATGGTTACCCGGTCTTCTGCGTCTCAATTTGCCTGGAGCGCGAGGGCGAGCTGATTGTGGGCGTCATCTACGATCCCACGCGCGACGAGCTCTTTGCTGCTGCAAAGGGAAGCGGAGCGACCCTCAACCAGCGACCGATCCACGTCTCCAACACCGCAACGCTGTCCGAGTCGATCCTCGGCACAGGCTTCCCCAGCTTCAAGCGCCACAAGAACCCGAACATCTACTTCTATCACCAGCTCACGCTCACCTCTCACGGCATTCGCCGCGCCGGCTCGGCCGCGCTGGACCTGGCCAACGTGGCCGCGGGCCGCTATGACGGCTACTGGGAGTTCAACCTGAATCCCTGGGACACCACGGCCGGAGTGCTGCTGGTGCAGGAGGCCGGAGGTACGGTGACCTGCTTCGACGGCTCGCCATGGAGGACGGACAGCAAGGAGACGCTGGCCTCCAACACTTGCATTCACGAGGAGCTGATCCACTGCTTCCGCGAGATTTTTGCCGGACGCAACCTGAAGGAGCTGCCCGCGCTGATCTCCCATCGCAGCCAGCATCCTTGCGGCTGAATGCCTGCGCAGTTTTGCCCTGAAACGAAATTCAAAACTCCGAAACCTGGAAACCCGCGTTTTGTTACAATCAATAGTTCTGAAAGTCACTAGAAAAAGAGGAACCGCAAAACAGTCATGGCCTACGTAATCGCAGAACCCTGCATTGGAACCAAGGACACCGCCTGCGTCGATGCATGCCCGGTAGATTGCATTCACCCCAAGAAAGATGAGGCCGGATTCGCCGAACAGGAGATGATCTATATCGACCCGGTCGAGTGCATCGACTGCGGCGCCTGCGTTCCGGTCTGCCCGGTCTCGGCCATCTTCGCCGTCGACGACCTGCCGGAAAAGTGGAAGCACTTCGAGGAGCGCAACGCAAAGTACTTTGGCCGTTAGCAGGGAGCGGCCGTCGCCCGCCATATTTCAGTCTTGACAGCAGAGGCGCACCGTGGGTGCGCCTCTGGCTTTTGCCAGGTAAATCCGTTGCCCGGCGCATTCTCCGCGTGATAGCGTTTTGTAATCACATTTTGCGGAAAATCTTTCGCCGTACGATTTTCATTGGGGCTTCTCGCCGCCCCGCACTTCCGGCGAGAGCGCAATCATTTCTTCACAGGAGACTCAATCATGCCTCTGGTATCGATGCGGCAGTTGCTGGATGAGGCCGCCAAGGGCGGTTATGGCGTTGGCGCCTTCAACGTAAACAACATGGAACAGATCCAGGCCATCATGGAAGCGGCGCGCGAGACCAAGTCGCCGGTGATCATCCAGGCCTCGCGCGGAGCGCGCAGCTACTCGCAGGACAAGTTCCTCTATCACCTGATGCTGGCCGCCGCCGAACTCTACCCGGAGATTCCGATGAGCCTGCACCTCGACCACGGCAATAGCGCCGAGACCTGCAAGTCCGCCATCGACCTGGGCTTCACCTCGGTGATGATGGACGGCTCGCTGATGGAAGACGGCAAGACTCCGAACAGCTTTGAGAGCAACGTCGAGGTCACCCGCCGCGTCGTCGAGATGGCGCACGCCAAGGGCGTCACCGTCGAGGGCGAGATCGGCGTGCTGGGCGGCATTGAGGACGGCCACGGCGCCGGCGGCAGCGGCCTGGAGCACGTCACCGATCCCGAGCAGGCAGTGGAGTTCGTGGAGAAGACAGGCGTCGACGCGCTGGCCATTGCCATCGGCACCAGCCACGGCGCATACAAGTTCAGCAAGAAGCCCGACGGCTCGGTGCTCAAGATGGACGTGCTCATCGAGATCCACAAGCGCCTGCCCAACGTGCACCTTGTCATGCACGGCTCATCGTCGGTGCCGAAGGAACTGCAGGACGTCGTCAACCAGTACGGCGGCAGTCTGAAGCCCACCTGGGGCGTGCCGGTCGAGGAGATCCAGCTCGGCATCCGCAACGGCGTGCGCAAGATCAATGTGGATACGGACAACCGCCTGGCGATCACCGGCGCGATACGGAAGGTCTTCGCCGAGACGCCGGAGAAGTTCGATCCGCGCGACTACCTGAAGCCCGCGCGCGAGGCGATGAAAACGGTTGTCGCGCTGCGCATGACGCAGTTCGGCCAGGCCGGTCACGCAGGCGACTACTCGCCGCTGCCGCTGGAGCTGATGAAGCAGCGCTACGCCGCGGCGAACGCCGCCGTCGCCGCGAAGTAAGCTGCACGAGAAAAGTACCGGGGGAGTCCCACGTTCGCCGTCTTCCGGCTAACGTGGGACCTTTGATTTTTGATTGTCATTCCGAATGAAGTGAGGAATCCCAGCGAGGCTGGCGGCCGTGGCGCAGCTGAGGATTCTTCAGCCGGGATTGTCAATGGCATGCAGACGGGCCATCTGCTTCCCCCAGTCTTTGGCAAGATCATTCCAGTGCGGGTTCATGGCCTCGATAAGCTCAATCTTCTTTGCGCGCCTCCACGCTTTTATTTGCGTTTCGCGATCGATGGCGTTTCGTACGTCGGACCACTCCTCAAACCATACGAGGCGGTTGCAGTCATATTTTGCGGTAAAGCCTCCGCTGAGGTGATGTTTGTGCTCGAAGACTCGCCGGTCGATGTTGTTCGTCATGCCCATATAGAGCGTGCCGCTCTCGCTTGACATGATGTAAACCCAGAAGCGGGTGCGCATGGCCGGAATGAGAGCACAGAAAAGAACAGGCCGCCACTGAAATTTCGAAAACTTGGGCGGCAGAAGAGACTGGAGCCTGGCAGGGATTCCTCACTTCGTTCGGAATGACAGCCTGAAAGCAAGATCCAATGCGCGGGAGGGCGGAGGAGCGTGGGCTCCTCCGCTGGTTCCATTCAGGCCGCGGTCGCTCCGTATTTCGGATACCACGGCGTGGCCGCCTTCAGACCTTCGTTCACGTTCTGGATGTTCTTCACACCCTCTTTCTCCAGCCATTCGCGAAACGCGGGCAGGCCCTTCTCGGCGAAGACCGGAACGCCATCGGCCCAGGTGGCGCGTCCGCAGAGCACGCCGTTGAACTTCACGCCGCTCTCCCCGGCCAGTTCCAGCGTCTCGGAAAACTCCGCGTTGCTCACGCCCGCCGACAGATAGATGAACGGCTTGTCGGTACACTCGCCGGACTTGCGGAAGAGATCCAGCGCCTCGGCACGGGTGTAGGCCTTTTCGCCCTTGTAGCTGCGCGTGCCCTCGACGAACTTCATGTTGATCGGCACCTCGAGCTTCAGCACGTCGACGCTGTAGCGCGGCTTGCTGAACTCGCGCATGTAGGCCTGCACGACCGCGGGCTTCTTCTTGGCGTACTCCAGGCCTTTTTCGTCCAGGCCCTCTTCGTAGCCGATGATCTCGAGGAAGAAGGGAATGTCGTTGGAGACGCACTCGTCGCCGATGCGCTCGATCCAGGCATGCTTGAGCTCGTTGACGTTCTGCGGGTCAGAGGGCGAGTAGTAGAGCAGGATCTTGATGCAGTTGGCGCCCGCCTCCTTCAGCCGGCGCACACTCCACAGGTCGAGCAGATCGGGTAGCCGACCCGGGACCTGCTTGTCGTAGCCCGTCTTTTCGTACGCCAGCAGCAGGCCGGACTTGGGGTTGCGCGCCTTGGCCGCGGGCAGGCCCCACTCGGGATCGAGCAGAATGGCGCTGGCATAGCGGGTGAGGATCTCGCTGACCGCGATCTTGAAGTCGATCAGCTCCTGGTCGCCGGCCTTGGGGCCCAGCGCTTTTTTCAGCGATCCGCGCTGGTCCATTGCGGCGGCGGCGATGACGCCGCGCTCGTTGGAGACTGCCTTTAATCCAGTTAGTTTGCCGGGAGTAAGTTTCACGTTTCGTCCCCTCCTGCTACTCTCAGATGCCTGGCACGGGAGAGTTGCCGCCTGAGCTGCTCGCCGGTGCCCGGAAAAGCGGTAGGGAGTATATCAGGGACCGAAGCTGGTAACCCAGGTTCCGCGCCGCCTCTTCTGGGGCGCTAACCTGGGGAAGCAAGCTGAAGCTTCACCCCTGCCATGGCCAGCACCTCGCGCTGTCGTGCCGCCAGCTCTTTGACGCCTTTGCGCGCCAGCGCCGTCATCCGCGCCAGTTGCTCATCACTGAAGGGCTCATGCTCGGCCGTGGCCTGGATCTCGATGAACTGGCCCGAGCCGGTCAGCACGAAGTTCATGTCCACCCCGGCGCGCGCGTCCTCCTCGTAGCACAGGTCGAGCATCGGCTCGCCATCGACAATGCCAACGCTGATGGCGGCCACTGAGCCCTTGAGCGGGAGCTGCTTGAGCGTGCCGCAGGCGACCAGCTTCTGCATAGCCAGCGTCATTGCCACAAAGCCGCCGGTGATCGAGGCGGTGCGCGTGCCGCCGTCGGCCTGGATCACATCGCAGTCGATCCACAGGGTACGCTCGCCCAGCCGCGTCACGTCCACCACGGCGCGCATGGAGCGGCCGATGAGGCGCTGGATCTCCAACGTGCGCCCGCCCTGCTTGCCTCGCGCGGCCTCGCGCGGCGAGCGCGTCAGCGTGGAGCGCGGCAGCATGCCGTACTCGCTGGTGATCCAGCCCTTGCCCTGATTGCGCATCCAGCCGGGTACTGTCTCCTCGAGGGTGGCCGTGCAGATGACGCGAGTGTTACCGACCTCGATGAGGCAGGAGCCCTCGGCGGTGCGGATGAAATCCGGCGTCAGCGTCAGCGGGCGCATCTGGTCGAGCGAGCGTTGGTCGGAGCGAAAGATCATGGGCTTCCTTGCCTGGGTGGATGAGTTATGTCTGACTAGTCTGTCTCACGATCTGCGGAGCTTCTTGGCTGGGATCGAGGTCGACCCGCTGCACCGCCTCGCCCGGAAAATCTTTGGCTGCGATACCGAGGAAGAGCGGGGCCTGGCGGCGGAACTTCTCCACCGAGTCGGTGACGAAAAAGCTGTAGCTCGGCTGGCCCGCCTGCAATGACTGTTGTTCGCCGACAATGCTGCCGAGCAGCGGCAGCAGCGAGCGGGCGGTGGCCTCGGCCGAGTCGACGATCTGGATGCGCTGCGGGACCACGCGGCGCAGCAGCGGATGCAGCAACGGATAATGTGTGCAGCCCAGCACCAGTACATCGACATTTGCCGATGCACTGCGCAGCGCCTCGATGGTGTAGACGCGCGCCACCTGCTCGGTGATGGGTGTGTCCAGCCAGCCCTCCTCGACCAGCGGCACCAGCAGCGGGCAGGGCTTCTCGTGGGTGGCAAAGCCGCGGCGGGCCAGCGCGCGCTGATAGGCATGGCTTGCGCAGGTGGCCTCGGTGGCGAAGACCAGCGCCTCGCGGCTGCTGGAGATCTCAGAGGCCGCGTCGGCTCCCGGCTCGATGACGCCGACGACCGGAAGATCCACCGCCGACTTCACGTCATAGAAGGCCAACGCCGAGGCCGTGTTGCAGCCGATGACCAGCAAGTCGATTCCCCGCGCTGCCAGAAACTGCGCGGCTGCCGCGGAGTAGCGCGCGACGAACTCCTGCGATTTCGTGCCGTAGGGAAGCCGCGCAGTGTCGCCGAAGAACAAATAGTCGGCATTGGGCGCCAGGCGCGCGATGGCGCGCAGCACGGTCAGGCCGCCGACGCCGGAGTCGAAGACCCCGATGGCGGGGCGATGGGAGTTGGAAGTCACCTGTTTCAATGTAGCGCAAAACTTCTATGTGCGAGTCGGAGCCGTGAAGACAAGCGAGAAGAAGCCGCTGGCATAAAATTGTGACACTCGTCACAATTTATGAGCCTGGGATAGCTGTTTTGCCCTGAGCGGCCCGCCGGCGCCTCTGGACTGCCGAAGCAAAGCCGGGCTACACTGAACGCAATAGTAGAAGTCGTGGTCGATCCCGCCTCCTGCTTCAAATTTCGCGTTAGGTGTTTCAAGTGTCTCAAGCAGTTTCTCTCCGTTCCCGCATGGTGGCCTTCGCCGCCGTGCTCGCCACCTTCCTCCTCCTCTGCGCTCCCCAGGCCGCCTGGGCCGGCGACAGCAACAACGGGCTTCCTAATTTTGGCCACGTCACAGATAACCTCTTCCGCGGCGCTCAGCCAAGCGGGGCCGGATTCAGCGCCCTGCACGAAATGGGCGTCTCCATCGTCGTCGACTTTCGCGACGAGCGCGATCAAATTGCCTCCGAGCAGAGCCAGGTTGAAGCCATGGGCATGAAGTTTGTCAGCATTCCCTGGAGCGGGCACGACGAACCAAGGAGCGCTCAGGTCGCGCAGTTCCTGGACCTGGTCCACGCCAATCCGCAGGCTAAGATCTTCGTGCATTGCAAGGCGGGGAAGGACCGCACCGGAGTGATGGTTGCCGCCTACCGCATCGCGGTTGAACGTAAGCCGCTCTCCGACGCGGTCGCCGAGATGCACCAGTACAAATATCACGCCACCTTTCTGCCGCACCTGGAGCGCTATGTGCGGACGCTCCCTGGGCTTCTGGAGAGCGAGAAGGTGTTCAGCGCCTATGCTCCAACGGCACCGCCTATAGCACCGCCTGGAGCGCCGGCAGTTGTGCCGGTATCAGCAACGGCGGTCGAGTCGGCAGCGGCCCCGGCGGCAGCGCCCTCGGCAGAGCCGGCAACGGCTCCTACGGCTCCAGCTCCGGCTGCTCTTACGCCTGCTGCACGCCCCGCGGCGGCCCAGTAAGCTCAACCTCTAGCACGCATTCGCCCCGTCCTAACTTAGTTAGGGCGGGGCTTTTGCTTTAGGGCCGCACGCGATGTGCGTCAACTTCGGCTGATCGAAATCTGCTTCAGTCGGCAACGTGGTCCCCAATGCGCCCGATGTCGGCGTGCTTGGTGGAAACGCGCGCCATCCGCCTGTGCGGTTGGTATGCTGTCTTTGCCTGCCATGCACGCCCTCAGCCCGGTCTTACTCTCCGACGCCCGTATTCTTGCCGCCTACCTGACCTTTTCCGGCAGCTACTTTGTCTTTGCGCTGGGTAAGTTTCCGGGGATGAAGATCGACCGGCCGGGCGCGGCTATCATTGGCGCGGTGCTGATGGTGGCTTTTCGCGTCGTTGGCCCAGCCGAGGCCCTCGCCTCCATCGATTTCGCCACGATCATCCTGCTGTTCTCCATGATGCTGATCGTCGCCAACCTGCGGCTGGCGGGCTTCTTCGACTGGGTGACCGAGTGGATCGTGGAGCGTCTCAAGCCGCACCACCTGCTGCCGACCGTCATCTTCACCAGCGGGCTGCTGTCGGCGGTGCTGGTCAACGACATCATCTGCCTGGTGATGACGCCGTTCGTGCTGCGCATCACCCGGCGTGTGGGGCTGGACCCCTTGCCCTACTTGCTGGCCGTGGCCACGGCCTCCAATATCGGCAGCGTTGCGACCATCACCGGGAATCCGCAAAACATCCTCATCGGCTCAGTCTCGCGCATCGCTTATCTCGATTTCCTTGCGCACCTGGCGCCTGTCGCGGTGATGGGCCTGTGCGTGGACTGGGGGCTGATTCACTGGATTTTTTGCGCGATGGAATTGACCGCGTCGAGCCGCGCGAGGTGGCCGCAGTGGTCCGCCATGCTTCGCTGCGCGTCAAGCCCATCGTTGTCATGGCGCTGGTGCTCGCCGCATTTCTTGCGGGAGCGCCTCCGGCGATGGCGGCGGCAGGCGGCGCGGCCGTGCTTCTGATTACGCGCACTGTGGAGCCGCGCAAGGTCTATGACGAGATCGACTGGGGGCTGCTGGTCTTCTTCCTGGGACTGTTCACGATTGTGGGCGGGGCCGAGCGCGCTGGACTGGTGACCAACCTGCTGCATCCGGTCGCGACCTGGAACCTGGAGCGGCTTCCTATCTTCGTGGGCGTCACCGCGGCCTTCTCCAACCTCGTCAGCAACGTTCCGGCGGTGATGCTTTTGAAGTCGCTTGTGCCCGGCTTTGCTGACCCGCACAGGGGCTGGCTGGCGCTGGCGATGGCCTCCACGCTGGCGGGCAATCTGACAATAACCGGATCCGTCGCCAACATCATCGTGGTGGAGGGCGCCCGAGCGGAGGGCGTGCATGTCGGCTTCCGCGACTATCTCCGGCTGGGAGCGCCGGTCACGTTGGCGACACTGGCCCTGGGATCGGCGTGGATCTGGTGGACCGGATGAATAGAGCCAAGAAGAAGCGCCTTGCCATGATCTACACTGCGGACTTGCGGCGATCAGACGTATAGAATCGACGAGAGCTTCGCTTTGCTCGCACGATGGCCACCACCTCTTCCAGCACTCCTCCGAAGGCCCGCAAGGGCCGGGCCGCAGCCGCCATGGTGGCCGCCGGCATCCTGCTGAGCCGCCTCAGCGGGCTCATTCGCGAGCGCATCTTCGCCCACTACCTGGGGACCTCGCTCGCAGCCGACGCCTATCGCGCGGCATTCCGCGTACCCAACATGCTGCAGAACATGCTGGGCGAGGGCGTACTCTCCGCCTCGTTCATTCCGGTTTACGCGCGTCTGCGCGCCGAAGAGCGGCAGGGCGAAGCCAGCGAGCTGGCCGAGGCGATCTTTGCACTTCTGGCGCTGCTGGCCAGCACCATCGTTGCGCTGGGGATCCTCTGCGCGCCCGTGCTGGTGAGCCTGCTGGTGCCGGGCTTCCACGGAGAGAAGCGCGACCTGACCATCGGCCTGGTGCGAATCGTCTTTCCCGGCACGGGACTGCTGGTCTTCTCCGCATGGGCGCTGGGCGTGCTCAACAGCCACGGCCGCTTCTTTCTCTCTTACGCCTCGGCGGTGATGATGAACCTGGCGATGATCGCCGCCCTGCTGTACCAGGGGAGCTTTCGCCACGGCGGAAGCGTCTCCATCGCGTATGCCATCTCGTGGGCCACGGTCATCGGGGCGCTGCTGCAGTTTGGAGTACAGGCGCCGGCGGTCTACCGCTGCCTACGTCCGCTCATCGGCCGCGTCCATCTGCGCTCGGAGCACGTGGCCGCGGTGGTAGCCGCGTTCGGCCCGGTATTCGTGAGCCGCGGCATTCTGCAGATCTCCGGCTTCATCGACCTTCAACTGGCCAGCTTCCTGCCGCGGGGCAACGTGCTGCTCACCTACGCGCAGACGCTCTACATGCTTCCGGTGTCGTTGTTCGGGATGTCGGTGTCGGCGGCAGAGCTGCCGGCCATGTCGGCCGCGCTGGGCACCGAGTCGGAGGTCTACGCCAAGCTGCGCTCGCGCCTGGCCTCGGGACTGGAGAAGATCACCTTCTTCGTCGTGCCCTCGGCGGTGCTGTTCATCGCCCTGGGAAACGTCGCCACCGCGGCTCTCTACCGCACCGGAAAGTTCAGTCAGCAGGATGTGTACTTTGTCTGGGCAGCGATGGCGGGCTGCGGCGTGGGCCTGGTTTCGCAGACGATGGGGCGCCTGTACTCCTCGGCGTTTTACGCGCTTCGCGATCCGCGGACACCGTTGCGCTACGCCATTGTGCGGATCTCGTTGACCCTCAGCCTCGGCTACCTGTTCTCATTGCCTCTGCCGCGCGCGCTCGGCATCGATCCCAACTGGGGAGTGGCGGGCCTGAGCTCCTCCGCAGGCGTCGCCGCCTGGGTGGAATTTCTCCTGCTGCGCCGCGGACTGCAGCGCCGCATTGGTGCGGTAGCGTTTTCCATCCCGCGCATGGCAAAGCTCTGGGCCGCGGCCCTGGGCGGAGCCGCTGTCGCTCTGCTGCTGGAGTGGCTGCTGCCGCTCCACTCGCCGGTGCTGCGAGGTGTGCTGGTCCTTGTGCCCTATGGCGCGGTTTACATCGGACTGACGCACTGGTTCGGCGAGACCGGCTTTCTGGCTTCCTTCACCGAGCGATTTGGCCTGAAGCGGAGCTGATGGAAAGCGGAGCAGCTTCTGCAGCCCTCATTCCGCTCTGCCCGCCAAACTTTACAACAATCCCGACGAAAATAATCGCCATTCACTAAGTTATAGTAACCGTTCGGTCTAGCTGGAGCGCCATTCACTGCCTCCGGTTGCGCTTTCGGTTCGGCTGCAGCTATACTCCTATTGGCGACCGAAAAGGTCGCAAATTTTGGCGACCCAAGAGGTCGGAGATTGCGGAGAGTCCTGCTTCGATGCTGAAGCTGACCAAAAAGGCCGATTACGGGTTGATTGCGATGCGCCACCTGGCCGAGCACGCCGACCTGGGCGCCTGCAGCGCCAAGGACCTGGCCGAGATGTACGGCATTCCGCAGGAGGCGCTGGCCAAGATCCTGCAGCGGCTGGTGCGGAGCAGGCTGCTGGTTTCGCACCATGGGACCAACGGCGGCTATGTGCTCTCACGCGATCCCCGCGCGATCAGCGTGCTCGAGGTGATCCGGGCGATCGAGGGGCCGCTGTTCATGACCTCCTGCAAGTCGGTCAAGGGGTGTGACACGAGTTTGAAGTGTACGGTGCGCGAGCCGCTGCAGAAGGTGGGCCGGGTGATCGAAAGGGTTCTCGGCAATCTGTCGGTTTTGGAGCTCCGGGATGGCGCTGAGGAGTGGGCCGCGGCGGCGTCGCACGGGGAGTCTGCTGGAAGCATGGAGCGTGAGCTGGTGCAGATCGAGGTTTCTGGAGAAAGATTTTCTGGAGGGCGATTGGATGGAGGGACTTATGGGAAGTGATGCGGTGAAGCTGCCAATCTACATGGACAACCATGCCACCACGCGGACCGATCCGCGAGTGGTGGAGGCGATGCTTCCGTACTTCGACGAAGTGTTCGGGAACGCGGCGAGCCGCAATCATGAGTTCGGATGGCGGGCAGAGGAGGCCGTTGAGCGCGGGCGCGAGCAGATCGCCAAGCTCATCGGCGCCACGGCCAAGGAGATCGTGCTCACCAGCGGCGCCACCGAGAGCAACAACCTTGCGCTCAAGGGCGTGGCGGAGATGTATCGCGAGAAGGGCAACCACATCATCACCCAGGTCACCGAGCATAAGTGCGTGCTGGACACCAGCAAGCGGCTGGAGAAGCACGGATGCCGCATCACCTACCTTCCGGTGAAGAAGGACGGGCTGGTTGACCTGGACCAGTTGAAGGACGCGATGACGCCCGACACCATCCTGGTCTCGATCATGGCGGCAAACAATGAGATCGGAGTCCTGCAGCCCATTCGCGAAATCGGCAAACTGTGCCACGAACGCGGCGTGCTCTTCCACACCGACATGGCGCAGACCGCGGGCAAGGTCCCAATGGATGTGATCGCGGACAACGTGGACCTGGCGTCGATTTCTGCGCACAAATTCTATGGGCCGAAAGGCGTGGGCGCGCTCTATGTCCGGCGGCGCAATCCTCGCGTTCAGCTTGTGGCGCAGATGGACGGCGGCGGCCACGAACGCGGCATGCGCAGCGGCACGCTCAACGTTCCCGGCGTGGTCGGCATGGGCAAGGCCGCCGAGATCGCGCAGGCGGAGATGGCCGAGGAATCCAAGCGCCTGCTGGCGCTGCGCGAGAACCTGCGTGAGCAGATCACCTCGCAGCTCGATGAGGTTTACATAAACGGCAGCATGGAGCACCGGCTGCCGGGCAGCCTGAACATCAGCTTCGCCTTCGTAGAAGGCGAGTCGCTGCTGATGGGGATCAACGACGTTGCGGTCTCGAGCGGCTCTGCGTGCACCTCGGCAACGCTGGAGCCGAGCTATGTGCTCAAGGCGCTTGGCGCTGGAGACGAAATTGCGCACAGCTCGATTCGCTTCGGCCTGGGACGCTTCAACACGCAGGCCGAGGTCGACTACGTCGCTGCCAAGGTGGTCGACGTAGTGAATCGGCTGCGTGAGCTCTCGCCGTTGTATGAGATGCACAAGGAAGGCATTGACCTGAGCAAGGTGAAGTGGCAGGCCGAGCCGGCGGCACACTAGAAAAGTTTCAAGGTTGAGCCGCTTTGCGGGCGTGAGCGAAGCGGGAGCCCGCAGGCGAAATCCTGAGCGAAGCGAAGGATGGAAGGCAACGGCTAGGGCAAGAGCAGCGAAAAAAGCAACTACCCCACTCAAGCCAACGGAAGGCTTGAATGGGGCACCCTAATTCCCGCATCTGCTAAACGCGGCAGTTGTGGGGCAGCAAGATCAGGAGAGCAGGGATGGCATACAGCGAAAAAGTGTTGGATCACTACACTCATCCGCGCAATGTGGGCACGCTGGACAAGAACGCGGGTGAGGTGGGCACGGGACTGGTGGGCGCTCCGGAGTGCGGCGACGTGATGAAGTTGCAGATTCGGGTGAATCCGGCGACCAAGATCATCGAGGATGCCAAGTTCAAGACCTTCGGCTGCGGCTCGGCCATTGCCTCCTCTTCGTTGGCGACCGAGTGGGTGAAGGGCAAGACTGTGGACGAGGCGCTGCAGATCAAGAACACGGACATCGTGAAGGAGCTCTCGCTGCCTCCGGTGAAGATCCACTGCTCGGTGTTGGCCGAGGATGCGATTCGCGCCGCCATCAGCGATTGGAAGAAGAAGAACACCGAGTAAAACGACGGATGGAGGTGCGGACGATGTCGGCACGGGAAACGGCGGCCGAGGGGGTCCAAATTACCGACAGGGCGCGCGAGCATATCCTCGCAGCGATGCTCACGGAAGACGCGTCCTTAGACGGCGGGGTGCGGCTGGAAGTGGAGGGCGGAGGCTGCTCCAGGGTCTTCTACAACGTCAGCCTCAACAGCCAGCCGCGCGAGCACGACCGCATCTTTGACTGCGACGGGATTCGCGTCTTGATGGACCCAAAGGCGTTTGTTTACCTGAACGGCGCGATGCTGGATTGGGAAGAGACGCAGCGCCGCTTTGTCTTCAGCAATCCCAAGTGGAAGAAGAACAGTGATTAAACGGGCGGAGGTCCGGTAGATGGCAACGGAACAGACTGCGGCACCGCAAGGCATTCAAGTCTCGGAGAAGGCGCGTGAGCACATACGCGCGGCGATGCTGAAGGAAGGCGTCAATTCGGAACAGGGCGGACTGCGCCTGGGAGTTCAGGGCGGCGGCTGCTCCGGGCTTTCCTACCACATCAAGTTTGATAGCCAGCCGCGCGAGCGCGACCGCATCTTTCAGTACGACGACATTCGCGTCTTCGTGGACCCGAAGTCGTTCGTCTACCTCAGCGGAACCACGCTCGACTGGGAGGAGTCGCTGATGCAGCGCGGCTTCGTCTTCCGCAACCCCAATGCCAAGAAGAGCTGCGGCTGCGGCAGCAGCTTCTCATAGTCACAGGCTTTTCCACGTTAACGCCGCAAAAGCGCCGGCGCGAACGTGGGCACCCGAAACAAGGTAGGGGAACTTGAGCGAAAGGTTGAAAGTTATTGACGTGAAACACGCAGGAAAAGTCGAGACACCACGGGCTCTGCAGGTGCCGGACGAAGGGGCGCAACAGCACCGCTGCTGGTCATGCGGCGACATGCGGGCCTCGCATTTCTGCGACGAGTGCGGGCATGTTCAGCCTGCGCAGCCGACCGACTTTTTCTCTTTCTTCGGGCTGCCGCGCAAGCTGAACCTGGACGAAGCGGTGCTGGAGCGCGAGTTCTACGCGCTGAGCCGCAAGCTGCATCCGGACGTCTATTCGCGGGCCAGCGCGCGCGAGCAGGAGTGGAGCCTGGAGAAGACCTCGCAGCTCAACGACGCCTACCGCACGCTGCGCGACCCGATCTCGCGCACCGAATACCTGCTGATGATCGAGGGCATCAAGCTCGAGGAGCAGAGCAAGCTGGCGACCGAGGCGGCTCGCGCCACGGGCACGGCCAAGAAACAGTCGGTGCCGCCGGAGCTGCTGGAAGAGGCCTTTGAGCTGAACATGCTGCTCGAGGAAGCCAGGGCCGGAATGGATGCGGACATCCGCGAGCAGTTGAAAGAGCACGGCACCGGCCTGACGGCGCGGCTTGACCTGCTGCACGATGAGCTGCACACAGCTTGGAGCGAATGGGACGCGGGCGATGCAACCGCAACCTCGCGCATGCTGGGCGTGCTTCAACGGCGCAGCTATCTGCGCAACCTCTTACGCGATATCAATGATGTACTGAGCCCCACGGCCTGAAACCTTTACTCATGGCACACGACAAAGTCATAGGGATCGATCTCGGGACGACCAACTCACTGGTGGCCTACATGGAGCCCGGACCCACGCTGTCCGCCCCGGATGCGACGGGACGCGGCGTCTTCATTATTCCCGGCGAGGAGGGATCGAACCTTGTTCCCTCGGTGGTGGCGCTGGAGCGGGACGGCCGCATCCGCGTGGGCAACGCCGCGCGCGACGTGCTGCTGCACTCGCCTGAGCGCGCCATCTACAGTGTGAAGCGGCTGATGGGCCGTGGAGTCGAAGACATCCAGGAGGAGCTAAAGCTCTTTCCCTTCCGCCTGGCCGATGACCTTGTTCCCGGCGAAGTGCTGCGGATCCGCCTGGGCGAGCGCACTTACACGCCACCGGAGATCTCCGCGCAGGTCCTGCGTCAGCTCAAGCGCAACGCGGAGCGGTTCTTCGGTGTGCCGGTGAAACAGGCGGTGCTCACCGTTCCTGCCTACTTCAACGACGCGCAGCGGCAGGCCACCAAAGATGCCGGACGCATCGCGGGGCTCGAAGTTCTGCGGCTCGTCAACGAGCCCACCGCGGCCTCGCTGGCCTACGGACTGGACAAAAAGCGCAACGGCACCATTGCGGTGTACGACTTCGGGGGCGGCACCTTCGACATTTCGATCTTGAAGTTGAAGGACGGCATCTTCGAGGTGATCGCGACCAACGGCGACACGCACCTGGGCGGCGACGATATCGACAACCTGCTGATCGCCGTGGCCGTGCAGGACATAGCCGGCGACCTGAAGATCGATGTACGTCAATATCCTGAGATCGTGCAGCACCTGCGCAGCGCGGTAATTGCAGCCAAGATATTGCTCTCGACGGAGGAGGCTGCCGACATCGAGGTCGAGCTCCCCCAAGGCAAGCTTTACCAGCGCAGGATCACGCGCGAGATGTTCGAGGAGATGGCGCTCGCGATCGTCAATCGCACGCTTGGCCCCTGCCGGCGTGCGCTGAAGGACGCTGATCTGCTGCCGTCGGAGATCGACGAGGTGGTGCTGGTGGGCGGATCGACGCGGATTCCGCTGGTGCGCCGCAAGGTGGAGGAGATCTTCGGCCGCAAGCCGCACACCGAGCTCAATCCCGACGAAGTGGTCGCGCTGGGCGCAGCAGTGCAGGCGAACATTCTCGCCGGCGGCTCGGCCGAGACCAAGGACATGCTGCTGCTGGACGTGACTCCGCTGTCGCTGGGCATCGAGGCCCTGGGCGGCGTGACGGCCAAGATCATTCACCGCAACTCGACCATTCCAGCCAGCGCCACCGAGCACTTCACCACCGGCGTCGAGGGCCAGACTTCGGTTGCGATCCACGTCTTGCAGGGCGAGCGCGAGATGGCCAAGGACTGCCGCTCGCTGGCACGCTTCGACCTGAAGGGAATTCCGCCAATGCCGGCCGGACTGCCGCGCATCGAGGTGCGTTTCCTGATCGACGCCAACGGAATCCTGCATGTCTCCGCGCGCGAGCAGCGCAGCGGCAAGGAGGCGGAGATCCAGGTGCAGCCCAGCTACGGGCTCACCGACGAGCAGGTCGAGACGATGATCCTCGACTCGTTCGATCACGCGGAACGCAACGAGGCGTGGAGCATGCTGAGTGGCGCCGAACAGCACAGGGTCGACGAGCTGGAGCAAACGTTGCGCGAGGCTGCCGCCGGCGAGGACCATCGCCGGATTCGCGCGGCCATCGACGAGCTGAATCAGGCGACGATGCGGCTGGCCGAGCTGATGATGGACGCCGCCGTGGGCTCGGCGCTGCATGGCAAGAGCATGGAGTCGGCCGACCTGGGCGAAGGGCCGGTGGCCCCGCATCCGATCGGCAAGGCCGAGTTCAGTTAATAAAATCCCTGGTGCCTCAGCTTCCGCGCTGCGTTCTCTGCGGCGTTTAAGGTGGGAGAGCAAAATACATTGATATGGAACAGGACGCGATGATGATCGAGGCGAAGAGTGGTGCGGCAGTGGAGACGACGGGCGGCGCGGCCGCGGCGAAGGCTGAACTGGCCCCCAATATGGTGCGGCTCACCTTTCTGCCCTCAGGGCAGAGCGTGGAGTTTGAGCCGGGGAAGCTGCCTTACATGGAGCACGGCAAGCCGCAGTCGATCCTGGACGTGGCGATGAACTTCGGCATACATCTGGAGCACGCCTGCGGCGGAAGCTGCGCCTGTACCACGTGTCACGTGGTGGTGAAGAAGGGCGCGGAGCTGCTGAACGAATGCAGCGAAGAAGAGGCCGACCGTCTGGACATGGCCGCCGACCTGCAACTGCACTCGCGTCTGGGCTGCCAGACGGTGATCGAAAAGCCCGGCGAGGTCGTGGTTGAGATTCCATCCTGGAACCGCAACTATGTCAGCGAAGGCGGCGGTAGTACACTGTAGCCAATGAAAATCAGACGGTTGCTCTGGATCCTGCTGGCGGTGGAGGCAGCGCTGGTATTCTGTGCGCTGAAAGGTGCATTGGGCGGAAACGCCGCTGTAGTGCTGCTGGCGGCGAACTCGGCGCTACTGATCTGGGGCTTTGTGCGATGGCGCCGAAGGCCGTCCTGCTGCCGTTGAATCCGTGCCTACGGAGGTAACTATGGACGTAGAAGGTCTGCGTTGGAGCGATGCTGAAGACATTGGGATCGAGCTCTACGAACACCACCCCAAGATTGATCCGCTGACCCTGCGCTTCACCGAGCTGCGCCGCATGGTGATCGAGCTGAAGGGCTTCGAAGACGACCCGGCGAAGTCGACGGAACCCATTCTGGAAGCGATCCAGATGGCCTGGTACGACGAGTGGAAGGACAACCAGGAATAACGGCACGCGAAAACGGAACCGACACCAAGCCAGGCAATCTGGAGAAAAGCCCCCGCACATCCAGATTTACAAAGCATTCATATACACGAATAAATCGCGCTGCATGAATGCGTTGAATTGTCTTGTCCCTCGCGCCCACCACGGGCCGGCTTCCGGTGGGCCATAATCTTAGCGATCGGGCCTTGCCTGGCACCGCAACAAGACACGCATCATCTTCTCCTATCGCGACGTGACCCCGGAATTCATCAACCCCGCCAACCCGTCTCTCACTCCGAGTTGGGCCGTGCGAGACAAGGCATCCGCGGGCGAGCTGCGGGTGATGAGTATCTACGCGCTGCCTACAATCTATCTGCCGCGAACGCCACTCACCGTTGTGCCTCTCGTAAGCATCAGCCGCACGGATGGACACCTGGGATCGGGCTTAACCACCGCAGATCAACTCGCCAGTCACCTCGGTGGCCGCCTCACCTGGGCGCTTCCCAGGAAATCGGCAAATGCCAAGCTGTCCTTCGAGGGCACGAGAGTTCGCATGAGAGATTCGCTCAGGAGCTCCCTCCAGGGTGCGGAGATCGTTGACCACCCCCTGGGTTTCCAACTCGCTTTTCCATTGGACGAAACCCGCGGACGCCTCCAATGGAAGCCGGGGTGGAATCAAGAGTAATCACCGTAGTCCCATGTTCCCGCTTCGTTCTATATAATTTTATTTCTCAACTATCTTGTAATAAACTAAATTTCCATTGATCTTCTGTTGTTTGCGGAGAATGATCTACCCGGCGAGGGGTGCCCAGTGAGCCCGAGGTCCCGGCGCGCAGGTTTTTGGCGTGCTGGGGTGTAAGCCCGAGCGGACTTGCCAGGGTGAAGATCAGCCTCCTCGTTTCATGCGCGCGGCGCAAATTCCGTTCTCAGGGGTACTCCATTGATCAATTACGACCAGGTGGCCGAAGACGCCATCGCCTTCCGGACGCCCTCCCGCGAACTCACCCTTGCCATGCTCAAGTGCTCCGAAGGCGATTTTCCGGCGCTCTTCAACGCCGCCTGGAAGGCGCGCCATCACTTCCATGGCAAGCAGATGAGCGTTCAGGTACTCAGCAACGCCAAGAGCGGGCTCTGTCCCGAGGACTGCCACTACTGCTCGCAGTCCAAGGTCGCCGACAGCGACATTGCGCGCTATCCGCTGAAGGCCATTGAGAAGCTGGTGGACGAGGCCAGGGCGGCGCGCGCCAACAAGGCCGACCACTTCTGCATGGGCCTGAGCGGCCGCGCGGTGAAGGACAAGGAAGTCGACGCCCTGTGTGAAGCGATTCGCACGATTAAGCGCGAGGTCGGCATCGACACCTGCTGCGCCTTGGGCTTTATGACGCCGGAGCAGGCGCGGCGGCTGCGCGAGGCGGGCTTGGACCGTATCAATCACAACCTGAACACCAGCGAGCGCCACTATCCCAAGATCTGCACCACGCACACCTACGCCGACCGGGTGAACAACCTGAGGGTCTGCCAGGAGGCGGGCCTCGAGCTCTGCTCCGGCGGCATCATCGGCCAGGGCGAGACCGACGAGGACATTGCCGACATGCTGCTCGCCTTGCGCGAGCTGAATCCGAAGTCGGTGCCGATCAATTTTCTGATCCCGGTCTGCGGCACGCCCTTTGCGCAGCTCCAGCACAGGCTCACGCCGGTCCGCTGCCTGAAGGTGCTGGCCGTCGCGCGGCTGATCCATCCCACGGCTGAGCTCAGGGTCGCCGGCGGACGCGAGTATCACCTGCGCTCGATGCAGCCGATGGCGCTGTTCATCGTGAACTCGATGTTCGTGAATGGCTATCTCACAGAGGGTGGCGCCCCGCCCGATGAGGCCTTCCGCATGATCGAGGACGCCGGATTCGAGGTGGTCGAGCAGGGGGCCGCGGTTCACCCCAGCGAGCCAACAGCGGGCTTGCCGGGGGCCCAACCCGCACACGTATGAGCTTTGCGGATCTCCTGCGCTCGCCGATGGAGCAACGGGAGCGCGAGGGCCCGCTGCGGCGGACCACGGCTTCGGCCGGAGTGGGCGGAAAATTCTGGCTTGAGGACGGGCGCAGCGTCCTCAACTTTTCTTCGAACGACTACCTCAACCTGGCGCAGGATGGCCGCGTAAAGCTGCGCGCGCAGGAGGCCATCGAGCGCTGGGGCTGCGGCGCGACGGCGTCGCGGCTGATGTGCGGCACCCTGCCGCTGCATGAGGAGCTGGAGTCGGCGCTGGCGCGGCTCACCGGCCACGAAGCGGCGCTGGTCTTCAGCAGCGGCTTTGGCATGAACGTTGGGGTGCTCGCAGCGCTGGCAGGGCGCGACGATGTGATCTTTGCCGATCGCCTGAGCCATGCCAGCCTGATCGACGGAGCGCGGCTGAGCGGGGCAGCGCTCAAGCGCTATGCCCACAACGATGTTGCCTCGCTGGAACACTGGCTGTGCACCACGCCGTGCCGCGGAAATCGCCTGATCGTCTGCGAGTCGGTTTACAGCATGGATGGCGACGTGGCGCCGCTCTCTGAACTTCGCCGGCTTGCGAACGAGTACGACGCACTGTTGCTGGTGGATGAGGCGCACGCCATCGGGCTCTGGGGAGAGGGCGGCGGAGTGATGTGCGAATTGCGCCGAGACTCGCAGGCTTCTCCCGCCGAGCTGACCGTCGGCACTCTTGGCAAGGCGCTCGGTAGCCTGGGCGGATTTGTCGCCTGCACGCGCGAGATGCGGGAGTACCTGGTGAACAACGCCCGCAGCTTTATCTATGCGACGGCGCTGCCGCCGCCGAGCGTCGCCGCCGCACTGGAGGCAATCGAGGTGATCAAGGACGACTCCCGAATGGGCGCGCGGCTGTTGGAGCGCGCCCGCGCCTTCCACGCGGCGCTCTGCGCCGAAGGACTCAAGATGCAGGAGTTCGCCTCGCAGATTCTTCCGGTACAGGTGGGCGAAAATCACCGTGCGCTGGAGTTGGCCGCGGCGCTGCGCGAACGCGGACTATTGGTAACCGCTGTTCGTCCACCCACGGTTCCTGAGGGCACGGCGCGGCTGCGCCTCTCGGTGACGCTGGCGCATACCGCCGATGATCTCTCGTGGACGGCCGCAGAGATTGGGCGCGTGGCGCGCTCTCACCCCAGCACGCCAACAGCAGGCGCGCTGGGGACCCCGGCATGAGTGTGGCATGACAGATGGCGGCATGACATCTCGCGAAATTGCAGCGGGTGACGCGACGTCACCGGCGCTGTGCTTCATCGGCGGCTGGGGCTCGACCGAAGCTGTTTGGGATCAGACGCTGGATTCTGCCCGTACAGAGAACCCACATCTGCTAACTACGGCAGATGTGGGGCACCACGAATTTCTGAGCTGGCTGGAGTGCATCCAGAATTGGCCGGGCGCGCTGCACAAATTGCGCTTGCTGCCGGGACAATGCGTTCTGGTGGGATGGTCTCTCGGCGGGCTGCTGGCATTGCGTGCGGCTTTGGAGCTTGCAGAAGTCTCGCGGGCCGATGGAGGAAAGATCGCCGCTCTGGTGCTGGTCTCGGCCACGCCGCGCATGTGCGGCACGGTTGATTCCGCCGGCGACTATATCGGGGCGGACCGGCGCGCGCTGGCCGCGATGCGCGCACGCATAACGCGAACTCCCGATGCCGTGCTCGAGGAGTTTGCCGCAGCCTGCGCCGCGCCGGACGGAGGCGAGGAGGTCCAAGCGAGCTGGCTGCGGCAGGCGAAGCAGTTTTCCGCCGAGGAGATGGCGGTGGGGCTTCAATGCCTGGCGTCGCTGGACTTGCGCGAGCGGTTGGGCGACGTCCGTGTGCCGTGCCGGATTCTGCACGGCGACGGAGACTGCATCGTGCCGCTGGGCAGCGCCCAGTTCCTGGTCCAGGGAGTCGCGGGTGCGCAGTTGGAGGTCCTGTGTGGGCGCTGCCACGCGCTGCCCTTCACGGCCCCGGCAGAGATTGCACGCTGTATCGCGGCAGTTATAAAGCAAGTCACCAAGGAAGCCACCAAGGAAGCCACCAAGGAAGCCACAAAGGCAACGGGATCCCCAGTGCGCCCGCCGTTGGCCGGCTGGGGTGGAACGGTGTTGCGATGAGTGGAATGAGCGGAACCATTGCGGTGGACAAGAACGCGTTGGCGCAGCAGTTCTCCGCTGCAGCCGAAAGCTACGACGTGTGGGCCAAGGCGCAGGCGGAGATCGCCGCGCGGCTGATGCAGCACATCCCGGCGGAGCTTTCGCCGGCGCTCATGGTGGACCTGGGCTGTGGCACCGGACTGCTCAGCGCGCACCTGCTCGATCGCTATCCGGCGGCGTCGCTGGTCGGCATCGATCTGGCGAGCGGAATGGTGAATCATTGTTGCAACAGCTTTCAGGCGGAGACCTTTCACGCGGAGACCACGGGGGCCGGGGCATCGGGCAGAAAATCCCGCGCCCGATTTGTGCTCGGCGATGTGGAGGACCGCGCTTCGCTGGTGCCGCACACGGAGCTCGTCGCCTCAAGCTGCGTTGCCCAGTGGTTTGCCGATCTGCCTGCGACGGTATGCATGTGGGCCAAGGCACTGGCTCCTGGTGGCGCGATGGCATTTGCCTGCCTTCTCGAGGGCTCATTCTGCGAGCTGGAGGAGGCCTACTACGAGGCGCTTGAGCGCAGCTTTCGTGGACTTTCTCTGCCCAGCCCTGAGGCGCTGCCGCGGCTCTTTCGCGCGTGCGGCCTGCGGCCCACGGCATGCGTTGAAGACGGGGTGAAGGCGCGCTACGCCGGCGCGCGCATGGCGCTGCGCTCGTTTCAGCAGATCGGCGCGGTCTTCCAAGGCCAGCCCGATCATCCGGCGCTTGGCCCGGCGGCGCTGCGGCGGCTCATCGAGAGCTACGACCGGCGCGCCGATGCGGAGGGAATGGTCTCGGTGACCTACCGGGTGCAGTACATCGTTGCGGAGCGCAGCCGTTGATTTCAGGAATCTTTATCGCCGGCACCGGCACGGATGTAGGCAAGACCGTGGTCGCAGCCGGAGTGCTGCGCTTTCTGCGGCGCCATGGCGAAGCGGCGATGGCCATGAAGCCTGTGCAGACCGGCTGCGAGGTGGTCTCAGACGGCAGAATGCGGGCGCCGGACGTCGACTTTGCCTTGCGCGCCGCCGGACTCGAAGTCGATGAGGAGACGCTCGCACATCTCGCTCCTTATTGCTTTGCTCCCGCCTGCTCGCCTCACCTTGCCGCGCGGATGGCGGGGCAGCGGATTGAAATGGAGAAGATTCTGGAGAGCGCGCATTGGCTCGCGGACCGCTACCGGCGTCTGGTGGTGGAAGGCGCGGGCGGAGTGCTGGTGCCCCTGAACGAGACGCAAATCATGCTGAGCATCGCCTGGGAGCTTGGGATGCCGGTGCTGCTGGTGGGCCACTCGGGGTTGGGCACCATCAATCACGTACTGCTTTCGCTGGAGGCCATTCGCCGCCGCGGCTGCGCAGTGCTGGGAGTGGTGCTGAATGATGCGCATCCGGTCGCCGCGCAGGAGAGCTATATTCACGAGGACAATGTCGCGAGCGTACGGTCGTTCGGGAAAGTGCCCGTGACGCGCATTCCGTATCTTCGCTCTTCGCCAGACGCCCCGCTGGATCTGGCGCGGCTGGATGCAGTGTTGGAACAATGCGAATTTTTGAATCTGTATGAGTATCGATCATGAGTAGCCACGCTTCAAGTTGTCCAACCCCCGGCAACGGATCTCCGCATCAGCAAGCGCTGAGTTACGAAGAGCTGCGCCGCCGCGACATCGCATATCTCTGGCATCCGTACACCGAAATTTCCTCGTTTGAACAGATGAAGTTTCCCATTGTCGAATCCGCGCAGGGATGCCGCTTGCGTGAGCTGGACGGGAGTGTGCTGTTGGATGGCATCTCGTCCTGGTGGTGCGTGAACCTGGGACACAGCCATCCGCGCCTGGTGCGGGCCATTCAGGAGCAGGCGGCGAAGCTGCAGCATACGCTGCTCGGAGGCATGTCGCATCCGCCGGCGATTCTGCTGGCCGAGCGGCTGGCGCAGGTTGCGCCGAGGGGTTTGGGCCACGCCATGTTTGCCTCCGACGGCTCCTGCGCGGTGGAGGCGGCGCTGAAGATCGCGCTGCAGTACTGGACCAATCAGGGCGAGCCGCATCGCACGCGCTTCATCACCCTGGAGGACGGATATCATGGCGACACGCTGGGCACAATCGGCGTGGGCTACATCGATGGCTTCCATCGGCCGTTTCTGCCTGCGCTGCGGCCGGCGTTGGCCGCCGTTGCGCCGTACTGCAACCGCTGTCCCGTTGGACTGCGCCCGGAGAGTTGCCACGCGGAGTGCTTCGACTGCAGGGAGTCCAGCTCCGGGAGCTCCGGTTCGATGGAGACGCTCATCCGCCGCCATCACGACGAGTGCGCGGCAGTGATCGTGGAGCCGCTTTGCCAGGCTGCGGCGGGCATGCGGATTTATCCCGCGCTGTATCTGCAGCGGCTGCGCGCGTTGTGCAGCGAGTACGGAATTCCGCTCATCGTCGATGAAGTTGCGGTCGGCTTTGGACGGACCGGCGCGATGTTTGCCTGCGAGAAGGCCGGCATCGTTCCCGACATCCTGACGCTCGGCAAAGGCCTGACCGGTGGACTGCTGCCGATGAGCGCGACCCTGGTGACGGATGCGATCTACGACACCTTCCGCGCCAATGGCGAGCAGCCCCGCACCTTCTTCCACGGCCACACCTTCTGCGGCAATCCGATCACCAGTGCGCTGGCGCTGGCGGCCTTGGAGGTCTACGAAGAGGAGAAGACGGTGGAGCAGTTGCCGGAGCGGATGCGCATTCTGGAGGAGGGCATGCGCAAAGTGGCGGCCGTGCTGGCGGGTTCGCCGCTGCGCACGCTGGGGATGATTGCCGCCATCGAGATTGCGCCGGGCGCCGGAGGACGGCTGCGGGCGCGGAAGATCGCCGCACGCGCCTACGAGTTGGGGCTTTTTATCCGCTCACTCGGCAGCACGATTTACCTGTGGCCGCCGTTGAACAGCGAGCCTGCAGAATTGCAATCGATGGTTGAGATTCTCGAACGCGCCGCCCGCGAGACGGCGTAAGTCGCGCGAGTCAGGGTTCTTCCATGAATTTAATCCTGAGCGCAGCGAAGGACCCCTGCAGAATCGCCCCTCTCAGCGCTGTCCCAACCTTTTCAACCACTACGTTTCTCGTATGCAATGTTTCAAACGCATGAGCAGAGAGAAGGAATGGCCCTGCGTTCTCGGTTGAAAAACTCCGGACGTCCCCTGATGATGTGCGCCGCGCTGGGTCCTTCGCGTTGCTCAGGATGACCCGCAAACATATTGTTCAAGAGATCAGGTGGACCTTTGGAGAGAACGACTACCGGCTTTCCGGCGGGACCGCTTTGCTCGCCATCTTCACGCCGCTGAGCCCACTCACGTAGCGGGCAATGCCGCGGTAGAGCGACTCGGCGATCTTCTGGCGATACTCGGGATTCTGCAGCTTGCGCTCGTCTTTGGGGTTCGAGATGAAAGAGATCTCGGCGAGGATTGAGGGCATGTTGGCCCCCAGCAGCACGATGAACAGGGCCTTCTTGACGCCGCGGTCACGGACGCCATTTTCTTTCCCGCCCACACCCACATAGAGCGAGCGCTGCACGTCCATGGCGAATTCGCGCGACTCCTCCACCTTGTCGCTTGTGGCGATCTTCTTCACAAGGTCGCCCAGCTCGTGCACCGACTTTTCGCTCACCGCGTTTTCGCGCGCGGCAACTTCCATCGCTTCGGGTGATGGGTTGAAGTTCAGATAGTAGGTCTCCACGCCGCGCGCCGATGGGTCGGGACTGGAGTTGGCGTGGATGGAGATGAACAGGTCGGCCTGCTGCTCGTTGGCAATTGCCGTGCGCGTCTCCAGCGGCACGAAGGTGTCGTCATCGCGGGTGTAGACCACTTCGGCGCCCAGCTTGTTCTCCAATATGCGGCCCAGGCGCAAAGAGACGTCCAGCACGAGGTCCTTTTCCAGCATCCCGTTGGGGCCGATCGTTCCGGTGTCGTGGCCGCCGTGTCCGGCGTCAATAACGATGCGTCCTACCTTCAAGCCAAGCGCGCGAACCAGCGAGCGCTGGCCTCCGGATGTCGGCTGCGCCGCGCGGAATTCGGCCTCGCGCTGGCCGCGCTTCTTCGCCGGAAGCTTCCCGGCTACGGGCTCGGCCTGCTCCGGCTTGCGTTCTGCGGCGCGATCTGCATCGCGTGGCGCTGCGTCACGCGGGGACACCACCTCTACCGTCGGCTCGGTCGTGGGCTTGTCGGTAGCCTTGATCTCGGAGGTTGCAAGCTTTGCGACCTCGGCTTTCGTGGATTCCTCCACCGCAGCTAGCGAACCGCGCGCTTGCTGGGGACCCCGGTTTTGCGCCTCTCGGGGCTCTGCCGCCGATATGGTCCTGCCGTGCTTCACCGGCGGCTCAGCCGCGTTCCTTGCATTCTGTTCCGCCGCGCTCTTCGCCGAGGACTCGGCAGCCTTCTTCAGCGCAGGGTCCTGGATTGTGGCAATCGAGTTGCCTTGCGAGTTCGAGAAGAAGCTCCCGTCGGCCCTGCGCGGCCCGAATTCTGCGTTCGCCGGCTGTGCCGCGGTTGATCTTGCGGACTGCACGGCAGGAGCAGCGGACGGCTGCTTTTGCGTGGATCCCGCGCGTGCCGTTGCCGTGCTGGGGTGGGAATTCGCCTGCGCGGTCTTTTTCTCCTGCGGCTCTCCCGATCTTTGTGCGGGCGTGCTCTGCGCTTGTGCAGCCGGGTTCTGTGTTTGCGAGGCTGCGGTCTGCGGGGCCGGTCCCTGGGCCTGCAGCATCTCCGGCTTGCGCCCGTGAATGTCGATGATCAAGCGATACGGGTTCGGCAGCAAGAAGGCCGAATAGTCGGCGACGGCGTCCACCTCCAGCACCACGCGCACCATGCCGCGCTGATACTGCGCCACGCGCACCCGGTGAAGAAAGCTGTCGGAGACTTCGAAGTTCTTGCCCACGAGGGTGGAGGCGAGTTTTACGTCGTGCAGGTCGAAAAAGATTCGGTCGGGGCTGGGGACGCGTCCCGCCTCATACTTCACTTCCTGCTCCAGGTCGATTGCGACGCGAGTGTAGTCCGGCGTTGACCAGTGGCGGATTCCGGTGACCAGCGGCACGCCGCTGTGCGGCGAGTTGTCCGAGTTCTCGCCCATGCTCGGAGGCAGCTTATTCTCTTGCGCCCGGCCCTCGGGCGGCTTCGCGCTCAGGGCGCGAAGGGCTGCGGCCTTCCGACGACCGCGCGCCTCCTGGTCCATCTCGGTGATGGCCTCGCGCGCGTCGGCCGCAACCTGCAAGCGCGGATAACGCGTTATGACTTCCTGGAAGGCTGCCCGCGCCTTGTCGTTCTCTCGGAGGTCTTGCTTGTAGATCTGCCCGATGGTGAACAGCGCGTTGAAGCGATACTTGCTGCCGGGGTATTCGCGGCGCAGGAACTCATACTGCGCGACGGCATTGCGAAGGATCTTCTCGTCGTCGAAGGCGCGTCCGCATTCGGCGAGCAACTCGGCCACGGCCAGCACGCTGGCATCGGCCTTCGAGCTGTCGGGCGCGCTGTGGTAGACGCTGCGGTAGGCATCGGTGACGCGCTCGTATGCGCGGCGCGAGCGGTCCTTTCGCGGAAGTCCGTTCAGCTCTTCGCGCAGGCGCTCTGCCCTTTCAAACTGTGAGCGGGCCTTGTCGCGGCGAGCCTGACCATTGGACGTGGAATTGGAAGATGCTGAAGCGGGAAAAGCGAAACCAGGGAGGACCCAGCCGGGCGCGATCAGCAGGCAGAGCACAATTAACGCGGCCAGCCGGCCTGTCCATGCGCGCCCAGTGAGTTGTACCATCGACCGCCCCATCTCCGCAGGCCAAGCGGCCTGGCGAAAGCTACTCCATTTTACGTCAATCCGTATTGCTGATCATCAGTACGCCGCGCTCATCGCGGCGGACTTCAATCGGCATCGACGATGTGCCGGCAATGACCGGCTCCGGGATTGCCAGGCTAATGCCACCAGCCAAAAGACCCGTGATGCGCCGGACGTAGTTCCGGGTTTCCGTGTAGGGCGGAATTCCTCCATTGCGCTCCACGGCTCCCTGTCCAGCATTGTAGGCCGCAAGCGTCAAAGTTACATCCCCCCGGAAGTTATCCAGTAAACCTTTCAGGTGGCGGACCCCGGCATCGACGTTCTGCGCGGCGTCAAACGGATCGGTGACATCGTACTGGCGGGCGGTTGCCGGCATCAGCTGCATCAGGCCCATGGCCCCTTTGCTGGAGACGGCGCGGGGATTGAAGTTTGACTCTACTTTGATGAGGGCGCGCACCAGGTTGGGGTCGACATGGTGGCGCGCGGCAGCTTCGTTGATTTGTCGGTCGATCTCGGCGGCGCTCGCCGAGCGATTGGCGGGGATCAAAGAGTAGATTGAGCTGGCGGCCGCTTCGCCCTTTTCTGTCGTTTTATCTGCAACCTTCGGATCCGCCGAGGCTTTCGGGTCGGCCGGATCAAGCTGCGGGCGAGAGGTAAAGTGGCTGGAGACCTCGTTTGCCACGGCCCGCGCAGATCGCAGCGCCCGCGGCGAGGCGGCGCGCACGGGCCTCCAGCGCTGCTCGGAATCGCTCCAGTACACGTACTCTTTGGAGGTGCCGGCTTCCGTGCTGGAAGGATTGTCGTTGGTCCACACCACGCGCCCTTCTTCCTGGACTGCCTTCGGCGATTGGGCCACGAGCGGCAGGCTCAGCAAGCCAGGCAGCAGGGCGGCGGCCGCAAAAAGATATACGCGCGGCGCGAGGATGCGGGATGTGCAGACGCCCAGATTCATAAGCATCAATGCGGGCCGGGCCCGACGGATGGGAGCCCGGAACGTACAGAATCAGCATAGGACAACGCAAATCGAGGAGTATGGGGAGAAATTCCCGCGGAGGTTACGGCAGTACATGGTAAGAGGGGACTTCGGATTCCCAAGGATCGGTGGCCCACATCTGCCTTCTTTCGGCAAATGTGGGGATTAGCCGAGCATTTGCTCAACAGTCGCGTAGCTTTCGCGCAGCGCCTGGTCGAGAGCCTCGGGGTCCTTGCCGCCTGCCTCGGCCATGTCGGGACGTCCGCCGCCGGAGCCGCCCACCTTCTGCGCTACCTGGCCGACGATTTTGCCCGCCTGCAGCCGCCCGGTGAGGTCCTTCGTCACGCCCACGATCACGGCCACCTTGCCGTCGGCCACCGAGCCCACGATCACCACGCCCGAGCCGAGCTTGTTGCGAAAGTTGTCCACCAGCGTGCGAAGCTGCGAGCGGTCGAGGTTGTCGGCGCGATGGGCCAGCACCTTGACGCCTTTGACCTCGCGCACGTTCTCCTCTGCCGAGGCCACGGCCGAGGCGGCCGACTTCATGCGCACCTGGTCGAGCTCCTTGCGCAGCTTTTTGAGCTCTTCGTCGCGGCGCTCGAGCTCCTGCCTGAGCGCCTCGGCGGGACTCAGCTCGCTGCGTCCAACGAAAGTTGAGACCACGCCCTCCAACTCGTGATCGCGGCGGAAGTGGCGCAGCGAGTGCTCGCCCGCAACGGCCTCCACGCGGCGCACGCCGCTGGAGACGCTGGACTCCTTGAGCAGCTTGACCAGGCCGATTTCGCCCGTGGCGCCGACGTGCGTGCCGCCGCAGAGCTCGGTGGAGAAGTCGCCGATCTTGATGACGCGCACCCGCTCGCCGTACTTCTCGCCAAAGAGCGCCATAGCGTGGTACTCATTGATCGCCACGTCGATGGGCACGTCCACGATGGTTTCGATCTTCTGATTGGCGAGCACCTGGCGGTTGGTGATGTCCTCGATCTCCTGCAGCTCTTCGTCGGCCACGCCGGCGAAATGCGCGAAGTCGAAGCGCAGATGGTTTGGTGCAACCAGCGATCCGGCCTGCTTGACGTGCGTTCCCAACACCTGCCGCAGCGCCGCGTGCAGCAGATGCGTCGCCGTATGATGCCGGCGCGTCGCCGAGCGCAGCTCGGAGTTGACTACCGCGACCAGCCTGTCGCCCAGAGCGATCGGGTGGCGCGCGATGACTTTGTGTGCGCGCACGCCCTGTACAGGCGAGTGCACGCCGTCGACCTCGGCTACCACCACGAGGTAGTCGCCCGAATAGAACCAGCCCTTATCGCCAACCTGGCCGCCGGACTCGGAGTAAAACGGCGTGTGGTCGAGGACGATCTCGCCTTGCTCTCCGGCTGCCAGCTCGCGCACACCCTGGCCATTGTGGATGATGGCGAGCACCTCGCAGTCGGACGACTGCTCCTGGCGGTAGCCTTCAAAGACCGTGTGCGGCAGAGCCGCGAATACCGGCGAGGCGGTCTTCTGCGAGCCACCCTTCCAACTGGCCTTGGCGCGCGACTTCTGCTCTTCCATGGCCGCGGCGAAGCCGGTCTCATCGAACTCCACGCCCTGGTCGCGCGCCGCGTCGACCATGAAGTCGAGCGGCAGGCCGAAGGTGTCGTAGAGCTTGAAGGCCTCCTTGCCGGGAAGTATGCCCTCCGGGGCAGCGTCGAGGAGCGCCTGCAGCCTGGCCAGGCCGATGGCGACCGTGTTGGCAAAGCGCGTCTCCTCGCCCTCGATGATCCTGGCCACGCGCGCCGCCGAATCCCTGAGCTCGGGATATGCGCCCGCCATCTCCTTCACCACGGCGTCGACCATCTTGTAGAGGAACGGCTGCGTTTGCCCAAGCAGGCGGCCGTGGCGGATGGCGCGGCGGATGATCTTGCGCAGTACGTATCCCCGGCCTTCGTTGGCGGGCAGGATGCCGTCGCTGATGAGGAAGGTTGCGGCGCGCGAGTGGTCGGCGATGACGCGCAACGAGCCCGCGTGGTGCGCCTTTTCCTCCTGCGCCTCTGTCTCCTTGCTCTGCTTTCCGGTCAGCTTCGCGGCGCGCTCGATCAGCGGAACGAACAGGTCTGTGTCGTAGTTGCTCACCACGCCTTGCAGCACGGCGGCGACGCGCTCCAGTCCCGCACCGGTGTCGATCGACGGCTTAGGCAACGGGTTCAGCACGCCCTCGGAGTTGCGGTCGAACTGCATGAAGACGAGGTTCCAGATCTCGACGTAGCGGCCGCACTCGCACGGAAACTTGCATTCGCCGGCTGCGCATTCGGGCAGCTTTTTGTCGCTGGACTCGACGCCCATGTCGTAGTGGATCTCCGAGCATGGGCCGCACGGGCCGGTATCGCCCATCTGCCAGAAGTTTTCCTTCATGCCGAGCTCGAAGATGCGCTCCGGCTCGACGCCAGCCTTGAGCCACAGGTCGTAGGCCTCGCTGTCGCGCGGCACGCCACCCTCGCCGCGGAAGATCGTGACGTAGAGCTTGTCCTTGGCCATGGCGTACCACTGCGGCGAGGTCACCAGCTCCCACGCGTAGGCGATGGCCTCCTGCTTGAAGTAGTCGCCAAAGCTGAAGTTGCCGAGCATCTCGAAGAACGTGTGATGGCGGTTGGTGAAGCCCACGTTTTCGAGGTCGTTATGCTTGCCTCCGGCGCGCACGCACTTCTGCGAGCTGGTGGCACGTGTATAGTCGCGCTTCTCCGCGCCCAGAAAGACATCCTTGAACTGGTTCATGCCCGCGTTGGTGAAGAGCAGCGTGGGATCGTTGGCGGGGAGCAGCGAGGAGCTGTGCACCTCGCGGTGCCCCTTCTGGACGAAAAAGTCCAGGAACATGCGTCGGACATCGTTTCCGGTAGGCATAGGAAAAGACGATTTTAGCATTCCGGGTTAAAGCCCATTGCCGGCCGTGCGTTCGCGGTCTGGTATTTCCAGTCGATTCCGCCTGCCCGGAGAGCGCTCTGGCGCGGGGACCAGCCGGGTGCAGCGCCATTGGTAACCTTCCGCGTCCCGCGCGCGGCAAAAATTTCCGCGACAGATCCAACTCTGGATGCTCATAATGTCCAATGGGCGTCGTCCATACGCCCGAGGTTTGATCGAATGGAGTTTGGTTCAGGCGCTGCTATGCCCGGCACAATCCCAAGACGCCGTGAGATGCGGCTGCCTGCCACGCTCGAGGTGCGCGTGCTGGGCATCGACGCGACGGGCAAACCCTTTCATCAATCGGCGACCACGCTCGACATCAGCCCATCCGGCGCGCGGATCACCGGAATCACGGCCAAGCTCAAGCAGGGTGACATTGTGGGTCTGCAGAGCGGCGGAAACAAGAACCGCTTCCAGGTGGCCTGGGTCATCGGCAATCGCGACTCCACCTACGAGCTGGGGCTGCAATGCCTGGAGCGCGGCGCCAGCCCATGGCGCGAGAGATTACAGCCGAACAAGAAACCCGGCTCCGAGCGGCGCGCGGGAGAGCGCTTTCCCTGCAATGGCTCCGCCTCACTGCGCTCGTCCGGGCTGCCCGCACCTATCTGGGGCAGGATTCGTGATATCAGTGAGCATGGCTGCTATGTGCAATCCGAGTATGTAGCCAGTGTGGGTGAAATTCTCAGCGGGCAGTTCACTGTCAGCGGCGTGCAACTGAACGCCGTGGTTGAGGTGCGCAGCTCACTGGACACGGTCGGCATGGGACTGGTGTGGTGCGACGTTGGATGCGATGGAGAAGCCAGGCTGGAAAGAATCCTGCGCCCGCTGAACATCAACCGCTTCGATGCCGGTAATGGCCGGGCGCTGGCGCTGGCCCAGCTCGATAAAGTGCGCCAGCTGGTGGCCACGCTACGAGAGCGGCTGGAGGATGATCAGTATCAGGTGAGGCCGAAGATCCTCGAAGAGTTGGGCGAGGCGCAGGAGCAGCTCACGGCGGCTCTGAAGAGCGTACAACCGTAGCCGCTCGCCAAGGTTCTTAGAGCAGATGGAACGCCGGTACGTCTCCCTCGTGCTGTTGGCTGTTCTGATTGCCTGGTCGGCGCCCGCGTTTTCCCAAAACAGCAGTACGGCCCAGAGCAGCGGGCATGGGGCAGAAGAGCCGATTGCGCCCACGGAAATTTCCGCCGATCTGGGTGGCTGCTCGGCGCTGATCACTGTGACCGGCTCCAACGCCAAGCCGATCTTTAACGCAAAGGTCAGCACCCGAATCCGCTACGGCCTCCTCGGCGCAAAGAAACTGGACTTGGAGGTCTACACCAGCGCCTCAGGACAGGTGAAGATCGTGGGACTGCCGGAGTCGCCCAAGCGTCCCATCTTCTTCCAGATCAGCAAAGGCGAAAGGTCCCAGACGTTAGAGTTCAAGCCCGACTCAACCTGCCAGACTGTTTCCAATGTGCAACTGAAGTAGGCGCGCAACCGGGTGGAACCGCTGCTCGCGAAGCAAATCTCGATCAACCTTCCTCATCCACCGGAGGCGAATCCATGGCGATTTCGCGCTCCTGCTCCAGCGCGCTCAGCGTCTCGTCATCCACGCTCCATTTACGCAAGAGCTGGATGATTGCGCGCGAGGAGAACCCCGCGCGCGCCATTGTCCGGAACACCCGCGCTGATTCCTTCTGGTCCTTCGGCTGCTTGAGCCGTTTGCGCGCGGCGAACTCGCGCAGCAGCTTCAGTTCATCCACCCCGGCGTAGCTTTCGCCCACCGACTTTTCGATGACCTGCGGATGCACGCCCCGGGCTTTCAATTCCTGTGTCACGCGCATGCGTCCGAGCTTTTCGTTATCGCGCCGCAAGGCCGAATAGTATGCGGCGTAGTTGCTGTCGTTTAGGTAGCGCTGCTCTTTCAGCCGCGCGGTGACGGCTTCGACCAGGGCGTCGCAATCGGGCTGGTGCGCGGCGCGGGCGCGCATCATGCGTTTGAGCTCGGCCACGGTGCGCATGCGGCGCGACAGCGCGCCCACCGCATACTCGTAGAGAGCGGCTTCGGTGTAGATCTTCGGTACCGCGCGCCTTTTTGCTCTCGTTGGATTGGCCCCGCTGTTTGGCATCGCCAGAACAGTTTCCGGCGGGAAGGGAATTCGCGCAAGTGGCGGGATGATACGGGTGCCCCAGGTTCCGCGCCGCGTTTTTGCGGCGCTAACCTGGGAGCGGCGATCAGCTTAGAACCTGCCCAGCTGCGAGAGCTCGTCGCGCGTGGATTCCGCCGTGCCGGCGATACCCTGCACGCGCAGCTTGAAGTCGTCGGGATTGCTGGCGTTCTCGAGCGCGGTCTCGTAGGAGATCAGGCCCTTCTGCAACAGCTCGAAGAGCGACTGATCGAAGGTCTGCATTCCATATTGCGATGTGCCCTGGTAGAGCGCCTCGCGGATGTTGCGGGTCTTCTCAGGCGTCGTGATGCACTCGCGGATGTAAGCGGTGGAGATGAGGATCTCGACGGCCGGAACGCGGCCCGCGCCGTCGGAGCGCTTGACCAGCCGCTGGCTGATGATGGCGCGCAGCGTGGCCGCAAGCTGCAGTCGGATCTGCTTCTGCTCCGGCGGCGGAAAGACGCTGATGATGCGGTTGATGGTCTCGGTGGCATCGAGCGTGTGCAGGGTGCTGAAGACCATGTGGCCCGTCTCGGCGGCGTGCAGCGCGGTGGAGATGGTGTCCAGGTCGCGCATTTCGCCCACCAGGATCACGTCCGGGTCCTGGCGCAGGCTGGCCCGGAGCGCGCTGGAGAAGGTCGGCGTGTCCACCTCGACCTCGCGCTGATTGACGCAGCCTTTCTTGTCGCGATGCAGGAATTCGATCGGGTCCTCGATGGTGATGATGTGCTCGGGCCGCGAGGAGTTGATGCGGTCGATCATGGCCGCGAGCGTGGTGGACTTGCCCGAGCCGGTCACGCCCGTGACCAGCACCAGGCCGCGCGCCTCGTCGCATATCTTCTCGGTGACCGCCGGCAGATAGAGCTCTTCCAGCGCGCGGATCTTGGTGGGGATGACGCGCAGCACGATTCCCACGTTGCCGCGCTGCTGAAAGACGTTGACGCGGAAACGGCCCAACCCGGCGGCGCCGTACGCCAAGTCGATCTCGGCGCACTCCTTGAAGCGCTGCTTCTGGCGGTTGGACATCAGGCTGAACGCCATGTTGAGCATCTCTTCGCCGGTGACGCGGGGCTGCTCGTTCAGCTGCACCAGCTCGCCATCCACGCGGATGTGGGGATAATTGCCTACCTTGAGGTGGAGGTCGCTGGCTTTGCGCTCCACCGCGATGCGCAACAGGTCGTCAATGGTCATCTGGATCTCTTCTTGTTCCGGAAGCTGAGCGGCTCAACCATAAGTAGCATCTAAGCGCCATCTGCGCAATGAACTGTCGCGCATGAACGAAAGTCATTGTCCTTTTGGAGAGGCGGTGGCGCGGAGGGGAAGAAAAAGCCGAGGGTGGCCCACATTTGCCTTCTGTTGACAAATGTGGGGGACAGAAATGCCCCGTGGATTAAGAGGGTGCCCCGTCCTAACCATCGGTTGGTTAGGGCGGGGTAGTTGATTTTGCTTGTAGCTGCTCTACGCCCTGGTCTTCTGCCGCACCGGCACTTGGGTGAGCCAGTTGTAGCGGTCCGGCTTGCTGCCGTCGAAGATACTGAACAGCTCCTGGCGGATCGCCTTGGTAACCGGACCCACGTTGCCATCGCCGACCGTGATCTTATCCACCGAGCGGATCGGAGTGACCTCGGCGGCTGTTCCGGTGAAAAAGACCTCGTCGGAGATGTAGAGGATCTCGCGCGGCAGGATCTGCTCGACGATGGGAATGCCCAGCTCCTGCGCCACGGTGAGCACCGAGTCGCGCGTGATGCCCGCCAGCACGGAGTTGCCCAGCGGCGGCGTGAGCAGCTTGCCGCCGCGCACCACGAAGATGTTTTCGCCCGAGCCCTCGCAGACGTAGCCGTTGGCGTCGAGCGCGATACCCTCGACGTAGCCGTTCAGCACCGCGTCCATCTTGATGAGCTGCGAGTTCATGTAGTTGGCGCCGGCCTTGGCCATCGAAGGCAGGGTGTTGGGCGCAAGGCGGGTCCACGACGAGACGCAGACGTCCACGCCCACGTCCTCATCGCCGCCGAGGTACTTGCCCCATGGATAGTTGGCGATGTAGCACTCCACGGGATTGCTCAGGGGATTGACGCCGATCTCGCCGTAGCCACGCACGATCAGCGGGCGGATGTAGCAGGGCCAGACGCCGTTGGAGGAGATGGTCTCGCACATGGCGTCCACAAGCTGCTGCCGCGTGTAGGGCACCGGAATGCGATAAATCTTGGCCGAGTCCAGAAGGCGCTGCGCATGCTCGTGTGCGCGGAAGATCGCCGGGCCCGTCGGCAGCTCATAGCAGCGCACTCCCTCGAATACGGCAGTGCCGTAGTTGACCACGTGCGACATTACATGGATCGTGGCCTGCTCCCAGGGGATGAGTTTGCCCTTGTGCCAGATCTTCTCGGTGGTGGTGACGGGCATCTTTGCGCGCTCCTCGAATGAAAGAACTATTATATGACAGCGCTGAATCAGCGATGCGCACATGGTGGGCCATGGATAAAAGCTTTGTCATTGCGAAGCTGCGCGAGCATGAAGGCGAGCTGAAGGCCGCGGGCATCGTCCACTTGCGGATTTTTGGGTCGGTCGCGCGCGGTGAAGCCTCGGCCGCCTCCGACGTCGATTTGTTGGCCGACTTCGATAAATCGAAGCGTTTGACGCTGGTGAAGGTCGGCAGCTTGCAGAGCCGCCTGACGGACCTGCTGGGCGTCAATGTCGATCTTTCATCAGCCGAATGGATGAGAGAACCCGTCAAGTCGCGAGCCTTGCGCGAGGCCGTCCTTGCCTTTTAGGGACAGCAAGACACATCTGCGCGACATTCTTGAGGCCATCGGCCACATCGATTCTTTCCTGGCTGGCATGGACCTCGATGCTATACCAAGGACCTGAAGACCAAGTCCGCCGTCGAGCGCCAGATGCAGATCATTACCGAAGCCGCGAAACGACTGGGTGCTGATGCAGGAGTATTATGCCCAGGGCCGGACTGGAAGGGCTTCTGCCGCATGGGTGACATCCTGCGGCATGGCTATCACAAAGTGGATGATGAAACAGTGTGGAATACGGTGAAAGACGAGTTGCCGCCAATGCGCGCGGCAATCTTGAAGGTCTTGACCTGATGAGCCGGGTGCCCCACCTTCGCCGCTGCTTTTGCGGCTAGGGTGGGAGGCATGAGATTTCATCCCTGCAATTCATCTCTGCAATTACCAGAACGGTAACGCGACGGGAACGACAAAGGTCTCCGGTATGCAGGACCGTTGCTTCCCACCTTAGCGCCAAATGGACGGCGCGAAGGTGGGGCACCCGACATTTCTTAGTTCTTAAGCATGCTCAGCTTTTCCCGGCCTTGGCAGGCTGCTTGGCTTCCTTCTCTTCCAGCGCGGCCAGCGCGTTTGCCAGCTCGCGCACGAAGAGCTCGGCGTCGGTCACCAGGCCCAGCGCCTGGAAGGTGCCGCGGTCGGCGAGCTTGGTGACCACCGCCGGGTTGATGTCCACGGCCACGACTTTCACCGAAGCCTTCAGCATGTTGCCCGTGGCAATCGAGTGCAGCATGGTGGCGATCATCAGCGCCATCTCCACGCCTTGGAGCGCGGCGCGCATCTTGAGCTGCGCCTGCTGCACGTCAGTGATCACGTCCGGCATGGGGCCGTCGTCGCGCACCGAGCCGGCCAGCACGAGCTCAATGTTGTTCTTGATGCACTCGTACATAATGCCCTCTTTGAGCACGCCGTTTTCGACGGCTTTGCGCAGCGAGCCCTGGGCGCGGATGGTGTTGATGGCGGCCATGTGGTTGCGGTGTCCGCCGGGGACGGGCTGCCCGCTGTGCAGGGCAACGCCCAGCGAGGTGCCGAGGAGCACGCTTTCCACGTCGTGGGTGCAGATGGCGTTGCCGCCAAAGAGCACCTGCACATAGCCCTCGCGGATGAGCCTGGCCAGCAGCGGACCGGCGCCGCTGTGCACGATGGCCGGGCCGGCGACGATGAGCACTTTGCCGCCGCGCGCGCGGATCTCGCGCATCTCGCGGGCGATCTCCTCGATCACCAGCCGCTTGGGGTGCTCCGAGCTGACGTTGCTGCCCATGAAGCTGAAGATCTCGCGGTTGCGCGGACGCTGCGGCGGGATAATGCGGATGCCCTCATGCCCGACTACCACCAGCTCGCCTTTGCGCACGGCGGCCGAAGGGACCATGCGCGCCTCCCCGGTCTCCGGGTTCACCAGGATCACCAGGTCCATCTCGGTGTTCTGCACATCGACCCAGCGCGCGCCCAGCCGAACCTGCGTGGGCAGGTGCGTGGTGGAGTAGAAGTCGGGCGGCAGCACGCCGTCGGCGGGTGCGGGCTTGTAGGCCACGTCATCGCGCGAGGCCAGCGTTGCGCCCAGCGCCTGCAGGGCGAGCAGGATGTTCTCCAGCTTATGCTCGTTTTCGGCATGGACCTTGAGCTTGGCGAACGACGGCTGGTCCTTGGCGCGGCCCACCTGGATCTCCTCCACGTCGAAGGTGCCGCCCATGTCCATGATGGCGTCAAAGGCGCGGGGCAGGGTCCAGGAGTCGATGATGTGTCCTTCGAGGGTGACTTCTTCGCTGAACGTTTTCATGTGTTTATCTCATTCTATGCGGTCGGCACCGTGCCTTGGCCTGCGTTCGTCTAGCAGAATTCTTTCGTACCGAAAGCCTACCACGCCTTCACAACGTAAAAAGGCCCGCGGCGGTGAGCCTGCGGGCCTGGAGGATGAGTGCTTAGGGCAACTAAGTAACCTGAAGCTCTCTCCACACCCGCCGGGCCGGCAGTGACGGTGACGGCTGCGGATTGGGGTTACGGAGCTTCATTACCTTTGATTTTGCGGATTCCACAGGGGAAAGTCAAACAGAGCTCGGGACGATGGCCTGAGCGAAGCAAGATCCAGCGCCCAATTTCAGCGCGAGAGAAGCGCCCAGAGATAGATCGCGGTTGCGGCGAAGCCGAGCGCGGTCCCCAAGCTACAGGCGCGGACTCATCATGCAATCGTCGCTTGCGGTTTTCTCAGGTGTATGCGGCGGAATTGCCTTCTACCAGTCCTCGGAGATGCTCTGGCTCGTGGGCGCAGCAACAATCCTCCTGAATTGGCCTTACTCGATTTTCGTGATATTTCCGCTCAACAGGAAGATCGAAGCGACGGCCCTCGAAGATGCGAACGCGTATACCGTCGAGCAGATTCGCCGGTGGGGCCGCCTGCATGCGGGAAGGACCCATTGAGCAAGCAGTTCTCTGGGCGGCAGAGGCAGGCGGGCCGGTTGCTCCGCAATGTTGATATAAAGAGCCGCGCCGGCGAAGAACGCAGCAAACGTCAGTGCTAAAACCATGCTGAGCATTGGAGGCCTCGATTCTGTGAGTGAGATCGTCTCGGAGGACAATGGATTTCTCTTTGACCCTGAGGACACTAAAGCGATCGATATCGCCGGCTTCGCGGAATGCGGCTGGCGCGCAAAGGAGGCCATGGCCCGCGGGCGGCAGCACTGGCAAGCCTCACTGCCGGACATGCTGCACTTTATCGCGAAGCCGAAGGAACCGCTCGGCTTGGAGAAGGTTTTCGGTACTTCTGTGGGACGCGGCTCGCCGGTGGAAATACAGGATTGCAACCCTGCGGGCTCTGAAGGGTGCTGAATGGTCGGGGCGACTGGATTCGAACCAGCGACCCCCTGCGCCCAAGGCAGGTGCGCTACCAGGCTGCGCTACGCCCCGACTCTCAGCCCCAGCACGCCATCGTGGGCGCGCCCAGGACCACGGTACGGCGGCTATCCCTCAAATCCGTTGGCCTGCTGTGAGGGAATGGCCGCGCTTATGAAATCGTAGCATAGGTAAATGTTGCGGCCGCTGGGTAGTGTCCTAAAACTGCGTTGAAGCCAAACAGCAACCGCTTGCAACGTCAACCGCTCATTGCTGCTGTTGGCGCATGACTCCACGAAAACAGAACGATCTTCGCGCACTTCGAAACCTCATAAGCAATGCCCATGATCTTCTCAGCACTACGACCCTTCCAGATGCGCGATTCACACGGTTGAGCAATGCTTTCTCAAAGAAGCTGGATAACCTCAAAGCCGCGGGCGCGTTGCACTTCGCCTATTACAACTTCTGCAGCGTGCATCAGACGTTGCGTGTCACGCCTGCCATGCAGGCAGGGATCACTGATCACGTTTGGACGATAGGAGAGATTCTGGCGTAGGATGGAAGCGCGATTCTAACGGAAGCCACCGAGAGCGCTGTATTCAAAGTGTCGGAAGCACTTAAGTACAGATTCGGTCTGCTCGAAGTGCATCACGAGGAGGCCGACAGATGAATCGCATATTTTCCAGAATACGAGCCGGTATGCTTGACCTTGCGAAATTGCTCCACGACGCCATCGGAATCGAATCTCCACGCAAATTCATACTAGTGTGTGCTCTTGGGGGCTTTGTTGTTTTTGGGTTTATCGGATGGCTAATTGATAAGGGTATCGAGCAAAACTGGCAGAGAAATCCAAACCGGCTTCAGTTATCAATATGACCTCCGGCCCACAGAGTCCAATCATGCCTAATAATAGCGGGAACGTGACGATTGGCAGTGACGATTCCAAACCACAGAAACCACCGCCGATGGACAAATCACAATGAAATTGGTCGTAATGCTATTTTTCTCGTCCATAGTTCTAGCTCAACAGTCCCCAACAACCTCTGGAGCGTGTAGTCCCATCGCCCCAGGCAATAGTGGAACTATCACCATCAATTGCCAAGGCATCCCGAGGAAACTCGGCACCAAAATCGTAACATTGCTGAATAAGAATCAAGATAGCGCCAAGGACGCACTGGCCAAGATGGATAGATGCGTCCATAGCATCGAAGACATTGGCGCCAAGTTCGAGGAACTGAGAGAGCAGATCAATCGGCTAGGGGACACTGCTAGCCCCAAAAATCCTCTCGCGAAGTACCCATTAGGATATGTCATCTTCGAGGTCGGCTACACGGAAGGGGTGTTCCCCTATCAGAGCGGGGGATTAGAAGATTACAAAATCGATTGGAGCTCCGTCCAGTTATTAGAGAACACTGATGATCATATGGCTATCAAGTTCCCAAATTTTAGTTCGAAGGAACGCAATATTTAAGTCTGGGACAATTTTGCGGTCACCGACAAAAAGGTGGGTTCACGTTTTAGCGGCATCGCAGTAAACGGTGTTTTATTTTCGGGTGAAATTCTCGCCCTAAGGAATGACGGAGTCTTTATCGTGATTGGATTGAAGCAATGGCATCGGACTAGTTCCGCGCCAGGGGTAAAGTCAAACTAACCTTTCAACGCACTTTTAGGACAGTACCGGCCGCTGGGCAGATGCTGTGCTTCAGCCT
>WNGF01000564.1_pt1 | contig 54193 bp, 52 predicted proteins | sample 5400641 | NCBI WGS metagenome assembly WNGF01 (sample SAMN13153371, study PRJNA577476) | soil metagenome | isolation source: 80 cm soil or saprolite under grassland replicate 2 | place: USA:California | collected 2016-06-15
GCGCGCTAGAACTTTTGCACGCCCATGCCGATCGAATTGTCTGCGTGCTGCTCGATCTGACAATGCCGCATATGGATGGCGAGCAGGCGTTGCACGAAGTTCGCCGTATCGCGCCGGCAGTGCCGGTATTATTAATGAGCGGCTATTCGTGGGAAGAAGTTCGCGATCAGTTCGGGAATGTCGAACTGGCCGACTTTCCGCCGAAACCGTTCGATCCATGTACGCTGCACGAGTGCCTTCGCCCGCTTGATGCGGCGGGCTAAGTCGGCGATTGCCGAATCATAATACGCGGCGGCGCCGTCCGCAGGGAAGCGCTGCAGTTCGGCCGAGCACGCGGCGCGCTCGGCCTCGAACGCGGCCCGCAGCGCAGGCGACAGCCGCTCGACGATCGCGTCGAAGTCTTGCACACCCATAGATCCCTTCTGGTTTTGGAGCGAGCAGCCATATTCGTTTTTCTCGTCCTGGTACACTCTAGGCTCCCCTTGGAAGAGTGACATGTTCATGAGAATGAATGCATAAGATGGAAAAAAATCAACGCGGAATCGTGCTCGCCTGGGGCATCCTGGCGCCCATGTGCCCGTTACGCTGCGCCAGTAGCGCCACGACGGCCTCCTGCAAGGTTGGATACATGGCGATGGTCGCGAAGTCGATGCCGAGCGCAATAATCGTCTGGGCCACCTCTGGGCGCACCCCGACGAGTGCGGCGCTGGTCCCCAAGAGCCGAGCGGCTGCGGCCGTGTCCAGCAGCACTCGGGCGACATGCGTATCCACCACCTGCACACCCGTGATATCGAAAATAACGTAGTGCGCGCCCATGCGCTCGATCGCGCCCAACACATTCTCGGTCAACACCTTCATGCGCGCGGTATCCAGCGCACCGATCAGCGGGGCGGCCAGCACGCCTGGCAACACTGGGATAACTGGGGCGCTCAGCTCACGCACTGCTGCTTGGCTGGCGCGCAACTCGGCCAGGGTCTGGGCCAGCGAGGCCTCGCGCTGCTCGACATCCTGGAGCGCCTGCCGAAGCGCAGCGGTTCGCTCGCCCACCTGCTGCTCGAGGGAGATACGCAGCGCATCCAACTCCTGTTCGCGGCTGCGGGCCTGCCAGAGCGCTCTTTGGAGGGCCTGCCCGAAACGACCGACCAGCAGGGCGAGGACGCCGGCGGCCACCACAAATGTCACACACGTTAAGACCGGGTCGTAGGTCTGATCGCTGTAGCCGACCAGCGTCGGAGCGGCGACCTCGAGCACAGTCACGCCAACGACGGCCAGCACGCTGAGGACGAACGCGAGCATAAGGATGCGGCGCCCGCCGAGCAGCCCAGCCAGGACGATCGGTAGGGCCAGCAGCGTAAAGATCGCGCGACTCCCCTCCAGCCCGGTCGGTAGCATATTTACCACCACCATCGCGATCATACCGACGATCACCAGCGCCACCGCCGGCGTGAAGTGGCCACGGCGGAGCACGACGACTGCGCCGATGAGCAGCAGCCCCAGCAGCAGCGAGGTGCTAACGCCGATTAGCCGATCGCTGGCGGAGATGGCCGTCAGCGGCGCCAGCGCACCCAAGAGGGCAGCAGCACTCAGGATGAACAGGAACGCCTGCAACAACACGGCCTGCTCGCGCCGAAGCGGGTCGGTAAACGGGACATCCTTGAGCCACATTCGAAATGATACGAACATTCTACAGATTTCCTTTCCGAACGACATTCCTTATCTCCGTGGCAAGCCAGATCGACGGTAGCATTTTCATTACTGTCCACGAAGACACACGCAAGTACACGAAATAGTGCAGCCTATTTATCCATGAAAATGCGGTGCCCATTCAAACGGTGGTCATGTGAACGCCTGGTCATCTCGGCGTAACGCGCCAGCGCATCCTGCGGGTTGCGTACCGATGTGACACCCTCCAGCTCGATTCCGAGCCGCACCAGGGTGCTCGCCACATCTGCGGCGATCCCGCTCAGAAAAACTCGGCAGCCGAGCAACCGCAGCGCCTGTGCGGTCTGAAGGAGCGCGTGCGCGACAGCGGTGTCGACCACGCTCACGCCTGCGATGTCGAGAATGACGAGCCGGGCGCGCTGCGCGTGGGCTTCCTCCAGCAGCCGCGCTGTCAGTACCTCGGCGCGCCGGCTGTCCAGGTGCCCAACGACCGGGGCTAACAGCGCCCCATCGGCCAGCTGGATGGCCGGCGTCTCGAGCGCTGCGACAAGATCGAGAAGATTCTGCTGCTGTTCGTTGCGCTGGGCCAGCTGCTGTGCTTGCTGCTCGAGCTGCCGCGCCTGCTGCTCTGCCTGTGTGAGCGCCTGCTCGGCCCGCGTGCGCGCCTCGGCCAAGCGCTGAGCAGTGTCGTTCGCCAGGCGGCTGAACACCAGGCCGGTAAAAATGGCCGTGCATTCGATCAGATTACTGGCGTTCGCGTAGACCCCTTGACCGTTCGCCCGTGCCAGCAGGATACCAAGAATCGTCATGGCACTCGCGACCATCCATCGCGGCCCGGTGAAGGTCAGCGCAATAAGCGGGGCGATGAAGATCACCGGATCGAACTGCCGGGTCACATCGAGTATCCCCAGCCCGGTGACGAGCGTGAGCAGGATGACTGCGCCGTGGCAGGCGTAGTCCCAGCCTCGCCAGTAGGCGGCCCAGAATCCAGCAGACAGCACAGTTGCGATCAGAATCGCGATCACAGCAGTTGGATCTAGCGAGCCGGCGAGCCCGCTGATAAAGAGCAGCAGGCCGCCAACAGTGAGCACACCAAAGACGCAATGATTAATTTGGCGTTGAGTGAATTGCGCAATACTACTCCTTACTTGCAATCGGTTAGCTGCGATCCATCAATTATGTCCGCAAGATCTCCCACACTTTGCGCGCCAGGGCATCGGGCGTGAACGGCTTCTGCACGAACGTCTGCCCTGGGGCGAAGAGCGTCCGCGTCATCGCTGTATCGATATAGCCCGACATATAGAGCACCTTGATCGCCGGGCGCTGCGCGACCATCTGTTCGGCCAACTGGCGCCCGCTCAGGCCACCGGGCATGATCACATCCGTCAGCAGCAGGTGGATGGGCGCCGGATGCGCGACGGCGAGCTGCAGCGCCGTGGGGCCATCGGCGGCCTCCAGGATGTGATATCCATACCTGCTCAGCACGTGCGCCGCCAATTCGCGCACCAGCGGCTCATCTTCGACCAGCAGAATGGTAGCGTCTCCGTGCGACGGCGCGAGCAGTGGCCCATCGGCGCGCGGTGGCTCCTCGGCTGCTTCCACGCGTGGCAGGTGGATCGTAAAGGTCGTGCCGTGGCCGGGCGCGCTGTCGACCCAGATATGTCCGCCGCTCTGGCTGACGATCCCATGCACCGTTGCCAACCCGAGCCCAGTTCCCTTGCCGATCGCTTTGGTAGTAAAGAATGGTTCGAAGATGTGCGCGCGGGTCGCGGCGTCTATGCCGACACCGGTGTCGCTGATGATGAGCATGATGTATGGCCCACGCGCCTCGCCGACGTGCTCGCGAGCGCCGGCCTGGTACATGGCCACATTTGCGGTCTCGATCGTCAGCGTGCCGCCCGCGGGCATGGCATCGCGGGCGTTGACGGCCAGATTCATGATCATCAGCTCCAGCTGCCCAGGGTCGGCGTGCACCGTCCCAAGGTCCGGCGCCAGCCTGGTGACCAGCTCGATATCTTCGCCGATCAACCGGCCGAGCAGCTGGCTCATGTTCATCACCACCGTATTGAGATCGAGCCGGCGCGGCTCCAGGACCTGCTGGCGGCTGAAGGCCAGCAGCTGGCGGGTCAGCGCCGCCGCCCGCTTGACCGTCTGCTGAATCTGCTCGGCGTCGCGGCGGAAGTCGCGCGGATCCGTGCGAGCATCGAGCAGCAGCTCAGCATTGCCGATGATCACGGTTAAGAGGTTATTGAAGTCATGGGCGATACCGCCGGCCAGCCGGCCGATCGCTTCCATCTTCACGGCCTGTGTGAGCTGTTGCTCTAACTGCTTGATATGCGTGATGTCCTGCACGGCGCCGTAGACGCGCGCCACCCGCCCTGCCGCGGCATCCCGCACCGGGCGACTATAGAAGCGCAGCCAGAGGGTCCGGCCATCCTTCGCGACCATCCGATACTCACTGACATCCGATTGCCCGGCGTGGAGCCGTTGCCGACGCTGAAGCGCAATTGGGAGATCTTCCGGATAGGTCGCCTTGTGCCAATCTTGCGCCGTTCGCATTTCTTCGGGCGTATAGCCTGTAATACGCGTCATGGCATCGGTGACCCAATCGAGGGTTACGGCGCCATCGGCGTCAAGCCGGTACGCAAAAGCGTAATCGGAAACCAGCTCAGAGATGACACGGTAGCGTTCCTCGCTGTCGCGCAGCGCCGCTTCCGAGCGCCTGCGCTCGGTCACATCGTGAAAATTGACCACAACGCCCGCGATCGCCGGATCGGCCAGCGAATTCACCGCAGTCGCTTCGAACCAGCGCCAGGACCCATCGGCGTGCTGGGCGCGCAATTCGGCGGTGAACCGGCTGGCTGGCTGGCGTACCAGTTGGGCAAGCTGATCGATGGTGGGTTGCAGATCATCAGGGTGGATAAACTCAAATGCGTTCTCGCCGACGTAGGCATCCAAGTCGTACCCCAGCAGCCGCGTTGCCGCCGGGCTGACATACTGCACGACTCCGTGGCGATCGAACAGCGCGACGGCATCCGCGCAGTTGTCGATCAGCGCGCGAAACCGCCGCTCGCTGCGCACCAGCGCCGCCTCGGCGTGCTCGCGCTCGGCTTCGGCACGCTTGCGCGCGGTGATGTCGATCAGCGTACCGGCCATGCGCATCGGCCGGCCAGTGTCGTCGCGGTAGATGCGCCCCTGCACTTCAAGCCAGCGCAGGCTGCCATCCGGCCACTGCATGCGGTGCGCGACATAGTAGTCGCTGCCTGCGCCGGCCAGCGTCGCGGCGAGGGCACCCGCGACCGCCGAGCGATCGGATGGGTGAATGTGGCCAAGGTAAGCCGCCTGCGTAGCGGGGCAGGCGCCTGTCGGACGGCCGAAGAGCCAGGCGACCTGCTCTGACCACGTAATCGTGTCGGCCGGAATATCCCAATCCCATGTGCCCATGTGCGCGGCGTCGAGCGCCAGCCGAAGGCGTTCCCCGCTGGCGTGCAGTTCGGCCTGCCGGCCGCGCTCGATCTGGTCGCGATGCTGCATAAAGACCAGCGCGAGCGCTGCGCCGATCGTGTTGATCGCGAGTGGCGTAACGATTCCGGCGAAGTTCGGGATCGCGACGGGGGCAAGGATGGGCAGGAGCAGTACCCCGACAACGTTGACGCTGGCGATGATGGCTAAGCCGCGGATGGAGAGGAAGATGCTAGCAAGTAAAATGCCGAGAATCAGGTAGTGGAGCGTGTTGGCGGCACTGGGGGCATCACTCCAGGGTGTGGCGAAGACGACCAGCGGCACCATGGAGAGTGTCAGGCCGGCGGCCAATATGTAGAGTCGGGTGCGATTGAGAGCATACGCAGTGCCGAGAAACAGATACCCATACCAGGGAACGCGATACTGTGGAACAGTCAGGCTGCGGGTCGTGTCAACCAGCATAAATATCGCCGTCATGAGCAGTAAGAAGATCGCCAGCAACCGCGATTTGTGGCGCAGCGCAACATCACGGATCGCCGGCGCGGGCTCAATCAGTACCTGTCGGAGCGTATCGAAGCGTGTCGTGCGTGGCTGTGTATCCTTGGGAATATACCGATTGATATTCATATCCTTGTGGTGAGGCACAGCTGTCGTAGTGGCAACCGGTGCGTCCGTGATCGCGCTGAGAATCGGCGCGCGCCAGTTCATTGGCGTGGTTGAGGGTGGCGGCGAGCAACTGCTGGTAACCGCTCGTCTACGGCGAAACAGTCGCCAGAGAGCACCATCATGACGGTAGATAAAAATCAATCGTCTCGCGGTAGCGTCGCTGGCGACCAGGCTCGATGTGCATGCGGATTGGGAACACCTCGACGAGCGCCTGCCCTTCGGTTCTGGCGCGAGCGCTGATCTCGTGCGGAGCGGTGCCATGGAGCCCATCGACTGCCCCGAGCGCCAGCGCCGCAGCTCGCAACTGCCATAGCGCGCCGGTCAGCACCACCTCCGTATCTTGTTCCAGATTAAAGAGGTGCTCGGCTGTGGACGGCAGTAGGACATAGATGCAATCAGCGCGTACGATACAGGAGACGATCGATGCCTGTAGGCCGGCCGGGCCAATCGTCGAGAGAGTGCATTGCGGAGTGGCGGCTATCAGCGCCAGAGCCTCATCACGCAGCTTATCGAGCATGAGAACCTCCAAAATCAAATGTTGCGGCGGCATGGCTGCCGTTCTGCCTATAGTTTACCCACGGGATAGCGCCCGCGCTATCCCGCGACCATGCGATTGCGTGTGGTATCGTGGGCGTGGCATGGGGAATGCTGCCTGGAGGAGCAACGCTACGCCGCAAGTGCGGTAATGACAAAAGCCAACAAGTGGCGTCAGTTCCTGCACGGCTGCATGCGGCGCGTCAGAGCAGGTGCAATTCGCGGGCACGTTCGAGGGCCTGTACACGGTTGTGGGCGTCGAGCTTGGTATAAATGTTCTTGACATGAGTGCGCGCGGTGTGTGCCGAAATAACCAGCAGGGTGGCAATTTCCGGAACCGAGCGTCCAGCGGCGAGCAGCTGGAGGACGCTGCGCTCGCGCTCGCTCAACAATTGTGAAATTGCGAACTCGGTGGGGACGGCCGCAACATCCTGCGGGAATGCAGCCAAGAGCCGGTCGATATAGCGCAGCAACCGATCACCCGATTCACTGGCGGGATTCTGCGCCGGCTGTGCTAGCCGCAATCGGCAATCGGTAATCAACGCGCGCATGGGTGCGCCCTCGTCGACAAACGTGCGGATATATCCCTCCGGCTCGGCCAGCGCGAGCGCCTCGGCGAGCGCTACCAGCGCCTGGTTGGGATCGCCTTGGACCGCGCGGGCGAGCGCCGTGAGAGCGAGAATCGCGATCCGGTCGGACAAGCGTTCATCGGCTTCCGCCGCCTTGCACAGCCGATCCAACAGGCCCACAACAGCGCCCAGATCGACGGATCCCGGCGTTTGCCGCTCCTGAGCCATCCGAATGCGTACGAGCATCAGCGCCTCCGCCTGACGTTCGTATGGAACCTCGTTGTCAGTGTTGAGCGCACGAGTGCTCAGCCAGCGCGCCGCCGCTGCGAGGTCAGCCTGCGCGAGCCATAGCCATGCCTGCCGCGCCTCCGCTTCGGCGATGTCGCGCCGGCTGTCGAGCAGCTGTGCCGCCGCCAATGCCTGCTCGACCAAGGCGGTGGCCTGCGCTGTATCCCCCTGCGCCCATAGCACCTGCGCGAGTGCGTTGTGTGCGCTGGGCCAGTACCGTCCGCGCCCGGTTCGCTGGCCGACGGTGACGGCCGCGCGCAGCACTTCTTCCGCCGCCGCCAAATCGTTCCACTCATAGTACACCAGGCCAAGGAAGATATAGACCGCCGGCTGCTGTTGATGTGTGGCGCCACCCGCGCGCCGGATAACCTCCTGGTGGAATGTGGCCGCGCGCCGCAGCTGGCCCTGAAATTGGTATGCGGCCGCCAGCCCAAAGGCCGCCGCCAGTAAAAAGAGCGGCTCACTAGAATCCTGGAGCGCCGCGTGCGCCGCAGTCAGCGGCTCGATTGCAGATCCAACATGACCTAGTGCGAAATCGCCAAATCCCAGGATAAAAGTGGCGATTCCGTGCTGCTCAATCGCATCCGCCGGGAGGCTGGCGAGTGCTTGTCGCGCGAGCATTATCGCGCGGGGCAAATCGCCCGTAAAATATGAAGCGAGGGCACGTAGCCCCAGGATCTCGCCCACCTTCGGCTGATTTCCGGTTGTCTGCCAAACCGCCTCGGCCAGGCCCATGGGACGCTCAGCCGCCTCGGCATGCCCAGTGAGAACAAGAATCCAGGCCAAACGGAGGCATACCGCAGGGTCGGCCTGGAGCGCGGCATCCGGCAGCGCCGCCAGCCAGCGTGGCCACTCAAGAAAATACTCGTAAAACCGCTGGCTGGCCATGAGCGGGGCGACGCAGCGCATGGCGTCCTCCCAGGCCTGGGCGCTCAGCGCATGGTCGATCGCCTCGCCAACCAGGCCGTTCTGCTCGAACCACGCGCTTGCGCGGCGGTGGAGCAGCGCGCGGCCCGTGGGCTCAAGCGCGCGCTCCAAGTGCTCGCACAAAAAGTCCTGGAACAAGTGATGGTAGCGATACCAGTGCCGCTGGCCGTCCAGGCGGATGAGAAACAGGTTGGCCTGGTCCAGGTACTCCAACATAGGCTGGCCGGTCTCTTGGCCAGTCACGGCATCGCAGAGCGGCCCACAGATGCGCCCTAGAATCGCAGTCTGCATGAGGAAGCTACGCACAGCATCGGGCTGGTGCTGAAACACCTCGTCGGCCAGATAATCGAAGACATAGCGATGGCTGCCGGTGAACTCGGCCAGAAAGCTAGGAAACTGCGCGGCGTCCTGCTGCTGCAGCGAGAGCGCGGACAGCTGCAAGCCGGCGACCCAGCCTTCGGTGCGCGCTTCCAAGGCCGCCACCGCATCTGAAGGCAGGCGTACACCATGGACCCGATCGAACAGATATGCCGCCTCGTCGGGCGTGAAGCGCAAATCGGCGGCGCGCACTTCAGTGAGAGCGCCGCGCACGCGCAGCCGGGCAAGCGGTAAGGGTGGATCGGCCCGGCTGGTCATGATCACGTGCATCTGCGCCGGCATCCGATCCAGCAAGAACGCTACAGCCTCGTGTATGGCCTGGAGAGTAATCGTGTGATAGTCATCCAGCACCAGCACGATTCGATCGGCGGGATCGACCAGGGCGTTCACAAGCATCGTCAGGATGGCATGGGTCGGAGGTTGCGCCGCGCGCGTGCGCAGCAGGGCCCACGCCTCTGCGCCGATCTGCGGCCGCACCGTTTCCAAAGCGGCGATCAGATACGCCAGGAACTGACCGAGGTGATTGTCGTGATCATCCAGGGCAAGCCAGGCCACGTGTGGGACTTGAGGCTTGAGGCTTGAGGCTTGTGCCGGATCTTCAAGTCTCAAGTCTCTAGCCTCAAGTCTCACGGTGGAGAGCCATTCGACGACCGCGGTGGTCTTGCCAAAGCCAGCCGGCGCCGAAATGAGGATCAATTTCTGGTTCTGGCCGATCGCCGCATCGAGGCGATCCACGAGGCGCGGGCGTGGCACCAGGTTCGGGCGCGATAGCGGGATCACCAGCTTGGTGGCCAGCAGGTGCAGGGATCGGGCGTCGTCCGGCGCCACTGGCTCCGCATCACTCTTCTGGGTGTGCTCAGCGGCCTCGATCACATCCTGTGTGATGTTCGGCGACGCTGCGCGGGCGCTGGGCACGTCACCGATCACACCACCGGCGAGGTCGGCCGCAACCGTGTTGAGCCGCTCAAGAGTCAGCTCGGCCGATTTGCCGAGGTAGGCCCGATAGAGCCGGCCCGAGCGCCGGCGATAGGCTTTCCAGTATTCCTTGGCGGGCCCGCGGCGTTCCTTGTGAGCCGTGAAGGTGCCGCGTTCACCAAGAAACGTGAAGGAGGTGGCGTCCGCAAGCCAAGCATACCAGGGCGGCGAGCCAACCACGATCGCGCCAACTGCGCTCTCTGGTTGCACTAGGAGGGTGCGATCCACCAGCGGGGGTCTGGTCGCGTGTGCCATAGCCGGATCCTTCCACACGAGTTGGTGATACGTGGGGAACTGCTATGCACACTATACGCCCATGTGGGGAACTGCACAAGGAGCGTGGACTTCTGTATAGGCACATACCATATCTGGGATGACTCATGCCTGGCCGGGGCGGCAATCTTCAATGGCTCGATCGTTCCGCTTCGCGGGAACTATTCACTATTGGGGTCATGGGACGCGGACGAACGCGGGTCTGTCTCCAGTTATCCGATTTATGCGCGGCCATCCGCGTCCAATTCCTGCGGCAGCTCCAGCAGCGCCGTTGTTTCGCCTCGGTGCGTCTGAGCGGTGTAGGATAGGCCCAGTCGATGCACCAGCTTGATGGTAGCCTGGTTCTGGGCCAGCATGTCGACGCGCAGCGTCGCGACTCCCCGCAGCATCGCCAGGCGGATCAGAAACTGGGCGAGCATATGCCCAAGCCCCTCTTGCTGGTAGTCGTCGCGCACGACGATCGCGGTCTCGGCCAGCGCCGTGTCGCCCTGGTCGTGGGCCAGTTCGGCCAGGGCGACGGCGCGAAGCGCACCGTCTTCGATGACCGTCGCGATCAGCGCGGCATGCAGCCGCCGGTTGCCGTCGGCGACGCGTTCCGCCTCGCGCCAGATCGCCTCCCTGCTCATCGGCGGCCGGAAGAAGCGCAACTGCGCGCTGCGCTGCGACAGGCGGGCCAGCAGGTCGGCCAGCAGCGGCGTGTCGCGGGGCGTTACCGGCCGGATGGCCAGCGTGCGCCCGCGCATCGTGATCACCGGAATAGCATCGCATTCGGGCCGACAGGATTGTTTGCCAGCTGGCCGCGCGCGTACCAGGGGCGCGGGCGGATGCAGGATGGCACAGAATGTAGAAAGCATAGTCTTTACCTTTATTTGGTTACGATGGAATACATGGCAATGTCTCCTCTTGGCGATAATATGTCTCGATTTCCTCCGCCAGCGCAGCCAGCGCTGTATCGAGATCGGCATGGATGGCGAGAATGTTGCTGAACGGGGCGCTCGCCAGCGCCTGGCGGACCGGCGAGTGCGGGTGCACTACGGCCAGGGGCCGCAGCGGCGGGTGGCCCTCGACCAGCGCGCGCAGCGCCGCCCAGCCCGACTCCGCGTCGAGCTGCGTTCCTTGCGCGAGCCGGGCAACTGTGTACAGCCCGGCCATGTCGGCGCTGCCCACGCGCTCGACGTCACTCAAGTCGACGATGAGGTCGTGCGCGCCGGCCGCCTGAGCTGCCCAGGCATGCGCCAGCAGGTCGTGGTAACTCGACCAATCGAGCGCGCTGGCAGGGCGCAGGACTGCCACGCAGGCGCCTTCCAGGTCGGTATAGGTGATGCTGATATGCGTGATCAACTCACTGCTATAGGGATTGGCCTCGCGGTGTGCGCTACAGTGTGAGCAGCCAATCCAGCAGCTTGCCGGGCTGGATGATCTCGCCCCCACCGCGCCCGCCTTCCAGCTCCAGGGTCGTGACCAAGGTCGTCCCGCAGCGTGGGCAGACAGGCTCGGTCGCAGCGACATTCCATACGCCGCCGTCCGTCGCATGAGTCAGCTGCCAAACATCCGACAGCTGCGCAGCGCGCTGCACCAGCCATGCCCCACTAGCGCACCAGCGCTCTGGGCAGACAAGGCGTTGCGCTTCAATCGTATATTCCTGAGCGCTTGCTGGGTTCGTCATTGTCGTGTCTCCACTTCTATTGGTAACTGTGTCAGTTCTTCGATCAGCGTTGAGCGAGCAATATGCACCATCCGGTGCAACCTCACGATAGCATGCCGGCGGCACCAGCACGATGGACATGCGGCCGATCTTGGCTAAGGAAACGGCGTAGGTCCAACGATGGACCACTGACTTCCTCGACGATATTGGCGGGCACGTACCCTCTTCGATCATGCGAACACGGGCGCGCGCAGCGGGCGCAGCGCGGCTGCCATGCGTGCCAGTTCATCGACTATTGCGGTTGCGGCGGTTTCCATTTGATTACAGAGATACCGCTTTGGAATGGGGAGAAATGCGAGGTAAATCCTAACATGGCAGATAAGCCGAATTTGACTCGTCTTTCCTACTGATTCGTGGGATGGGCGAATCGCTTGCGCCTACTCTTCCAGTGTAAGATAATGGGCGAGGCGGACTCGCTAAATGTATAGTTGGACAGCCGCCATCATATCTTTACCAGCTTCCAGACACCAAATATGGTGCTACAATTATGCAAAGGCCTGTGTAGGCGGTTCCAGGCATATGCCGGTTGTGAAGAGGCTCAGTCATGCTCGGATTACCACGCGGCGCGGTTCAGCTGGTTCCCTACACGCCAATGTGGGCCACCCTCTTCCAATCTGAACGTGCCCGCGTACAGGATGCGTTGGGCGTCGATGCGCTGGACATTCAGCATATTGGCAGCACAGCGGTGCCAGGACTAGCCGCCAAGCCCATTCTGGATCTGGGGATTGCGGTGGCGGCGGAAGCTGTTGTGGCGGCATGTGTCCCACCCCTGACCGCACTCGGATACATGTACCGTGGATACCGCGGGTCAGACCAGGGGCATTTCTTTGACCAAGGTTCCGAACAGCACCTCACCCATTACCTGCATATGCTCTCAATTGGCGATCCGGCGTGGTCAAACTATCTGCGGTTTCGGGATTATTTAATCACCCATCCTGCTGTCCGGGATGCCTATATGCAGCTCAAACAGGATCTAGCCGCCCAATACGCAGACAATCGTGCCGCCTACACCGCCGCGAAAGCTGCATTTGTCCAACGCATCCTTGCGGCAGCAGCGTACCCTCACGCTGCTGAGTAACTATCATGCGAGAACAATCGTTGGCTTGTGGCTCACTCGGGCGGCGAAACCACATGGGGAAAATGTCGTGTTGCGGATGCCAGTTGCTTGCGGAGCTACGAACGTACGACGCCGCGCTGCCAGCTACCGAAATGCGGCCCACACTGGCAAGTGGTCGGACGCACGCCGGGTATGCTCGCCCATGTCGACATCACTGGCGTACAGTTGGGCGGCCATGGGTGCGGCGGCGAAGATGTAATCGAGGCGCATCCATGGATGCGCAGCTGGATAGGTGTATCCGGGCATGGCGCGGTGCAAGTGCCGGTAGCAGTCGGTATAGCCCGCAGCGAGGAGCAGTTGGATGGGCTGGCGAGCGAAATACCCGCGTGTCTCACCGATTGGTGGCTCCCCGAGCGGATCGGCAGGGTGAATGGCATTGAAGTCTCCGACCAAGATATGAGGCGTATCTCGCTGCACCTGGAGCACATCGAGAATCGCTTGCACCTCCGCTTCGCGTCGTCCGGCACTGGCCCGTGTGCGGCCATGAATCAAGTGGGTGACAAAGAGGAAAACATCTGAACCGCTCCATCTGACTGCCACCTCAAGCAACGTCTTGGACAGGACTGGCAATCGATGGTTCCGGCTCTGCACAATCGGCAATCGGCTCAGCCATGCGAGCGCCTCCGGACTATTGGCCTCGCCGTAGACCAGGTGCATGCCCAACTGGTGGGCCAGCGCCTCGACAGGACGCTTGTGCGTTGCTTCGAGCAATGCGACCGCATCCGGCTGCTGTCGACGAATGATGTCACCAAGCATGCCCAGACGACCCGCACCGCCGTTCTCAATGTTGTAGCTCATCACTTTGAATGTCATAGGTTTTGTGCCGCCGTGGTGCCTCAGGATATGCAGATATTCGACGGTGAGATGACGCGACACCAAGCCGTCCAAGGATGCATATAATACCACGCGCACATCATGCCGCTGTCCAACAGGCGCTTCAGCTGACCGCCTTCTAGAAACTATGGCATTGAAATTGGTGCTCAATTATCCAGATGGTACCGCTACAACAGCCTGAAAGAAGTTCTGCCCCTCAGCAGCACCAAGGAGCAACTATGCCGATCATTCGCCATCGCGATCAAGCGCTGATCCAACACTCGTATCGCCGGATTGTAGCCCGCACCGAGGGCGCAACGACCTGTACGGTCTGGGATCAAACGCTCCCGCCAGCGGGACTCATCCCGCTGCACGCCCACGATACGGAAGAAACGCTCACCATTCTTACGGGCCAACTCACTGTCACGCTCGATGATCAGACAACCGTCGTCGAGGGGGATACCACGGTCTTGATCGCGCCAGGGGTCCTCCATAGTCTCCGCAACGACACTGCTGCACCAGCCCGTATGCTGGTATTCTTGCCAACGGCATCGCCGACTATAATCACCCCTGAAGGCACATCCCGCCCAATGGAGTAAGACACGGTGGCATGTCAGATCATCGTATTGGCAGCATTTGCATGATCGAAGAACGCTACTGCACAACGAATGTCGCGACGACCTCGATCCCACTGTCGCGGCCGTGGGCAACCATCTGCCATGTTCCCAACGGCGCATCGGAAGGCGCAATCCAGCCCCAGCCGGCATGGCCGTCCGGCCCGGCCTGCGCGCGCCCCTCGATCCGCGCCTCCTGCACGCGGCCATTCGGCAGGTTGAGCCAGACGCTGATATGCTCGTTGGCATGAAACCCCGACGCCGAGAAGACGAACCGCGCGCCCGGCGTGCCGCTTGTGGGCGAAACAGCCAGCTGTGCCGGCGGACTGGTGGGCGCAGGATCGATCGCCACCGAGATCGTTCGCTCCACCTCGCTATTCGATCCTCGCACCACGATCTGCCAGGCGCCCGGCGTCGCGTCTGTTGGCGAGGTCCAGCTGCCGTCGATCCGTCCTTCCGGGCCGGCGGCGTTTGGGTTGCTTACGATCGGATGTTCCAGCACTCCTGACGGACCGCGCACAGTGATACCGATCGGCTCGCGGAACTCGAAGCCAGTGGCATAAAAGCGAAACAGCGTCCCAGGCACGCCATGCGCCGGCGCCACGCCAGATGGCTGTTCAGTGCCAGCTGGTGGGGCTACCTGACCAATGGTGAATGGAATGACTTGAGTCTGCGTGCTCTGTATGCCGTGGATGACCATCTGCCAGGCGCCGTCGATCGCGTTGTCCGGCGCCGTCCAGGTCCAGCTTGCATCGCCATAGGCGTTCGTGTGCCGCAGCTCGGGCGCGCTGGCCGGCACAACCTGGCCATCGGGCGCGTTCAGCCAAATACCGACGCGCTCATTCGCGGCGAAGCCGCTCGCAAAAAACAAAAAGCTGGTTCCAGGCGGGCCGGCCGGCGGCTGAACGTTCGTCACCGGCGCTGCGAGCGCCGCCTGCGGCAGCACTAAGGCGCAGAGCATCCCAACCAGTAGTATCGATCGACGAAGTTTATTCATGAGGTGCCTCCAATTGCAGATTGCAGATTGCCGATTGAACTTTACCTCGAACAGTCTAGCACACGCTCTTGGGATCATCAATTCGATCGCTTCTTCTTTGTCTTGCGGGCGCGCCGCTGCTTGTTATCATTTACGGGACTTACGTGGTCATTCACAAAACACGGATTTTTGTTCTTCGTATCGAACGTTTTTTCGTTCACAAAACGAAAAAACGTTCGATACGAGAGATTTTTTAATCCGTGGTCCAATGTTCGCGTCCATGGCGTAGGTTCCGTTATTATACGATCGTTCGGGTTGCCCTGAGGCATGCGCGCCGGGCATTGAAATTGCAGGAGCATTCTTTTCAGATCGTAAAAAACGACTCAACGCTTGCGTACTTTTGTGTAATCGGCTACGCTACCCGAGTCGTGGGTCAGGGGCAATAGGCAATCGGCAATCGGAGCTGCCCATCGCCTCTAACCTATCGCCTATCGCCCGCACTGAAAGAGGTTACTGGTGAAACTCCATGTTCTTTACTCACGCGGCGTAGCGTGCACGATACTCGTGACAGTGATCTGCTCCGCGCTGCTGGCGCTGCCGACCCCCGCCAGCGCCCTCGGCCCGACCGTCGCCGGGCAAAATCTCTCGAACACGCCCGATCAGTCCGAGCTGCCGAAGATCGCCTATGGCGGCGGCCGGCTGGTGGCGATCTGGGGCGAGCGCAGCCGCAGGCGGCTAGGTTTTAGCAGCGCCGCGCCCGACGGTGCATGGTCGCCGGCCGAGTTTCTTAGCACCGGCACCAACACCAAAGTGCAGCCGCCCGACATCGTGGCCGACGGCAGCGGGGCGGCGCATATTGTCTACTCCGTGGGCGATCAAGTGTTCTATCGCCACCGGCCCGCCAGCGGCGGCTGGTCGGCGCCGGTGCTCATCGCCAATAGCCCGTTCGCGAATCAGACGCGCATCACCCGCGCGCCGGACGGCACGCTCTGGATCGTCTGGCGCGACCGCGACGGCACCGCGATCTTCTATCGCTTCTCGACCGACGGTGGACAGACCTGGCGTGCGAACAATGCCGAAGGGATCGTCGCGAAAGAGGATAACAATATGATCGCGCCGGCGATCGCAGTCGATGGCGGCAACGCGCCACATGTGGTCTGGTACATTCGTGCGAGCGGGTCGCGGCAGGGCGAGATCCGCTATGCCGATTGGGATGGGTCGCGCTTCGTCACCGGCAGCGTCACACGCGACGGCGCGCAGCCCTACGACGCCGACCCGGCGATTCTGGTCTCGCCAGATAATGTGCAGCACCTGGTGTGGCGCAAACAGCTTGGCGTGCGCTGGGCGATCATGCACGCGATCCGTAAGCCTGGCCACGGCTGGCAAGACTTCGAGCGGCTGACGATCACATCGCGCGACGCACAGTACGCGCCATCGATCGGCACCGACGAGCGCGGCGATATCATCATTGGCTACTCCGAGCCGATGAGCGACCACGCGCGCCGGATTGTGCTGGTGGCCAAGGCGCCCGGCGGCAAGTGGGCATCGTTCGCGGTCTCGAACGGCAACTTCGACAGCCGCAGCGCAGTGGTTGGCAGCGTGACGGGCAATAACGTGTTCGCCCATGTGCTCTACCAGCACGAGGCCCGCGTCGACGAGGGCGAGATTCTGTATGCGCGGGTGCAGATCGATTATCTGCCAGCGCCGTTCCCCGCGCCCGCGCCCCAGCCCGCTCCGCCAGCCGCGCCGCCGGCCGCGCCGATCGAGGCCGCGCTGCTGCCGGCGGCGCGGCGCGGCGACTGCACCTTCTTCGAAGCGACCCAGCATAATCTGTGCGGCGCATTTCGCAACTATTGGCGCGCATTCGGCGATCTGCCGATCTACGGCTACCCGCTCACCGAAGAGTACGTCGAGAATGGTGTGGTGACACAGTATTTCGAGCGGGCGCGCTTCGAGTACCACCCGGCCACGATCCCGCAGCGCTTCGACGTGCTGCTTGGCCTGCTCGGCAGCGAGCGCGTGGCCGGGCGGCGCGAGGCCGGCGAGGGGCCGTTCCAGCCGGCGGCGCGACGTGGCGACTGCACCTTCTTCGAAGCGACCCAGCATAATCTGTGCGCCGGATTTCGCAGCTACTGGCAGCGCTTCGGCGGGTTACCGTTGTATGGTAACCCACTGTCAGAGGAGTTTGTCGAGAATGGTGTGGTCACCCAGTATTTCGAGCGGGCGCGCTTGGAGTACCATCTCGGCGCAGCCCCGGCGCGCTTCGACGTGCTGGCCGGCCGGATCGGCGCCGAGGCGATTGGGCGCTGATTGGCGGCGGGTAGCTGTTCAAACTTAGCGATATTGGACGCGGACAAACGCGGACGAACATGAGAAAGCTAATTATCCGCGTTCGCCTGCGTTCGTCTGCGTCCCATGAGCCTGACGGCAAACGTATTCGGCGGCGGTTGAATTTGGAGCTGCGGACATGGCCAGATCGCCCCATCGCACCATCCTGCTGATGATTCACGAATTGCACCGCATGGGCTACCAGCGGCTGCGGATCACGCCGGGCATGGCGCCGTCGGGCATGCACTGGCGCTGCGCGATCGCGGCGCCGGGTGCGGCGGCGGCGACCTACACCACCGGGCAGGCGCGCGCCTACTTTGGCTGGGACGATGCGGCCGCCGACACGCCGCAGCAACTGGCACAGAAATTCGCCGCGCGCTTCGCCGAGCTGTGCGCGCAGGGCCGCGGTGCCGACCAGGCCTACGCCGACTGGTTCGCCGAGCTGCTGCGCCCCAAATAGGGGCTATACCAAGTTAGCGCGCTCGGGTTAAGCCAGTGTCTACGGCGTCGCTGGTATGCTCCAGGAAGGGTCTCAGCAGGTTCGTAAATTCGACCGGTATCACAAACTTGGTGGCTGTGCTCGCGCCCAGGGCCTTCAATGCATCCAGATACTGTAGGCTCATCGTTTTGCTGTCCACGGTGTGCGCCACATCGAAGATTTTCGCTAAGGCCAGAGCGAACCCTTCGGCGCGCAGAATGGAGGCCTGCCGCTGGCCCTCGGCTTCCAGGATCGCAGCCTGCTTCTGGCCCTCGGCGACCTGCACCGCCGCAGCGCGCTTGCCGTCCGCCTCAGTCACGGTGGCGCGCCTGCTGCGTTCCGCTGCCATCTGCCGGGTCATCGCGTCCTGGATCTCCTTTGGTGGGAGGATCTCGCGGATCTCGACCGCCGTCACCTTGATGCCCCAACGATGGGTGACCTCGTCCAGCTTCCCGCGCAACACGTCGTTAATCTGCTCGCGCTTGGACAATACTGCATCCAGCAGCATATCCCCCACCACTGCCCGCAGGGTCGTCATCGCGATGCCGCGCGCTGCCCCCTCAAACTGCATGACGTTGAGCACGCTCGACAACGCATCGACGATTTTCATATACACCAAGAAGTCGATCGCAACCGAGGCGTTGTCCTGCGTGATGCAGGGCTGCGGCGGAACATCGAAAAAGCGCTCCCGCAGGTCAACCCGCACCCCGCGATCGACCGCTGGGATCAGCAGCACCAACCCCGGCCCGCGCGCGCCGGTCACCCGGCCGAGCCGAAAGACCACCAGCCGCTGATATTCGGGCACAATCCGGACACTTGCCATCGCCAGGCCAGCCACCAGTACCATGAGCAGGACGAATCCAATCAGGCCTTCGATACTCATCACATGCCTCCTTGGCCTTTCTGGCCGGATTCTTCTCCTTCAGAGCGGCTGGACCCATAGGGTCACGCCTTCGACCGCCACGATCTGTACCTGATCTCCTACATGGATCGGCTCGCCGTCAGCCACAGCGCTCCAGACTTCACCGTCCACTCGTACCAGCCCCTGCGGCGCGAGATCGGAGATCGCCACGCCAACCCGCCCAATCAACGATTCGATTCCGGTGAGCACCGGCCGCGCGCGGTTGCGTACCGCTGCCCAGATACTGCATGCCGCGAGGCCACCCAACGCCAGCGCCGCAACCGGCACGACCCACAGATTGATGGTGATGCCGGGCGCTTGGACCGGGTCGATCAGATTGAGGGCGCCAACCAACACGAGTGCAATCCCGGTGACGAGCAAGGCGCCGTGGATCGGGACGAAGAACTCGACGCCGATCAGCATGAATCCGAGCAGCAGGAGCACTAGACTCCATCCATGGATTGGCAAGACCAGCAGGCCGGCGACCGCCCCGGCGAGAAGCACAACCCCAACCCCCGCGAACAGACTGGTGCCGGGCGCACCAAGCTCGAGGTAGATCGCCAGGGCGCCCATGGCCAGCAGGAGAAACGCGATCGTCGGGTTGGCGAGCGCCAGCCGCAGCCCTTCCCAAAGCGTTGGCGCTACCGGCGTGACCGTCTGGCCGAGGGTCGCGAGTTGAACCATGCGGCCATCCGCCAGCTTGACGGCTCGCCCCTCTAGCAGGGTCAGCAACTCATCCAGATCGGCCGCGACGAGATCGACCGCCGGAGGATCCACGGCAATGGCCTGCTCGTTGCTCAGCACCACGCCTTCGCGCACGGCGCGATTGACCCAGTCGGTGTTGCGACCGCGCGCCGCATTCCAGGAGCGCAGTTGGTTGGTGACGCTATCAAGGACAAGCTCACGGGTTTGCTGCGAGAGCACGGCATCGACCTGGGCGAGCGGATCGGGACTGCCGAAGCTGGTGCGCGGCGCGAGTGCACTGATATGGGCGGCGCTAAGGAACAGCGCGCCGGCGGCGCCAGCTTGCGTCCCCTGAGGCGTAACGTAGACGACGACTGGGATATCGGCGTTGGCGATTTCGCCGGCAAACGGGCGCACGTCGCGCAGCACGCCGCCAGAAGGACTCATTTGGATAATCAGTACGTTGGCATTGGCCGCCTCGGCGAGCTGAAGTACGCGGCGTAGATAGGCGATCGTCACAGATGTGATCACCCCATGGATCTCCGCGCTATAAATCGGGCCACGTGATTGTCGTACAGGCGGCGACAGAGAGCGCGGAGCCTCGGCTGCGCCGTGAATGCTGAGCGTTTCGCGTCCGCTGATCAGAAACGTGTGCGGCGAGTGGGCGACCGCGCCATTATCGCCCGAACGGAGCGATGATAGACCGAAAAGCAGCAGCAGCATGAGTAGCGTCATGCGCAGAAAGGCGCTTGCGCGGAGGTTTCGCGCCTTCCAAGGAGATTCTATCATCGTGCCCCTCGATTCTGCGGTTGCCGACGCAGGTTGCAGTGGTCAGGGCGTGCCTGCGCTACAGCACCATCGATGGATGAATTCGGATAGGGAGCAACATGTCATGGCATATTATATACGGTTCAGCGGGGCTTGGGGGAAGTTCCTCCGATCGGCGTTCATTCGAGCGCCACTGTGCGGCTCCTCTGATCACAATCCACCGCACCGAGGATAATGCCGCACTTATGTTCATCAGGAATAGCAGAACCAGCTTCTATCTGCCTTGCAATAGCCGCGAATGTGCTTGCTCTCCCTTGTCGTGGTACATAAAACGTGATACAATTTATGTTAACCTGCCGAGATACCCCAGACCCCCTGCCAATGCACCCGCTTGACATGGCACTCCACACCAATCAGCCGTGAGGTCTGTCGAACCGCAGTAGGGAGACCTTATGAGGAAGTATGCGCTGGAAGATTTGATCACGGTACGCGACGGGCATGCACGGGCCGTACCGTGCGGGCTGAGTCCCGCGCGGGGCTGGCCCAGTCGGTGCGTGGGCAACAGCGCAGGTGCTGACGTCAGGCAGTCCGGTCTCGTGATGTAAAGATCCGGCCGTCTTGCACCGCCCGTGCGTGCCTGCCACAGCGTCCAACCGCCAGCAGAGAGGGGGTGAAGAGTTATGGCAACGCAGAAACCGTTCAGACGGTCGTGGGGCGGGTGGTTGGGATTGCTCACCATGATCGCCGGCCTATGGTTCCTGATCTCGCCTTGGGTCCTTGGCTTCGGAGCCACGAACACCGCCGGCCTCAACGCGATCATCGTCGGCCTGTTGATCGCCATCTGCGGTGCGCTTGATGGCTTTGGTATCGGGTATTTGCCCGTGCGCGCGATGCGCGTGTTCGGGCTGCTCGCGGCGATCCTCGGCCTCTGGGCGATCGTCGCGCCATTCGTCCTGAACATTGATGGCATCGCGCGCTGGGACGCGGTCGTGACCGGCGTGGTCACCGTCCTGGTCAGTGGCTACGACGCGTGGAAGCTGCCGTCGTTCGCGCAGGCCAGCCATGCGTAATGGCGTGGACATCCTTCGTGCCGGTGCGGGCGCGGTGGCAGCGCCGCCACCGCGCCCGCACGGTTCGCGTGCACAAGACTCTTTCGGGAGCATCGTACGCTACGACAAGGAAGCTTACGACCGCATGGCTATGGGCATCCTGTTAACCTTGGTGTGTCATCCAGGCAATCACCGCACAAGCAGTAACCCCGCGCCCAAGGTAGCCATCAAGGTCGAGCGGCTGAACCCCTGCGGCCTGGGGCACGGCGCCTTATGTCCGAGCGGTTTCTCTGTGATACCTGAGACAAACCTGGCGGCCAGATCGAACGCAAAGCTGGCACATGAAAACGAGGACCGTATGGACTGGACGCACCCCAAAGCGGGCTATTGGCGCGCCGAGCAGCCGATTCCGGTGGGCATCCTCGTCGCAAAGGTCGTGTCACGGCGCTACCTGAAGGAGCACGGGCACTACGAACCCGCAAATGACCCACAAGGCTACAGCGCGCGGGTAGAGCTAGAGTTTACCGACCCACACTTTGTTGGCCGGCAGGGCGACATTGTCAGCCGCAGTGACTTCGACAACGTCGACCAGGCGAAGGCAGAAGCAGAGCGCTGGGCAGTGCGTATCGCACGCAAGTACGCTCGTTTGCGCTAGCCCCGCTCATGGCCGTTTATCTTGCTTGTTATAGCACTCTGTGGAGGGGGTGACTGCTCTGTCGCCTAATGAAGATGAAGAAATGAATCGGGTAGCCCGCTTCAGCGGGCTTGGGCTGTTAGCGCGGGCGCTTTAGCCCCGCGCGTGCGGCGGTGCGAAATGCCCGATTTAATAATAAAAGTTCATTAGCCGTCAGTAGATGACAGCGTAACTCCTGGTTTGAGAGTAGCCTGCCGGGCCTGTGCCACTATCACAGGCTCGACGCTTCAGACCTGACCGGCCAGGCGGGTCTCATTGCCCCTTGAGCTCCTGCCATTTCTCGGCCATGTTCTTCAGGGCCTCCGCGGGCGCGATGGTCCCCAGCACCGCGTCATGGATCTGCCCGCGCGCATAGATGTCCCATGTGCCCCACCACGGGGTCAGGCCTTCTTTGACCCGCGCCAGCTTGGCTTGTTCGCGCTCCAGCTTGACATCGCCCCACTTGTTGATTGATGCAGCCACTTCAGTGTCATCGTAGAGCGGTAACTGGGCGAAGCCCAGGCCCTTCTCCAACGCCCAGCGCTTGACCACTTTGTACTGGCCGTCGGTGCGCCCGCCGAAGTACTGCAGGAATTTCCAGGCCGCGTTCAGCACATCCGGGCCACCGGCGACCGCGTCTTTGGTCAGCGCATAGAAGCGGACGAAGCCGACCGTGGAGTGGGTCTGCCCCGGCATCAGTGCTAGTTTGAAGTTGCCGGCTTGTTCGTGCTTGCCGAGGTTGAGTTCGGCCAGATTGTACTTAGCCAGCACGGTATAGACCTGCTGGCCAGCACCCAGCGTCTTCACCACGTCCGGTTCGGACACCTCCAGGGCTGACGGGTCCATGATCTTCCAGGTGTAGATTGCGTCGTGCAGCCATTGCAGGGTCTTCTCGGCCTCCGATCCTGGCTGGTTGAAGACGGGGTTGTTATTCTCGTCGAACATCTTCCCGCCGCGCGAGTAGACCATGGAATAGAAGATTTCTACCGTCCACGGATCGTCCTTTTTCAGCGGGATGTACACGGGGAATTGGGAGATGCCGGCCTCCTTAATCTTCTTGGCCTGCTCGGCCAGTTCCTCCCACGTCTCGGGCGCCTTCGCGACGACGGCCTTCTGAGCCAGAGCGGCATTGTACATGAAGACGACCATGTCCGAGTAGTAGGGCAGCCCATACAGACGGCCATTGGCGGTCATCCCCTGCACCGCGTACGGGGCGAACTCACTGACGTAGTTCTTCGCTTCAGGGAACTGCTCGTCAAGCGGGACGATCCAGCCGGCCGCCACCCACTCCTGCAGCCAGTGGTCCGAGGAGTAGGCCACCTGGGTAGGCGTGCCGCCAGTAAAACGGGTCGCCAGGGTATCGTGATAGTCATTCCAACTGAAATCAGAAAGGTTGACTTTCACCCCTGGCGTCTGGCTTTCGAATTTCGCGATATTATCTTGAATGGTTTCGATGCTGTACGACCAGACCACGAAGTTCAGCGCGACTTCCTTCGTGGGTGCCGCGGCCGCAGCTCCTGTCGGCGCGGGAGCCGCTGCTGGGGCTGTGGCTGCCGGGGCCGCCGTTGGCGCGGCGCCACACGCGGCGATGAGCAAGGCGAATACAGCCAGGACACCGGCACCAATCCACAGCCGTCTTACCTGTTTCTGTGGATTCATGATCCCCCTCCTTTCGGTTGTTCAGGCCACCAGTCACGCCATTGAAGATGGTTTTGCGATCAGCAGCTTGAAAAGCTATCTGGCATACTCCTCGATAGGGCATGCGGATACAAGCGCTGTGCCAGCCGTTCGGCCAAGGCATAGCAGATAGCGGCGTCGGTTTCCAGCGTCATGTTGCGGCCATGGCGCTCGCAAGAACCGGTGAGGATGATCGCGAGCCGCACGCTCTCCAGCGCCGACCGAACCTCTGGCCAAGACATGTGGGTCAGCACAAACGTGGGCATCGTGGTCATGATGCACCCCTATCGTCCGTGTCGGGCAGTGTCCCTGGCCCGGTTGCACCACACCGTGCGGGCAATGGGTGTGGATAGCGACGATTGAGGAATCGCTAGCAGGGGGCTGGTGTGTTCCGGTAGGTTAAGGGACTATTATTTCACAAATTTCGACATGATCGTCTTCCCTTGTGGCGAGCTAGACGCCCATCACACGGTTGACGGTATCAGCCATCGCGCCCTCGGCGATCAGCTGGCGCACGCTCTCGACATAGCCGGACATCTCGCGGTCGCGCTCGATGAATGGCACGTGCGCGCGGATCAGCGCGTAGGCCGCGCCGGTGCCCTGGCCCATGCGCGCCGCTTCGCCCAGTTCCTGGCGGCGGAAGTCGATCCCCTGCGCCGCCGCCATCAGCTCGATCGCCAGGATGCGCTCGACGTTGTACAGCACATCGCGCAGCTTCAGTCCAGCGGTGACGCCCATGCTCACGTGGTCCTCGACGTTGGCCGAGGTTGGGATGGTGTCGACGCTGGCGGGATGCGACAGCACTTTGTTCTCGGTCACCAGCGCGGCGGCGGTATACTGCAAGATCATGAAGCCGGAGTTGAGCCCGCCGGCCTGGGTGAGAAACGCCGGCAGCACGTGCAGATTCGAGTTGTCGTCGGTCAGGCGCATGATCCGGCGCTCGGCGATATTGCCCAGCTCGCTGACTGCGAAGGCCAGGTAGTCCATGGCGATCGCCAGCGGTTCGCCATGGAAGTTGCCGCCGGAGAGCACGCTGATCTCGCCGTTGGCGTCGTCGATAAACAACAGCGGGTTATCGGTCACGGCGTTCAGCTCGATCTCGAACACCCAGCGCGCATAGGCGATCGCGTCGCGCACGGCGCCGTGTACCTGCGGGATACAGCGCAGCGTGTAGGCGTCCTGCACATTGGTCGAGCTGTGATCGCGGGTGAACTGGCTGCCGCGCAGCAGGTCGCGCAGGTAGCGCGCACACTCCTGCTGGCGCGGGAACGGCCGCAGCCGGTGGATGCGCTCGTCGAAGGCCAGGTCGGTGCCGTTGAGCGCCTCAAGGCTCATGCACCCGGCGATATCGGCGGTCTGGCTGTAGCATTCGGCGCGGGCAGTCTCGATCACGCCGAGCGCGCACATCACCGAGGTGCCATTGGTCAGCGCCAGGCCCTCTTTGGCCGCCAGCCGGATCGGCGCGAGCCCGGCCCGGCGCAGCGCCTCGTCGCCGGGCAACACTTCGCCGCGGTATTCCGCCATCCCGCGGCCGATCAAAGGCAGGCTCATATGCGCGAGCGGCGCCAGGTCGCCGCTGGCCCCCAGCGAGCCTTTGCGCGGGATCACCGGGTGAACCCCGGCGTTGAGCATGTCGAGCAGCAGCTGCAGGGTGCCGAGCCGAATGCCGGAGTGGCCGCGCGCCAGCGTGTTGGCGCGGATCAGCATGATCGCGCGCGTGGTTGGGATGTCGAACGGCCGGCCAACGCCGGCGGCGTGGCTGACCAGGATGTTGTGCTGAAGCTGCTCGACCTGGTCCGGCGCGATGATCCGGTCCTTGAACGCGCCAAAGCCAGTGGTGATGCCATAAGCGATCGTGCCGCGCGCCAGCAGCGTCTGCACCGCCTCGGCCGCACGCGACACCTGCGCCTGGGCGCCGTCGCTTAGGGCGATGCGCGGCTGGCCGGGCTGCCCATGCGCGACCGCCAGCACCTGCTCGAAAGTTAACGACTCGCCGTCGAGAATCACGTCGTCGTGATGGTTCATCTCCTGTTCCTCATACTCGGTTGGGAACAAAGGGCAAAGAACAAAGAACAACATACAACGTTCTGTTCTCTGTTTTTTTGTTCTTTGTTCTGAAATGGCATCAGCTGGTGCTATAGTCGATCGCGAATTCGGGCGTGGAGCGCAGAGTCTGATAGATCACACAATATCGCTCGGTCAGGCGAATCAGCGACGCGACTTGCTCCGGCGCGGCGTCGGTGTCGAGCTGGAAATGCAGTCGAATCTGCTTGAAGCCGACCGGCGCGTCTTTGGCCACCGCCAAAGTGCCGCGGAAATCGAGGTCGCCTTCGGCGCGCAGCGTGCCATCGCGCACTGCGATGCCAAGCGCGGTGGCCACCGCGCCTAGTGTCACGCCAGCGCAGGCTACCAGCGCTTCAAGCAGCATGTCGCCGGAACAAACTGACAGTCCGTCGCCGCCGGTGGCCGGATGCAGGCCAGCCTCGACCAGCGCTTTGCCGGTTGCGACTTTGCAGGTCAGCCCCTCGCCGAGCCGCCCTTCAGCCTTAAGCGTGATGAGCGCCGTCTCGGGCGCGGCGCGGTACTGGTCTTTCAATGGCGCTTGCAGCGCGCGGAGTTGCTCGGCGTTCATGATTCACCTCATTCTTTATTCTGGGTTCTCAACAGTTGTACAATTCGTTAGCCTGCAGCATTGTAGTGCGTAGTGGCAAGATTTACGTACTACGCACTACGAACTACGCACTATGTTCCACGCTTGATCACGCGTTCGACCAGGTTGCCGCCGAACTGATAGGCCAGGTGCCGGTAGTCCGGCGCGGCGACGATCAGCATGTCGGCCTGCTTGCCGGGCTCCAGCGAGCCAATTCGCTCGCCCATGCCGATCGCGTGGGCAGCGTTGATCGTGCTGGCTATTACCGCTTCGGCCGGCAGCAGGCGCTGGTAGCGGCAGGCGATCGCCATCACCAGCGGCATGGAAGGGCATGGCGCCGAGCCAGGGTTGATATCGGTGGTCAGCGCCAGCGCTGCGCCGGCGTCGATTAAGGCGCGGGCATTCGCGAAGTGCGTGCTGCCCAGATTGAAATTCACCGCCGGAATCACCACGCCGACCGCATCGGAACGCGCCAGCAGCGCGATCCCCGCCGGCCCGCTGGCGTCGAGATGGTCGACCGAGGTCGCGCCCAGATCCAGCGCCATCGCTAGCCCGCCGAGGTCGGTGAACTCGTCGACATGGGCCTTGAGCCGCATTCCCAGATCGCGCGCGGCCGCCAACACGCGCCGCGACTGCTCGACGTCGAAGGCATTCTGCTCGCAAAAGACGTCGGCGAACAACGGCACGCCCTCGGCGGCGAAGTGCGAGGCGCGATACCATTCCACCGCGGCCGGGATCATCTCGCCGATCACAAGCTCCACGTAGGCGTCGGCCCGGCCCGCATACTCCGGCGGCAGCGCATGCGCGCCCATGAACGTCGGCACGAGATCGAGCGGGTGCTGCCGATCGAGCATCTGGATCGCCCGCAGCAGCTTTAGCTCGGTCGCGGTGTCGAGCCCATAGCCCGATTTGACCTCGGCGGTGGTCGTACCAAGCGCCCACATTATGTCGAGGCGCGGGCGCGTCTCGGCCACCAGTTGTTCGATTGAAGCCGCGCGAGTGGCGCGCGTGGTGGCGGCAATGCCGCCGCCCGCCGCCATGATCTCCAGGTAGCTGCGGCCCTGGATGCGCTGCTCGAATTCGTCGATCCGGTCGCCGGCGAACACCACATGCGTGTGCGGGTCGACGAAGCCGGGGCATATGACTTTTCCAGTTATGTCGAGTTCTCGCACGGCGGCATAGGTCGCCCGCAGCTCGGCACTCGGCCCGACCGCCACGACCCGTCCATCGGCGACCGCGACGGCGCCGTCGGCAATCAGCCCGACCTCGCGCATAGACGCGCCGCGCTTCGGCCCGCCGGGGCTGGCGCATGTGACGACCTGGGCGGCGCTATGGACTAGCAGATCAACATTCATATCAAGGTAAAAGGTAAAAGGTAAAAGGTAAAAGGTTAATGCATTTTGCCTTGTACCTTTTGCCTTTTTACTTCACGAAAGCATTGGAATTTTGACACCATGCGCCTTGGCAAACGCGATCGCCTCGGGGTAGCCGGCGTCGGCGTGGCGCGCCACCCCCATGCCGGGGTCGCTGGTCAGCACGCGCTCGAGGCGCCGGGCCGCCTCGGGCGTGCCATCGGCGACGATCACCTGGCCGGCGTGGATGCTATAGCCGATTCCCACGCCGCCGCCGTGATGAATACTGACCCATGTCGCCCCGCCGACGGCGTTGATCAGCGCATTCAGCAGCGGCCAGTCGGCAATCGCGTCCGAGCCGTCGCGCATGCCCTCGGTCTCACGGTTGGGCGACGCAACCGAGCCGCTGTCGAGGTGGTCGCGCCCGATCACGATCGGCGCCTTGACCTCGCCTGTAGCCACCATCTGGTTGAAGCGCAGCCCGGCCCTGGCGCGCTCACCATAGCCCAGCCAGCAGATCCGCGCCGGCAGGCCCTGGAACTCGATCTGCTCGCCGGCCATCTTCAGCCAGCGCTGCAGCTGCTCATTCTCTGGAAACAGCTCGATCACCGCGCGATCGGTGGCGTAGATGTCGGCAGGATCGCCCGAGAGCGCGACCCAGCGAAACGGGCCTTTGCCCTCGCAGAACAGCGGGCGAATATAGGCCGGCACGAAGCCAGGATAGTCGAAAGCATGCTCGACGCCGTGGTCGAAGGCGCGCTGACGCAGATTGTTGCCATAGTCGAACACCACACTGCCATGCCGCCGCCACTCCAGCATCGTCTCGACATGCTTGGCCATGGAATCGAGCGCGCGCTGCTCGTAGGTGGCCGGGTCGCGCTGGCGCAGCTCGGCCGCTTGCTCCAGCGTCAGGCCGGCGGGGATGTAGCCATACAGCACGTCGTGCGCCGAGGTCTGGTCGGTCACGACATCGGGTACGACCCCGCGCCCAAGTAGCTGGGGCAGGATCTCGGCGGCATTGCCAATCAGCGCGATCGACTTGGGTAGGCCATTGGCCAGCGCCTCCTCGGCTATCGTCATCGCCTCTTCGACATCGTCGCTGATCGCGTCGAGCTGGCGCAGCGCCAGGCGGCGCTCGGCGCGCCAGCGGTCGATCTCGACCAGCACGCCGACACCTTCGTTCATGGTGATCGCCAGCGGCTGCGCGCCGCCCATCTCGCCCAGTCCGGCGGTGACCACCAGCTTGCCCTTGAGCGTGCCCCAGCCCTGCTGCCGCGCCAGCGCGCCGAAGGTCTCGTAGGTGCCCTGCAGGATGCCTTGGGTGCCGATGTAGATCCAGCTGCCGGCGGTCATCTGGCCGTACATGATCAGTCCTTCGCGCTCCCAGCGATCGAAATTTTCCTGGGTGGCCCACTTCGGTACAATGTTGCTGTTCGCCAGCAGCACGCGCGGCGCGTCGGTATGCGTGTGAAAGATCGCCACTGGCTTGCCGGATTGCACCAGCAGCGTCTCGTCTGGCTCGAGCGTGCGCAGCGACTCCAGTATCGCGTCGAGCGACTCCCAGTTGCGCGCGGCGCGGCCGCGCCCGCCATAGACGATCAGATTGTCGGGGTCGAACGCAACCTGAGGATCGAGGTTGTTCTGCAGCATGCGGTAAGCAGCTTCGATCTGCCAGTTCTTGCAGCTGAGTTGCGTGCCGCGCGGGGCGTGGATCTCACGTTTCATGTTCTGTTCCTTCGTACAGCCGATCGATCGCGGCGAGCATGCCGGCCTCGTCCACCTCCACCTCCAGCGGCGCGCCGATCACGCGCTCGGCCTCGCGCCAGACATACTTCGTCCAGACCCAGAGCGCTCGCGCCGCGCGGCGGTTCTCCTCGCGGCTGAGATCGCATGGCCAGGCTGCCGCGAGTAAGGTATGCTCGTCCGGCGTGAGCAGCATTTCGACATAGCGAAAGCCGTAGGTGCGCCGCCCGCGCAGCCGGCCCATCAGCTGGTAGACGAGCGAACACTGGTAGACAATATTGCCGCGGGACTCCCACAGCGCGCCGCGGGCGTTGTTGCGAGCCTGGTACAACAGATCGCCGATGGCCTCGTGGATGACCGCGCCGGCGCTGGCCGGCGTTTCGACGATCTCCTCAGGCGTGCAGTTCGCCGCGTAGGCCGCCAGAAAGCCATCGGAATCCTTGATTACGGTCGCGCCGGCGTAGCGATGGCTAGGCTGAAGTTCCTCTCGATGGGCAAACTCAATGTCGACCTGGGTCCAGTTCGGCCCGACGAACCCGGTGCCCTTGGGAATCAAGAGCCAGCGGATCTCGCCGAACAGCTGGAGCAGCGAGACCAGCTTCTCCTGGTACGGCTCCGTAATGCTGTCAGGGACGACCACAAAGATGTCGAGGTCGGAGTGGCGCGTGGCGCCGCCGCGGCCCAGGGAGCCGAAGTAGAACATCCCGAGCACCTCGGGATCGGCCTCCATCGCGCGTTCGAAGTCGTCGAGCCGGATCGGCGAGGGGATGGACATAGCGCCTCCGGATATTATGTGTCATGGTGGGCTCGTATCTCTATGCTAATATTACCACGAAGGCACGAAGGTACGAACAGAGGATGGCTGACATAGCCATCCTCTGAACTGATGCCGATCTTACATTAATCAGCTGCGAACAGCATAAGCAGGTAGGAATGTCAGCACAAGCGCCATTCCAATAAAAGAGGCTGGACATATGTCCAACCTCTGCTGTGTGCTGCCGAAATCCGGTTTACAACGCAACTGCCTGCGGGCCGCCAGTGCCCGCGGATTGCCCGCCACTCGGCTGCTCGCGCACGATGCCGTTGCGCACGATCGTGACATCCGGCTCAGCGCCATCGGCGAGCTCGCGCTTGAACGTGTAGTAGGCCTGGCCCGGTGCGGTATGCTGGATGCCGGTCAATTCCCAGCCATCGGCGCCCATCCCATTCAAAAAGCGCCGCGCGAAACCGCTCGTGCGCTCGCCGTGTTCGGGGTAGCTTTCTTCACCCTCAACCGAAACACGCTTCCATCCGGCAACATAGACAACCTTGTACTCCCAACGTGCTGACATGACCTGTCCTCGCTTTCCTGACGTAACATCGGCAGTCTGCCGCTCGCGATCACAACAGTAGTATACCACGAAATATTGTAATTGTGTAATCACGTAATCTAAGATTTTTGAGAAGTCACTGCTTCATATCCGCTACAAATGTAACTGTTCCCTCTTAGGGAAATGGGACGCAGCCAAACGCAGATCAGTCTTCAGCAAACCGCGTTTGTCCGCGTTTGTCCGCGTCCAATCTTGGGGGAAATCTCCTTCTCGCGCAGATTGACAATTAGCGGTATACTTTACAGCAATCCACAAAGCTATGCTTAACTTCATATGCAACCATATCTATGCAAAAGATAGTGACCTTCCGCGTCGAAGCTGATGTGAGTGAACTTGCGAAGATCCGCGATTTTGTCGAAATGCAGGCCGGCGCATTGGGAGTGACGGCTGACGCAGTGTACGATTTAGTGCTGGCGACCAACGAAATCGCAACCAACATCGTCATCCATGGCTATCGTGGTCAGCCGGGAACGATCGAAATTAAGATGCAGTCGCAGGGTGACACGATTACGATCGTGCTGCGCGACCAGACGCCGCTGTTTGACCCGACGTTGGCGCCGACGCCCGATATTCGTGTACCGCTCGAAAAGCGAGCCAGGGGCGGGATGGGCATTCATCTCGCGCGCAGGCTCACCGATGCGATACTCCATCGGGCCACTTCTGAGGGCGGCAACGAGGTCACGCTGATCAAACGCGGAGTAGTAGCTGGCGATCTGAAGGAGTAATACTATGCTTTTGACGATAGAATCGGCGCGTGGCCGTGTACCAGTAGCTATCCTCGCCATCCATGGACCGCTGGATGCGTCGAACTTTGAAGTGGTGATCGCGAAAGTGAGAGAGCTGTATCAGAACGGGACGCGCTATCTATTGCTCGACCTGAGCGATGTGCCGTTTATGGGTAGCTCCGGGGTAGTGGCGATCCATAGCGCCGCCTTGCTGATGCGCAACCAGGAACCGCCGAATCCCGAGCACGGCTGGCAGGCATTCCACACGCTTGGCGCGGAACGGAATCAGAGAGTTGAACAGTTTGTGAAGCTGCTCGGCCCACAGCCAAAAGTCAGCCGGACGCTGCAGATGACCGGGTTAGAGGAATTCGTCGAGATTCACACCGATCGAGAGCTTGCGGTCGCATCGTTTTGATTAGAGTAGGACTTAGGCAGTCGGCGTTGTAGCCTGCCCTTCGACCCTTCGACAAGCTCAGGGCAGGCAGGCTCAGGATAGACGGCAGAGCAGTACGTTATCTTCATTAGTGTTTTCGTTTTTGCGCTCACAGAGCGCAAAAACGAAAACAAAAAGAGAAGTACCATGCTGCCGCAGGCTTAGAGCATCGATAGTGGCAAGTGCGTAACTCTTATATAGCACAACATCAAGCAGATCATGAAGCGTACGCTGGCATATTGATGGCGTTATAATGAGCCGCAATAATCTGCACTTGTAACCGGGAGGGAGATCCTATGGACATTACAATATCGGAAGAGCAGGCGCGCGTCCCAGTGACGATTTTGAAGATCACCGGGGCGATCATCGACAACCAAGAGTTAGAGCAGCAGGCCAAAGAAGTGTTCGGGCGCGGCGGGCGTAATCTGTTGCTTGATCTGTCGGCAGTGCCGTACATCGCCACATCCGGGCTGCGCGCGCTGCATGCGATCTACATGCTCTTGCGCTCCGCTGCACCTGAGGAAAGCGACGAGGCGATCAAAACCGGGATCGCCGCCGGCACCTACATGTCGCCGCATCTCAAACTCCTCAACCCCAGCGCACATGTACTCGAGGCACTCAAGGCGGCCGGCTACGATATGTTTCTCGAGATTCATCACAACCAGAAGCAAGCGCTCGCCTCGTTCTGAGTGCAGGCTATTACCGTTTCGAAATCCGCCAGTTCCTGTAGAAACCGAAAGTTCCGTGTCAGGGAACTACAGGAGCTAGGATCAGACTTCTGACGGGGTGACTTAAGATTCTTACTATGAACACATTGAAAGAACGCCTGCGAATCGATCTGGCCACGCTTCAGCGCGTGCCGCTGTTCGCCGACTTGCCGATTGACGAAATCGAGCACCTGGCCGCAACGCTTCAACCGGCTGTGTATCCCGCCAATACACTGCTCCTCCGCGAGGGCGATATCGGCGATCACTTTTATGTCGTGCTGGAAGGCACCATTGCAATCATCAAGGCCATGAACACGCCCGACGAACGGCTGTTCGGGCTGCGCGGGCCGGGCGAGTTTGTTGGTGAGATGAGTCTGTTGAGTCAGGATGGCCTGCGCACCGCCAGCGTGCGGGTGCTCGAGGACGCGCGGGTGCTCGAGCTCACGCGCGCCGATTTCGATGCGCTGCTCTATCGTTACCCAACGCTGGTCTACTCGATGCTGCGGGTGCTGAGTGTGCGCTTGCGCACCTCGAACGACATGGCGATCCAGGATCTGCACGAGAAGAACCGCCGGCTGGCGCAGGCGTACGCCGATCTACAGGCGGCGCAGGCCCAGCTGATCGAGCAAGAAACGCTGGCGCGCGAGTTGAAATTGGCTCGTGAGATCCAGGAAAGCATGCTGCCGCAGCAATTGCCGGACCTACCCGGTTTCGAGCTTGGCGCGCGTATGCTGGCGGCTCGCATGATCGGCGGCGATTTCTATGATGTGATTCCGCTCAGCGGCGATCGCTTAGGGTTGGTGGTCGGCGATGTGTCCGGTAAAGGGGCGCCGGCGGCGTTATTCATGGCGCTGACGTGCAGCCTGCTACGTGCCGAGGCGATCCGCACCGAATCGCCCGAGGAGACCTTGCGCTCAGTGAACCGCCACCTGCTGACCTACAATACGCACAGCATGTTCGTTACTGTGCTGTTTGGCATTTTGCACCGTGATACGCTCCGCTTCGACTTCGTCCGCGCCGGCCACGATCTGCCATTAATTCTTGACCCGCACGGAGAGCAGCACAACTTTATTCTCGGGCGCGGGCATCCGCTTGGGTTGTTCCCCAACCCGGCGCTCGACGTGCAGACAGTTGTATTGCCTCCTGGCGCCCTGCTGCTCCTGTACAGCGACGGCGCGACCGAGGCGATGAATGAACAAAACGAACTGTTCGGTGCCGAGCGGATCGTCGAGACGGTTCGCCAACGCTTGTATGCCACTGCCCAGGAAGTGTGTGCGCATCTGCTTGCAACTCTGGCGGCCTATTGTGGCGACGCGCCACAAAGCGACGATATCACACTGCTGGTGCTGCGCGCACCCTAGTACACGATGTTTGAAGATGGAGGATAGAGGATAGAGAATGGAGATCGTAGATTGTAGCGCGCTGCATTGCGATTTTCCATCTTCCATCTTCTATCTTCTATCTTCAGAACTTCGGCTGATTACGGCACCGTCAGAACAACCTTGCCGGCGTTCGCATTGGCCTCGATGGTGCGATGCGCCTCGGCGGCCTCGGCGAGCGGATAGCTGCGATCGATCACCGGGCGCAGGTCGCCGCGCACAAAGCGCTCGATCGCGAACTCGCTGAAGGCGCGGGCTAGCGCAGTCTTTTGCTGCAGCGGCGTGCGGCGCAGCGTGGTGCCTGCCACCGTGAGCGATTTGCCGTGGATCGCGCCGATATCGAGCTCGCCGCGCGAACCGCCTAACAATCCAATCATCATCAGCCGGCCACCGAGCGCCAGAGCGGCCATGTTCGCATCCCAATACGGCGCTCCCACGAAGTCGAGTACGATGTTGGCGCCCTGCCCGCCAGTGGCATCGCGCACGCGCTCGGCGAACGGCTCGGTCTTGTAGTTGATTGCGGCGCTGGCGCCCAGCTCGCGGCAGAGCGCCAGCTTCGCATCCGACCCGGCGGTCGCAATCACCTGCGCGCCAGCAGCCCGCGCCAGTTGGATCGCGGCGGTGCCGACACCGCTTGCGCCGGCGTGGATCAGCGCCGTTTCGCCGGCCTGCAGCTTACCGAGGGTGAAGAGGTTTAGAAACGCGGTGAGAAATGCCTCGGGAATCGCGGCGGCCTGTTCGAACGAGAACTGATCGGGAATGCGGATCGCCATGCCGGGAGGTACCGCCGCCAGCTGGGCATAGCCGCCGCCGGTGACCACCGCCATCACTCGATCGCCAGGCTGCCATTCGCCGGCCCCCTGCAGCACCTCGCCGGCCAGCTCCAACCCCAGGATCGGCGACGCGCCCGGCGGCGGGGCATACCCGCCGCGCCGTTGCAGTATATCGGCGCGGTTGACCGCAGTGGCCCGCACGCGCACGAGCAGCTCGCCGGGGCCGGCCTGCACATCCGGCGCGTCGTCGTAGCGCAGCACATCGGCGTCGCCCGGCCGATCGAATACAATCGCTTTCATCCTTATGCTCCTTGCATAGACTACGGATGTGATGCGTAGTACCGAATCGTATTACATATTGCGTATTGCGTATCGGCAGCGCGCTTACGCAACACGCAATTCGTAATACGCACTATAATACCTCCAAACTCCCGCGCGTGTATGCTGGTGCTGCGCGCTCAAGCGCAGACCAGAGGAGGCTGTATGGCTCCCGCATTTCTGGCTGAAGCACAAGCACTCGCCGACGAAATAGTTGCTATTCGACGCGACCCACACACTCACCCGGAGCTTGGGTTTCAGGAGGTCCGCACCGCAGGGCGTCGCGATTCTGTGTGAAGCTGCTATGCGGGTACTGGATGAAGAAACTCAGATAACGCCTTTTCTCATATGGTATAATCCGGCTCGAATAAATCGGAGGACGCCTTGAAAGCTCTCTTCATCGGCGGTACCGGCATCATCAGTTCAGCGTGTGTTGAATTAGCAGCCGCGCGAGGGATTGATCTGGTGCTGCTCAATCGCGGCCACGCGACGCGCCCGATACCTGCGACGGCGCCCGTCTTGCAGGGCGATATCCGCGACAAAGCAGCAGTTTCCCAAATCTTGAAGGATTTGACCTTCGATGTGGTGGTGAACTTTGTTGCCTTCACTCCCGAACATATCGAAACGGATTTGGAAGAGTACCCGATTGCAGATTAAGATGTGCACCTTCTGATGTGATTCAACAATGCGCAAGGCCGAATAGGTCACTTGGAATTGCACTAGGCTCAAACGTACGCGCGCCGACGCGGCACATGGAGGCACTGCATGAGCGGCTACCCACCCTACATCCAGCGAATGATCGACCAGGCGCGCGAGCAAGGTCAGTGGTACTGCGGGCAGGCCGATGCCGCCGCGATCTGTTTCGATGTGCTGGCGCTGTTTCCCGATCACCAGGCGGCCGCCGAGTTGATCTACGAACTGTTCTGCGACGAGTGGCTGATCTACGATACTCGCAACGCGCTGCAGCAGCAGATCGACGAGTGGGACGACCGCCCCTGGCAGCAGCGCCGGCGTTTGGCGCTCTCGCTACGTTTCATGAGCCGCTGGGAGGGCTGGCACGCAGAGATTCAACGCGGCGACTTGCGCCGAAAATACGGACCCGACGATGTGGCCGAGTTGCTGCATAAGGGCCACGATCTGTTGCTCGGGGCCTACTGCCTGGGCGATGAAGAGTGCACCGACCTGGCCTGGCCGGTGTTTGTCGAGGCGTTTGGGCGCACCAGCGACCCGCACGGTGCGTTGATGTGGGTCGGCAAGCAGTATGCCGATCTGGGTTTCTTCGCCGACGCGGTCGAGGTGCTGGCAGAGCTTTGCGCGCGCTTCGCCGACCCATCGGCGATTGGAGGGCAGGCGCGCGCGCGCCGGCTACTGGCCGAGGTGCGCTGGTGGCGCGACAACGCCCATCGCCTGCCTTGGCTGCCACCACCCGGCGACGGCTCGCGCTACCGCCGGATGATGTCGTTCATCGACCCCGACGCGCCGAGCGACGAGGAGATTATTCGCGAGTTGCGCGCCCGCGTCGAGGCGCGCCGCGCCGAGCAGCCTGCGCCAAGCGACCAGTGGCGCCCGGTCGTCAGCCCAGATATCGCGATGCTGGTCGAGGCGGCGCTGCCCACCCCGACTGCGCCCGACCAGCCAGGCCCGACGCTGGTCGACTGGAGCTTCCTCGATCGCGACGATGGCCAGCCGGGCGAGCTGCCCGAATGGGCTAAGCGGACCATGCGCATCTTCAAAGATCATCTTCCCGACGACCTCGTTCACCGCTACCGCTGGAGTCGCCCGATCGCCAAGCCCGGCACCCCGCCGCGCTACGACCCCAACCAGCCGCCGTTCGACCCGGATGAGTTCCTCGACCTCGACGATGACGCAGCGGACAGCGACGAGGATCTGCCGTTGAAATAGCCATCAGTTCACGATCACACACATCCGCACCTGCACTGCCCCAGCTATGCCGTTATGAGTCGGTCGAGCCCGAGCCAGCCACGGCGGTCGAGAAACATGTGCCCCGCATGATCGCGCGGGCGTAGAGGTAAAGCAGTGTGATTTACGAAGCAGATGTCTAAGCAAAGGAGCTTGTATGCCACGGCGTTTTTCTCATCTGATCGGCGGCCAGGCCGTCGATAGCCAAACCACATTTCTTTCGCGCAATTCCAGCAATCTGGAAGATGTCATCGGCGAATTCCCCGAGGCGACGAAAGGCCAAGTACGCCAGGCCTGCGAGGCGGCGCGGGCCGCATTCGGCGCCTGGCACAGCACGCCTGCCCCGGTGCGCGGCGAGATCATCGGGTCGATCGGCAAGGCGATCGAGCGCGAGAAAGAAGCGCTGAGCCGACTGGTGTGCCGCGAGATGGGCAAGACCCTCAAGGAGGCGCGCGGCGATGTGCAGGAGGCGATCGACACCTGCCACTTCTTCCAATCGGAGGGCCGGCGGCTGTACGGTCAGACCGTACCGTCGGAGATGCAGCGCAAGGAGCTGATGACCTACCGCCGCCCGCTCGGCGTGGTCGGCATTATCACCGCCGGCAACTTCCCGATCGCCGTGCCAAGCTGGAAGATCATCCCCGCGCTTGTCACCGGCAACACGATCGTGTGGAAGCCTTCGGAGGACTGCCCGGCCTCGTCGTACGCCTTCGCCAAGCTGATCGAAGAGGCGGGGCTGCCGACCGGCGTGCTGAATGTCGTGTTTGGCGCCGGGCGCGATGCAGCCGGCCAATACCTGATCGAGATGATCGACGAGCGCGACGAGCGCGGCGCCAAGCGGATCGATAAAGTTGCCTTCACCGGCAGCACCGCGGTTGGCCGGCAGATCGGCGAGGTCGCCGGGCGCAACCTGCTGCACCCGACGCTGGAGTTGGGCGGCAAGAATCCGTTGGTGGTGATGGCCGACGCCGACATGGAAAATGCGGTCGCGGGCGCGCTGTGGGCCTCGTTCGGCACCGGCGGCCAGCGCTGCACCAGCGCCGGCAATATCATCCTCGACGCGCCGATCTATGAAGCATTCAAGGCCCGCTTCCTGGCAGCCGCCGAGGCGATCAAGATTGGCGACCCGCTGAAGCACCCCGACGTGCTCTACGGTCCGTTCATCAACGAGCGCTTCTACAATACCTGGGCGCAGCACTACGAATGGGGCAAGGCCGACGGCGCAACGCTGCTGTATGGCGCGGGCAGGATCACGCGCGACAGCCTGCCGCGGGGCTTCCTTGGCGACCCCGACGCCGGCTTCTATGGCTGGCCAACGATTTGGGATGGCGTCAAGCCCAGCATGAAGATCTTTCAACAGGAGATCTTTGGTCCGACGATCAATCTCGTGCGCGTCAGCGGCATCGACCAGGCGATCGAGACGGCCAATAGCGTGGATTACGGCCTCAGCTCGGCGATCTACACCAACAATCGCGAGTGGGCCTACCAGTTCAAGGACCGCATCCAGGCCGGCATGACCAGTATCAACAACTCAACCACCGGGGCCGAGGCGCATATGCCGTTTGGCGGCGTGAAGGGCTCGGGCAACGGCACGCGCGAGAGCGGCATCTGGGTGCTCGAAAGCTATACCTACTGGCATGGCGTCAACGACGACATCAGCGGCAAGTTGCAGCTCGCGCAAATGGACACCGGTTATATCGAGCCAAAGGGCGCGTTCCGAGTCGAAGAGATGATCATAGAAGGAGCGTAACAGAACGATTCCAGTTTGTGCGCTGGTTGGGGCAGATAGACTGAAGTTTTCCACTGACGTATGAGTTGGGCGCCAGCCATCAACGCATCGCGCTATTTGCAGCCTGCTCCTCACCGATGCCGACGGAAATGTGATCGGCAACCAGACACCATAGGCCAACGGCAAGAGTGGGCCAACCAGCTTGAACAGCGCCGACAACCGCAACTCATGCTAAACTGTGCGTACGACTGAAACTTACGCCTTGCCGTTACTAAACAGGATCCTGCAATGACGGATGACGATTTGCTCGCCTGGTATCGTGCCCAGCCACTCCACTACGCCTTGGACGGCATCCTCCACGATTTGCGCGAGCCGTTTGAGGCTTTCGGCACCATGGTGATGCTGGTGCGCCAGTTTTCTAATGACGCTCAAGCCTGCTTGCCTCTCGCAGAGAGCTTCCGACATGCGGTCGAGACTATTGTCGAGCACCCACTGAATCATGATCTGCGGGCGATCCGTCAGGTCATTGCTAGCCAATTGTCCGAGCCATATGCAGACGAGTCAAATCAACCACCACTCTGGACGTGGGATAGCCCACTTGATGCTGTCGTGACCCAACATGCGCAGCAGCTTCGCACAATCATGAGCACAATTCATCACACGATTCGATCGCAGCAAGATGCATGCTTAGAATGCTTGCCGGATGAGCTGCACGCGCAGCTGGCAAGCATCTTGGAAGAGAGATTCGCGATGTTTCTCCAGCGACTTGCGGTGTTGGAGGAGATCATCGTGCCAAGAATCAGAGGAGAGGTTTTCCAGGGAACGTAACAGCGCTGTGTGCGGCCCACCAGGCGCTTGCAGCTGACCGCCGAGGCGCGAGATCGAAGGCATTTTGAAGGCATCCTGTGCCGCGCGCCTCGGCGGCAGCTAGGGTGCCTGGTGGGCCGCCCCATTCGTGCCAGTCGCATGACTGGTATCGCTCGTCTGGTCTCGTCCAGCTCAAGGCGGACACTGCCACTCCAATGGCGTTGATCTTGCTGCAATCATCCAGCGTGATCGCAGGAGGTATACACCAGTAGGAGAGGAGCAGCACTATAACCACCGGCACCCAAATCACGACGCCAATCTGCCCGCCCGATCTTTCGGCAAGGCCGTTTAGCTTGACCACCGAGCGCGCGATGAGCGTGTCTCCAAATGTCTTGTTCCGCGCGTGGACACAGCAGTTCGATCGCTGGTTCGCCGCGCCCGGGTCAGTGATAATGCAGCCAGAGGTCAACGCCGTCTTCTTTTTCGAGACCGATTTCGAAGAACAGCGCCATCCACACTATGGTCGGTTCCTCAGGCTCGAGCCCGATCGGCTGGTCGAACTGACCTGGCTGACCGCCGCAACCAAAGGGGCCGAGACGGTAGTGACGGTCGAACTGGCACCAAAAGTGAGCGGGGCGCAGCTGCGACTCGTCCACGCGGGCTTTCCAGACGAGGAGTCGCGGGACCGCCATGCTCAGGCATGGCCGCTGGTGCTGGCGCAGCTGGATCAGCGGATGGCGACAACCGGCTGACGGGCGCGTACGGCGTGCTGAGAACTCTGCCGACACAGGCAGTGCTTTCGAACGTTCCCACTGCTGGGAAGGCCAAAATGACACCGGGCCGGAACGACGATCGGATTGGCCCGACCAATGGTGAACTGCTTACGCTCCTTTGCGTGCCCAGGCGACCCATTTGCCGTGCATCCCTTCGCGAAGCTCTGGCCACAGACGCTCGATCGTGAAGCGGCGCAACAAATCGCGTACATCGGCCTCGTCGCAATAGTGATGCGGCAAGAAGGCGTCGGGGTCTTCAGAATCAGGGCGTTCGTCGACGAAGGTGTTTGGTTCGACTTCGAGTACGTGGCCGGCGGCGACTTCGGCGCGCTGGTACAGATAGTCCGCTCTATCGGTACATGGAAAATCGACCAGAAACAGGCCGCCCGGCTTGAGCAGACGCCACACTTCATTAATGGCGTTCTGAATATTGGCGCGCAGCGCATGGTGAATGGTCGAGGTGCACAGCGCGGCGTCAAAGGTCGCGTCCGGCCAGGGAAGCACCTTCATATCGCACACGCGGCCATCAAAGGCGATACCGCGCTCGGCACAGGCGGCGAAGGTACGCTGGACCCCGGTGGGCGAGATGTCAGCGCCCATCATATGGAAGCCACGCCCACCCAGATAGGTCACATGGCGGCCCACACCGCAGCCCAGGTCGAACACGTATGCTCCCGCCGGCAAGCTATCCGCCCAGTCGACCACGGTGTCATTGGGCGAAGCGAAACTCGCGAAACGATCCGGAATATTGTCGCTGCTCCAGATTGGCTCCCAGCCGATGCGGTTCATGATGGTGACCTTTCTGACGAACGGGCGTGATCAAAGAGGTGCTTACCCTTTCATTCTACACTATAACCTTTGCAGCCGAAAGCGGAGAAACAGGCACCGATCGAACGAAGCCTGCTATAATGATCACTTTTGCCGCAGATTCGGCACATAGACGCATCCGATTCCTCGAAAACGCCGCAGCCAAATGTTCGACGAAGCCGATTCGCCTACTTCTAGTTGGGCCGCAGCATCAACGTCCCGCTAGATTGCAAGCATAAGATACACACTCATCATCCTGCACTTATCAGCACGCTCTGGCTGCTATGTTTATCGCCCAGCCAGGTGCCCCGAAGCAGTCGACGCACGGTGGCTCGCTAGCGCCGTATGCTTGTCTGTACCAAGGCCAGAACTGCGACAGTGTTCACGACATGATCTCTGAGCGCTTCCACATCCAAGTCTCTATGAAGGCCAGTTTCCGCATGTCGTTTGACGACGCGTTGTTGCTGTCGTATGATCTTCGGCATAACGGCTAGTGAGGACGACATGCATACGCTTTCACGATTACAGCAGTGGTACGAGTCGTATTGTGATGGTGATTGGGAACATGGATATGGCGTTAGCATCATAACGCTGGATAATCCCGGTTGGATGGTGAAGATCAATCTTGAGGGAACTGAGCTTGAGGATCGACCATTCTTGGCGATCGAAGACCTGGAGCCTGAATATGACTGGATACGCTGTTGGGTTGAAGAAAATACGTTTCATGGCGTTGGAGGCCCGCAAAAATTAGCAGAAATCATCGAGGCCTTCCTAAACTGGGCCGACAAAGACGAAAACGTCTCATAGTTCAAAGCTGCGGCCGAACAGGCGCTTGCAGGGGACGGCGCTTCGCACCCGTGAGATCAGAGCTTTATTGAAAGCTGAATCAGTCCGAGTGTCTTGCCGATCTATTGGTGTGCCGCCGCTGAAGCACAGGACGTTCGGCCTTCAGCCCAACATCGCCATTCACTCACGAATGGGCTTACCTCAATGGCCGCACTTGACGTTTGACTCTTACTCCGCTTTGGCCTACCATTCTGCCTGACGTTGACCGACCATGCCGATGGATGGTTCATCCATCTGCGTTGCGACCAGCAGGAGCGCGCGATGCCAATCCTCACGCCCGCGATGAAACGGTTGCTCGACGAGCAACGACTGGGCTTTGTCGCCACGGTCTGTCCGGACGGGACACCCAATCTGTCACCCAAGGGCACGACCACCGCCTGGGATGACGATCATCTCGTCTTTGCAGATATCCATTCGCCGGGCACAATTGCCAACCTGCGCCACAATCCTCACGTAGAAGTGAATGTGGTCGATCCATTTGCCCGCAAAGGCTATCGCTTTAAAGGCACCGCCGAGGTCTTGACCGAGGGCGCGCAGTATGATGCTATCGTGAGTTTCTACCGCCAGCGTGGCACCCGTGCGGTCATTCACGCGATCGTGCTCATCCAGATTAGCTCTGCTGCAGCGCTGATCTCACCCGCCTATGACGACGGCACACCAGAGGCGAATATTCGGAGACATTGGGAACGCCACTATGCCAATCTGCAACACGATTGGGTGACGAGCCTGGACAGCGCTTCAGAAGCCTGATGGCGCGACCACGCACGTGCTTCAGCTGCGGCCGAACAGGCGCTTGCAGCTGACCGCCTTCGGGACGTGAGATCGTAGCGTTTTTGAAGTGATTCGATGCAGCGCGCCTCGGCGGCAGCTGCTGCGCAAGCCGTTAGGCGCTCGCATTCCCAAGAGGGAATATCGACATCTGGAGTTAAGAGATGAAAGACCAATTCTTTGCGGATTACTTGCAGCGGCTGGAGGATCTACAGCGCAGGCTGCATAAGGAAGTGCGCGACCTGCCGGCGGAAGCGATGGACTGGTCGCCGGGGCCGGAAATGAACTCCGTGGCGGTGCTGTTGGCCCATATCGCCGGCTTGCTGCACGAGGGGATTGATATCGCCCTGGGCGACCGTCCCGGCCGAGTGCGCGAGCAGGAATTTCAGACACGCGGCGTGCTGAGCGCCGAGATGTTGCGCCGCCTGGGCACCGTAATCGACTATGCGCGCCGCGCCCTGCCCCGCTTGGGTCTGGAGGACCTGGATAAAGAGCGAAAGGATGAGGATGGGACAGTCACCTGCGGTTGGGCCCTACTGCATGCCCTGGAACACGCCTACCTGCACTTAGGCCATGTACAGTTAACCTGCCAGATGTGGAGACAGAGGGAGAAGTAGAGGCTCTTGACACGGGATCATCCGCACGCAAAGGTGAATTCATAAAGACCACCGCCCAACACAGCGTGCACCCGACTGGTGGGAGTCGGCGCGTTTTCAGGCAGTTGCCTGGGCTCAAGCTGGTTCCGGCAAAATGGCGTTATCTCGTTCAACCCACCAGCGGGTAGCGCAAGCCGTTGGGCCGCGTCGGTCTCGACAGCTGTACATCAGATAGCGCCTGCAGCGCAGGATACCGTCCGACATCATTCACCTTGCGTTAGGAAAGAGCCAAAGTGTCAACACGCCAACAGGAGCAATTTTCAGTGACCTGGAACCAGGTTGCCGCCTTTCGGCTCTCGCGGCATCATCTCTCGCAGCGCGCGCCAACGAAGGCTCTACTACCTGTCGTACATGACATAGCCGGGGCTCAAGCGCAGCTACTCTCGGCAGCGCAGATCTCGCTTTGGTCGAGAGTTCGAGATCTCCGGATCGTACATGTCGAAGAGGCCCTCAGCGAACGGATTTTGGTCAAAGCTTCGTGCATGCGTCGAACGCTGTTTCTGGTGCCTTCCGAGCATCTGGCGATCTTCGTTCGGGGTTCCGCACGGCGTGCGGAAAAAGAGATTCGATGGGCTCGTGGGAAGGGCGTGCCCGACCGCGTCGTGGACGCGGCGATCGAGGCGGCGCTCGGCGCGTTGGACCGGCCACTGACGCGGCCGGAGATCGCCGAACGCGTGAGCCGAGCTTTGGGCGTGCGGATGCGGGCCATACATGGAGGGGGTTGGGGACGCCGAAGGAAAGTCGCTGCCGTCCCGGTCGGTGAATTAACGTACCCGGTCGTCGACCTGCTTCATCTGGCGGCCGCCCGCGGAGTTGTCTGCTATGGCCCCAATGTCGGTAACGAGCCGACTTTCGTTCGGGCGGACGCATGGATCCCGCATTGGCAGGATGTACCGAGGGAACACGCAGAAGGCATGCTCCTGCACAGGTACCTGCGAGCGTTTGGGCCAGCGACAGCCGCAGACTTTTCATTGTGGACCGGCATCTCGCTCACGGGGGCTCGCGAGATCTGGGCACGCGAGGAAGCCGGCTTCGCGCCTGTCAATGTTGAAGGCTGGGCGGCGGCAGTCCTTCGGGAGGATCTGGATCAACTAGCGCAAGCCAAGTTCGAACGCCCGCTAGTCCGCCTTTTGCCGTACTTCGATTCTTATCTCCTCGGCCATAAGGAGAGGGAGCACCTAGTAACCATGAAGCACCGGCCGAAAGTCTACCGTGCGCAGGGATGGATAGCCCCTGTGGTTCTTGTAGATGGCCGCGCCACTGCTGTATGGGCGCACACCCGGCAGGGAAATCGTCTCAGCGTCAAAGTATCGAAGTTTGAGTCAATATCGCGACGTATCACCGCCGGCATACGTGAAGAAGCTCGAGACCTTGGCCGCTTCCTCGGGATCTCAAACGTGAACGTCCAGATTGGCTGACGCGAGGAAAACTCAGCAAGATGGGTTGGTTGCTCTGCCACGAGTCTATGTCGGAAGGAAAGCCAACTGTCAAAAGCTATTTTGAGACTGCGTCGTCTATTCACCGGCCGTTCCCGATTGGTCATTATCCGAAATTTGGCAGCGGCCCAACACAGCGTGCACCAGACGGGTGGGACTCGCCGCGCGAAAAAGAGTTTTTCTGCACCTGATCATTTTTCCGTATAATGAGCTTGCTCCACGCCCGCCCACCAGCGGGTACCCCGGCAAAATACGCCGGGGCAAGCCGCAAACCGTTGGGCGGCTCTTTGCCCTACCAGAGATCGATGGTGTGATGTGACAGGGACGGTATACTGCTGCCCAATGGCCTCACTGATTGTAGAGCCGTATACATGGAGGAGGTATTGTGACTCACATTACACGGTATCAAGGAGCGATCATCCGCGATCATCATATCCTGCTCATCAAGCAAACTGAACATGCCAGTGGCCGCAGCTATTGGCTCATTCCTGGCGGCCGCATCGAACCGGATGAGACTGAGGAGATCTGTGTGCAGCGCGAGATGCTGGAGGAGACCTGTCTGCAAGTACAGGTACAGTATCTGCTGCTGGATGAGCCGAACATGCCCGGTAGGATCTACCAGCGCAGGAAAACATACGTCTGTTCGATTCTGGATGGCGAGGCACGACCAGGCTACGAACCCGAAGCAGAGTATGCAACCGAATATAGCTTTACCGAGGTCGGTTGGTTTGATTTGCGGCATCCCACAACTTGGAACGAGCAGATTGTGTCTGATCCAATCACCTACCCCTTGCTGCAACGGATTCAAGCTGCGCTTGGGTACGCGGTCGCTGACGTAGCCTCGATCGCTTAAGTCTGGCCTTGCTTGACATGTAGCCCTGTGTTGATCGTAGCGACGACTGCAATAAGCCGAGCCGCCGTCCAACAGGCGCATCCAGCCGACGCCGCTACGCGTCGAGCGACAGTGTAGAGAGGTTTGAAAGCTGATTTCGGCTCGACTGCCATCTCGATCAATCGGTGCGGCGCAGCTCGCAACGATGGCGTGACGCCGAACCAAGCGCTGCATCGGACCGGGGCCGCCATACGGCTTCTGCGTGACATCGAGTGCTTGCAGCAGCCCCGACAGGTGAGCTTGGTCGTTGGGCCGCAACATCCAAGCCCTACCACATTGAACATCTGAACGTAGGACACTCCGAAAGCTGTACTGTACCCCATCGCACACCCCGCCAGCTACGCGCAAAGCGCCGATTGCCTTCCGACCATGCCTTCCCACCATGCATCGCTAGCGGCATGTGCCTGCTCGCGCCAGCTCCACAGCTGCTCCCGACTCGCCCACGGCAGCTCTTGCGCGGCGGGCGTCAACGTCGGTAGCAACAAGATGTCCCGTGGTGGCTCGCCTCACAGAACCCACCACGTGGTGAACCCGACCACCTACCAGCCTATGTGCCTGTTTCCCAAACGCTCCCCGGCAATTTCCCAAACGATTGGGATTGCATGCTCTAGCGCCTGGGAACCTGGTGTTGGTAAAGTGGCTATACCACAGTTTCTTACTCTACTTGGAAGGAGGTATAGCATGGCGACGCACACGAATCGGGCACAGACAGGCGCGAGCCTCTGGCTCCAGTGGGTGTTGGCAAGTATGGTGGGCTGGGCTGTAGGCTGGGGCCTCTTCGGTATCTTCGCCGAGAGCCTGGAGCAAGTCAATCAAATCGGTCACCCGGTTGGTTTGATTGTGGGGGGGGCTGTCGTTGGGGCGCTGCAATGGCGCGTGCTCCGGCAGCGGATTGATCGGGCGTCCTGGACGATCGTGGCCAGCAGCCTGGGACTGACTGCCGGTGGCATCCTGGGCTACGCCCTGGGCGGCCCCCCGTTCGACTTCCTGCTGGCCTTTGCACTGGTCGGCCTCTTGAATGGGATCGTGCAATGGCGCGCCCTGCGGCCCCTGGTGGACCAGGCCGGCTGGTGGGTGCTCGCCAGCAGCCTGGGCTTCGCCGTGGGCGGCGCTGTAGGCATCGGCCTGCTCCTCGCCGTCGGCGACCCGGTTATCAGGGCCTTCGGCGCCGTGGTGAGCAACGCCTTCGGGGGCGGGGCGGGCGGCGAGGTCGCGAGCTTCGCTGTGGTCTTGCTCGTGCTCGGCGTTGCCGGCGGGGCCGTCGGCGGGGCCAGTACTGGGATCGTGCTGATGCGGCTGTTGGAGAAACGTGCGCCACAGCGCGCCAAACCCGCGATAACTACTGTGTGAATGCGACAACCAGACACTTGCCAGACCGCGCTCCTCTGGGGTACACTAGAAGACAACCCGCGTGGCCTACGGGCGCATCGGCCGGCGGCAGGCGCATCCGTTCCAGCAACGGCACCTGCCGCTGGCAGTGAATCACTGGGAGGCGAGCTATGCACCCCTCGCACGCGCCGTCACAGGCAGCGCTGACACTGGATCGTACCAGTCCGGCACAGCCGCTCCTGCGTGGTCGGACGCTCGTTCTGGCTCGGGCGGTGTGGCTGGGCGTCGTGACCTTGGCCTTGATTATCTTTGCCGTCGCCATCGTGCACCAGCTTTCGGTACCAGGCAGCATCCGTGGTTGGTCAGCAGCAGCGCTGCAGATCGCCCTCTCGCAACTCGGCCTCTCCCTCGGCTTCTACTCGGCCTACCGGTTTGTGATGGAGTTCGTCACTGCGCTCGGTTTTGTCGTGGTCGGGCTCTGGCTCTTCTGGCGCAGGTCGTCCGAATGGATGGTGCTCGTTGCCTCGCTCTTCTTGGTGATCTTTGGGGTGAATTGGTTTTCCGATGACCTGCCAGAGCTGTTGCCCAACTGGGCGTTGCCAGTCGCGCTGCTGGATTTCATCGCCGGGAACTGCTTCGGGCTCTTCTTCGCGCTCTTTCCGGATGGGCGCTTTGTGCCGCGCTGGATCCGCGGGCTGTGGATCGGTGGTGTGGTGTACACCCTTCTCCTGTGGATCGGGCCACTGCCCCAGTGGCTCAATCTCACGAGCTTCGTCGCCGCTTTCGGCGCCGCCACGGCGATCCAGGTCTACCGCTACCGGCGTGTCTCCGAACCACTGCAGCGCCAGCAGGCCAAGTGGCCCGCCTTCGGCGTGACGGTCATCTTCGCCGTGATCGGTGCTTTGATTGGGCTGAGTCTCCTCTTCCCGTCGCTCGACCAACCGGGCAGCGCGGCGTTGCTTTATCAGATGGTCGCTTCACTGCTGCTCACGCTCGCATTCCTGCTCATCCCGCTCTCCATCGCCATTGCCGTCCTGCGCTATCAGCTGTGGAATATTGATATTCTGATCAACCGGACGTTGGTCTACGGCACGCTTACCGCCAGTGTGGTCGTCGTCTACGCTCTCGTCGTCGGCTTGTTCGGGGCGCTGTTTCAATCCCAGGGCAACGTGCTGGTCGCGCTCTTGGCCACTGGCTTGGTGGCCATGCTCTTTCAACCGCTGCGCGACCGACTGCAACACGGCATCAATCGCCTGATGTACGGCGACCGCGACGACCCGTACCGGGTCGTCGTACGGCTTGGGCAGCGCCTCGAAGCCGCCTTCGAGACGTCAGCCATCCTCCCGGCGATTGTACAGACCGTGAGTGAGGCGCTGAAACTGCCCTACGTCGCAATCGCGCTGGCGCAGAACAACAGTTGGGACATCGTCGCTGCCACTGGCACACCCCCTTCTGATGAACCGCTCCGCTTGCCGCTCACCTATCAGAGTACCACTGTCGGTCAACTCCTGATCAGCCCACGCCACGGCGAGACGACCTTATCCGCAGTGGATCGGCGGCTGCTCGGCGACCTGGCACAGCAGGCGGGAGGTGCCGTGCATGGGGTGCGCCTGATGACTGAACTGCACCGTTTGACCACTGATCTGCAACATTCCCGTGAACGCCTGGTTCTGGCGCGCGAGGAGGAACGGCGCCGATTACGGCGCGACCTGCACGATGATCTCGCCCCGACCCTGGCCGGCCTGTCGCTCACGGCCAGCACGATCAGCGATCTCATCCCAAGAGACCCGGCCAGAGCCGTCGCCCTGACAACTGATCTTCAGACCGCCATCCGATCGGCGGTGAGCAACATTCGCCGCCTCGTCTACGATCTCCGTCCACCAGCCCTTGACGAGCTCGGGCTCGCCGCGGCAATCCGGGAGCGCGCAGCGCAGCACAACGATCATCGTGGGGCTGTAGGTGGCCTTCAGGTCGTGGTTGCGGCTCCCGATCACTTTCCACCGCTGCCCGCTGCCGTGGAGGTCGCCGCCTACCGCATCGTGCAAGAAGCTCTGATGAACGTCGTCCGCCACGCTCAGGCGCGCACCTGCTCCATCCGCATATCGGTGACCGAGGCGCTCCACCTCGAAATTACGGATGACGGCGTAGGCCTCGCTGATACGCGGACGCCAGGAGTCGGGTTGCGTTCGATGTACGAGCGCGCGGCGGAGCTGGGCGGGAGCTGTGCGATCGAGCCCATGCCTGGTGGCGGAACGCGGGTGTGTATCAGCCTGCCGATAGTGGAGGACAAAGCAGATGAGTACGCTTCGCATCTTGATCGCTGACGATCATCCAGTCTTCCGCTATGGTATCTGTGCGCTCCTCGATGCAGCACCCGACGTGGAAATCGTTGGCGAGGCGACGACCGGCGAGGAAGTGGTGACACTTGCCGAGTCGCTGCAACCTGATGTGATCCTGATGGATCTGCAAATGCCCGGCCTGAACGGGATTGAGGCGACCCACAGGATTGTGCAGACTAGTCCGCATATCCGTATCCTGGTGCTCACGATGTTTCAGGACGATAGTTCCGTCTTCACTGCGATGCGAGCCGGCGCGCGCGGCTATGTTCTCAAGGATGCGGCGAAGGATGAAATCCTACGCGCCATTCAAGCGGTGGGCCATGGCGAAGCGATCTTCAGCCCATCGATCGCCGCACGACTGATTACCTTCTTTGCCAGCTTGCCCGCTGCCGCAGCGAAGGGCGTTTTTCCTGAATTGACCGAGCGAGAGCGGGAGATTCTGCATTTGATTGCCAAAGGCGCCACCAACAGCGAGATCGCCAAGCACCTGACCTTGAGTACGAAGACTGTGAGCAACTATGTCTCGAATATCTTTAACAAATTACAAGTAGCTGACCGTGCGCAAGCCATTATTCGTGCAAGGGATGCTGGTCTTGGTGTAAAGTAATCTCTGGCCGCAGCCCAACAACGGATTGCAGCCGACCGCCTTGCAGCGCGCAAGATCGGCGCTAGTTTGACGCCTTCCAGTGCGGCGCGCCTCGGCGGCGGCTGATGCGCAACACGTTAGCCCGCTCGTGGCGATTTGAAGTTTCGTCAAGTTTGCGGTTTCAGCGTCATGTTTCTACACTTGCGGAAACAGGCACGCACGGAGAAAGGAGAAAAGCCTATGCGCCAAAAACACGATCTCTCCGCACACCCAATTGACGCTCAATCAGGGTGCGACTCCTTCGTACTCGCACCCACTTCACAGAAAGGAGAAATCAACCATGTCCACCGAGGAAAACAAGGCCGCGGAGCGTCGTTTCTACGCGGAGGTGTGGGTCAAGCACAATCTGGACGTCGTGGACGAGCTCGTCGCGCCCGATGTCGTCGAGCACAACCCCCTTTTTCCTGGCCAAGGACCCGGGCGGGAGGGCTTCAGGCAAACCCTCGAGACGACCTTCTCCGCCTTTCCCGACGCGCAGAGCACCATCGCGGACTTGATCGCCGAAGGGGATACAGTCGTAGTGCGCTGGACGGGCCGCGGCACGCACCGGGGTGAGTTCATGGGGATACCCCCAACGAACAAGCAGATGACGAGCGCAGGGATAGATATCATCCGCTACGAGGGTGGCAAGCGGGTCGAGACCTGGCGTCAATGGGACGCCCTGGGCGTAATGCAGCAGCTCGGCGTGGTGCCGCCACCAAGACAAGGTGGAAGTTAGACGTTCAGCAAGAAACATTAGCCAGCAAGCGCCAGCAGAGCGCATAGGTTTGTCAGCGTGGGCATCAGCCAAAGTGTAGGCTCTGCAAAGTAAGGCACGAACCTGAATTGGGCGCGGGCTAACCCGCGCATCCAGCCGACGTGCTGCGCGCCCTGCGGGCGCTCGCGTCCCCTCATTCGCTCCGCTCGTTCGGCGCGGCTGATGCGGACCGTTGGGCGGACGATCAATACTTAGCAGAGGAGAAACCTCATGGGCCTCATAAGCAAACTGCTGAATCAATTCCTAAAACCGACAGGGTGGCTCGGCAGATTAAATCTGTCGGATATGAACCGTCGCCATTCCAAATTGACTGACTGGGGATTGAAGCGTATCTCGATAGAGAAGCACTACACGATTCTCGATGTGGGCTGCGGTGGAGGGAGGACTGTTTACAAGCTCGCCGCAATCGCACCAGAGGGCAAGATTTACGGCATCGATTACTCTGAGGAGAGTGTTGCGGCATCCCGCAGAACAAACAAGCAGTGGCTCGAGATGGGCCGCGTCGAAATCCGGCACGATTCTGTGTCTCAGTTGCCGTTCTCCAACAACATGTTTGATCTCGCCACCGCTGTAGAAACACACTTCTTCTGGCCTGACCTGCCCGCTGACATGCAAGAGGTCTTACGCGTACTGAAACCTGGCGGAACGCTCATCATCATCGCGGAGGCCTACAAAGGCGGGAAATACGATAAGACGCTTCAAAAACTTGTAGGATTGTTTAATAATTTCGCATACCTGAATGTTAATGAACATAAGGAACTCTTCACAAAGGCCGGTTATTCAGATGTTCAGATATTTGAGGAATACAACAAAGGATGGCTCTGTGGAGTAGGCACAAAACCGGCTCAGTTGTCTGAGGGGTAAGAAGCACTGGCGAGACGATGAACCCGGCAGTGAGTGGGTCCACCCAACTAAGATTTGCAGCCGACGCCGCTATGCGGCGCGGCTGAACCCAGCCGTTGGCGGCTGCTATTCATGTCTGTACCAGCGATCTACGTATGGTATACTTTGCCGAAGTATCTCTATGTCAGTCGGTCGCATCGTCAGCAGGGCATTGGACGAGCGCTCTTTCGTGAGGCGCAGGCGATTGCGCACGCACGGGGTGCCCAGGCGCTCTATATTTCGGCAACGCCAACTGAAAATACAGTGAACTTCTACTGTCTATCTGATTCGAGGGTTCACAATGCGAGAAGCTGAGTTTCTGAATCAACTGTACGCGCTACTGGATGCCTCCGTGGTAGGTCTGGACATCCCACAAAAGCTACAGCTGATCCGGGATATTTGCGACGAAACCCTGCGTGCCAGCGACCAAGGCACGTCGCTTACCTGTCGCATTGTGCCTTTCATTACCGGGCGTCGCCCCACCGACGAGGTAGCCCATCCGGGCCTGGGATCGAGTGACAACTCCAGTATGATCCTGCCAGCCGGCCTGACGGATGAAAACCGGACCTATATCCTGTACACCCTGGGCGGGCTAGACGCTTCTACTCCGGAGATGTTGCAAGAGATAGCCCTTGATATCACCCTGTCCTTTTGTGGCACAGACGCCTCTCAAACGACCCTCCCCATTCCCGGATGGAACAAACGTCCCGTCATACCAGCGATTCTGGATACAACCGCAACAAGCAAGCCGATATTACGTCCCATCTCCCTGCTAGACGCCAACCAGCGCCGCTTGGTTGTTACCCTGTCCCCATCCGAAGATTTCCTGCCGGGCACCACTTGGCGCTGGCAAGACTTGGACCTACAACTGCAAGCCTCGGCTACAGATGAGGCCGATCCCTTTACCTTCGGTCATATGTTCACGCAAATGCTTCAAGTGCAACTGCGCGCCACCCGGCGTCAAATGCCGGTAGCCTCGGCCTATAGCTGGATTGACATTTGCGACACCCGGCGCTTCGGCTCTGTGTATCAGCGGATTATGGACCGGCTCATCAAACCCGACACCGAACGACAGGCCAAGAAGGCCGGCTTAGTCACTCTAGACCATGCCTACCATCCCTGGTTTCCGGTCCTGCTGATAGGTTCAGACAAGGCGGCGCTCTACACACGTGCCTTAATCGAGGATATCGCCCACAAAAAACGCCATTTGACCGATCCGCGCTGGTTAATGCGGGTCGGGCTGTATCTGGAGTTTCTGACCTGCCTTGGCATCTTTGAAGCCGTCAAAGAACAGGTCGGCGATCTGCTTTCCCCGGCGGAAAGAGCGGCGTTTGAAAGCAGCCCATTCTTCGCCGAAATCCGCCGACGGCTCAATCCGCGAGGATGGCGCGAAGTATGGAAACTGAAAGACATTGTTTTCCCCAAATTTGGCACCCCGCAGACTGGCCCGGTCTCAGCCCTCAATTTGCTCCAAAAGCGCAAGGCCGTCCTGGCGTTTCTCGTCGTCCACCATCAGGATCTTCAACACGCGATTGAGTTGGCCGGAGCAAACGTCCACAATGCGCAAGAGACTTGGCACCGCCTCTTTCGGGATGCTGAGCGGGCCGTGCTGCGTAAAACGCCCCTGGCATTTCCCGAGCTAGCGCATCTCAACCCACAGGTAAAGGATTTTGTTCTCTGGCATCAACAGGGCAAGCTGGATCTCCCTGGCCTGAAATGGGTGCCCAAGCAATTCAGCGCCATGTTCGGCGATCAAGACGGCTTATTTACCACGGCGTGCAATCAGTACCGGGCCTCCATGAACGAAGTCGCCGAATGGGCCAAACAGCGCCACTTGATGGACTACACAGGAAACGAATGTATACCGTCCAGGGTAAGTCTCTTGCAGGCGTATATGGGAGGCCAGCAGACCCGGCTGGAGCGCCTGCAACGCAAGGATGGCTATTCCGGTCACATTGATATTGAGGCCGCGCTGCCGGAAGAGTTCAAGGTCCCGACGGAACAGATCGGGGTATTGCTGGCCAAAGTCCCCATTTTCGAGATGCTATCCGAAGTCGAGCGCCTTCAGCTCGCCAGAACGGCGCGCACGATCTCCTTGTGCCCGATGGAGCGAATTACTATTCAAGGGCGCCAAGGGTCTTCCTTGTTCCTGGTTGGAGAGGGCCGTCTTGAAGTGCTGGTCCGCCAAGCCGACGGCACCGACCAACTCGTGGACATCAAGAAAAGCGGCGACGTGATCGGCGAAATCTCCTTGCTGACCGGCGCGCCCCGAACGGCGACGGTAAGAGCAATCGAGGGCGCTGTTGTATATGAAATCGGCAAACATCAATATGAGCCGATCATGCGTGCCAGGCCAGAGCTTGTGGAAAAATTGGCTGCGCTCATGGAGAAGCACATCGAGAATATGCGCAAACATCGGGTATCTTATGAAGCCGGGCTGGAAACATTGAACTTCGGCCAACGCATCAGACGATTCTTTTTCGGCAGCGCTGACGATCCAAAACGCGGTATATAAGCCTGTCTCGGCGGCTGAATCACACTTGCGCTTTCGGCAAGGAGAGGGCCAGTGTCATGGCCTGCTCCAGCGCCATCGCGCGGCCCGCCGCCCATGCCGCTGCGAAGGCTGACTCGTCGAGCTG
>WNGF01000746.1_pt1 | contig 54164 bp, 43 predicted proteins | sample 5400641 | NCBI WGS metagenome assembly WNGF01 (sample SAMN13153371, study PRJNA577476) | soil metagenome | isolation source: 80 cm soil or saprolite under grassland replicate 2 | place: USA:California | collected 2016-06-15
GACCGGCTGCGAGGCGGCCACCACGACCACGACCACGGTGGGGGCGACCACCACCACCGCGGGCGGTGGCGGCGGGGGCGGTCTTGGCGGCGTCACCTCCACCTCGCTGCTGGGCGGCGGCGCGCTCCCGTTCACCGGCTCGAACGCCGTTCCCCTGCTGGTGACCGGTCTCGCCCTGGTCGTCGTCGGTGGGGCGAGCGTCCTCGCCGGCCGACTGCGCAGGTCGTAGCGGCACCGCGCGCGCGACGGCCTTCACGCCCCCGCCGGGTCGGCCCGCACGATCTCGAGCAGCTCCTCGGGTCGGGCGAGCACAAGATCGGCGGGGGCGGTCGCGTTGTAGAGGTGGCCCCAGCCGGCGGCGACCGCGCTGGCGCCGCTGCGGCGGGCCGCCTCCAGGTCGGACGGTGAGTCACCGATGTACGCGGCGGCCCCGGGCTCGACCCCGAGGTCCCGGCAGGCGCGCAGCACGCCGTCGGGGGCGGGCTTCTGGTGCTCGACCTCGTCGCCGCCGACCACGCGGGTGAAGTAGCGGAGCAGGCCGGCGGGCTCCAGCAGAGTCAAGGCGCTTGCGTGGCTCGCGCCGGTGAACACGGCCAGCTCGACCAGCGGCCGCAGCGCCTGGAGGGTGGCCGCGACGCCGGGGTAGGGCCGCGCCGAGGGAGCGTTGACCCGCAGGCAGGCAAGGTACTGCTCGACGTCGGCAGGCGTGGAGGCGCGGCCGAGCAGGTGGGCGAGGATGACCGCGGCCGGGCCGAGGTGGTAGGCGGCGATGACCTCGTCGCGGGTCAGGCGCCGGCCGCCCAGACGGGAGACCGCCGCGACGTAGGCGTCCGGCACGGCCCTGGCCGAGTCGATCAAGGTCCCGTCCATGTCCCAGACGATCGCCCGCAGCCCGCCGGCCCCGTCCCGTCGCGCCAGCTTCACCCTATCGCCCCCAGTTCGGGTCGCGAGGCCGCGCGCCGGCGGAGCCGGTCCCCGAGCGCCGTGTAGCGGCGGCCGGCGCCCTCGGTGCGGACCGCCTTCGCCAGGGCACGCCGGGACCCGACCAGCACCACGAGCCGCCTGGCCCGCGTGACCGCCGTGTACAGCAAGTTGCGGGCGAGCATGTTCCAGGCGCTGGTCACCAGCGGGACCACCACGCACGGGTATTCGCTGCCCTGCGAGCGGTGGATGGATACGGCATAGGCGTGCGCGAGCTCGTCCAGCTCGTCGAAGCCGTAGGCGGTCGCTTCGTCGTCCATCAGGACGGTCAGCTCCGCGTCCTCGAGCGACAGGGACGTGACCACCCCGACCGCGCCGTTGAACACGCCCTTGTCGTAGTCGTTGCGGATCTGGGTCACCTTGTCGCCCACCCGGAAGACCCGGCCGCCGGCCCGCCGCTCCGCCAGCCCGTCCCTGGCGGGCGTGAGCACCTCTTGCAGGCGCTCGTTGAGCGCGCCCGCACCGGCCGGGCCTCGGCGCATGGGGCAGAGCACCTGGACGTCACGTCGTGGGTCCAGGCCGAAGCGCCGCGGCAGGCGCGTGGCGACGATGTCGACCACCAGGTCGGCGACCCGCTCGGGTTCGTCCTCGGCGAACAGGAAGAAGTCGGCCAGGCCTTGCGTGAGCGGCAGCCGCCCCGCGTTGATGCGGTGGGCGTTGGTGACCACGCCGCTCTGCTGCGCCTGCCGGAAGATCCTGGTCAGCCGCACGCTCGGGACCGCGCCCGAGGCGAGCAGGTCGCGCAGCACCTCGCCGGCACCGACGCTGGGGAGCTGGTCCACGTCGCCGACCAGCAGCAGGTGCGCGCCGGGCGGGACCGCCTTGACCAGCTTGTTGGCCAGCAGCAGGTCGAGCATGGAGACCTCGTCGACCACCACCAGGTCGGCCTCCAGCGGCTTGTCCCGGTCGAAGGCCGCGTCGCCACCCGGGCGGAGCTGCAGGAGCCGGTGCAGCGTGGCCGCCTCCAGCCCCGCGAGCTCCGACAGCCGCTTGGCCGCCCGGCCCGTGGGAGCGGCCAGCACCACCCTGGCCCGCTTGGCCCGAGCCAGCGCGACCACCGCACGTACCGTGAAGCTCTTGCCGCAGCCGGGACCACCGGTGAGCACCGCGACCCGCTCGGTGAGCGCCAGCCGGACCGCGGCCTCCTGCTCCGGCGCCAGCGTGGCCCCGGTGAGCCGCTGGAGCCAGGTGAGCGCCACCTCCCAGTCCACCCGCTGGAACGGGGCCAGCCGGTCGGCGGGGGCCTCGAGCAGGCGCCGCAGCCCGCCCGCGAGCGACAGCTCCGCCCGGTAGAACGGGACCAGCCATACAGCCCGGACGTCGCCGTCCGGTCCGTCGAGCGCTTCCCTGACGGCGCCCTCCTCGGCCACCAGCTCCTCCAGGCAGCGCGTGACCAGCTCGGGCTCGACCTCGAGCAGCTTGGCCGCCCGCTCGACCAGCTCCGCCTCCGGCAGGAAGCAGTGGCCCTCGTCGCTCGCCTCCGACAGCGCGAATTGCAGCCCCGCCCGGACCCGCTGCGGGCTGTCGTGCGGGATCCCCTGGCTCGTCGCGATCGTGTCGGCGGTCTTGAACCCGATGCCCCACACATCCGTGGCCAGCCGGTAAGGCTCGTTCTTCACCACCGAGATGGCCGCGTCGCGGTAGGTCTTGTAGATCCGGACGGCCAGCGACGTCGACACGCCGACGCCCTGGAGGAAGACCATGACCTCCTTGATCGCCTTCTGCTCCTCCCAGGCGGCGGCGATCATGGCGGTGCGCTTGGGGCCGAGCCCGGGCACCTCGATCAGGCGCTCCGCCTGCTCCTCGATCACTTGGAGCGTCCCGGTGCCGAACCGGTCCACGACTCGCTCGGCGAGTTTCGGCCCGATGCCCTTGATCAGTCCCGAGCCGAGGTAGCGACGGATGCCCTGGACGGTCGCGGGCAGGACCGTTGTGTAGCGGTCGACCTGGAACTGGCGCCCGTACTGCGGGTGGCTCGTCCACCGTCCCTCCAGCCGGAGGCTCTCGCCGGGCTGCGCCCCGAGCAGGGGACCGACCACGGTCACGAGGTCACTGAAGCGGCGGACGGCGACGCGGGCGACGGTGTAGCCGGTCTCCTCGTTGGCGTAGGTGATCCGCTCCAGAACGGCTTCGAGCGTGGACGACGAGACCTGCGGGGGCATGGTGAGATTCTCCACCACCAGGGGACCGAGGTGCCACCAGTGCCCGCTCGCGCCCGCCCGGCGCGGCCTTCAGGCTGCTCCCGTGACGCGGATACCGTCTTGACGGCGGGAGGTCGGAGCCGTAGGTTGCTCGGGCGGTGCCCGCGGGGGCAGTGGGGCCTCCGGAGCACGGGCGCCGTGGCGACGTGAGCCAGGAAGCCGGTGAGAGTCCGGCGCGGTCGCGCCACTGTGACCGGGGAGCGAGCCTCGCTCGAGCCACTGCCCCCATGGGGTGGGAAGGCCGAGGCAAGCGCCGATCCGGGAGTCAGGATACTGGTCGTCGCCGCCGTCCGACCGGGGCGCAGGACCCCGAGGAGGTTGCGTCTGGTGCCTGACATCAGCACCTCACAGCCCGCGTCGACCCGAGTCCCCGTGCGCGTGCCCCTGTGGGCCTGGCTCGCGGTGGGGGCGCTGCTGGCGGTCGTCTACGCGGTCGGCTACGACCAGGGGATGCTGCTCGAGCCGGTGCTCGGGAAGCTCTCGAGCACCAACAACTACCTGCACGAGCTGTTCCACGACCCCCGCCACCTGCTGGGCTTCCCCTGCCACTGACGGTCCCTCCGCAGCCGCTCGGTCACTTCCAGGGGGTTTCATCGTGGCGCCGTTCCTGCGCCGCGGCCTCATCGCCGGCCTGATCGCCGGCGTGGCCGCGGGTGTGTTCTACCTGCTCGCCGGTGAGCCGGTGATCCAGCAGGCGATCGGCTTCGAGAGCGCCGCCGGGGGCGGGCACGCCGTGCAGGTCTTCTCCCGCGGCACCCAGCGGCTGGGGCTGCTCGCCGGGGTCGGCTTGTACGGCACGGCCATGGGCGGGGTGTTCGGCTTCCTGTACGCCCTGCTGGAGCCGCGCTTTGCGGCCGGCTCGGCCTGGGACCGCTCGCTGAGGCTGGCCGCGTCCGCGTTCGCGTCCGCGTGGCTGGTGCCGTTCCTGAAGTACCCGTCCGACCCACCCGGGGTCGGCGACCCTTCCACCGCCACCGAGCGGACCCGGCTGTACCTGGCGATGGTGGCGCTGTCGGTCGGCGCCTCGGCCGGCGCCTGGCTGCTGGCGCGCCGCCTCGCCGCCCGGGGCCTGCCGCGCGCCTCGCGCCAGCTCCTGGTGGGCACCGGCTACCTGGTGGTGGTCCTGGCCGCCTACGCGCTGCTGCCAGAGGTCCATCAGGAGAGCGCCGTCCCCGCCGCGCTGCTGTGGGACGCGCGCAAGGTGTCCGCCGCGGGCCAGGCGCTGCTGTGGCTGGTGCTCGGCGCGAGCTTCGGCTGGCTGTCGCTGTGGGCGGAGACCGGCCCCCAGCGGCGGTGGAGGGTCCGGGAGCGGTCGCGGAGGGTCCGGGCCGGTGGCTGAGGGCCGGGGCGCGCTGGCGCTCGGCCTGGTCGCCGGGGCGCTCGCGGACCGGGTGCTCGGCGACCCGCGCCACGGCCACCCGGTGGCCGGCTTCGGCCTGCTCGCCGCGGGGCTCGAGGCGCGCGTGTGGCGGCCGTCGCGGCTCGCCGGGGCCGGCTACGCGCTGGCGCTGGTCGGCGCGGCGGCGGCCGGCGCCGGCCTGGCCGACGCGAGGCTGCGGGCGCGCCCGGGGGCGCGGGCCCTGTTGGCCGGCGCGGTCACCTGGACGGCGCTCGGCGGCCGCTCGCTGGGGCGGGTCGCGCTCGAGCTGGCCGCCGCGGTGCGCGCCGGGGACCTCGAGCGGGCCAGGCGCCTCCTGCCGGCGCTGGCGGGCCGGGACCCCAGCGGCCTCGACGGGCCGGAGCTGTGCCGCGCCGCGGTCGAGTCGGTCGCCGAGAACACCGCGGACGCGGTCGTCGGGCCGCTGCTGTGGGGCGCGCTCGCCGGTCCGGCGGGGACGGCCGCCTACCGGGCCGCCAACACCCTCGACGCCATGGTCGGCCACCGCAGCCGCCGCTACCACCGCTTCGGCTGGGCCGCCGCCCGCCTGGACGACCTGCTGACCTGGCCGGCGGCCCGGCTGGGGGCGGGGCTCGCCTGCGCGCTGGCGCCCGCCGCCGGCGGGGACCGCGGGCTGGCCTGGGCGACGCTGCGCCGCGACGGCGCCGCCCACCCGAGCCCCAACGCCGGCCGGCTCGAGGCCGCCTTCGCCGGCGCGCTGGGTGTGCGGCTCGGCGGCCGGAACCGCTACGGGGAGCGGGTGGAGGAGCGGCCCTCGCTCGGCACGGGACCGCCGCCCGGGCCGCAGGACGTGGTCGGTGCGGTGCGCCTGTCGGCGCTGGTCGGCGCCGCCGCCACCGGCCTGGCCGCCGGCGGCGCCTGGGTGCTCGGAGCGGCGCTCGGGCGGGTGCCCGGAGCCCGGAGGTCCTCCCGGTGAGCGCCGGCAAGGGCCTGCTGGTGGCGGGGACCGCCTCGGACGCGGGCAAGAGCGTGGTGGTCGCGGGCCTGTGCCGCTGGCTGGCCCGCCGCGGCGTGAAGGTGGCGCCGTTCAAGGCGCAGAACATGGCGCTGAACTCCGCGGTCACGCCGGACGGCGCGGAGGTCGGCCGTGCCCAGGTGGCGCAGGCCGCCGCGGCCGGCATCGCGGCAGAGGCCGCCATGAACCCGGTGCTGCTCAAGCCGACCGGCGAGCGCCGCAGCCAGGTGGTGGTGCTCGGCAGGCCGGTGGCCGACGTGGACGCCCGCTCCTACCAGCGGCTCAAGCCCGAGCTGCGCGAGGTGGTGCTCGACTCGCTCGCGAGCCTGCGGCGGCGCTTCGAGGTGGTGGTGTGCGAGGGGGCGGGCAGCCCTGCCGAGATCAACCTGCGCGAGGGCGACCTGGTCAACATGGGCCTCGCCCGCGCCGCCGGCCTGCCGGTGGTGCTGGTCGGCGACATCGACCGCGGCGGGGTGCTCGCCAGCCTGTTCGGCACGCTGGCGCTGCTGGAGGCGGCCGACCAGGCGCTGCTCGCCGGCTTCCTGGTCAACAAGTTCCGCGGCGACGAGGCGGTGCTGGCCCCGGGCCTCGACCAGCTCCAACGGCTGACCGGGCGGCCGGTGCTCGGGGTGCTGCCGTGGCTGCGCGGGCTGTGGCTCGACGTGGAGGACTCGCTGGCGCTGGAGGCGCCGCGGGACGGCGCGCTGCCGCCGCTCGGGCGCGACCCGCTGGGCGTCGCGGTGGTGCGGCTGCGCTGGATCTCCAACTTCACCGATTTCGACGCGCTCGCGGCCGAGCCGGGCGTGGCCGTGCGCTTCACCCAGTCGCCCGCCGACGTGCTCGCCGCCGACCTGGCCGTGCTGCCAGGCACCAAGGCGACCGTGGAGGACCTGGCCTGGCTCCGCGCCCGCGGCCTCGACCGGGCGCTCGCCACCCGCGCCGCGGAGCGCCGGCCCACCCTCGGCGTCTGCGGCGGCTACCAGATGCTCGGCAAGCGGGTCGTCGACACGGTCGAGAGCGGCGCCGGCGCGGTCGAGGGCCTCGGCCTGCTGCCGGTCGAGACGGCCTTCGCGGCCGGCAAGGTCCTCGGCAACCCGGCCGGCACCGCCTCCGTGTTCGGCGGCGTGCCCGTGCGCGGCTACGAGATCCACCACGGCCGCGTGCGCCGCTTCGGCGGCGAGCCGCTGCTGGCCACGGCTGGCGGAGAGGAAGGCTGCCGCAGCGGGGCGGTGGTCGGCCTGTCCTGGCACGGGGTGTTCGAGGGGGACGAGTTCCGCCGCGCCTTTCTCGCCTGGGTCGCGGCGGTGCGGGGGCTGGAATGGGTGCCCGGCGGGCGGCCGTTCGCGGACGTGCGCAACGAGCGGCTGGACGCGCTGGGCGACCTCATCGCCGAGCACGCCGACACCGCCGCGCTCGACCGCCTGATCGAGGGCGGGCCGCCGCACGGCCTGCCGTTCGTCCCGCCGGGAGCGCCGCGATGATCCTGTTCCTCACCACCGCCGACACCGAGGTCCTGGCGGTGAGCCGGGCCACGGACGCGCTGCCGGAGCGCTTCCCGCGGGTGCGCGCCGCCAACCCGGCGTCGGCCGGCCCGGCGAGCGACCCGGCCGCGTTCGTCGACCGGTGCCTGGCGGAAGGTCCCCGGGCGGTGCTGGTGCGGCTGCTCGGCGGGCGACGCGGCTGGCCTGGCGGGTTCGACCTGCTGGCCGGGGGCTGCGCGGCCGCGGGCGTGCCGCTGCTGGCCTTCGGCGGCGAGGCCGAGCCGGACGCGGAGCTGGCCGCCGCCTCCACCGCCCCCGCCGGCGTGGTCGCCGAGGCCCTGCGGTACCTGCGCCACGGCGGGGTCGACAATATGGCCAACCTGCTGCGCTTCGTGGCCGACGCGCTGCTCGGCGGCGGCTTCGGCTTCGACCCGCCGGCGGAGCTGCCCGCAGTGGGGCTGTACCGGCCGGAGCTGCTCGACCGCCACCGCCCGGAGCGCCCCACGGTCGGGGTGGTCTTCTACCGGGCGCACTGGATGAGCGGCAACACCGCGTTCATCGACACCCTGGTCGACGCGCTGGAGGCGGCCGGCGCGAACCCGCTGCCGGTGTTCTGCTATTCGCTGCGGCCGGACGGTGGCCGGTCCGGCAAAGCTCCGGCCTGCGACCTGCTCGCCGGCCACGGGGTGGACGCGCTGGTCGTCACCGTGCTGGCCGCTGGCGGGTCCGGGGCCTCCGGCGGGTCGGGGGCGTCCGGGGGTCCCGAGGGGCTCGACGGTGACTGGCAGGTGCCGGCGCTCGAGGCCCTTGACGTGCCGGTGGTGCAGGGCATCTGCGCGACCTCGACGCGCGCCGCGTGGCTGGCGAGCAGCGGCGGGCTGTCGCCCCTGGACGCCGCCATGCAGGTCGCCGTCCCAGAGTTCGACGGCCGCATCGTCGGCGTGCCGTTCTCGTTCAAGGAGCCGCTGGAGCCCGAGGCCCCGGACCAGGTCATCGTCTACCGCGCGGACCCGGGGCGGGCCGCGCGGCTGGCCGCCATCGCCACCCGCCTCGCCCGGCTGCGCCACCTGCCCAACCAGGAAAAGCGCGTAGCGGTCGTGCTGTCGAACTACCCGACCAAGCACGCCCGGGTCGGCAACGCCGTCGGCCTCGACACCCCCGCCAGTGCGGTGCGCCTGCTGGAGGCCATGCGCGACGCCGGCTACAGGGTCGGCGAGCTGCCCCGCGGCGACCCTCCCGGGGACGCGCTGGTCCACACGCTGATCGCGGCCGGCGGGCAGGACACCGAGTTCCTGACCGACGAGCAGCTCGCCGGCGCCACGGCCCGCGTGGACGCCGCCTCGTACGCCGCCTGGTTCCGGGAGCTGCCCCCGAGCCTGCGGGAGGCGGTGGTGCGGCACTGGGGCGAGCCGCCCGGCGAGCTGTACGTGGACGGGGACGCGATCGTGCTGGCCGGTCTGCGCCTGGGGAACCTGTTCCTGGCGGTCCAGCCGCCGCGCGGCTTCGGCGAGAGCCCCGTCGCCATCTACCACGACCCCGACCTGCCGCCCTCGCACCACTACCTGGCCGCCTACTGGTGGCTGGACCGGGTCTTCGGGGCCGACGCGCTCGTGCACCTCGGCAAGCACGGCACGCTTGAATGGCTGCCCGGCAAGGGGCTCGCGCTGTCGGCCGCCTGCGCCCCCGACGCGGTGCTGGGCGCCGTGCCGCTGGTCTACCCGTTCATCGTCAACGACCCGGGTGAGGGCACCCAGGCCAAGCGGCGCGCCCACGCGGTCATCGTCGACCACCTGATCCCGCCCATGCAGCGCGCCGAGACCTACGACGACCTCGCCCGCCTCGAGCAGCTCCTGGACGAGCACGCCCAGGTGCAGGCGCTGGACCCCGCCAAGCTGCCGGAGGTCCGGGCGCGGGTCTGGGAGCTGGTGCGCAGCGCCGAGCTGCACCGCGACCTCGGCGTCGACGCGCCGCCCGGCGACTTCGACCAGTTCGTGCTCCACCTGGACGGCTACCTCTGCGAGATCAAGGACGCGCGCATCCGCGACGGGCTGCACGTGCTCGGGGAGGAGCCGCTCGGCGGCCAGCGCCTCGGCCTGCTCGCGGCGATCCTGCGGCTGGGCGCCGGGCGGGCGGTGCCGGGGCTCCGCCGGGCGGTCGCCGCCGCCTTCGGCCTTGACGAGCCGGCGCTGCTCGAAGCCCCGGGGCGTCCTGTCCGCATGGCCCCGGAGGCCCTGGCGGCGCTGGTCGAGCGCTTCCCGGGACCGGCGGTGACCGGCTCCGACCTGGTCGACCGGCTCGAGCGGGCGGCCGCCTCGCTGCTGGAGGCCATGGAGGCCAAGGGCTGGGACGCGGCCGCCGCGCACCCGGTCGTGACCGACGTGCTCGGCCGCTCCGACGCCGGCGTGGCCCGGACGCTTGCGTTCGCCGCGCGCGAGGTGGTCCCGAGGCTGGCCCGCACCGGCGACGAGATCGCCAGCGTGCTGCGGGCGCTCGACGGCCGCTTCGTGCCGGCGGGCCCCTCCGGCTCGCCCACCCGCGGGCTGGTCAATGTGCTGCCGACCGGGCGGAACTTCTACTCGGTCGACCCCAAGGCGCTGCCGTCCGAGCTGGCCTACGCCACCGGCGAGCGGCTCGCCGGCGACCTGCTGGACCGCTACCTGGACGAGGAGGGCGCCTATCCCGAGACGGTCGGGATCGTGGTGTGGGGCACCTCGGCCATGCGGACGCAGGGCGACGACATCGGCGAGGTGCTCGCGCTGCTCGGGGTCCGGCCGGTGTGGAACGCCGAGTCCCGGCGCGTGACCGGCATCGAGGTCGTCCCCCCGGAGCGGCTCGGCCGGGCGAGGATCGACGTGACCGTGCGGATCAGCGGCTTTTTCCGCGACGCCTTCCCCAACCTGGTCGCGCTGCTGGACGACGCGGTCACCATGGTCGCGGAGCTGGACGAGCCCGACGACCAGAACTTCGTGGCCAAGCACGCCCGCGCCGAGCGCGCCGCCGGCTCGGACTGGCGCCGCGCCACCACCCGCATCTTCGGGTCGAAGCCGGGAGCCTACGGCGCCGGGCTGCTGCCGCTGATCGACGCCCGCAACTGGCGCACCGAGGCCGACCTGGTCGAGGTGTACGAGGTCTGGGGCGGCTACGCGTACGGTCGGGGGCTGGACGGCGTGGCGGCCAGGGAGGCGATGCGCGCCAACCTCGCCCGCGTCGGCGCGGTGGTGAAGAACGTCGACACCTACGAGCACGACCTGCTCGACTCCGACGACTACTTCCAGTACCACGGCGGGATGGTCGCGGCGGTGCGGGCGGCCAGCGGCCACGCTCCACGCGCCTACCTCGCCGACTCGGCCGACCCGGCGCGGGTGCGGACCCGCGGGCTGGCCGAAGAGATCCGCCGGGTGGTCCGCGCCCGGGTGCTGAACCCCCGCTGGATCGCGTCGATGGCGCGTCACGGCTACAAAGGCGCGTTCGAGCTGGCCGCCACCGTGGACTACCTGTTCGGCTACGACGCCACCACCGGGGTGGTGGAGGACTGGGTCTACCAGGCGGTGGCCGAGCGCTACGTGCTGGACGAGGTCACCGCCCGCTTCATGCGGCGGTCCAACCCCTGGGCCCTGCGCGCGGTCGCGGAACGGCTGCTGGAGGCGGCCGACAGAGGGCTGTGGACAACGCCGAGCGAAAGTGTGTTCGAACGGTTACGCTCCGCCTACCTCGAGCTGGAGGGCGAGCTCGAGGACCGTCAGGGCGAGGGCCGTCAGGACGGGGAGGGCGAGGGAGCTTGCGGTGAATGATCGAGGTCTTGGCCATGTCTGGATCGTCGGCGCCGGGCCGGGCGATCCGGGTCTGATCACCGTGCGGGGGCTGGAGGCGCTGCGGCGCGCCGACGTCGTGGTGCACGACCGCCTGGTGCCGCGGGCCCTGCTTGCCGAGGCGCGCCCGGACGCGCTGCTGATCTATGCCGGCAAGGAGCCGGACGCGCCGTCGGCCAGTCAGGACGACATCACGGCGACGGTCGCCTCGCACGCCGTGGACGGCCGTGCGGTGGTCCGGCTCAAGGGCGGCGACCCCTACGTGTTCGGCCGTGGCGCGGAGGAGGCGGCCGCGCTCGCCGCGGCGGGCATCCCCTTCACGGTGGTCCCGGGGGTGAGCGCGGCGCTGGCCGTGCCGGCGGCGGCCGGCATCCCCGTGAGCCACCGCGAGCACGCCTCGAGCGTCGCGGTGGTGGCCGCCCACCGCGCCGGTGAGCGGGACCTGCCCTGGGCGAGCCTGGCCGGGCTCGACACGCTGGTCTTCCTGATGGGCGCGGGGCGCGTGCGCGAGCTGTGCCTGCGGCTGGTCGGGGCGGGGCGCGACCCGGGAACCCCGGCGGCCGCCGTGCAGTGGGGCACCACCGACCGGCAGCGCGAGGTGACCGCCAGCCTGGCCGAGCTGCCCGAGGCGTTCGAGGCGGCCGGTCTCGGCTCGCCGGCGGTGATCGTCGTGGGCGAGGTCGTCACGCTCGCGCCGTCCATCCGCGGCGGGGCCGCATCCCTTGCGGGGGAGCCCCGGCAGGCTGCGGGGGTGCCCCGGTGAGTCGGGCCGCCTTTCCCTTCTCGGCGCTGGTCGGGCAGGAGGACCTCGCGCTGGCGCTGCTGCTCAACGCGGTCTCCCCGGCGGTCGGCGGGGTGCTGGTACGCGGAGAGAAGGGCACCGCGAAGTCGACGGCCGTGCGCGGCCTGGCTCGGCTGCTGCCCCAGATCCGGGTGGTCGACGGCTGCCCGTTCAACTGCGACCCGGCCGCGCCGGACACGGACTGCCCGGCAGGGCCGCACCCTGCGGGCGCGAGCCGCCGGCGTCGGCCCGTGCCCCTGGTCGAGCTGCCGGTGGGCGCCAGCACCGACCGCGTCGCCGGCTCCCTCGACCTGGAGCGCGCCCTGACCGAGGGGCGCCGCGGCTTCGAGCCCGGCCTGCTCGCCGCCGCCCACCGCGGCATCCTCTACGTGGACGAGGTGAACCTGCTCGGCGACCATCTCGTCGACCTGCTGCTCGACGCCGCCGCCCTCGGCGTCAACTACGTCGAGCGCGAGGGCGTGAGCGTCCGCCACGCCGCACGCTTCCTGCTGGTCGGCACCATGAACCCCGAGGAGGGGGAGCTGCGCCCGCAGTTGCTCGACCGCTTCGGCGTCACCGTCGAGGTTCGCGGCAACGCCGACCCGGCCGAGCGGGTCGAGGTGGTCCGCCGCCGCCTCGCCTACGAGGCCGACCCGGACAGCTTCGCGTCCGCCTGGGCAGGGGCGGACGCAGCGCTCACCGAGCGGATCGCGGCCGCGCGTCGCCGGCTGCCGGGCATCGGGCTCGGCGACGAGCTGCTCGGGCGGGTCGCCGCGGTGTGCGCCGCCTTTGCCGTCGACGGCCTGCGTGGCGACATCGTCACCGCCAAGGCCGCCATGGCCCTTGCGGCCTGGGCGGGTCGCGGCTCGGTCGAGCTCGCCGACGTCCGCCGGGCCGCACTGCTCGCCCTGCCGCACCGGCGCCGCCGCGGCCCAATGGACGCCCCCGGCCTGGACGAGGACGAGCTGGACCGGATCCTCGGCGGCGAGCCGGAGCCGCCCGGCCCCCGCGGCGGCGCCGGTGCGGCAGGGTCCCCGCAGGGCGGGACGGGACCGCCGGACGGGAACGGCTCCGGGGCTTCGGCGCCCGCCGGTGACGGCGTGCGGGCGCCGGCAGGCGCTCCGGCAGGCGCCGCCGCAGCCGGGGGCGAGCCGCCGGGCGCCGCCGCGGCCAGGGCGGAGGCGGGCGGCGACCTCGGGCACTCAGCTGCCGATGCGCTTGGAACGCCTGGCGGAGGCGGCGCCGCACGGGCGGCGGGGGCGCCGGCCGCGGGCGGTCGCGAGCAGGTGGCCGCCCCCGGCCAGCCGTTCACGCCGCTCTGGCTCGAGCTGGCCGGCACCGGCGCGGGAGCGTGGGGACGCCGCAGCCGGGCCGAGACCGACCGGGGTCAGCCCGTGAGCGACACGGCCGAGCGCCCCGACAGCTCCGCCCTCGCCGTCGCCGCGACGGTTCGGGCCGCCGCATCCCGCCACCGCCCCGACGGCCCGGGCCCGGCCCCCAACCCCGGCCCCAACCCCGTCGCCGCGGCGGCTCCCGGCGCCGGCCCGTGCTCCCCGCCGGGACTGACCGTCCGCCGAGAGGACCTGCGTTGGCAGGTGCGGGAGGGACGCGAAGGCAACCTGGTCCTGTTCGTCGTGGACGCGAGTGGGTCCATGGCGGCGCGGGGGCGCATGGCGGCCGCAAAGGGAGCGGTGCTGTCGCTGCTGCTCGACGCCTACCAGCGGCGCGACAAGGTCGGGCTGGTGAGCTTCCGGGGCGCCGGCGCCGAGGTGCTCCTGCCGCCGACGTGCAGCGTCGAGCTGGCGGCGCGGCGTCTGGCCACCCTGCCGACCGGCGGGCGCACGCCGCTGGCGGCCGGCCTCGCCCGCGCCCGCGGGCTGCTCGCCGCCGAGGCTGTGCGCGACCCCAGGCGCCGCCCACTCCTGGTGGTGGTGACCGACGGCCGCGCCAACGCCGCCGGGGTGCCCGGTCCCGGGGCCGCAGGTGCTCCCGGGCGGGCCGTGGCCACGCCCGACCCGGTCGCGGTCGCCATGGCGGAGGCTCGTGCCCTGGCCACCCACGGAGTCGGCGCGGTCGTGGTCGACACCGAGCGCGGCGCGGTGCGGCTCGGGCTGGCCGCGGAGCTGGCCCGGGCGCTCGCCGGACCGTGCCTCGAGCTGGAGGCGCTCGCCGCCCAGCCGCTCGCCGGTCTGGTGCGCGCCGTTGCCGGCGCCGCCGCGCTCGCCCGGCCCGGCGCCGCCGGCGGTCAACGGAGGAGGCGGGTGGCGTGAGCGGTGAAGGCACGTCCACGCGGCCGGCCCGCGAGCGGGTGCCGCGGGCCAGGCGGGACCACCCCCTGCTGATCGTCAATACGGGCCACGGCAAGGGGAAGTCGACCGCCGCCTTCGGCATCATGCTGCGCGGCTGGGCACGCGGCTACCGGGTCGGCGTCTACCAGTTCGTCAAGTCCGGCAAGTGGCGCATTGGCGAGCGGAAGGCGGCCGAGCAGCTCGGCAACATCACCTGGGAGAGCATGGGCGACGGCTGGACCTGGGTGTCCCGCGACCTCGAGCAGTCCGCCGACCTGGCCCGCGAAGGCTGGGACGAGGTCAAGCGCCGCATCGCGGACGAGACCTTCGACCTGCTGATCCTCGACGAATTCACCTATCCGATGGCGTTTGGCTGGCTGGACGTCGCCGAGGTGATCGACGTGCTGCGCAACCGGCCAGGGTTCCAGCACGTGGTCATCACCGGCCGGAATGCTCCCGCCGAGCTGCTCGGGACCGCCGACCTGGTCACCGAGATGCGCAAGGTCAAGCACCCGTTCGACCAGGGCATCCGCGGCCAGCAGGGCATCGAGTGGTGAGCGTGGTGGGGGAGGGGCTCGCGTGACCGCCAGGCTGGTCGTGGCAGGGACCCACTCAGGGGTGGGCAAGACCACCGTGGCCACCGGCCTGATGGCGGCGTTCGCCGCGCGCGGGCGCGCGGTGGCCGGCTTCAAGGTCGGGCCCGACTTCATCGACCCGTCCTATCACGCGTTGGCCACCGGCCGGCCGGCGCGCAACCTGGACGCCTTCCTGTCCGGACCGGAGCTGATCGCGCCCCTGTTCGCGCACGGTGCGCACGGTGCGGACCTGGCGGTCGTCGAGGGCGTCATGGGCATGTTCGACGGCGCCGGAGGGGCCGGGGAGCTGGCCTCGACCGCGCAGGTCGCCAAGCTGCTGCGGGCGCCGGTGCTGCTGGTGGTGGACTGCGGCGCGATGGCGCGCTCGGTCGCGGCGCTCGTGCACGGCTTCGCGAGCTTCGACCCCGCGGTCGACGTCGCCGGGGTCGTCCTGAACCGGGTCGGCTCCCAGCGGCACGACGGGCTGCTGCGCCAGGCGCTCGAGCCGCTGGGCATCCCCGTGCTCGGGGTGCTGCGGCGGCACGTCGCGCTGTCCACGCCCGAGCGGCACCTCGGGCTGGTGCCTGCCGCCGAGCGCCGGGCCGCCGCCCGCCGCACCGTGGCCGAGCTCGCCGCCGCGGTCGCCGAGGCGTGCGACCTCGGGGCCGTGGCCGCCGTGGCCGCCGCCGCCCCACCGCTCCACGCCCCACCGTGGGAGCCGGCACCGTGGGAGCCGGTCACGGCCGGCCCGTCGCGCCAGGGGTCCCGTCGCCGGCCCGTGCGGCCCGTGCGGCTCGGGATCGCCTCGGGGCCAGCCTTCACCTTCGTCTACCAGGAGAACGTCGAGCTGCTGGAGGCGAACGGCGCGGAGCTGGTCCCGGTCGACCCGACCGCCGACGAGCGCCTGCCGGACGGGACCGCCGGCCTGTACCTCGGCGGCGGCTTCCCCGAGACCTACGCCGCGGCGCTCGCGGCCAACCGGCCGATGCGTGCGGCCGTGCGGGGCCTCGCCGCGGCGGGCGGTCCGGTGGTGGCCGAGTGCGGCGGCCTGCTGTACCTGGCGCGCACGCTCGACGGCCGGCCCATGTGCGGGCTGCTCGAGGCGGACGGTCGCATGACCGACCGGCTCACTCTGGGCTACCGGCGGGCGAGCGCCACCGCCCCGTCCGCGCTCGCCGGTACCGGGACCGAGGTCCGCGGGCACGAGTTCCACTACTCGCGGCTCGAGCCGTCCGCGGGGGCGACCGCGGCATGGCTGCTCGACGGCGGCCGTCCGGAGGGATTCGTGGCCGGCGGCGTGCACGCCAGCTACCTGCACACCCACTGGGCGGCCCTCTCAGAGCTGCCCGGGCGCCTGGTGACCGCGGCGCGGAGGGGAGCGGCCCCATGACCGGCAGGACCGGCACGACCGGGCGGCTCGTCGGCGTCGGCGTCGGTCCCGGCGACCCGGAGCTGCTGACCGTCAAGGGGGTCAGGGCCCTGCGCGAGGCCGACGTGGCGTTCGTCCCGGTGGGCGACACCGGGGAGACCGGCAGGGCCGAGGCCGTGGCGCTCGCCTACGTCGCACCGGCGCGCGTCCGCCGCCTCACCTTCGCGCTGGCCGGCGATGCCGCCGCTCGGGAGGCGAGCTGGGACCGCGCGGGCGCGGAGGTGACCGAGGTGGTCGCGGCCGGCGGGGTGGCCGCCTTCGCCACCCTGGGAGACCCGAGCGTCTACTCGACCTTCTCGTACCTGGCCGCCACCGTGCGCGGTCTGGCCGGCGAGGTGCCGGTCGAGGTCGTGCCCGGTGTGACGGCCATGCAGGACCTGGCCGCCCGCAGCGGCACGGTCCTGGTCGAGGGCGGTGAGCGCCTGGCGCTGCTGCCGCTGGCGGCCGGCACCCGGTACCTGGCCGATGCGCTCACCAGCTTCGACACCGTGGTCTGCTACAAGAGCGGCCGGCACCTGCCGGAGGTCGTCGAGGCGCTGCGGGCCGCCGGACGGCTGGAGCGCGCGCTGTACGGCGCGCGCCTGGGCCTGGCCGGAGAGACCATCCGGCCGGCTGCCGAGCTCGGCGACCGGCCCGGCCCCTACCTGTCCACCGTGATCGCGCTGCCGGAGCGCCCGGCAAGGGGGTCGAAACTGTGAGCGGGTGGGCCGGGAGGGGTCCGGGAACCCCCGAGGGGGTGCCGCGGTGAGCGGCGGATCGGGGGCCGGCAGGCCGAAGGTGTGGTTCGTGGGCGCCGGGCCGGGCGCGGCCGACCTCCTCACCTTCAGGGGTGCCGCGGCCATCGCCGGCGCCGACGTGGTGGTCTGGGCGGGCAGCCTGGTCAGCCCGGAGGTGCTCGTCCACGCCAGGCACGGAGCCGAGCTCCTCGACTCGTCGAAGCTCACGCTCGAGCGGGTCGCCGCGGTCTACGACCGGGCACTGGCCGAGCGTCTGGTGGTGGCGCGCGTCCACTCCGGCGACCCGACCCTCTACGGGGCGGTCCAGGAGCAGATCGCCGAGTGCGACCGGCGCGGGCTCGCGTGGGAGATCGTCCCGGGGGTCTCGTCGCTGACCGCCGCCGCGGCGGCGGTCGGCCACGAGCTGACCGTCCCGGGGGTTTCCCAGTCGGTGGTGCTCACACGGCTCGCGACCCGGACGTCGAGCTCGGTGCCTGCCCACGAGCAGGTGCGGGAGCTCGCCCGCTCCCGGACCACCATGGCGCTGTTCCTATCCTGCTCTCGCCCGCGCGCACTCCAGGCCGAGCTGGAGGCGGGCGGCTACCCGCCACAGACGCCCTGCGCGGTGGTGTACCGCGCGAGCTGGCCCGACGAGGTCGTCGTCCGCTGCCCGCTGGCGGAGCTGGCCGAGCGGCTGCGCTCCGCTCGCATCCACAAGCAGGCGCTGGTCCTGGTCGGGCCGGCGCTGGCCGACGCCGACGGCGAGGGGCGCCGCTCGAACCTCTACCACCCCGCCTTCAGCCATGAGTTCCGCCGCGCCGAAGCGCACCCCGGGGTGGCCGATGACTCAACGTGACGACCTCCCCGACCTGCGCGAGCCCGACCTGCCGCGCACTGCCAGGACCGCCGCGCGGAGCCTTCGCCCCGGCTGGACCACGGGGACCTGCTCCGCGGCGGCGGCGAAGGCTGCTGCCGCCGCGCTGGTCAGCGGCAAGGCGGACGGGCTGGTGGAGGTCGGTCTGCCCCGCACCGGCCGGCGCGTCGCCTTCCCGGTGGCGCGCTGCGAGCTCGGCGACGGCTGGGCCGAGGCGGCGGTGGTCAAGGACGCGGGCGACGACCCTGACGTGACCCATGGCGCACACCTGACCGCCCGGGTCTGCCTGGGGACGGCTCCAGGCGTCCGGCTGGAGGGCGGCGAGGGCGTCGGCACGGTGACCCGGCCGGGGCTCGGGCTCGAGGTGGGCGGTCCCGCCATCAACCCGGTGCCGCGCCGGCAGATCACCGCGGCCGTGGGCGAGGTGATCGACCTCGCCGTCGGGGGCGCGCACGTGGTGATCAGCGTGCCTGGCGGCGAGCGGATGGCGCGCAGGACCACCAACCCGCGCCTCGGGATCGTCGGCGGCATCTCGATCCTCGGCACCACCGGGATCGTGCGGCCGTTCTCCACCGCGGCCTGGCGGGCCAGCGTCGAGCAGGCGGTCGACGTGATCGCCGCGGCCGGCCTCGGCACGGTCGTGCTCTCGACCGGTGGCCGCACCGAGCTCGCGGCCATGCGGCTCTACCCCGACCTGGACGAGGTCTGCTTTGTGGAGGTCGGGGACTTCACCGGCCACGCGCTCCGCCGCGCGGCAGCGCGGGGCCTGGACCGCTGCGCGTTCGTGGGCATGGCGGGCAAGCTCGCCAAGCTCGGCGCGGGCGTGATGATGACCCACTGGACCCGCTCGCGGGTCGACCCCGACCTGCTCGCCTGCCTGACCGCGGAGGCCGGCGGCGGGCACGGGCTGGTCGAGGCCGTCGGCCGGGCCAACACCGCCCGGCACGCCTATGAGCTGTGGGCCGCGGCCGGCCTGACCGCGCCGTGCGACCTCCTCTGCGAGCAGGTGGCCGACAACCTGTCGCGCTTTGCCGGCGGCCGGCTCGATATCGAGGTCGTCATGGTCGACTTCGACTCGCTCGACCTGGTGGGCCGGGCCAGGCCGCGCCGGCGTGGCGCCCGGGCGCCGGTGCGGCGAGGGGGTGGCCCGTGATGCCCGGGCAGGGACGGTCCCCGGCCACCGAGCGCCCGGTCACCGTCATCGGCCTGGGACCGTCACCGCTCGGTGAGCGGGCCAGGGCCAGCCTCAGCCGGGCCACGCTCGTCGCCGGGGCCCGCCGCCACCTTGCCGCCGCCGGCCTCGCCCCACCCGCGCCGGGCGCCCCACCCGGACCGGGCGCGGCGCCCGCCGGCCTTGGCGCGCCCTGGACCGCCGCGGCGCCCGCCAACGCTCCCGCTCCGCTCCCGGGCCACCCGCGGGTCGTCGAGCTGGCCGGCGACCTCGAGCCGGTGCTCGCGGCGCTCGCCGAGGCCGCCGGCCCGGCGGTGGTGCTGGCCTCCGGCGACCCCGGCTTCTTCGGCGTGGTGCGTGTGCTGGCCGAGCGCTTCGGTCGACACCGGCTGGAGGTGCTCCCGGCGGTGTCGGCGGTCGCGGCGGCCTTCGCCAGAGCCGCGCTGCCGTGGGACGACGCGCTGGTGGTGACCGCCCATGGCCGCGACCCGCGGCCGGCGGTGAACGCCTGCCTGGCCCATCCCAAGGTGGCGGTGCTCACCCAGCCCGGGTTCGGTCCGGCGGAGCTGGCCGCGCGGCTGGGCGGCAGCGGCCGGCGGCTGCTGGTGGCCGAGCGCCTCGGGGAGCCCGGCGAGCGCGTGGTCGAGGGCGACCCCACCGCCATCGCGGCAGGGCGCTGGGCCGACCCCAACGTGGTGCTGGTGCTCGACGAGCCCGCCGCCGTCGCCGCGGCCAAGGGTCGTGCCTGGCCGCAGCGCCGCGGGCCGGCGCGCTGGGGCCTGCCCGAGTCGGCGTTCGAGCACCGCGACGGCATGATCACCAAGGCGGAGGTCCGCGCGCTGGCCCTCGCCAGGCTCGGCCCGGGCGTCGGCGACCTGGTGTGGGACGTCGGCGCGGGGAGCGGCTCGGTCGGCGTGGAGTGCGCCCGCCTCGGCGCCGCGGTCGTCGCGGTCGAACGCGACCCCGCCGCCTGTGCCGTCGTCGCCCGCAACGCCGCCCGCCACGACGTGGCCGTGCGGGTGGTCGAGGGTGCCGCGCCCGGCGCGCTCGTCGACCTGCCCGACCCCGACGCGGTGTTCGTCGGCGGCAGCGGCGCCGCGCTCGCGGCCGTCCTCCGGCTCGCCGCCGCCAGGGCCCGCCGCGCCGTGGTGGTCGCCCTCACGGGCACGGCCCGCCTGGCGAGCCCAGAGCGCGTCCTGCTCGCGGCCCGTTCGCTGGCCGCGGCCGGCATGGAGGTGGACACCGTGCGGGTGCAGGCGGGTCGCTTCGAAATTGCCACCGGTCTGCGCGAGTCGCTCGCGGTCAACCCGGTCTTCCTGGTCAGCGGGGCGCGACCGTGATCGGCCTGGTCTGGGTGAGCCGCGCGGGCAGGTCGCTCGCCGCCCACCTGGAGTGTGCCTGGCCCGACGCGCGCGCCTACCCGGGCCCACCCGAGCCGGCCCTGCGATCAGCCTGGACCGAGTGCGAAGGGGTGGTCGCCTTCATGGCCGCCGGCATCGCGGTCCGGCTCGTGGCTCCGCTGCTCGGCCGCAAGGACCGTGATCCGGGCCTTGTCTGCGTCGACGATGCCGGCCGCTTCGCGGTCGCGCTGGCGGGGGGGCACGCCGGAGGGGCGAACCGGCTCGCCGCCCGGACCGCCGAGGCGCTCGGTGCCACCCCGGTCGTCACCACGGCCAGCGACGCGCTCGACCATCCCGCCCTCGACGAGCTCGGCGCCGACCTCGGCTTCGCCGTCCAGCCCGGCTCCGACGTGGCGGCGGTCGGCGCCGCCCTGATCGCCGGCGACACGGTCACCCTCGTCAGCGAGCAGCGCTGGCCGCTCCCGCCGCTGCCCCCGAGCGTGGTCCGCGCCCACCGGCCGCGCGCGCCGTGCCTGATCGTCACCGACAGGCTGCTCGACCCGCCACGCCCGGCGGTGGTGTACCGGCCGCCGTCGCTGGTGGTCGGCGTGGGGTGCTCGCGCGGCGCGCCCGCGGCCGAGATCCTCGAGCTGGTCGACACCACCCTGGCCGAGGCCGGCCTCGCGGTCGCCTCGGTGGCCGGTCTCGGCAGCGTGGAGGCCAAACGCGGCGAGCCGGGGCTGGAGGAGGCGGCCCGCGAGCGCGGCTGGCCCCTGCGGTTCCACCAGGCCGAGGCGCTGGCCGGTGTCCAGGTGCCCAACCCGTCCGCGAGGGTGGCGCGAGCGGTCGGCACCGCCAGCGTGGCCGAGGCGGCCGCCCTCGCCGGCGTGGGCGGCGCGGCTGGCGTGGGCGGCGCGGCGGGCGCGGCCGAGCTGGTGGTGCCGAAGCGCAAGAGCGAGCGCGTGACCGTGGCGGTGGCTCGCGTGCGGCCGCGCGGGCGCCTCTACGTGGTCGGCACCGGGCCCGGGGACCCCGGCCTGGTCCCGCCGCTCGCGCGGGCGGCCCTTGCCCGCTGCGAGCTGGTGGTCGGCCTCGACCGGTACGTCGACCGGGTCCGGGGACTGCTGCGCCCGGGCACCCGGGTGGAGGTGTCCGCGGTCGGCGGCGAGCTGGACCGCGCGCGGCTCGCCGTGGCCGAGGCCGCCGCCGGCGCGGCCGTCGCGCTGGTCAGCGGCGGCGACGCCGGCGTCTACGGCATGGCCTCCCCGGCGCTCGCCTCTTTGCCCGCCGGCGTCGACGCGATCGGCGTCCCCGGCGTCACCGCCGCGCTGGCCTCGGGAGCGCTCCTCGGCGCGCCGCTCGGCCACGACCACTGCGCCATCTCCCTGTCCGACCTGCTCACACCGTGGCCGGAGATCCGCGGCCGGCTGCGCGCGGCCGCGGCCGGCGACTTCGTCATCTCCCTCTACAACCCGCGGAGCGCCGGCCGCGACTGGCAGCTCGACGAGGCGCGGCGCCTGCTGCTCGAGCACCGCAAGCCTGGCACGCCGGTGGGGCTGGTCACCGACGCGTACCGCCCCCGGCAGCGGGTGGAGCTGACCACCCTCGGCGAGCTCGACCCGGCACGTGCCGGCATGACGACCACCGTGGTCATCGGCTCGAGCCAGACCCGCGTGATCGCCGGCCGGATGGTGACGCCCCGCGGCTACCCGTCGCGAGCCGAGAGCGACCGTCCGGAGGGCGGCGGTCCCGGGGGCGGCGGTGCCGAGGGCGGTCGTCCGGAGCGCGGGCCAGCCACGGACCGGTCACGGCGCCGCGTGCACCCGATCGAGTCCGAGAGCTACCGGATCCTGCGCTCGCTGGTCGACCTGTCAGCTCTCGGCCCGTTGTCGCGGGCGGTCGCCGAGCGGGTCGTTCACGCCTCCGCCGACCCTGCGTACGCGGGCGACCTGGTGCTCGACGAGGCCGCGCTCGAGGCCGGGCTGGGCGCACTGCGCGCCGAGGCGCCAGTCGTGGTCGACGCCAGTATGGTCGGCGCCGCCATCACCACCCGCGAAACGGTCTGCGCCCTCGGCCTCGCGGCGGCCCCCGGTGCGCCAGGTCCCGGGAGCGGGCAGGCGGGCCCTGGCGGTGGGGCCGACCTTTGCGGTGGCACTCGCGCGGCGGCGGGGATCCGTGCGGCGGTGGAGCGGGTCGGGCCGGGAGCTGTGTGGGTGATCGGCTGCGCCCCCACCGCGCTGGAGGCGCTGCTCGCCCTGGACCCTGCGCCCGCACTGGTCATCGGCTTGCCCGTCGGGTTCGTCGGCGCGGTCGAGGCCAAGCGCGCTCTGGCCGCCAGCGGGCTGCCGGCGGTGACGAACCGCGGCCCCAAAGGCGGTTCGGCGGTGGCCGCGGCCGCGCTCAACGCGCTGCTGTACTGGGAGGACGGCACATGAACGGCGGTCAGGCACCGGCGCTGCTGATCGCCGGTCACGGCACCAGGGACGAGGCCGGAGCGCGCGAGCTGTTCGCCCTGGTCGAGCGGGTGCGGGCGCTCGCACCCGGCCTCGACGCCGCCGGCGGGTTCATCGAGCTGTCCGTGCCGCCGGTCGGGGCCGCCGCCGCCGAGCTGGTCGCCGCCGGCAGGCGCGACATCGTGGTGGTGCCGCTGATGCTGCTCGCGGCCGGCCACGCCAAGAACGACGTCCCCGCGCTGATCGCGCGCCTGCGGCTCGATTATCCTGGCGTCCGCTTCCGCTATGGCCGTGACCTCGGCCTGCACCCCAGCGTGCTCGCGCTGATCGACGAGCGGCTCCAGGCGGCGGTGCCGGCCGGGCGGCGAGCGGGCACGGCCGTGCTGCTGGTGGGCAGGGGCTCCTCCGACCCGGACGCCAACGCGGACACCGCCAAGCTCGGCCGGCTGCTGTGGGAGGGCCGCCCGTGGCCACTGGTGGAGGTCTGCTACGCGGGCATCACCGACCCGCGCGTGCCCGCTGGGCTCGAGCGCTGCCTGCGGCTCGGCGCGCTGCGCATCGTGGCCATGCCGTACCTGCTGTTCGGTGGCCGGCTGGAGGACCGCGTTCGCGCCCAGTGCGCCGAGTTCGGCGCCGCGCACCCCGGGACCGAGGTCCGCGTCGCCGGCCATCTCGGCGTCGACGACCGCGTCGCCCGGCTGGTGCTGGAGCGCTACCGCGAGGCGATCGACGGCGACCCGCGCATGAACTGCGACCTGTGCGTGCACCGGGTCGCCCTGCCCGGCTTCGAGCACAAGGTGGGAGCGGTCGCCGTGCCGCACTTCCACCCTGACGACCGCGGGCACGTGCACTGATGCCGCTCGTCCTAGTCCTGGGCGGCGTGCGCTGCGGCAAGAGCGGGGTGGCCGAAGGGATCGCCAGCGCCGCGGGCGCGCCCGTGTGCTACCTCGCCACCGGCGAGGCCGGCGACCTGGAAATGGCCGAGCGCATCGAGCGGCACCGCCGGCGCCGTCCCGCGGGCTGGCGCACGGTCGAGTGCGAGGACCCGGCGGGCGCCGGCGCCGCTGCGGGCGAGACGCTGCTGGTGGACGGGATCGCGCCGTGGCTCGCCCGGCTGATGCGCGAGTGCGGGCTGTGGACCGAGGAACCCGTCGCGCCGCTGGGCCCGGAGGGCTGCGCGGCCTATGAGCGCGCGCTCGCCAGGGTGCGGGCGTTCGCGCGGGCGGCGGCCGCCCGGCCCGGCCTGACCGTGACGGTGGCCGAGGAGAGCGGCCTGGGGCTGGTCCCGCAGGGCGCCGGGGTCCGCCGCTACCTCGATCTCGCGGGAGAGGCCGTGCAGGCGCTCGCGGAGCCCGCCGAGCGGGTCCTGCTCGTGGTCGCCGGCCGGGCCATCGATCTCGCCCGCCCGCCCGCGGCCCCGACCCCGCCGGAATCGCCGGCCCCGGCCCCGCCCGCGGCCCTGGCCCCGGCCCTGGCCGAGGCCGAGGCGGCGGAGCGGCCCGAGGCGCCCGCCGTCCCATCCGTGCCCCCCGAGCTCAGGGTCCACGGTGACGTCATGGCGGGGGCCGGGCAGCTCGACTTCGCGGTCAACATCGTGCCCGGAGGGCCGCCGGCATGGCTGCGCGAGGCGCTGCTGGCCGCGGTCGACGGGGCCGGAGCCTACCCGGACGAGCGTCCCGCGCTGGCCGCGCTCGCCGCCCGGCACGGTCGAGCCCCCGGCGAGGTGCTGCCGACCAACGGGAGCGCCGAGGCGTTCTGGCTGCTGGCGAACGTGCTGCGGCCGAGGTGCGCGGTCGCCGTCCACCCGTCGTTCACCGAGCCGGAGGCAGCGCTGCGCGCGGCCGGGCACCGCGTCGAGCGCGCCTTCCGGGACCCCGATGACTTCGCGCTCCACCCGTCGACCGTGCCGGACCAGGCGGATCTCGTGGTGGTCGGCAACCCCAACAACCCCACCGGCACCCTCGACCGCGCCTCGGTCCTCGCCCGGCTCGCGCGCCGTGGCCGGGTGCTGATCGTCGACGAGGCGTTCATGGAGCTCGTGCCCGGCGAGCCGGAGAGCCTGGCCGGCCGTGCAGACCTCCCCGGCCTGGTGGTGGTGCGGAGCCTCACCAAGCCGTGGGCGCTCGCCGGCATCCGGGCGGGCTGTCTGCTGGCGCCGCCCGAGATCGTCGCGGCCGCGCGCGCCGCCCGCCAGCCGTGGAGCGTGAACGGGCCGGCCTGCGCGGCGCTGGCCGCCTGGGCGCGCCGCACCGCGGCTTCGGGTCGCGAGGAGGCCGCGGCCGTGGCGGCTCGGGTGGCGGCGGCGCGCGCCGGTCTGGCCGCCGGTCTGGCCGCCCTGGACGGCGTGCGGGTGTGGCCGTCGGCAGCCAACTTCCTGCTGCTGCGCGTCCCGGACGGACCGGCGGTGCGGGCCGGGCTGGCCCAGCGGGACGTCGCCGTGCGCCGCGCCGACACCTTCCCCGGGCTCACCGCCGACCACCTCCGCGTCGCCGTGCGCGAGCCCGACGACAACCACCGCCTCGTGGAGGCGCTCCGCGAGGTGCTCGAGGACCTGGCCCAAGGGACCGAGCACGGGGCGGAGCACGGGGGCGAGCACGGGGAGGCCGCTCGACGAGTGCCGCGGCCACGGCTGGCCCGGCGATGACCGGCGCTCCCGCGGCCGGGCTGACGCTGCGGCCCGCCCTTGCGGGGGCCGGTGAGCGGCTCGTGGTCGACCTCGGCCGGGACCACCGGTGCGTGTCGTCCGCAGTGCTCGGCGGGGGCCTCGGGTGGGTGCGGACCTGGCTCGACCTGGAGGTACCGCGTCCCTACACGCGCACCGACCCCGGCGCGCACCTGCGGGAGGAGTCCGCCGACCTGGCCGCGCCGGTCGTCGGCATGCTCACCGCAGCGGCCGTCGCCGAGCACCGGCGGACCGCGGTGGGCGGCGCCCAGGCGGTGGCGACCGTGGGCATCGGCCACCCGCTCGCCGCCGCCGGCAGCCGGCCCCGCGCCGTGCCCGCCGCGGGCACCATCAACCTTCTGGTCGTCGTGGACCAGCCGCTCACCGACGCCGGCCTGGTGAACGCGCTGCAGACCGCGGTCGAGGCAAAGGCGCAGGCGCTGGCCGCCGCCCAGGTCCTCGCGGCCAACGCCGACGGCTACGCCACCGGGACGGCCACCGACGCCGTCTGCGTGGCCTGTCCTCCCGGCGCCAGCGTGCCCTTCGCCGGTCCGGTCACTCGCGTCGGCGCCGACCTCGCCCGCGCCGTCCTCGAGGCGGTCCGCTCCGGCGCCGAGCTGTCCCGACGCGAAACCGCCGCGCGCCGGAATCGTCCTGGCGCCGACGCAGCGCGGCAGCTCACCCGAAGGCGCTGTCCCAACGTGGACGTATGATCGCCGGCGATCCTTCGTTGGAGGGCCCGCGACCAGCAAGGAGCCGTGTTGATGCCGCCGAAGCCGGCCAGGAGCCCGCGGGAGCAGCTTCGGGACGGACCGACGAGCCACCGGGTCATCCTTGGCGACAGCCGGGAGATGCCAGAGATGCCAGACGAGTCGGTCCAGCTCGTGGTTACTTCGCCGCCGTATGCGAACTTGAAGCACTATGAACCCGATAATCCCGACCAACTTGGGGATATCGACGATTACGAGAAATTCCTGGACGAGCTCGACAAGGTCTGGGCGGAGTGCGCCCGGGTCCTGGTGCCGGGAGGACGGGTCTGCTGCGTGGTTGGCGACGTGAACGTCGCCCGCTCGAACGGAGGTAGGCACCACGTCCTGCCACTGAGCGCGGACATCAAGGTCCGGGGGCGGCGCCTGGGTCTCGACCACCTTCAGGGGATCATTTGGTACAAGGTGGCCAACATCAAGCTGGAGGCATCGAAATCAAGCCGTTACCTCGGTAAGCCAAACCTTCCAGGGGGCGTCGTCAAGAACGATATCGAGCACATAATCTTCCTGCGGAAGCCTGGTTACCGCTCGCCCTCGGCCGAGATGGAGGAGCGTAGCTTCATCCCCACCAGAGCATACGTCGAGCTGTACCGTTCTATTTGGGACGACATTCGCGGTGCGTCTCTGAGGCAACACCCGGCGCCGTACCCGCTCGAAATCGCGTCCCGGCTGATAAGGATGTTCTCCTTTGTCGGCGATACGGTCCTGGATCCTTTTGCCGGGACAGGGACAACGGCGCTCGCGGCGATGCAGGCAGGCCGTTTCTCCATCAGCTATGAGATCGAACCGAAATACATTGAGCTGATCAGGTCAAGACTCGCTCAGGGCAATCTGTCGACCACACCCACGATCGATTTTGAGCGCCGTCGATCTATCGGCCCAGCAGTGGAGGTGTGACTCACAGCCAGGTGAGGTCCAGCAGCACGACGACCTCGTCGACCTCGAGCACCCAGTAGCTCAGGAAGCCGCGGCCCCCGGCGAACACGGCCACGTGCGCGTCGTTCACGGCGCGGGCGTGGAACGCGGCGCTGGCCGTGGTGGGATCGACCCGGAGCACCGCCACGATCCCGGCCACGTAGCCCTGCAACTGGGGCGGAGCGCCCCGTAGCTGCTCGCGGACAGCCCGCGCAGCTACGACCCTATAGACCAAGCTCGAGTGCGATCTCATCCCAGGAGACGAACTCCGACTCGTCGCCCTGGCGTACCCGCTCAACCAGTGCGTGCCATTCGGCAAGCTGCTCCGGTAGGGGAGCGAGGCTTGGAACTGCGGCTGACTCGCTCATGAGCGGGAGACTACCCGACCCGCGCGGGCTGTGTCACATCGGTCGCAAGCGTCGGGGGTCGCTACCCGGTCACCTCCCGGAGCTTGCCGGTGGCCACGTCGTACACGAACCCGCGCACGGAGCTCTTGTCGGGCACGAACGGGCTCGCCTTGATGCGGGCGAGCGACTGGCGGACGTCCTCGTCGATGTCGGCGAACGCCTCCAGCGCGAACGGCGGCTTGAGGCCGGTGTCGGCGTGGACCGCGCCCTTCACGTCGTCGTCCTTGAAGGTCAGCATGCCGCAGTCGGTGTGGTGGATCAGCACGACCTCGCGGGTCCCGAGCAGCCGCTGCGAGATGAGCAGCGAGCGGATCACGTCGTCGGTGACCACGCCGCCGGCGTTGCGGACGATGTGCGCGTCGCCCTCGGAGAGGCCGAGCATGCCGTAGACGTTCAGGCGGGCGTCCATGCAGGCGACCACCGCGACCTTCTTGGCAGGCGGCATGGGCAGGTCGCCGCTGGCGAAGGCGCTGGCGTAGGCGCCGTTGCGCTCGAGCAGCTCGTCGGTGACGGACATGAGGACCTCCAGGGCAAGAGGTGCGGTGCCGGGGACCCAGCCTGCCGGGATCACGGCGCACGGTCAACCCGCCGCAGCGAGCAGGGTTGCGGCCGACGAGCTGGTCATGGGTCATGGGCGATGGGTCATGGCCTGGCGGGCTCGTCTCCCGCGCGCCTGCGGCGGAGCCGGGGCCGGAGCCCCCGCAACCGAGATCCGAGCCGCCGCCTCGCCGGTCGGGCCTGTGACGCCGGAGGGGCCACCGCCGGCTCCGGCTGCTGGCGCCGCGCCCGTGGGAGGCGCCGGAGCAGGCGCCGCACCGGGGCGAGCAGGTCCCAGCCGAACCCGCGGAGGGAGCGGGGGCGCAGGGCCGCCGGCCAGCCGGTCCCCAGGAGCGTGCAGACCACCGCCGTGGCGATCACGTACCACCAGCCGGGGTGGTGCTGGAGCCAGGCGACGAGCCGCTCCAGTCCGTGGGAGGGCCAGTCCCGAAGGACCGGCAGCTTCGGGGCGAGGATGAACAGCAGCGCAGGCACGACGGTGAGCAGGAGCGTCAGCGCCACGACCGTCAACTGGCGCAGGCGCCACCTGCCGAACCGGCGTGAGCGGCGTGAGCGGCGTCGCCGCTTGTCCGAGCCGGCGAGCACGCGGTGCAGGTCGCCCCATACCTTCAGGCCGGCGAACAGGACGCTCGCGACGGTGGCGTAGAGGCCCAGCTTGTCCAGGCCCACGCCGAGGACCTGCCTGCCCTTGCCCACGTTGAGCAGCACCAGTCCGGCCACCAGCATGAGGAGCTGCGCGGCAAAGGCGGTCTTGCTGCGCTGCAGCATGGTGCGGGACAGCGCCCAGGACGCGATCCCGGTGCCGCGGACCAGCGCCGCCGCCGGAGCCAGCAGCGCCGGCAGGCGCTTCAGGGGCTGGCGCACCGCGGCCATCCCGGTGCCGCTGTGCCGTGGAGCACATGCGGCCCGTGACGCTCAGCACAGTTCTCCGGCCGGCACGGCTACCGGTAGAGCCTGGGGTCGAGCAGGCACAGGTCGGCGCGGCCGGCGGCCAGGACGGTGCTGGCGTCGTCGGCGGTGGTGAGGTTGCCGCCGGCGACGGTGGCCACGCCCGCCTCGTTGCGGACCCGGTCGCTGGCGGGCACCAGGTAGAAGCGCCGGTAGTCGGGCCGGTCCCACGGGACGGTCCAGCCGGCCGCCACCTCGACCAGGTCGCAGCCGTGCTCGGCGAGGGCGGTCGCGGTCCGCACGGCGTCGTCGAGGTCGAGGCCGTGCGGGACCCAGTCGTCGGCCTGCAGCGTGACCGCGAGCGGCCGGTCCGCCGGCCAGGCCGCCCGCACCGCGTCGAGGACCTCCAGCGGGAAGCGCAGCCGCCGCCCGAGCGGCCCGCCGTAGCCGTCCTCGCGCCGGTTGGTCAGCGGCGACAGGAAGCTCGCGAGCAGGTAGCCGTGGGCCATGTCGAGCGCGAGGAGGTCGAAGCCGGCGGCGGCCGCGCGCGCCGCGGCGGCGGCGAACCCCCCCGTGACGCGCCGCAGGTCCGGCGCGGTGAGCTCGGACGGCACCGGGCTTCGCGGGGTGTAGGGCAGGGGCGAGGGCGCGAGCAGCGGCCAACCGCCGTCCCGGAGCGGCCGGTCCACCCCGCCGCGGCGCGGGCGGGTGGCGCCCCGGCGGCCGGCATGGCTGAGGCGGACGCCGAGCCGCGTCCCCCCGGGCAGCGCGCCGCCGGGCAGGCGGGCGCGCTCGACGAGCCGCCGCCAGGCGCCGGTGTGGTCGTCGCGGTAGAGGCCGGGCGTACCGGGAGTGATGCGCCCCTCGGCCGACGCCGCCACCCGCTCGGTCAGCACGAGCCCGGCACCGGACCCGGCAGCGCGCGCCAGCGCGAGCTCGTGCCGCTCGCCCACCAGCCCGTCGACCGCCTCGTCCTCCGACGGGGGCGAGAGCACCATCCGGTTCGGCAGCTCGAGCGTGCGCAGGCGCAACGGCGCGAACAGCGGCGGCGGCGCGAGCAGCGGGCCTCGCGCCTCCACGGCACCGCCCGCCGCGCCCGTGGCACCGTCCCCCGCCGCGCCCGCGGTGCCGCCCGCCGCGGTGCCGCCCGCCGCGGTGCGCGCGAACCAGCGGTCCACGGCCGCCACGAAGCGCGGGTCCCGCCGCTCCAGATCGAGGCGGGTGATCCGCCCACTGCGGGTGAGCAGGTTGAACGCGAATTGGATCGGCTCGAAGCGGGCGTAGCGCGACACGCTCTCGAAATAGGTGGCGCTCTCCCGCGCCGCCTCCTGGAACCGCTCCACCACCGGCTGGCGCTCCAGCTCGTAGTGGGTGAGGGCGGCCTCGAGCTGGGTGGGCTGCCGCAGGAGCGCGTTCGCCAGCGAGACCGCGTCCTCCATGGCCAGCTTGGTCCCCGAGCCGATCGTGAAGTGGGCGGTGTGGGCGGCGTCGCCCAGGAGCACGACGTTGCCGTGGTGCCAGTTGCGGTTGCGCAGGGTCACGAAGGTGAACCAGACCGAGCGGTTGGAGAGCAGCTTGTGGTCGCCGAGCTCGGGGCGGAACAGGTCCTCGCAGAAGCGCAGGCTCTCCTCTTCGGACATCCGGTCGAGCCCGGCCCGCCGCCAGGTCGCCTCGTGCGCCTCCACGATGAACGTGCTGGTGTGCGCGTCGAACGGGTAGGCGTGGACCTGGAACAGGCCGTGCCCGGTGTCGCGGAAGATGAAGGTGAAGGCGTCGACCGCGAGGTCCGCGCCGAACCAGGCGTACTTGGTGCGGTGCAGGTCGAGGCTCGGCTCGAAGCGGGGCTCCAGCAGCCTGCGGGCCAGCGAGTTGACGCCGTCGGCCGCGACCACCAGGTCGTCGTCCTTGAAGGGCTCCAGGTCGGTGACCTCGCGCCGGAACTGCATCCGCACCCCCAGCTCGCGGCAGCGCCGCTGCAGGATCTCCAGCAGCGCCCTGCGGGCGATGCCCGAGAACGCGTGGCCCCGCGAGCGGACCGTCTGGCCGCGGTAGCGCACGTCGATCGCGTTCCACTTCGCGAAGCTGCCGGTGATCTCCGCGTAGGTCTCGAAGTCGGCGTCGCGCAGGGCGCCGAGGGTCTCCTCGGAGAACACCACGCCCCACCCGAAGGTCGCATCGGGCGGGTTGCGCTCGAGCAGGCGGATCTCGTGGCGAGGGTCCGCCTTCTTCATCAGCAGGGCGAAGTACAGTCCGGCGGGCCCTCCTCCCAGGATGCCGATCCTCACCGCCCGGTCCCTCCCTGCCCGCCGGGGCGCCCGCCGGGGTTCCCCCGGACCGCTGCGGGGCTCAGGCGAGCACGTCGGCCAGGCGCTCGAGCTGCGCCATGTCCGCAACCGTCGGCAGCAGCACCAGGTGGTCGCATCCTGCCTCCTCGTAGCCCCGTACCAGGTCCTTGACCATCTGGGGCGAGGTCAGGTCGCCAGCCGCGATGCGCTCGGCAAAGGGTCCGGTGAAGGCATAGTAGTCGCGCAGGTAGGCGGCGCCGCGCTCGGCCTCGGCCTCGCCGCCGAGCGCGAAGTACGCCTGGCCCCACAGCAGCGGGCGGCCCGGGCGGCCCGCCTCGGTCCATGCGGCCCAGGCCCTCGAGGCCGCGTTGGCGAACGCGCGCGGTGGCCCGCCGCCGTGGACATAGCCGTCGGCGTACCTGGCCACGCGGGCGAAGGCGCGGCCGCTGGCGCCACCGACCAGCAGCTCCGGCCCGCCGGGCCGGGCGGGCCGAGGCCCCACGGGGCCACCGTCCTCCCATGCCTCGCGCAGGTAGGCGAGCTGCTCGTCGAAGCGGCGGCCGCGGTCGCGGTGGTCGATCCCCACCACGTCGTAGTCCTCCTGCCTGGCGCCGATGGCCACGCCGAGGACGAGCCTGCCGCCGGAGAGCGCGTCCAGCGAGGCAGCCTGCTTGGCGAGCAGCACCTGGCTGCGGATCGGGCCGATCACCACCATGGTGACCAGGCGCAGCCGGGTGGTCACCGCGGCAGCGGCGGCCAGCGACAGGAAGGGGTCGTAGTTGCCGTAGGCCACCCGGTCGATCACCCCGGCGCTCGCGAAGGGCCCGCTGTCGGCCCGCCTCGCCCACTCGAGGACGAGGTCGCCCCGCACGCCCGGCACACCGGTCGGGAGCCCGACTCCCACCTCCATCGCGGCCTCCTCGCCCCAAGTCGCCCGGTGCCGGTTACGAGCCCGGTGCCTGCGCCGGCCGGCGGCCCTGGGCGCGGCGCGCGGGAGTGGCCCACAGCCCGTAGACGGCCCCCGCCACCAGGAAGGCGACCAGCAGGCCGAGGCTCGAGCCGGCGAAGGCGCCCTTGGCCCACCAGCCGAGCCAGGTGAAGCCCGTGGTCGTCGAGGTGATCAGCCCGAGGCCGACGACCACGCCCGCAAGCCACGCCGTCACCCCGGCCAGGTTGACCGGTCGGGCCGTGCTCCCCGCCCCACCGTACAGCTCGCGCTGGTCGTAGCCGTCGCGCCGCAGCGTGGCCAGGTCGACCACGAACACCGCGGCCCAGGCGGCCAGCGGGACGCCGAGCACCAGCAGGAAGCCCTCGAACGTGCCGAGGAAGTTCTTGGCGATGAACAGCATGTAGATATTGCCGAGGATCATGATCACGCCGTCGATCGCCACCGACTGGTAGCGCGGCAGCCGCACCCCGAGGGTGAGCAGGTTCAGACCGGAGGAGTAGATGTCCAGCAGGGCGCCCGCCACCAGGCCGCCGGCAGCCACCAGCATGTACGGCACCAGGAACCAGGTCGGCAGCGGCGCTGCCAGGTCCCCCAGCGGGTTCGCCGAGGTCGACAGGCCGGTCCCCCGGCTCGCGAGCAGCACGCCGAAGGTGATCAGCAGCACCGGCCCGATGCTGGAGCCGAAGACCGTCCAGCCGACCACCCCGCGCGAGCTCGAGCTCCTGGGCAGGTAGCGGCTGTAGTCGGCGGCGGCGTTGGCCCAGCTTATGCCGAGCCCGGCCATGACGATCGAGGTCGCCGGCAGGAAGCCGGTGAGCCAGCTCCCGCCGGGCAGGTGGGCCAGCTTGCCCCATTCGACCTGGGGCAGCTCGAGCACGGTGAAGACCACGGTGAGCACGGCGAACGCCCAGGTGAACCAGGTCTGGATGGCGACGATCGTGGCGTGGCCGAGCAGCCCGACCAGGATGGTGACCGCGGCGATGACCAGGAAGGCGATCACCGTCGTGTGCGTCCCGGTGGCTACGCCGAGCCGGTCGAGCATGCTGTTCACCGCCAGCGTCGCGAGCGCGACCAGCACCGTCTCCCAGCCGACCAGCGACAGGTAGCTGGTGAGCGTGGGCAGGGCATTGCCGAACAGGCCGAACGGGGCGCGCGACAGCGCGAAGGTCGGGGCCCCGCTGCGTTTGCCCGCCAGGCTGACGAAGCCGACCAGCAGGAACGACAGCACCGTGCCGGCGACGCCGGCCAGGACCGACTGCCAGACGTTGAGCCCGAAGGACACGATGATGACGCCGTAGACCACCGCCAGGATGCTGATGTTAGCGGCGCACCACACCCAGAACAGCTCGAAGGGCCTGCCGTGCCGCTCGGAGTCCGGCACCACGTTGATCCCGTTGGTCTCGATGCTCCAGGCCCGGTCGCTCGCCGGCTGCTCGCCGGTCGCCTGCACGCTCATCGGCACCTCCCTGATCGGGCGTCCCGTCGTCAACCCAAACAATGCACCCGCCGAGCCAGACGATCCAGAGCTGAACTATTGGTTCCATTTTTACGAGATGTGCAGGTCAAAGATTGCCTCCGACTGGTATGGGCGAAGTTGCTCGTTGACGTATTGGGTGCGATATGCGACCGTCGAGTTGCCCGGAATGCCTGCCGGGAGGGGGCCCGGCAGTGCGGAAACGGGGGGAGGTGCAGCGATGGACGAGTGCGAGTGGACAAGCTGCGAAGCGATGGCGAGGCTGGACGTCCTCGCCGGCCCGGCCGCCGTCCGGGTGGTCGGCGCCTTCTGCGTCCCGCACGCGAGCCTGGTCAGCTCCGACGTCCAGGAGCGGGCCGGCGAGCCCACCTGGTACGACTGGCACCGGCCGCAGACGCCCGCACGAGCCTCCGGCGCCCTGCCGCGCGGCTACCGCACCGCCGCGGTCGTGCCGCTGGTGTCCTGAACGCTGGTGTCCTGGACCCAGATGCTCTGAATCAGATTCCCGAGCGGGTGCGGGCCGTGCGGGCGGTGGTGCGGGCGCGGCGGAGCGGCTCCGGGGTGCGGGCGCGGTGGGTGGCGGCGAGCACGAGCCGCACGGCGGCGTCGGGGTCGGTGCGCCAGCCGGCGTGGACCGCCACGGGCTTGGCGCCCCTTCGGGTGCGCAGCCAGTAGCCGACCAGCTCGCCGCCGAGCCGGAGCGGCGCGGCCGCGCCACGCTCGTCGTCCGGCCACCTCCCCTCGGCGGCCAGCGGCCGGCTGGTCACCCCGACGGTCGGCAGGTCGAGCACGGCCCCCAGGTGCAGTGCCAGGCCGGCCCGCCGCGGGTGGTCGCGGCCGGTGGCGTTGACCAGGAGCACCGGCGGGGCGACCGCCAGCGCCCGCACCCCTGCCTCCAGCAGCGGTCCTTCGCGCAGCGCGAGCAGCGCCGCCAGGTACGGGGCCCGGGCGCGGCCGAGCGCGGTCGCGCTCGCCTCCAGCCGCCGGCCGCGGGTCACCGCCGCGCCGGCGACGCCCGGGTCCCCCGCGGCTCCCGCGCCAGCGACGCCCCGCGCGAAGCAGACAAAGCAGCCCCCGACCCGCCCGGGCGGCTGCGGCGCTGCCCACGGCGGCGGGCTCGCCCGGGCCAGCGCCTGCTGCGCGCGGACCAGCTCCTCCGCCGAGTCCGGCCACGCGCTCACCCGGCCACCGCTCACGCCGCCCGGCGGCGGACACCGAGCCGGCGCGGCTGGGCGAGCAGCAGCGCCATGTCGTCGTCGAGCCGGCCGCCGACGTGCTCGAGCACGCTGTCGACCAGGTCGTCGAGGGCCCCGCGCAGCGACGGCGTCGCCAGCACCGCCTCCACCCGCGCGCTCAGCTCGAAGTAGCGGCCGTCGGACGCCCGCGCCTCGACCAGGCCGTCGGTGTAGAGCAGGAGGCGGTCGCTGTTGAAGAGCGTGAAGCGCTGCGGCGACGGGCTCGGGCCGAGGCCGAGCGGAGTCGTCGACGCCGAGCCGTTCAGCAGCTCGGCGCCGCCGTCGCGCAAAAGGAGCGGGGGCGGGTGGCCGCAGTTGACCAGCTCGAGCGCCCCGCGCGGTCCGAACTCCACCAGCACGGCGGTCACGAAGTCCTCGTCGTCGAGGTGCCGGACGACGCTGCGGTCCAGGTCGGTGGCGACGTCGGCCAGCGAGGGCCGGGTGAAGCCGGACTCCCGGAAGCTGCCGAGCACCAGCGCGGCCAGCCGCACGGCGTCCACGCCCCTGCCCTTGACGTCGCCCATGATCACGCGCAGCCCGTGCGGGGACAGGACCACGTCGTAGAAGTCCCCGCCGACCAGTGCCTCGTGCGTGGCCGACAGATAGCGAGCCGCGAACAGCACCCCGCCGATCCGCGACGGGACCGGCCGCAGGATCGCCCGCTGCGCCACCTCGGCAACCTGCGTCATGCGCACCAGCGCCTGCTCGCGCTGGGTGCGCCGTGCGGCGATCAGGGTGCAGAAGCCGCCCCCGACCGCCACCACCAGGCAGCGGAGCAGGTGGTCGGAGGTGCCGAAGATGCCGTCGGGCACGCCGAGGAGCACCGCCAGCGCCAGGGCGTAGCCGGCGACCGCCCCCGTCTGCCAGGCGCCGAGGCTCACCGCCGCCAGCAGGGGCCCGACGATCAGCAGGCCGATCAGGACCTCGCCGTGGAGGAGGGCGTCGGCCACCGCCACCACGGAGGTGGCGGGCACCGCGAGCAGCACCCAGCGCCGGTCGCTCCTCAGCGACCGCAGGCGCTGCAGCAGCCATAGGACCAAGCTCGACCTCGGGACAGGGTCGGCATCCGAGGCGGCTCATTATGGGCCGCTTGTCTCGCTGCTACCAGAGCGAGTGGGAGGACCGGGTGGGGGACCGGGCCGGGGCGCCGCGCCGTGTCAGCGGCCTACCGGGTGGCGCTCGACCGAGGTGGTGACCTCGGCGAGGAGCTCCTCGTCCACCGTCACCCCGAGGCCCGGCCCGGACGGCACCCGCACCGCGCCCCCCGGCTCCAGCGTGAACGGCTCGGTGATCAGGTCCCGCCGCCAGTAGCGGCCGGACGCGGAGGTGTCCCCGGGCAGGGTGAAGTTCGGCAGCGCCGCGAGCGCCAGGTTCGCCGCGCGGCCGAGCCCCGTCTCGAGCATCCCGCCGCACCAGACCGGCACGCCGGCGGCGGCACACACGTCGTGGACGCGCCGCGCCTCCAGCAAGCCGCCCACCCTGCCGGCCTTGACGTTGACGACCGCGCACGCGCCCAGCGCGATGGCGTCGGCGGCGGCCCGCGCGGAGGTGACCGACTCGTCGAGGCAGATCGGCGTGCGCACCCGCCGGGCCAGCTCCGCGTGGCCGCGGAGGTCGTCTTCGGGCAGGGGCTGCTCGATCAGCAGCAGGTCGAACGCGTCCAGGCGGGCGAGCCCGGGCGCGTCCGCGAGCGTGTAGGCCGTGTTGGCGTCGACCTGCAAGAGGACGTCGCCGAAGCGCTCGCGCACCGCGCGGACCGGCTCGACGTCCCAGCCCGGCTCGATCTTGAGCTTGATCCGCGCGTACCCCTCGGCGAGGTAGCCGCCCACGACGTCCAGCAGCTCGGGGACGGAGTCCGTGATCCCCACCGACACCCCGGCCGTCACCCTGTCGCGCACCGCGCCCAGGTAGCCGGCGAGCGGCATCCCGTGCGCGCGCAGCTCCGCGTCCAGCACCGCCAGCTCCACGGCGGCCTTGGCCATGGCATGCCCCTTGACCGCGGCCAGGGCCGGGCCGACCCGGGCGGCCCCGAGGTCGGCGACCCGGGCCAGGCGGGGCAGCAGGTGGTCACGGACGACCCGGTGGGCGGCGTCGGCGTACTCGGACGAGTACAGCGGCTCGCTGCCCGCCACGCACTCTCCCCAGCCCTCGGCCTGGTCGGTGGTCACCTTGACCAGCAGGACGTCGCGTTCGCGCTCGACCCCGAACGAGGTCCGGAACGGCGCGACCAGCGGCAGACGGATGCGGCGCAGCTCGACCGCTTGCAGCTTCACCGGCGCTCCTCTCGTGTGCGCTCGAGCACGTACCAGCCGGAGCGGGTGATGCCGGTGACGGCGAAGCCGTGAGCGAGCGCCTCGGCCAGGGTGGCGCGCAGGGCCCGGCGCCACGCGACGGCCAGGGCCGGGTCGGCCGCCCGGACCGCGACGATGTCCCGCGGCACCTGGACCAGCAGGGTGCCCGCGGCAAAGGTGCCACTGGTCCCGAGGTCGCCCCGGCCCGCGACCGCCGGCCGCCCGTCGGCGTCCTCGGCCAGCAGCGCGAGCGCCCCGGCCGCCCGCAGCCCCTCCAGGTCCGGCTCGACCACGTCGTCGTGGCTGGCCGCCACCGCGCGCTCGCGCTCGAGCGGCCATACGACCAGACAGCGGTCGGTCTCGTCGCCCGCGTTGATGGCGTCCTCCATCCGCCCGTAGAAGCCCGGCAGGTACTCGACGATCTCCGCGCCCAGCTTGACCAGGTTGAAGAACGCGTTGCGGCGCACCAGCGGGTCGAAGGTCCAGGTGACCAGCCCGAACCCGCGCGCCAGCGCCCACGCCCGCTGGTGCTGCTTCAGCGCGAAGCCGACGCTGCGCCCCTGTGCCCGGGCGGCCACCCCGGTGATGTGCGAGTGCAGGGCGACCGTGCCGCCCTCCGGGTGCAGGAAGCCCACCGAGGCGCCGACCATCCTGCCCCGCCGCCTGGCGCCGGCCACGTAGTTGCCGCTGTACGCGAGCGCGCGCAGCAGCGGGGGCGAGCAGGGAGCCTCCGCCGTCGAGGTCTGCCACACCTCCACGAACAGGTCCGCGGCCTCGCCCAGCTCGCCCATCTCGCGGAGGTCCGCGACCTCGACCCCGGCCCGGCGCGCCGCCACCTCCGCCGCCCCCGCGGCCTCCGCGGCGGCGCGCGCGGCCCCGGCGAGCCCTGGCCCTGCCGTGCGGCTCACGCGGTCGTCCGCTCCAGTCCGTCCCACAGCAGCGTGCTCAGGTGCTCGACCAGGGTGGCGCGGGGCACCTCGGGGTGGACCAGCCACCACGTGCTGGCCGCCTGCACCATGCCCGCGACCGTGTGGCCCCAGGGCCCGGCGGGGCCGGTGTCCCGCGCCGCCGCCTCCAGCCGCTGGCGGAGCAGGCGGACGATGGACTCGCCGACGTGGTACCCGAAGGTCACCGCCGGCCGGGCGGTGTGCTGCGGGTGCAGCAGGAACTGGTGGACCTGGGGGTCGTCCTCGACGAAGGCGAGGTAGGCATCGATCGCCGTGACCACGTTGGCCCGCAGGTCGCCGCTGGTGGAGACGGCGCTCTGGAAGCGGCTGGTGAGGTCGGCGCAGTAGCGCTCGGCGACCGCCTGGTAGAGGCCGGCGCGGTCGCCGAAGTACCGGTAGACGATCGGCTTGGTGATGCCGGCCTGGGCGGCGATCTCGTCCATGGACGCGGTCGACCCCGCGCGGCGGATGACCTCGATCGCGGCCTCGAGCAGCTCGAGGCGCCGCTGCACGCGCCCGTACGGCGCCGGTGGGGCAGCCTGCCCGCCGCCGTCCCGCTCGACGCCCCCCTTGCTCACCATCTCCGACTGATTCTACGGCAGGCGGCCCACGCCCCTGCCCGGTGGTTTCGCGCCACCGCCGGTCGGCGTACGCTGCGGCCGTCCGGAGCCCGTCCCGACCTCGCCGACCGCCTGACCGCGCGGACCGGCGAGCCGTCCAGAGGAGCGCAATGAGCGAGACCGCGCAGCCCCCCACCCCCAGCGACCCGGGCGACCGCCTGCGGGACGCCGCCGCGCTGGTGACCGGGGGTGCTTCAGGGCTCGGCGAGGCCACCGTCCGCGCCCTGCTCCAGCGCGGCGCGCGCGTGGCCGTCGTCGACCGGGACGGCGAGCGTGCCAAGGCCCTGGCCGAGCAGCTCGGCGACCAGGTCAGGGCCTACGTCGCCGACGTGACCGACGAGGGCGAGGTCCGGCAGGCCGTCGACGGCGCCCGGGCCGACCTCGGCGAGCTGCGGGTGGCGGTGCTGTGCGCGGGCATCGGCTGGGCGGAGCGCACGGTCGGCCGCCACGGGCCGGCCGACCTGTCCGTGTTCGAGACGGTCGTGCGGGTCAACCTGGTCGGCACCTATAACGTCCTCCGCCTGGTCGCCGCCTCGATGGGCGCCAACCGGCCCGGCGCCGGCGGCGAGCGGGGCGTCGTGGTGATGACCGCCTCGGTGGCCGCCTTCGACGGGCAGATCGGGCAGACGGCCTACTCGGCGTCGAAGGGCGGGGTCGCCGCCATGACGCTGCCCGCGGCCCGGGACCTGGCGGCCATCGGCGTCCGCGTCTGCACGATCGCTCCGGGGGTGTTCCGCACCCCGATGCTCGCCGGCCTGCCCGAGGCCGCGCAGCGGAGCCTCGAGGCGAGCGTGCCGTTCCCGGCGCGCCTCGGCGAACCCGCCGAGTACGCCCTGCTGGCCTGCCAGATCGCCGAGCACCCCTACCTGAACGGCGAGGTCGTCCGGCTGGACGGCGCGCTGCGGATGGGGCCGAAGTAGGGGCCGGGTAGGCGGGGCCCGGGCAGAAGTGCGGCGGCGAGGGGTCAACGTGCCCGGGGCAGAGCCACGTCGGGCACGGACCTCGAGCCTCCGACGCTCCCCCAAACGCCGGTGATCGGCTCACCTCGCCGCCGCAAGGCCGGCACCTCCCCCACCAGGCACCGGCCATCATGGGTCCTGTGTCAAAGGTCGCGCACCAGGCCCGCCGGATCAAGCGGCAAACGCTCACCGGTTGGCTGACCGGCGAGCGGGCCGGCTAATCAAGCGATTTGGAGCCCTGCCCGGTTCTTCACAAGTATGCCGTCTGACCGCACCCTGGGGAGCAGGGGTCGGTGGAGGGAGGCGGGGCGCTCAGGTGGCTGCGGTGGAGGTGTCGAGGAGCGTGCGCAGCCGAGCGAGACCTTCGGCGAGGTCGGGGCGGGCGGTGGCCAGCTCATCGAGGCGCCGCACGTGGGCGCTGCGCTCCCACCATTGCAGCGTGTCGGCGCAGCGCCTGATGGCCCGCTCGGCCTCGTGGACCTCGCTGGCGGCCAGCGCGGCCAAGGCGTGGTCGAAATGGGCGTCGGCCTCGTCGGGCTGGAGGCCGGCGCGCAGCCGTGCCAGGGCCAGGACCCGGTTCGGGTCGTTCCCGGGGTCGAGGACCTTGATGGGAGCGCGGAGACGGTCGGGGTCGTCGAGGAGCCCGTAGGCGGACTCGATCCCGTCGCTTCGGCACAGGTCAACAGGCCAAGGTGCGCGAGGAGCTCCGGGCGTCGGAGTGCTGGTCGACGAGCGTGTGGAGGATGCGTTCCGCCCCGTCGGTCAACAGCTCAGCGGCGTGCTCCTGAAGGAAGCCTTGGCCGTTGGGCAACACCACCTCAACGATCCTGGTGTCCAACCGCCGCCCCCTCCCTCACATCGCAATGGTGCGGTCGAGCCCACTGGCTGGCCTGGCCGCACTCGCGCATCCGCGAAAGTCAACCCGCAGCCGGCACAGGCGTCAAGCCACACAACTACGCAGAACCCTTCCCCACAGCTTCCGGCTCGCAGAATCGACCGGCCCTGTCCGGCAATCGGCAGTCGCGCGGTATCCGACATCTTTCGCGGGACGTCAGTAGTGCATTAGAATCGTGATGTTACTGACAATAGACTTAGCTTGCTTAGTTAGGACTATACCCTTAGCTTGCTAAGTTATCGCGATTGTGTCGGAGGCTACGACATGAGCACTGTGACTCCTGGGGCCCCCACGGCCTCCGGGCAGGAAGCAGCAGGCTGGACCGCCTACCTGGCGGGCGTCCCGCTCGGGCTCGAGCTGCCCGAGGACCGTCCTCACGCCACCGAGCGCACCTATCACGAGGGCCGCTGCCCGCTGGCCCCCAGTCCCTCGCTCCTCGGGGGCATCGCCGCGCTCGCCCACAAGGAGCGGACCGCGCCGGCGATGGTGTGGCTGGCGGCCTTGCAGGCGCTGCTGCACCGCTACACCTCCGAGACCGACGTGCTGGTCGGCTCACCCGCCGCGGGCGCCGAGCCCGCCGAGACTGCTGCGCCCGCCGTGGTGGCGTGGCGCACCCGCCTCGACGGCGATCTTTCGTTCCGCATGCTGCTCGGCCGGGTGGAGGCGGTCCGGCGGACCCTCGAGCAACTGGGCCCGCTCTCCGTCGAGGCGTGCGGCGAGCTCCTGCACGGCGAGGCCGTGCCGACGGACCTCCCCCTCTTCCAGGTGGGCTTCGTCCCCGCCGAGGTGGCCGGTCCCGCCGTCCTGACGGGATGGGTCGCCAGGACGGACCTCACCCTGCTGCTCGCCGGCGAGGACCGCCCGGCCGCTGTGGAGCTGGCCTTCAACCGCGACCGCTTCGAGCCGGCGACCGTCGAGCGGCTCGCACGGCACCTCAGGACGCTGATGGGCAGCGCCGTGGCCGACCCCGACCGGCGCCTGTCGGAGCTCCCGCTGCTCAGCGAAGCCGAGCGCCACCAGATCCTGGTCGAGTGGAACGCGACCTCTGCCGAATTCCCCCGTGACAGGCTCTTCCACCAGATCGTCGAGGAGCAGGCGGCCCGGACCCCCGAGGCCACCGCGGTCGTCGACCAGGGGGAGCGGCTCACCTACCAGCAGCTCAATGCCCGGACGAACCAGCTCGCGCACCACCTGCGGGCGCTGGGAGCGGGCGAGGGCACACGGGTCGTAGTCGGCCTCGAGCGGTCCGCCGCCAACATCGTCGCTGTGCTCGCAATTCTCAAGGCCGGTGCCGGCGCCGTCCTGCTCGACCCCGTGAACCCGCCGCGCCGCCTCGGCTTCATGCTGCGGGACGCCGAGCCGGTGGCGCTGGTCACGCGCGAGGGCCTGCTGGAGCGGTTCCCGGGCAGCGACCGCCTGCCGGTGGTCTGCGTCGACCGCCACCAGGATCTGCTGACCGCCCAGCCCGCGGGCAACCCCCCGCCGGCCGCGGTCACCCAGGACAGCGTGTCGCACGTCATCTACACGTCCGGCTCGACCGGGGAGCCCAAGGGGGTCATGATGCGCCACCGCGCCATGACCGACCTCGCCTCCTGGGCTCCCCGGGCCTTCGGCCTCTCGCCCGAGGACCGCGCTGCCTGGGTGTCCTCGCCTGGCTTTGGGGTCAGCCTGATCGAGTGGCCCCCCTTCCTGGCCGTCGGCGCCACCGTGTACGTGGCGAGCCGCGACGTGAGCGCATCGCCCGAGCGCATGCGCGACTGGCTGGCGGCCAACTCGGTCACGTTCGCCGCGCTGGTGGGCTCGCTCGCCGTGCGCGTCTGGGCGCTCGCGTGGCCGGCGACGACGGCGCTGCGGTTCATGCTGACCGCGGGTGAGCTGGTGCGGGAGTGGCCGCCGCACGACCTGCCCTTCGAAGTGGTGATCGCCTACGGCTCCACCGAGGGCGGCGGGACGATCACCTACGACGAGGGCTCCGGCATCTACGCGACGTCCAGGGCCTTCACCGCCGAGGAGCGTGCCCGGCTCACGCCGCCCCCGGTCGGGCGGCCCATGGCCAACTCCCGCGTGTACGTGCTCGACCCCTACGGGCAGCCGGTGCCGCCGGGCGTTCCCGGGGAGCTGTACGCGGCGGGTGACAGCCTGTCGGTCGGCTACCTCAACCGGCCCGAGCTGATGGCGGAGAAGTTCGTCGCCAACTGGCTGCCCGAGGAGCTCTCCGCAACGCTGTGCCGGACCGGCGACCTGGCCAAATACAGCCCCGACGGGCTCGTCCAGATCCTGGGTCGGATCGACAGTCAGGTCAAGATCCGCGGTTTCCGGATCGAGCTGGGCGAGATCGAGACCGTGCTGGCCGAGCAGCCGGCGGTCGACCAGGTGGCCGTCGTGGCCCGCGAGGACGTGCCGGGCGACCGGAAGCTGGTCGCCTACGTCGTGCCGGGGCGGGAGCCCAGCCTCTCCCTGCGGCAGCTCCGGCAGGCACTGCACGCGCGGCTCCCGTACTACATGGTCCCGGCCGCCTTCGTCGTGCTGGAGGAGCTCCCGCGCCTGCCGAACGGCAAGCTGGACCGTCGCGGCCTGCCGGCGCCGGTGCTGACGCGCGAGGCGCTGGAGACGGAGTTCGTGGCTCCACGCGACGACACCGAGGAGCGGCTCGCCGACATCTGGTCCGAGCTGCTGCGGATCGAGGAGATCGGCGTCGACGACAGCTTCTTCGAGCTCGGCGGGCACTCGCTGCTCGCGGCCGAGCTGACGTCGGTGCTCAAGGACGAATTCAAGGTGGAGATCGATCTGACGGAGTTCGCCGAGGGGCCGACCATCGCGGAGCTCGCCCGCACCGTCCAGCGCGCGCGTCCGTAGCGGGCAGCGCGATGGGAACGGTGCAGCGGCGGGCCCCGGTCACCTGGAGCCAGCTCTACGAGTGGGTCATGCAGCAGCTCTACGAGCTGAGCAGCCCTCGCATCCCGCTCTCGTTCACCATCCCGGAGAGTTTCGCCGCCTCCGACGTCGAAGCCGTCCTTCGCAAGGCGGTCGAGCGCAACGAGGCGCTGCGGACGACCTTCGAGGTCGATGGGAGCGGGGAGCTGATGCAGGTCGTCGCGGACCCTGCGGGCCCGCTCGACATCGAGGTCGTGGAGGCGGGCGGCGCAGAGGCGGCCGAGGAGCTGGTCCAGGAGCTCACGCTGCGGCTGGTGCGCAGGCCCTTCGCCGTTCTGCGGGAATGGCCGCTGCGCGCGGGCGTCGTCGCCACCGCGTCCGGGCCGCGGCACCTCATCGTCGTTGTCGACCACGTCGCCGTGGACGCCCTGGGCACGGTGGTCCTGCGGGCCGAGCTGGCGGAGATCATCCAGGCCGTGGCGGAGTCGCGGGAGCCGGCCGCGCCGGCTCCCGGGCGGCAGCCGGCCGACCAGGCCGCCAGGGAGCAGCGTCTCGCCAGGGCCGGAGTGGACGCGAACGCGGTGCGGTACTTCGACGAGCAGCTCGGGCGCATCCCGCCCCGGATGTTCGCCAGCAGGGCCCCCGACCTCGACCCCGACGGCGGCGGCCCGGCATTCCGGATGGCGGCGATGCGCTCGCCCGCGGCGCTCGCCTGCCTGCGGCGTCTCTCCGAGCGGTACGGGGTCACCGAGCCGGTCGTCCTGCTGGCAGCCTACGCGGCGCTGCTGTCGCTGAAGACGGGCTGCGAGCTGTGCGCGATATCCGACATCGTGGGCAACAGGCTCGACCCGAAGGACCGGGCCATGCTCGGCTGCCTGCTGCAGCCGGTGGTGATCTCCGTCGACCTCAGCGGGGACCCGCGCTTCTCCGAGGTGGTCCGGCGGGCTGCGGCAGCGTGCCGCGAGGGGTACAGGCACGCGAGGTACCCGACCGACAAGGTCATGGAGCTCCAGGCCGTGCGGGCGTTCGAACGCGGGGCGGCGTTCGACGACCACTGGGTCAAGCTCAACTACATCGACTTCGGCACGCGGCCGAAGGACGTGGACGAGCGGGCGCTCTCCGCCGCGGACCCGCCGGCCTCGGAGGTCTCCTGGCTGGAGGTGCGCTACGACAACGCGTCCGCGGACGTGGCGCTGCTCGCCGTGCCGGACGCCGGTGCGCTCACCCTCCGGCTGCAGGGAAGAGCCGCGGTGATCACGGCGGGCGAGCTGGAGCGGATGCTGCGGGGTTTGGAGCACGTGCTGTTCGACGCCGCGACCGGAGACGACCCGCGGCTGTCGGAGGTGGGGGAGCGCACCCAGGTAGGGCCGCCGGACCGCGACGAGCGGTGGGTCCTGGTCGGCGGCCAGTGGGCGGACGTCCGCGATGTCGAGACGCTCCTCCGCAGCGCCCCCGGGGTTTCGGCCGCGTCGGTGTTTCACGTGCAACCAGAAGACGGCGAGGACGGCGGCCGGGAAGAGGGCCGGGCCGCTCTGGTCGCGTACCTGGTCCCAGCCGCCGCTCCAGACGCCGAGGACGTGACGCCGCTCGCCCTGCGGCGGTTCGTGCTCGCGTCGCTGGCGCGCTGGCCTTCGGTGGTGGCCCCGGACCGGTACGTCATCTGCCGCGGAGCGCCGTCGGCGGGGCCTGACGCGGCGCCGCCGACGCTGTCGGAGTGGCGCAGGCAGGACGTGGTGCTGGAAGGGTCGGGGAGGAGCATCCCGGAGGTCGCTCCCCGCACAGACGGGGAGAAAGCCCTCTGCCGGGCGATCGCCCAGGTCAATGGCCTCCCGAGCGTCAGCGTGGAAGCCAGCTACATCCTCGCCGGCGGAAAGATCCGTCGTATCCCGGCGGTGCAGCTCGCGCTCGGCCGCGAGGGCTACGGCAGCCTGTCGGTGCGCGACCTCGTGGGCAGCGCCAGCCTCAGGCAGGTCGCGACGGAGCTGACCAGGACCTGACCGAGGCGGCGAGGGCGAGGGCCGGGCGAAAGCGGCCGGGTCGGACGCCGGCCGGGACGGCACGCGAGGGCCGGGCCAGCCGCGGGGTCACGGCGGCTGGCCCGGCGGGCGGAGCGGACCTCTGGACCTCTGGACCTAGCCCGGGCAGCCCGGCAGGCGCAGGCTGGCGATGCGGGTCTGCCAGCCCACCGCCGAGGACGTCTGGTAGTACTCGTTGACGTACCAGAACGTGCAGTCGTCGGTGGGGTCCACGTTCATCGAGGTGTAATCGCCCCAGCGGGAGCTGGGCCCGAGCTGCGAGCCCGTGCCGTCGATCACCACGCCCTCGCCCTGCGCCATCTCACCGAGCGGGTCGCTCTGCAGCCGTCCGGTGTAGCGGATCCCAGGGTGGACCGTTTCGCTGGACACGCTGAACCCGAGCGCCATGCTGCCGTTCTTGTCCTCCGCGACGCTGCCCATCCAGCGGTTGACGCCGTCGTCCGGTGCGTAGGTACCCTGCTGGAAGACGAACGGGTGGTCGGCGGGGCTGCGGATCTCGTACCACCGCACACCCGCGACTCCGGGCCTGGCCTCCACCGACTGGTTGGTCACCAGCGCCTCGTGAGTGCCGAAGTTCCGGTAGGCGAGCCGCCAGGTCGGGCGCTGCCGGTACGAGAGGATGTCCAGCTTGTTCGTCGTATCCGGCTGTGGGATGCAGTCACGGGTGGTGGACGGTGACCTGCCGCACGGGTAGATGGAGTCGAAGCCGGCGACCGGGAGCTGCGCGGTCAGGGCGAACGACGCGGTCGGGCTGGCGCTCCAGGACACCGAGTACTGGAAGATGTTGAGGGCGTCGAACGGCGCGTCGTACTGGGCGCCGTTGTCCATGGTGCCGACGAAGAAGTTGGGGCTTCTCGCCGGCGGCGGCCTGTTGCCGTCCAGGTCGGAGGGGAGCAGGCCATCGCCGGGCAGGTACGGCGTGTTCCCCGGGGTCAGCAGGAACTTCACCATCCGGGCGCCGGGGTTGCCGTCGAGCATCTTGTGGCGCTCCAGCGCGTACGCGCCGATGCCGGCGAAGGAGTCGTCCGGAGCGAACTCACGGGCGGAGAGGAAGTACGCGTCCGGCCAGACACCGTACTTGGGATAGTCGGGGAAGTTCACGCCCGAGGAGAACGCGTACCGGAAGTACGCGCCGGTCGGGTCGGGGGTGGCGGAGACCGCGACGCAGTTGAAGAAGACCGGGCCGGCGGCGGTGAACTGCGTGAGGATCCACCGGTCGGCCATCTGGTCGTACAGCACGACCGGGTCGCCGGCGTTGCCCGCGCAGTCCGGCACCTCGAAGCCCTGCCACAGCGTGCCGAGCCGCAGCGGTCCGAGCAGCCGCGTGCCGGTCTTCGAGTACACGGCGAACACGAGGTTCACCATCTCGACGTAGTGGTTCGGGCCGACGTCGCCGACCGGGTCCGGCGGGGAGACCAGCCGGACGTTGTTGGCGTTGGCCAGGCCTTCGAAGGTCAGCGCGGGCGGCGCGATCGAGGTGGCGGCGGTCGACTGGACCGCCCCGTCACCGGCGAAGCCGCTGTCGGCGACGGCCGCTCCGCGCTCCGGCGGGAGCGCCGTGGTGGTGGCCTGCCGAGCGGCGTGCCGTGCGAGGTCGCGCAGCGGCGGCGACCGGTCGAACGCCGCCGCGCTCGTGAACGTCGGTTTGAGCTCCCTGGTGGTCGCCGGGACGGCTTGCGCCGCTCCGGTCGGCACCGCGAGCAGGCCAGCGACGAGCAGTGCGGGCGCGAGCCATCCTGCCCGGGTCGTCCATCTCCGGAACCCCACGGTGGGCACCCCTTCCCTGGTCTTGCTGTCCGGCGCTGCGGCTTCGGCCGCTTGTCGGCTGCAAGTGGTGGCGATGCTCTCAGGGCAGCCAACACTCGTATTTGCGCATGGATCGCACTATCAGTCCATCCCTCGCCTGTCGGGGATTTCTTCATACGAAGGCCAGGAGGTACCTGTTGCGGGCGCCCGCCCTGGCTCAGTGCCCGAAGATGAACCAGTTGACGTTGACGAAGTCGGCCGGCTGCCCGCTGCTGAACGTCAGGTAGACGTTGTGGACTCCGGTCACCCCGCTGATGTTGGCGGGCACCGTGCGCCAGCTCTGCCATCCGCCGGTGTTGGCGATGGCGAAGTCCCCGATGGGCGGGTTGCTCAGGCTGTCGAGGCGGACCTGGACCAGGCCGCTGACGCCGCTGGCGGCGCCGGAGGCGACCCGCGCCGAGAACTGCCCTGCCGCGGTGGCGCCGAAGTTGACCCCGGTGTACAGCGCCCAGTCGCCGTTGGCGATCCAGCCGATGTTCTGGCCGCCGCCGGTGTCGCTGGTGGCCTCCGTCTGGATGCCGGACTGCTGGTTGTAGCTCTCGGCCTGGATGGTGGAGTAGGCGTCGCGGTCGCCGGAGGGCGTGGTGGTCGGCGGCGTGGTCGTGGTGGTGGTGCCGCCGGTCGAGGTGTAGACGGCGACGTAGTCCACCGCCATCGGCACCCCCGAGACGGTGGAGGCGGTGGGGCCGCCGCCGAACGCGGCCGGGAAGCTACCAGCGGATCTGCTCCGGGGCTGACGCTGCGGTCCAGCTCGTAGGCATAGGTGTGGAAGCCGGTCTGGCACCCGGAGCAGGGACGCTCGCCACTGCCGATGCCGGTGTTCTCGTTGCACGGGCCGCCGGGGGTGGTGCCGCAGTGCAGCGTCGCGAACTCGGAGCTGCGCCCGTTGATGTCCTCCAAGACGTTCGGCTGCTGCAGCCGTCCCTCAACCCGCATCTTGCCGCCGGCGGGGGCCGCGAAGTCGGTTCGCTGCGTCTCTATCCGGGCGGAGGTCCAGGCGACGGGCGCCCGGCTCTTCCCCCTCGCTTCCCCTGAAGACCGGAAGAAGCTAGCATTCCCGGCTAAGTGGCTTATCAGGGCAGCGAGGGGTGGCGCGCAATGCGGCGAGCTCGGTACGGCGTGGCGGGGATCGTGGTGGCCATGGGGCTCGCGCTGACTGCGCAGCTCGGGCCGCCGTCGCGGATAGCCACGGCGCAGGCGCAAGCGGCGGCGGCGCCCGGCGGGCCGGGCGCGCTCTCGCACTTCGACCTGGCCCGCAAGGACTGCCTCGGCACGGCCCGCAACCGCACCTCCAAGGTCTGGTACACGGTCGCGGGCGGCGTCCTGTCCGACGTCTACTACCCGACGGTCGACAACACCAACGTCGAGACGCTCCAGTACGTGGTCACCGACGGGTCGCATGGCTGCTTGAGCAGGTCAACCAGTGCCTGTGACCGGCGGGCTAGCGTTGTCCAGGAAGACCAGCCGGAAAGCGCCGGCTGGCGACTGATCCTCCCAGGATTGGCGGGGAAGCCAACTCGTCTCATGATCGAGCTTCGCGCCAGGCATCAGCCCCTTCGCCAGATGCTCCTGTACCTCACGGACGAAGAGTGGCTTTCCCTCGGTGTACAAGGGGATGATCCGCGCTCGTGCGAAGCACTGATGCCGGCGCCCATCGCCACCACCGGCCCAAAAGGCATCCAGCGCCTGAGAGAGGGAACGCAGCAGCCACACGGTGAGCACCCGGTCCAGGGTCACAGGCTTGCGATGGACTGCTCCATGCGCCCCGAAGTTGCGAATGTCACGGAGCCAGCGGGCGAGGCTGGTTTCAGGATGATGGACAGGGCCAGGATAAGGCGGACCGACGCCTTCCAGATATCGAACGCCGTCGCGTATCAGGTCCCCTGAATCCTCGCCCTTGCAGCACAAGCCGAGCAGTTCAACGGCAATCGCCGCCGACACCAGCGCCCCAAGATGGTAGTCGTGACCCAACTGCAGTCCAGCAGCTCCGACGTACTGCCGAAGCATGCCGCAGACGTAGCTGCCCTTACAGTCATAGGGATCAAGGTCAAGCCGTACCTCTTGAGAAGCCTTGGTCCACACGCGGGCCTGTTTCTCGGGAAGGGCCTGCCTGCTGCTAGAAAAGATGTGCGCGACGCTCATCGTGCCCTCCGCTCATCCGCGTGCAAAGCCGACAAGCATAGCAGGCGTGTCAACTCCTGTCTGACGATGGCTACAGGTGCTTACCGCAACCCGGGCCCCAACGTCGAGAAGGCTCAGGCCCTCCCAGCCGCCAGGTTGGCTAGCACTGGAACGGCCGCGATCTTCTCCGCGTTCAGGTGCTCCCACATCACGCCTGGTGGCCGTCGCGGTGAGCCGCATGCGATCACCTCATCCGGCGTGACGATCAGATCGACGCGGAAGTCATGTTCGGTCTCCGGCAACGGCTCATCCACCACCTGCAACGGATGCACCGTGGTCACCATCACCGTCTGCTCGCTAACCAAGCCGGCCTCCACGAGCAGGGCCAACTCCAGATCCGCATAGCCGCCGCCCTTGCCGAGCCGGACGCCGTTGCGGTTGACCGCCACGCTCCCGCAGACCACTACGTCCACCGGGCGCAGCTCGCTCATCGGGACCTTGCGCGCGATGGTCTCCGCTGTCTCGTGGACGGCCGCCTCCAACGGCAAGACGCTAAGCGTCGCCGGGTCCAACAGGAAGAACGGCAGCTTGTGGGCGAGGCGTGGGACCGCCATGAACAGCAGTTTCCCCTCAGCCAGCGCCCGAGCGCGTACCGGGAGCTGGGCCTTGTCAGGGTTGGACTTGAGGACCCGAGCCGACCGCCAGGCCGGGACCGCGGCGAGCCGGTCGGCGGCTTCTTCCGCGCCGACAAAGTTCGGGATCTTCCCCCTTGCCGGGCGCCGCAGAACGCCCTCTCGCTCCAACAGCGCCCAGACCCGTTCGCGCATCTCCTCCTTGCGCTGGGTGACCGCCTGCAACTCGACCTGACTTGCCACGCCAGCTCCCTCCGTCCCTCGTACGGCCCGGGGCTCTAGGTCGGTTTCGGTGGGACCCAAAGCGGCTGGTAGGTCATGCGCCCAAGGTCCCGGTACAGTCGCGAGGCTACAGGCACGTCACGCCACCGCTCCAGCCTCGGGCGCAGCCGGCCGAGTTCCGCGCCGATCCGCTGAGAGCCGGTGCCTCGGAAGATCGACAACGCCTCACGACCCCTCGCCCCCGTCTGCTCAGAATTGCCGTCATCGGCGTACGCGGCAGCCAACCGGGCAAGGTACACGCCGTGGTCACGGTTCTCGATCGCGGGCAGCCTGATGAGTTCTCGCTCGAACACGTCGATGGCTCGCTTGGGCTTGCTCAGCTCCAGCCAACAGGTCGCCCGGTTGAGTTCGAGGTATACGTCCGTGCAGTAGCTTCCCGGTCCAGGATCGCCGTTGCGCTCGCTGAGCGCGACCATGCTCAGGGCCTCGTCGAGCTTGCGGTTGCAGGTAACCTCGTCGCCGTCGAGCGCGTAGCCGTGGGCTTCCTGCCGTAGCGCCAACGCCCGCACCCGTCCAGTGATCGGGTCCGGCTCTCGCAGCGCGGCCTCGGCCAGTCCAATGATGCGGCCCGCGTCCCGCTCGTCGGATGCCTGGTTGCTCTTGCGCATGAGCACGTAGGCGACCAGGACCCGATTGCCGGCTTGCTGTGCCCACTCCACCGCACGATCGGACCAGAACATGGCTGCCCGCGCCTCGCCCGCGTCCTGGTAGAGCCAGCCCGCGAATTCGGCATACCGCGCCCCGATGGTCAGCAGGTCGATCCTGCTCGTCCCCCTGGCATCGCGTAGGTGTTCCTCGATGAACGCCAGATGGCCGGGCATCGCCATGAGGAGCAGATGTGGGCCGAGCAGCTTATCGGTGCGCTGGTACTGATCGTGGCGAGCGCGGAGGCGGGCCACAACGTCGCCGTCCGCGTGATCTTCCTCGACGCCAGGAGCAGCCATTAGCCCCAGCCGCGTTTCAAGCCTGTGTGACAGTTGCTCCCACGGCGCAGAATCGGGCAAGAGAAGCGCGCCCGCGCCGAGTGCGGTGCCCCGAAGGAATTCTCGGCGCTTCATCCGCTGTTGCCGAGCTGCCTCGGTAACCTGCTCGGTCGGAAGGTCGAGACCGGCCGCGAGCCAGCGGAGATTCCTTGGGTGGGGAACACGGCCACGCTCGATTTCGTGCATCGTCTGGCGGGTGAACGCACAGTCCTCGTCCTCCAAGCCGGCCGCGCCCTGTACCCGCTGAGCCGCCTCTTCGAGTGACAGGCTCAGCCGTTCACGCTGGTTGGCGACCAGCTCGGCCAGCGGAAGGCTTCCAAGTCGCTCGCGAGCCATCGGCGATCCCTCGATCGTGCGCGGTTCGCCTGTATCCTACCGCGCTGCATGGCCTGTCCCTGTCGTCGTTTTGTCATCGTTTCTAGGAATTTCAGAACGATTACAAAACACGCTATCCAGGGCCATCGCTCTCATTTAGCCTCGGCCGCGACAAATACGCCATGCCCGCTTAGGCGCGGGACGCACCACAGAGGAAGGCGCCGGCAGGCCCGTTAAGCCTAATCGACGCCTCCCTTTGAACACGAGGAGGCATAGCGCTTGTCGCGCCGGGTCTGCCAGCACGCGAAGGTCGAACTCCCAGACGACACGACTTGCGGGAGCCTCTGCGAGACGTTTCCGAGTTGTCTGCCTCCGATCTCTCCAGAGGTCCTGAGTCGGGTCAGGCATCGCGTCGTCGGGGGCCTGGAAGCCGAGGCGACGGCCGACACCGCCGACGCTCTTGAGCAACTACGCGACGCAATCGATCGCGGGCTTGCCAAGAAGGATGAGGACTCACCACTGCATCGACAGTCGGAGCCGTGACATGTCTTCCTACGGCTTCGCCGAGCTGGTTCGGGCCTGCTTGCTACCGATCTTGTGCACCGAGGGACGGCGATGACAACTTCCAGTGATCGGACGACGGCCTCGGTCGATGTCGACCCCAAGGTGGCGGCGGCCTTCGCCGCGTGGGCCACCGAGCTGGCCGGGCGAGCAGTCTGGGTCAGCGGCCGGGCCACGGTGCCGGAGTGGGTCGGGACCGTCGACGAGCTGATGTACGACTGGGCCAAGGAGATCCCCTGGGCCAACAGGCAGGTGGGGACGGCGGGGCAGGCCGGGACCATCCAATCCACGGGCGTGGCAGGAACGCATGGTGCATTCCTTGGGGGCATGCTCGTGGGCTTGGGGTTGCCGGCCGCCCCGCCGTCCCCACCTGACCAGCCGGGCGAGCTTGGCGAGCCGCCGATGATCGGGCGGTCGCCGCTGGAGCAGTTGCGTGCCGCGCGGCTGGCCGTCGGAGTAGCCGACGCGCTGGCCGACGCGCTGCGAGCCGGCGACGCCGAGCAAGCCGCCAAGTGTCTGGCGGCGTTCGAGCAGGCAAGCCGCACCTACCACGCCACGGCGCGGGAAGACCCTGGCGACGCTGACGGAGAGGCGTCGTCATGAGCGAGCCGACCGCTGGCGCCGACCTGGATGCCGGGCTGGCGGTGGCGACGGCGGTATCAGCGGTCCAGCTTGCGATCCGGACTGCGGCGATCACCGGCGACCGGGTGCCCGACTGGGCGGCGACGGTGGCCGGGCTGCTGGAGGACTGGTCGCAGCAGCTCGGGCCGGGTGGGCCGACAGCGGGACAGGCCGGTACGGCGAGGACGCCGGGCGTGCTTGCAGCGCCTGTGAGGATGGGTGTTCTCGCCGGGGGCGTGGTACCGGCCGCCCCGCTGTCGGCCCACCCGCTGTTGACCCGGCTTCGACTCCGCTTCGGCGTGCACCGCTGCCTTGCCTGCGGGCGGCTCGGGCAGGGGGGCCTTGAGCCTGCCAGCCCTCTGGTAGCGCCGGCCGCGGCGCGGACCTGGCGGTGCAACGACCGGGTTGGCTGTCGGCGGCGCCGTACCAGGCGGGAGGGGCGCCGGTGACCGCGATGGCGGAGCGGTATGCCGGGGCCGCCGAACTGCTGCGCCGGCTGGCCAGCCGCCCCGGGCCTCTGGTCCACGACGGCGACAGCGACCTGGCCGGGCTCAAGGATGGCCTGGCGGTGGCCGCGCAGGCTTGCGAGCAGGTCGACCAGGCCGTCCAGGAGCGCGGGTTCGCTGAACAGGAACGCGAGGAGGCGCTGCTGGAGGCCGCGCACTTGTGGTCGCTGCTGGAGCGGGCGGCCGAGGTCGTCGACGCCCACATCGCCCACGACGACGGTGGCACCTGGGAGACCTTGACGCTGGCCTTCGAGCTGCGCCAGGCCGTGGAGGTCGAGCCGGACGCGCTTGGTGCCCGGCTGCATGGCGAGCTCCACGCCGCCCGGGTGTCCCTCCGCGCTGCCCTGGGGCTGGCCGGGGCAGTGCAACGCGGCGACGGCGAGGCAACCGACCAGTGCCTGGCGACCTTCCAGCAGGCCAGCCGCGCCTGGCAGGCGGCAGCCGGCACGCGCCAGGCGGCCGGTGCGGTTGATGTCGTCGCGGCAGGAGCGCCACGATGAGCACGACGGTTACGCCGGGCGGCGCCACGGGCGAGCAGACCTTGCTGGAGGCCGCGCTAGCCCGCCTGGACTCGGCGGCGCTGGCGGTCACGCGCAGCGCGGCCACCACCCAGGAGCAGCACGAGATCCTCGGCAGTCTGGTCGCCGCGCACAGCCTGCTGCACGCGCTGTGCCGCCTGGACCCGGCCGCGGTCGACGAGCTGCTCGCCCAGGCGACCCGCCTGGCTGGGCGCCTCAGCCAGCCCAAGCCCGCCACGGCCGGGCTCGGGCTCGAAACAGAGGGGGCCGGCAGGCCGGCTGGCAGAAGTCGGGTCGGCGCCCCCCGCCATCCTCCCCGAGGTCGCCTGATGCGCGCCGCTTATCCGCACGGCTCGCTGCAAGTGGCGTGGCGCTGCTGGCTGCTCCTGCTGCTGGCCGGCTACGCCGTGCTCATCGTGACGTGCGCGACCGCGGTCACCTCGGCCATCTGGCAGGGCTCAGGGATCGCTCGTCCGGCCGCGCTGGTGCTGCTTGGCGTGTACGCGCTGGAGGGGTGGGCGTTGTGGCGCTGGGCAGGGCAGGCCGCCACGCTGCTGCCGCCCATCCGCCCTGGCCGCTACGTGCTGGTGGCGCTGGTGCAGAC